>ORMF011078226.1_pt1 | contig 12821 bp, 9 predicted proteins | sample 1779871 | NCBI WGS metagenome assembly ORMF01 (sample SAMEA104232316, study PRJEB22302) | groundwater metagenome | biome: forest; feature: aquifer; material: groundwater | place: USA | collected 2011-08-07 | depth 5.4 m | reverse complement strand
AGCGCCGGCACCGCCTTCGCCGGCACCAGCGCCACCAGTTGGTCGGGCGGTTCCGGCAGATCGGCAAAGCTGCGGTAGCACTTCTCGCCCCAGACCTCATCGCGGCCGGGATTGAGCGGATAGACGCGACCCTTGAAGCCATGTTGCTTGAGCAACCGATGCACGATCGGACTCCAATTGCCCGCCTTGTCGGTGGCTCCGAGGATGACGACGTTGCAAGGATTGAGCAGCGCCGCGACCTTTTGCACATTCTGCTCGGCACGATCGATCGGCCGTATGTCGGCCTTGTTCGTCATCAAGGATGTCTCTCCTTCGGCGGTTTCCGCGTTGCTCAGTAGATGGTCCCGCCGGAGCGGCGGGAGACAAGATAGAAGATGCTAGCGAGCACGGTCATTACCAGGCTCCATAACAGGCCCATGGCGGCAAGCTCGGTGCCCTGCCCGTTGCTCCACAAATCGAACATCACCACGGGGATGGTTTGCGAGTCCGGCCCCGCCAGCAGGATCGGCAATGACAGCACGCGCGCGCCGAGCAGGAAGATGAACAGCCAGCCCGATACGATCGCAGGCGCCAGCAGCGGCAGGATGATGCGGCGCAGCGTGGTCAACGAGCCCGCGCCGGCGACCGCGGCGGCTTCCTCCAGCTCGCGGTGAATTTGCAGCATGCCGGCATAGCTGTAGCGCATTCCGTAAGGCAGGTAACGGATCACATAGGCGATCAGGATGATCCAGATGGTGCCGTAGATCGGGAGCGGAATGGTCAGCCAGATCTGCATTACCGCGGTGCCGAGCACGATTCCGGGGAAAATCAGCGGCATGGTTGCGAGCTGGTCGAGAATCCAGGCGCCAGGGGCGCGCCGCACGGCGAGCCAGCCTATGAACAGCGTCAGCGCCATCACCAGCGTTGCCGCAGCGGCCGCGATGAACAGCGTGTTCCAGACCAGATCGACGTAGTGGCCGGCTCGCAGCACGTTGGCGTAGTTGTCGAGCGTCAACAAAGCCAGCCCGCGCCGGCTGAAGCTTTGGAAGAACGGCAACAGCGAAGCCCACAGCAGCACTGCCAACGGCAGCACCAGCACGAACAGGAAGTTGAGGACGATGAAGCCGCCGGCGATCCATCGGCCGGCACCGAGGTCGAGGGCGCGGGCGCGAAATGCCTTGCCGGTGACCGTGTGATAGCGCTCCGCCCGCTTCGAAATGCGGCCGTAGAAGGCAAGCAGGACCGCGACCGCGAATAAAAGGACGACTGAGAAGGCGCTGGCCCGGCCGGTGTCGGGCGGGATGGACGAGCGGAGCGCGAGATAGATGTCGGTGGTCAGGACATTGACGCGTCCGGGAACGCCGACCATGGCCGGCACCTCGAAGCCCTCCAGCGCCCGGATGAAGACCAGGAGTGAAAGCGCCAAGATGGCTGGCAGCGCGAGCTTGATGGTGATGCGCCAGATCGTGTCCCAAACGCTGGCGCCGCTCATGCGCGCGGCTTCCTCGAACTCCGGATTCGAGGTTCGAAAAGTCGCCGACATCAAGAGGAAAACGAGCGGCGACCAGAGGAAACCCTCGATCAGGATCATGCCCCACAGGGAATAGATGTCGAACAACGCCTCGTTGCTGCCGCTCAGCCAGCGGTAGAGATCGTTGAATGGACCGATCTTGCTGAACAGGAACAGCCAGGCGGTGACATAAAGGATGTAGGGCGTCCCGAGCGATATGATCGTGCTGAGATAGGCCAGGAGCTTGAACGGCGCATTGGTACGCTCGACCGTCCAGGCTAGCGTTCCTCCCAGCAGCAAAGCCAGGACGGCGCTTCCGGCCGCGAAGGCGATGGAGTTGATGGCGCTCTCCGCCACCCGGCGGCTGGTGGCAAGTTGCTTGAAGTATTCGAGAGTGAAATCGCCGGGAGCACCGGTCGCGGTGACGGTGTGGAGCGACCCGCGGATCAGATAGAAGATCGGCGGCAGCACAAGCAGCGCCAACACGACGCCGAGCGCGATGGTGATCAGCGCCGGCTGGCTCGGACGCCACCACGACCCGCTAGTCATCGTCAGTCGCGGCCTCTGCCCCAAGCGCGAGCCCCGTCACGCCGACACTCCGGCTCGAATGCGTCTGCATTGCACCGTTAACGGAACAGCTTGTCGAATATCCCCTTTAATTCGTCATACTTGTCGACTTGGTCCTGCTGCGTGAAGACCGTCGCCTGGAACGTATCCTTGCCGGGCTTGAGGCTCTTGTCGAACGCATCGACCGTCGGCATCGCCGGGATATATTGGTTTTGCTGGAAAAGCTTCTGGCCTTCCTCCGAGATGATGAAGTCGAACAGCAGCTTGCCGGCATTCGGATGGGGCGCGTTGGCCATCAGAGACGTGGTCGAGTACACGTTCATCACCGGCGACATGGGGATCCATTCGATCGGCGCGCCTTTCTTGGCGCTGATCAACGCGTGGTAGTGGAAGATCTGCAAGGCGACCGCATACTCACCGGAAATGGTGCGGTCGAGCACGGCGCGGGAGCTGCCCTCGGCGGCGGCGATACCTTGCTTCGAGAGCCGCTCCAGGTAAGCCATGCCCTTTTCCTTGCCCATATGCCGCAGCACATTGGCCATGAAGCCAAGAGCGCCAGATGACCCGTCGCCGATATTCCAGGTCATCTTGCCCTTGAGCTTTGGATCGAGCAGGTCCTCAAAGGTCTTGGGATGCTCGCCCTTCTTGATCAGGTTGGTGTTGTAGGCGGGCGTCAGGAAATAAAGGTTGGGAGCCACCCAGCGATTGTTGGCATCCTTATATTCCGGCGGATAGACCTTGGCGATGTCGGGCACCCACTGGGCGATCAGCCCGGCCCGCTCCAGCGCCAGCTCTGCCGAGGTGCCGTCGACCACGTCGGCGACCGGCCGGTTGGCGCGGTGCTCATTGAGCAGCCTGGTCACCAACCCGACATTGTCGGAGCGGACGTGGCGAACCCGAATACCGGGATATTTTTTCTCAAAAGCGTCGATGATCGGGCGGACAATCTGGTTGACGATGAGCGTGGTATACCAGAGCACTTCGCCTTCTTTTTTCGCGGCCTCGACAATCTTCGGATCGAACGCAAAAGCCTGCATGCCGGTCACGAGACAGAGCACGACGACGCCGGCAACGGCACTCTCAACGAGAGAGCAGAACGAACGCAACTTGATCATGAAGGCATTCCTCCGCGCGCAAATTAATTGACAGTAATAGATGTCGCGAGGCAAGAGTTGTCAATGTATCCCGCTTCGTGCATGAGGCCATCGATGGCAAGCTCAGCACCCTCTCACCTTCTTCACGGGTGACGTTCCAATAACAACGCCACAACAATTCAGCAATGGAGTAGCCCCGATGGCATTGAAGTACGAGACGATCCTGGCCGAGAAAAAAGACGGCATCGGCTGGATTACCTTCAACCGGCCCGAGAAACGCAACGCGATGACGCCGCAGCTGCATCTCGAAATGAATGACGTTCTTGACGAGTTCGCCATCGACAACGAGGTCCAGGTCGTGGTCATCACGGGCGCCGGCAAGGCGTTCTGCGCCGGTCAGGACATTCGCGAATATTTTCGCGGCACCGCCGACAACCCGAAGCTGAAGTTCAAGGCGAGCCAGGCGTCGCGCTCCTGGCGCTGGCGGAAACTGTCGACCTTCCCGAAGCCGACCATTGCGATGATCAACGGCTATTGCTTCGGCGGCGCGTTCACGCAGGTCACCGCCTGCGACTTCGCCATTGCGGCGAACGACGCGATCTTCGGCCTGTCAGAAGTGAACTGGGGGATCATCCCCGGCGGCATCGTCAGCTGGAACATCGTTGAGATGATGTCGTTCCGCGATGCCATGTATTACGCCGTGACTGGCGACACCTTCACCGGCAAGGAAGCGGAGAAGATCCGTTTCATCAACAAGGCGGTTCCGAAAGCCAAGCTGCGCAGCGAAACGATTGCGCTCGCCAAGAAGCTGATGCGCAAGAGCCCGGCGGCGGTGCGCTTTACCAAGGAGGCCGTCCGCTCCGTGCGCTATATGAGCGTCGATCAGGCGGACGACTACCTGATGGGCAAATTCAACGCGCTCGAAGCCGTGGACAAGGAACGCAGCAAGCATAAGGGAATGAAGCAGTTCCTGGACGATAAGACCTATCGTCCCGGCCTCGGCGAATTCGACCGCAATAAGAAGTTGTAAGCACCCAGGTCCGTGGCGCCGGCCCATCAAAGCGCCGGTTGCGCGCCGGTATTGCAGCTATTCCGAGCTAGCCCTGATCGGCGGTCATTTTTTCGGGAGAGAATACTGTTCGTCCAGTCGCGTACTTACCCCGAAGGCTGGCCCACCGCCGGCCACACTCCCTTGCGGCCTCGGCATAGTTCTCCGGCAGGACATCATAGGGGGGGCGGATAGGACCGGCCTTGCAATAACCGGCCGCGTTCATCCGGGTCTTCTCGATCTGGATTGTGTAGGACGCAAAGATTTCAGGGGCGGCCACGATCTCCTTAATAGGATCCGAGGCATATTTGAGATCTTCGAGGACGGCGGCCGCCCGAATCATGTCGCCGTCACGGATTGCGTTGATCATTGCCAAGGCGGGCTCTGGTCCACACGATGCCGCGGTCGACCAGCAGGCGGTCGTCGTATCGGGCGAAAGGCCAGCAAACGCGTATGCCGCGGCCTCATGGGGAACAAATTGGATTTTTCCCTGCGTGGCCGCAATGAACTCAAGCAGCGAAACTGACTTCGAATGCTTCGCCGAGGTGACGGTGGGCGCCTTCTGCGCCACCATTCGCCAGAACTCAGCATCGAACTTAAAGCGAAACGCCCGCTGGTTCGCATAGGCCATGATGGGAAAGTCCGGAAAGGCCTCCGAGAGGCGTGTGTAAAAGCTGACCGCCATGTCTCTGGTGACGGGCTGCCACATTGGCAGCCCCAGAAGCGTGCCGTCTGCACCGAGATCTCGCACGAAACGCATACGCTCAACGATCTCGTGCATGCCGAGGGCGGTCGTTCCCACATAGGTCGGAAGCCGCTTTGCTACGGTGCTCAGAACGCAATCGGCAAATTTCTGGTAATCCGATTTCGTGAGCGTCGCACACTCACCGGTGGTGCCAAGAATAATAAAACCGCTGACACCATCTTTCACAAGTTGGTTGATGAGTCGCTCTGTTTCCACCAAGTCCACCGTGTCTACCGCATCCCATCGCGCTGCGGACTCCTTCGCCGGCGTCGGGATAATGGCGAATAACCCATTGAGTTTGTCGGACATGATCAGATTCCTTCCGCTTTCAGAGACGAGTCAACAATCCGCCCCGCCAACCCATTCCGCCCGCTCGCTCCGGAAGCTGCGACGCGGTTGTCACAACCATTGAGCTAGTCCTGCCCTACAAATCCACGTATTGACAAGCTAGGTCACTCGCTGTCAACTAGTATGGTATCCGTATTATCTAGCTGGGCAACCAGCCTTGCAACACTAAAACTCAAGCGGAGCCAACGCAGAGGTGGCCGCATCAGTAACAAGAAAAGTTTCTGGTCTCAGGGAGAAGCGTCATGAGAACGTCCGCGAATAACATCCTGGCTACGAGCCTGGCCGCGTTCGCTTTTGTCACAGGTGGTTGCTTCGGCAAAAATGACGCGAGTGCCGCTCCGAATTCCAGCCTTAACGAGGTCATTCAGCTCGCCCAAAAAGAAGGCGAACTTAATATCTTGCAGTCGGGTTTCGGTGATCCACAAATGTGGAACAAAATCCAAGCTGCGATCAATGCAAAATACCGCATCAATATTCGGCTTATCGGACGTCCCGGACCTTCCAGCTCCAGCCTGACTCCCCGGCTGATCGAAGAGGTACGCGCGGGTCGCAAACCTTCCTCGGATATTGTCCTTAGCCCTCCAATTCAGCAGATGGCTTTAGACAAGAATGAAGCAGCGACACCTGTGAATTGGCGCGAACTTGATCCGTCAATTCCCCTGGCCGCGGCCACCAAAAGTGGGACCGGGCTCATGGTCGGTGGAAGCCTCATCACCGCCGTCTATAACACCAACCTCGTTTCGCGTGCTTCGGCGCCGAAAACCCTCAGCGATCTCCGTGACCGTCGGTACAAGGGATTGATTGCGACATCACCTTATGCGGGCGCCTGGCCGCCCCTGGCGGCCGCACTGGGGCTCAACGAGGTGGAGAGTTTCCTTAAGGAGATCGCCAGCAACGGCAATCTGAAAGGATTCATCCCGCTCACCGATCAGCAGCGTATTGCTTCCGGCGAGTTCGGCATCCTGCTCTTCGCCGACAGCAGGGCTCGGAGCGACGCCCTCATCGCGCAGGGAGCGCCTCTCGAAACCACCACACTTGGAGTGAATGCGGCATTCACTTTCGCGGTCAACATCATTAAAGGCAGTTCCAGTCCCAACCTGGCTAAGCTTGTCGGGCTCTTTCTCGCTTCTCGGGAAGGTCAGGCGATTCTCTCTGAATACATGAACTACGAATCCGCGTATCTCCCGGGCAGCAGCACCTATGAAGCGTTGCATGCCGCCCAGAAGCGTGGCGAAAAAATTGTGATTGAAAACGAGGAGCTGGTTGCCGAGAACCCGCAGATCTACCTCGAGTTCTCTAAAAATTACTCGCGACTGGTGGGCACAAGGTGAAGCGTTCTTCACCTTGTCAACGCGGGATTCATTGATCGGGATACTGGCCGATAGCACGCGCACTTTCCGGCCGTGGGCAGTCCAAAGAACCAGACCCCTGCCAGATTCTAAGATGAGATAAAGGGAGAGGTTGGGTTTCTGTGGCGCACGTTCGTTCAATAGACTGGGCAGTGGATAGAGTTGGCCAAGGGAAGATCGTAATTCTCGCGACAGCGGGGGTGCCGCTGGTTGCCATTCTGGCGGTCCTTTCAGTCGTCTTGATGATCGCCTTTCAGGATTCATCCCATTCGACCTGGACGCTGAAAAATTTTACGGCCCTGTACACCAGCTCTTTTGCGTACCAAGCTCTACTCAATACTGCAGGTTTTGCGATCGTATCGGTGCTGGTGGCGTGTTTTTTTGCCGTTCCCATCGCTTGGGCCGTCGAGAGGACTGACCTGCCCGGCAGGAATCTCATTTATATCCTGATGACAGTCGGAATTGTGATTCCGCCGTTCTTCATGGCCATGGGTTGGCTCGTATTGCTTCACGAGCGAGTGGGCATCCTCAACGTTTGGCTAAAACAGTTGCTTCCCTTTGACTACCCGCCGCTTGATATCGGGGGCGTCGGAGGCATGGGTTGGGTCAGTGGACTGAGTCTTGTGCCGCTGGCGTTCATTATGATTGCGGCATCGTTTCGCACCATGGACCCCTCACTTGAAGAAGCCGCCCAAATCCACGGCATGAAGGTTCTTTCGCGCATCCGCAGGATTGTCGGCCCGTTGGCATGGCCCAGCGTGCTCGGGGCTGGACTGTACATTTTTGTGATCGGCCTCTCCAGTTTCGACATTCCAGCCGTCATAGGGCTCGGAACTCGCACTTTTACGTTTAGCACTTTTGTCTATAGCCTTGCCTTACCGACCAATGACCTGCCGGACTACGGGATCGTCGGTGCTTCGAGTGCGCTGATGCTCGTCGTCGGTCTCGGCGTCTGTTTCTACTATCTGCGTGTCATCCGGCGATCTCACCGTTTTGCGGTAGTGACGGGACGAAACTACAAGCCGGCCCTGGTAGCATTGAAGAGGTCCCACGCGGTCGGCTGGTGGTGTTTTATTGCGATACTGATATTTTTTCAGCTTGTTGGGCCTTTCCTAGCGCTGATTTGGATTTCATTGACGCCGTTTCTTCAACAACCCTCTTCGGCTGCTCTGCGTTTTGTCAGCCTCAATAACTTTTCCAATATTCCCTGGGACGCGTTGCTGAGCTCCTTGAAAGCCACCGCAATTCTCACCGTTACAGTGCCAACTGTGACGGCCGTTCTGGGTCTTGCAATCTCTTGGATAGTGGTGCGGTCACGTCTCAGGTTGGCAAGCGTTGTCGACACTATCGCGTTCTTACCGCACGCGGTCCCCAGCCTTATCTTTGCAGTCGGCGTTTTGTTTATCAGCCTTTTTTGGTTGCCGGAACCTATTAACCCTTATGGCACGGTGCAGATTCTGATTATCGCGTTCGTAATCATCAGACTGAGCTTCGCCACTCGAATGTACAATAGCGCGCTTCTGCAGATCCACCGAGAGCTGGATGAAGCCGGTCACATCTCAGGCTTGGGCGATCTTAAAGTATTGTGGAGAATTCTTCTGCCGCTGCTGCGTCCCACGATTGTCATATCGTGGCTCTGGATGGCAGTTCTCGCTTCGCGGGAACTCACAGTGGCAGTCATTCTCACCACGTCAACAGGGAACATCACTACACCTGTCCTCATATGGGGCTTGTGGCAGAACGGAAAACTGAACGAGTCCGCTGCCATAGCTCTGGTGTTCTTTGGTATTCTGGCGCCGCTGATCGCGGTCTTTCTTTGGACCACCAATCGCAGGGTCACCAGCGCGATGTCATGAAGTAGCTGTATTGTCGGATCAACCGCCTCGTCGCAGCGACAACTGCTTCGTTCGAATAGCTGGAACGGCTGAGACGCGGAAGCCTGGGGCACTGAATGACGAGTACGTTCCACGAGCCTTCCGATTGGAGCGGCGGCCTGCCTATGATGTTTCGCGACCGGGAGCGCAATGCTTGATGATAGAGATTCGGAATTTGCAGAAGGTCTTCCATAGCGATGGAAGAAGTGTGGTCGGCCTGCGCGCTGTCTCCCTTCACATTAAGGCCGGCGAATTTTTTGTTTTGCTGGGATCGAGCGGCTCGGGCAAGACCACGCTGTTGCGGTGTATTGCCGGCCTGGAAAAACCGGATGGAGGAGAGATCGTCCTTGGCACACGCGTCGTGTACTCGGCAGACAATGGGATACATGTACGCCCCGAAAAGCGGCGCCTCGGCATGGTGTTCCAGTCGTATGCCATATGGCCTCATATGACCGTGTATGACAACGTGGCAATTCCACTTCGGGAAGGTTGGCTAAAGCTACCAAGTAGTCAGGTGCGAGACCGCGTCTACCAAGCGTTGACACTCGTTGGCATGGAAGAGATGGCAACACGACCAGCGCCGTTCTTAAGTGGCGGTCAGCAGCAGCGGGTCGCCTTAGCCCGCTCCCTGGCCATGGAGCCATCAGTGCTTCTCATGGATGAACCACTAAGCAACTTGGACGCGCGCTTGCGGGAAGACGTTAGAGGCGAGATAAAGTCTCTGGCAAAACGAACTGGCGTCACCGTAGTTTACGTGACGCATGACCAGGCGGAGGCGATGGATTTGGCGGATCGCGTGGCGGTGCTGCGCAAGGGGGAAGTCGCGCAAGTGGCCCCTCCCGCGGAAATCTATTTGAACCCAGCTGACTCAGCGACGGCGCAGTTCATGGGTTCAATGAACCTGCTTCCCGGTCAGGCCTCATCCGAAGGATACGTCACCACAGGAATTGGCCAAATCCATGCGCCAGCCGATCGTCCATCTTCGGTGGTTGTCGGAATTCGACCCCAAAGTATACGGCTACAGAAATCCGATGGCCAAGGAGACAGCCCAGCGGCGAATCATCGGAATGTATTTCCTGGCAACGTCGTGACATCCACATTCTTAGGTGACAGATGTATCTACACGGTACAAATAGCAGGTGAAATCCTTAAGGTTGACGCGCCCTGGACCACCCGGCTGCAAGGAGAGGTGCTGGTGACGTTCGTCGACGAAGGCCTTTGCGTCTTTGATTCCGTTACTGGCTCGCGCCATAAAGGCAATGCATCGGGCGGCGGTCTTGAGCAAATCGCTTTGTCCTAAGGAGGAAAACATGAACAAAATTGCTATGCCCCAGTCCCAGATGAAAGAGCTTGAGCAAAAGTTGGAATCCAAGTCGCTCAGCGGTCACTGGCAAATGGTATGGATGGAAGAGCTCCGTCCCATGGTTTGGCGTTGGGCGGATATCTTTGAATCGCTGGAAACGGCCGGCCGACTGGTCGAACTCGGTGGGGCGGACGACCAGAATGACCGCCGCACAATTCATCTCGTGAATTCGAATTTGTCCGATCTTCGACTGACAAGCAACATAGTCCAAGTCGCAGTCCAGCTCATAAGACCGGGAGAGTCGGCTGAAGCGCATCGGCACGCGCAAAATGCAATGCGATTTGTGGTGGAGACTGACGGCGATATGTACACAACGGTGGACGGCGAGGAGATTCTCATGGAGCGGGGCGATCTCGTTCTGAGTCCCAATTGGACATGGCACGACCATACCAATAAGTCCGCTAGCCATGCCATTTGGCTCGATATTCTTGACGTCAACCTGACTCAGCGCATCGGGGCGCACTTCAAGGAAGTATGGCCGCACGGACCACTGCAAACGGTGCTGCGGCCCGATGGACACTCACAAAAGCGATTTGGCAATGTGCGCCCAAGGTCGGCGGTGCCAAGCAGTCAGGCGATTCCCTATAACTACAAATGGGCCGACGCTCTGAGCACTCTCAATGAACTTGCGCGCGCCGGAGAAGTGGACCCTCACGAGGCAATTTGCTTGGAATATATTGACCCTCGCACCGGCGGCCCGACCTTCCCAACGATGAATTGTCGCGTGCAGATGCTGCCTCCGCGGAGCAAGACCCGCGCGCTCCGGCGCACCGGCATGACGTTTTACCACGTCGTAGGCGGTCGCGGCAGCACGATAGTCGGCCCTGGTGAGGGCAGATTCGGCGAGAACCGGCGAACACCATCAAAGGCTCGCGACACGGAAACGTTGCGGTGGGACAAGAACGACTGCTTCATGGTGCCGAGTTGGAGGTGGCAGGAACACCAGAACGATTCTGACCAGCCAACGTTCCTGTTTTCCGTCACCGAGCAACCCGCATTGGAAGCCTTAGGCTGGCACCGAGAAGAGAAAGCGTAAGAACCTATTCTGCACCGAATGTCATGCCCACGATGCTATCTCCCTTGAGGGGACGCCGAGGGAATCGTATCCGAAAATAAGTGCCGCCGGGGATTGCGAGTCGTTTCCTTGTCTCCGATGCCTTCGCCTCGATAATCCCTATCCATATGGCCTCATAATGAAAGCGTCCCCCACGTTGTTTGGCGACCGTCGAATGCTCATCGATGGCCGCATGATCGAAAGCAGCAATGGCTCATGGATAGAGTCGATCAACCCAGCTACCGAGGAGATCCTCGGCCGCGTGCCCGCCGCCTCGTTGGATGACGTGAACACTGCGGTCATGGCCGCAGATCGGGCATGGCCCGCTTGGGCGGGACTGGCTGTGGAAAAGCGGGGGCTGTACCTGCGGAAGCTTGCCGACATGCTGGAGACGCGGGCAGACGAGCTCGTGAATATGGAGGTCCTAGATACAGGAATCACAATCAGCAAAATCCGCGCTGATATAGGGTCGGCCTGCCGCATGCTTCGTTACTACGCCGGCCTGGGACTGGAGCTCAAGGGCGAGTCGGTTCCCGCAACACCAAACAATATCCATTTCTCGCTTCGGGAGCCCTACGGGGTTGTGGGCAGGATTATTCCCTTCAATCACCCGTTGCAGTTTGCAGCCTCAAAAATCGCAGCTCCGCTGATCGCGGGCAACGCTGTGGTGCTAAAGCCGTCAGAGCAATCTCCACTAACTGCAACAGTCTTGGCCGAGCTCTGTGCGGAAATCTTCCCCCCTGGTGTCATAAACATTGTTACCGGTCTCGCCGATGCTGGCGTTGCGCTGACAAGGCATCCATCGGTTCGCCGCCTGGCACTGATCGGGTCTCCGCAGACCGGCATGGCGATGCAGCGTGCTGCAGCCGAGACGGGGGTGAAGCACATTACGCTCGAGCTCGGCGGAAAAAATCCATCGATCGTCTTTCCCGATGCGGACTTGGCTCTTGTCACCGACGCTGCGATCGCGGGCATGAATTTTGGACATCAAGGCCAATCATGCGGCTCACTCAGTCGGTTATTTCTACATGACTCTCTTTACGACCGTGTACTCGCAGATGTGGTCAAGCGCGTAGAAGCGTTGCGTGTCGGAGACCCCATGGATCCGCATACGCAGATGGGAGCAATGAACTCCCAGCAACAGTATGAGAGGGTTTTACACTACATTCGAGCAGGCCTGGAGGATGGAGCAAGCCTCGTCGCGGGCGGGTCACGACCGAGCGGTAAGAAATTCGAGAAGGGATATTGGATCCAGCCAACTGTCTTCGCTGATGTCACGCCCGAAATGCGAATCTTTCGGGAGGAAATCTTCGGTCCGGTGCTTTCCGTAATCCGTTGGTCCGAGACGGACGATGTCATCCGGATGGCGAACAGTACGCAATATGGCCTAACGGCAGCGATCTGGACGCAAGATATTCGAACCGCTTTTCAGACGGCGCGTCGAATTCAGTCGGGCTATATTTCTATAAACGGGCGGCCCGGACATTTCCCTGGCGTATCATTTGGGGGAGTGAAGAATAGCGGCCTTGGAACAGAGGAGGGATTTGACGAGGTGCTGAGTTACACAGTACCAAAGGTCATCAATATTATCCTCCCCGTAGACAACCACCACGCTTTGAATACGTCAAAACCACAGTGAGCTGCTCCCGGCCTGCGCGCGGCTTGATGAAACCAACAAGCCAAGGCCAAGAGAGAGAAGCACCGGCCTCCCAGCGGACCGATGTCATCTGTCACCAATCGGTGCCCTGCTCCCGTAACGCCTTCGGTTTTGAGGAGTGTCCGGGACGGACATGAGGCGCTGGGGATCAAGTATCGCGGCAGGCCCACAGGAGCAAAGGTGATCGACATCTATACCTGGCCGACGCCGAACGGCCGCAAGATCCCGATCTT
>ORMF011960820.1_pt1 | contig 12822 bp, 12 predicted proteins | sample 1779871 | NCBI WGS metagenome assembly ORMF01 (sample SAMEA104232316, study PRJEB22302) | groundwater metagenome | biome: forest; feature: aquifer; material: groundwater | place: USA | collected 2011-08-07 | depth 5.4 m | reverse complement strand
GGGCCGCGCCCCGGGCCCCCCGGCAGCCCCGCTGGCGCCCGATTCCATACCCCCCTCCTATCGGTTATCGGGTATCTGCTATCGGGTATCTGCTACAGCCTCCCGCCCGGTCCCGGCCCTTGCACAGCAGGACCAGCTTCAGCAACCGCCCGGTCTTCGCCTCCGCTAACCTGTCCGCCACAGAGGTCCCATGGACTACTTCTCCTACCGCCACGGTCGCCTCCACTGCGAGGACGTCTCCGTCTCCGACCTCGCGAAGGCCCACGGCACCCCGCTGTACGTCTACAGCACCCGCACCATCCTCGAGCACTTCCGGAAGGTCCGCGACGCCTTCGCGAGCGTCCCGACGCTCGTCTGCTACTCCATCAAGGCCAACTCCAGCCTCTCGATCCTCCACCTGCTGAAAAGGGAGGGCGCCGGCTTCGACGTCGTCTCCGAGGGGGAGCTGCGCCGCGCCCTCGCGGTCGGCGCGGACCCGAAGACCTGCGTCTTCGCGGGCGTCGGCAAGCGCGAGGAGGAGGTCCGCTTCGCCCTCTCGAAGGGGATCCTCCTCTTCGACGTGGAGAGCGCCGACGAGCTCCGCCTCATTGATCGCCTCGCGACGGCGATGGGCGTCGTCGCGCCCGTGGCCCTCCGCCTCAACCCAGACGTCGACCCCCAGACGCACACCTACATCACGACGGGGAAGCGCGAAAACAAGTTCGGCATCGACCTCTCGCAGGCCGCCTCGCTCGTCCGCGAGATGCGCACCTGGAAGGGCGTCCGCCTCGTCGGGCTCCACATCCACATCGGCTCGCAGATCGTGAAGGTCGAGCCCTACGTCCAGTCCCTGACGAAGCTCGTCGACTTCCTGGCGACCTGCCGCGAGGCCGGTCACAAGATCGAGATGCTCGACATGGGCGGCGGATTCGGGATCTTCTACAAGGAGAAGACCGCGCCCCCCGTGACCCAGTTCGCCGACGCCGTCATCCCGCTCGTTCAGCGCTCTGGCTGTCGACTCGTCCTCGAGCCCGGCCGCTTCATCGTCGGGAACGCGGGCGTGATGCTCACCCAGGTCCAGTACATCAAGGAATCGGGCGACCTGCGCTTCGTCATTTGCGACGCGGGGATGAACGACCTCATCCGCCCGAGCCTCTACGGGGCCTACCACCGGATCTGGCCGGCGACGACCGACCCCTCCCACGAGGGAGAGGCGCCCGACGAGGAGAGGTGGCCGGGCGATGCGGTGAAGAGCGAGGTGGTCGGGCCGATCTGCGAGAGCGGGGACTTCTTCGCACACGAGCGAAGACTCCCGCGCGTCGGGCCCGGCGAGCTGCTCGTCGTCTTTAGCGCGGGGGCGTACGGCTACTCCATGGCGTCGAACTACAATTCCCATCGCAGACCGGCCGAGGTCCTGGTCTCCGGGACGGCCTCCGCGGTGGTCACCGGACGGGAGACCTACGAGGACCTGATGCGGAATGAGCGCATCGTGGACCTCGATCTACCGCGGCCGTAACGGCCCCGAATCCAGGGATCGCGCGGGGGATCTCCCCGGACGGCCGTCTAAGGGTTGGGAAACCCTTGTGAACACCCTTTGCCCTCAGGTTTGTCGGAGGGCTGGCCGAAGATCCAGACGGAGATGGGGGCTTCCATGCCCGAGTCGGTCTGAATCGGCTTCGGTCAGGAGGATGTCATGCGTGAGCACACGCAGGGTCACGAGAGTTTCTTCAATATCCGGACGGCGCAGGAGTTGGGTGAATGGCTCGCGCCCCTGTTCGACGGGGTCTGCACGCGGCACGGGCACGGGACTCGCGCGAGGGGGAAGGGCGGAGTCGGGTCGCGGACCCACCGGCGGGATTCTTCGCGCTCATAGGAGGTCGGGCATGCTGAGCAGGTGGACTCGTCTTCTCGCATCCGCGCTGGTCGCGGTCATCCTTGCGGGGATCGCCCCGAGCGTCCTCTCCGCGGACGACGAGGAGATTCGCAAGAAGTTCTGGGAAGGGATCAAGGCGTACAACGGCGGCGACTTCGCCGCTGCGCGCACGAACTTCGAGGAGGCCCTCGCGCAGGGCCCGAGCCCGGACCTCGCGGCGGCGCTCCGCGACGAGGTCGGGGAGAAGTGTCTCGCCGAGATGTACGCGCAGGGCGGCGAGATGCGCGACACGGCCATGAAGATCCTCAAGATGGCGAAGGGGGTCTACGACAAGGTCAAGCACTCCCCTGACGAGATCGACGGCGTCGTGAGCAAGCTCGACGCCCCGGGCTTCGACGACTGGTGGGTCGCCTCCAACAAGGTGATCTCCATCGGCCAGTACGCGGCCCCGAACCTCGTCGCCGTCCTCGGGAACCAGCAGAACGACAACTGGCGCGCGAAGGCGATCGTGACGCTGGAGAAGATGGGGGACCAGGCGGTCCTCCCGCTCGCGGCGGCGATGTCCTCCCCGAATCCGCTCGTCCGGAAGAACGCGGCGATGACGCTCGGCACGATCGGCGACGGACGCGCCCTGCCGGCCCTCCGCCGCGCGGTCGAGGACCCCGCCGAGACCGGCGAGGTGAAGTCCTCCGCCGCCGAGGCGATCGCGAAGATCAGCAAGGCGAACCCGAACTGCTGCCCCAGCTCGAAGGAGCTGTACGTCGAGCTGGCCGAGCGGTTCTACCAGGACGACCCGACGGTGATGGGCGGCGCGTATCCCGACCCCCTCGTCTTCTCGATGAACGGCGACAAGCTCGCCCTCGCCGAGGTCCCGGGGTGGGCCCTGAACGAGAGCCTGGCGATCCAGGCCGGCCACGCGGCCCTCGCCCTCGACCAGCACTACTACCGTGCGTACCCCGTCCTCATTAGCGCGTACTACCAGCTCTCCATCGAGGCGAAGACCGCCCTCGACGTCGCCGAGAAGGCCCTCGCCGCGGGGGAGGGTGGGCAGGAGGACGTGGACAAGGCGAAGGCCGCCCTGGGCGAGGCCGAGAAGGGGAAGCTCTTCGGGCCGATGTCCGGGAAGGCGAACATGTACGCCGCCCTCACGAAGGCGCTCAAGGAGAAGAACGGCGCCGTCGGCGAGGCGATCATCAACGACCTCGCTCCCTACGTCAGCGAGGACGACCTGCCGCAGGCGCAGTGCGGGCCCCAGGCCTGCATCGGGACGCCGCTCATCCAGGCGCTCATCGACGACGACACGAGGGTCCGCTACGCGGCGGCCATCGCCATCGCGGCGCTGAACCCGACGTCCGACTTCCTCGGAGCGGGCCAGGTGGCGCGCAACCTCGCCGACGCCGTCTCCCAGCAGGGCGTGTGGCTGGTGCTCGTCGCCGACCAGGACCCGGAGGTCCGCAACCGGATGCGGGCGATCCTGTCCAAGCTGAACTGCCACGTGATCGACGCGGACGGCCCGATGGACGCGCTCAAGCGCGCGAAGGCCTTCCCGAGCGCCGACCTCATCGTCCTGGGCGCGAAGGCGATCAGCCACATCGTGTTCGGCGTTCCGAAGTTTTCAGAGCCGGGCACGAACTACACGGAGTCGGTCTACGACGGACTGAAGGCCGACCTCCGCACGAAGGGCATCCCGATCTTCCTGCTCGCGGACGACGCCGACCCCGAGAAGGGCGCGTTCGCGGACAAGGTCCAGGCGATCCTCTCCCGGACCCCGGACGAGGCGGGCGTGAAGGCCGCCCTCGTCGCCGTGTTCGAGACCGAGGAGATGAAGAAGTCGAGCAAGTCCAGGGCCGAGGCGGTCGCCCAGCGCTCGGCTGAGATGCTCGCCAAGCTGAATCCGCGCGGGACCTCCGTCCCGGTCTGCACCGCGGTCCCGTCGCTCTGCGAAGCGCTGACGGGCCGCACGGACCTGGTCGGCATCCCGTCGGCGAACGCCCTCGGACGGATCGGCGACCCGTGCTCGATTGGGGCCCTCGTGCGGGCCTACTCGGACCGCGACCGCTCGAAGGAGTTCCGCATCGCCTGCGCCATGGGGGCCGGGAAGGTCTTCAAGGCGACCGGCGAGGCGCCCTCCTGCGAGGTGTACCTGGCGCTGAAGGCGGCCGTGATGACCGAGGGCGACGTCGACATCGCCCGCGCGGCGGCGGCGGCGCTCGGCTGGTCCGACCTCTCCGACGAGCAGCGGCGCGAGCTCTTCGAGGCGCGCCGCCTCGTGAGGTAGCGAAAACTCATACACCCAGAGGGCGCGGGTCCGTCTGACGATGGGCCCGCGCCTTTTTCCATTCCGGATCGTACTCGTACTCGTACTCGTACTCGTACTCGATCCGGACCCGGCAATCTCCAGGGCCGGCTTCGAGCACGAGTACGAGTACGAGCACGAGTACGATACACGGGACGACCTACACCGACCTCTGCGGCTCCGCGCAGCGGCAGGGGATCGCGTGGCAGCGCGGGCAGCCCCCTGCGTACTTAGCGGCCGCGTCCTCCATCCGGATCCCCGCGAGCGTCGCCAGCGTCGAGAGCCAGGCGAGGACGTCGCCGAACTCACCCTTCCGCTCCTCGCCGGTCCCGTGGCGGATCGCCTCCGCCAGCTCGCCGACCTCCTCCACGAACCAGAGGAAGGTCCGGTCGATGCCGCGCGAGGAGTCCTTCGCGCGGTAGGTCGCATCGATCAGGTCCTGGAATTCGGACAGCGTCACGTCGGCCTCCTTCCGCGTCCGCGGATCGCCTGGAGCAGTTCCTTGAGCTCGGGGGAGCCCATCATCGCCGCGAAGAGGGCATAGGAACCCATGCCGCATGCCAGCGGCAGCAGGACCCGGACCAGGCGGCCCGCCATCAGGCTGCCCGCAAGCGTCTCGGGCAGTGGTCTGGCGACCCCCCAGCAGACCGCAGCCATCAGCGCCGAGGCGACAATGGGCCGGAGGATCGACGCCAGGGACGTGGGCTCGCCGCGCCCGATCTTCGCGCCCAGCGCGCGACGGAGCAGGACCTGGTTCGCGACCGAGGCGATCGCCGTGGAGAGCGCGAGGCCCGCCTCACGGAGCCACCAGACGAGCGTCAGATTGAGCGCGAGGTTCAGGACCACCGAGGCCACTCCGGCGCGGACCGGCGTCCTCGTGTCTTTCATCGCGTAGAACGCGCGGTTCAGGACCTGAACGGCACAGAACGACCAGACCCCCGAGGCGTAGCAGAGGACGACGAGAACGGTCCTCTCCACCGCGTCGGTGGACTGGCTGAACGCCTTCCACTTGAAGAGAAGCTCGATGATCGGCTGCGCCAGGACCATGAGCCCCGCCATCGCGGGGATGGAGACGAAGTTCGAGACCCGCATCGCCTGGTCGACCGACCGCCGCAGCCCCTCGGTCTCCCCTCGCGCCGCGTGGTCGGCGAAGTACGGGAAGACCGCCTGGGCAAGGGCAACGCCGATGAGGGCGAGCGGGAACTGCATGAGGCGGTTGCCGAAGTAGAGCGCGCTCACGGCGCCGTCGCCCGGCACGCACGCCTCGGCGATGAGGTTGTCGACGACGAGGTTGATCTGTATGATCGCGAGCCCGAACACCGTCGGGCCCATCAAGCGGAAGACCTCGCGGACCCCCTCGTCCTTCCGGTCCAACGTCGGGCGGTACGAGACGCCGTGACGTCGGAGCGGAGGGACCTGCATGACCAGCTCGAGCACACCGCCGACGAGGATGGCGCAAGCAATCCCGTAGACCTGGATCTGCGGGGTCGACCCGAACAGGGGCGCGGCGAAGAACCCGGCGATCCAGCAGACGTTGAGCGCGACGGAGGCGAGGGAGGGGAGCAGGAAGTGCTTATGGCAGTTCAGGACCGCCGTCAGGACCGCCACGACGCAGACGATCGGCAGGTACGGCAGCATGACCATGAGCAGGTGGCAGGCCAGGGGCAGCTTCTCCGGCGGAGAGGTCGCCGGCAGGACGTAGGGGAGGGCCCAGGCGACGCCCATCAGGAGGACCGTGACGCCCGATAGGAAGACCGCGAGCAGCGTGATTACGGAGCTGACGAAGTGGTTGGCCTGCTCCGGGGTCTTCTTCGCGAGGTGGTCCGCGTAGACGGGAATGATCGCTGCGGATAGGGCCCCCTCCCCGAAGAGCCTACGGAACAGGTTCGGGACCTGGAAGGCGAGGACGAAGGCGTCCATGACCCACCCGGCCCCGAAGACCATCGCGGAGAGGACCTCGCGCGCGAGACCGAGCACGCGGCTCAGGAAGATGCACGCGCTGATGACCTGCGCCGAGGCGAGGAAGGACTTCTTCTCCGCGCTCATTCGAGGACGCCGATGAGAGTCGTGTTTCTGGGAACGCCCGAGTTCGCCGTCCCGTGCCTGAGGGCCATCCGCGAGGCCGGGCACGAGGTGGCGCTCGTGGTCACCCAGCCGGACCGCCCGTCGCGTCGGGGGCAGAAGGAGATGGCGGCCCCTCCGGTCAAGCTGGCTGCGGGGGGGATCGATGTCCTGCAGCCCGAGGACGTGAACGCCTCCGAGGCCGCGTCCCGCCTCCGCGCCGCGTCCGTCGAGGTCCTCGTCGTGGTCGCCTTCGGCCAGAAGATGGGGCCCGAGCTGCTCGCGATGGCCCCGCGCGGCTGCGTCAACGTGCACGCCTCGCTCCTGCCGAGGTTCCGGGGGGCCTCGCCCATCTCGAGCGCGATCCTGAAGGGCCACGCGCAGACGGGCGTGACGATCATGCGGCTCGTCGAGCGGATGGACGCAGGGCCGGTGCTCCTGCAGCGCGCGACCGCGATCGAGGCCGAGGAGACGACGGACCGCCTGGAGGAGAGACTGTCACACATCGGCGCCGAGCTCCTGGTCGAGCTGCTCACGGCGTGGTCCGCCGGTCGCGAGGTCCCCGAGATGGCGCAGGACGAGTCGCGTGCGACGTACGCGCGGAAGCTGAAGAAGGAGGACGGCCTCATCCCCTGGGCGCGGCCTGTGCGACGGGTCGACTGCCACATCCGGGCGATGACGTCCTGGCCGGGGGCGTTCACGTATCTCCTGGAAGACGGGAAGCCTCCGCAGCGTGTGGCCATTCGTCGCGCACGCCCCTCTACGGAGCCCGCAACGACCGCTCCGGGGACCGTGGTCGGGCTGAATGAAACCGGACTGCGCGTCGCCACCGGGGAGGGGGCGATCGACCTGGTCGAGCTGCAGCCCGAGAACCGCAGGGCCATGGATGCCCGCTCCTTCGTCAACGGCTGGCGCGTGAAACCTGGCGACTGCTTCGGTCCAATGGACTCGCGCCCGTAAGGGCGCGGGGGGGTGACGCCCGTCAGGGCGTCACCGCCGTTCCTCGATCCACCTCTTCCATGCGTCGCGGACGGCGCCCCGGCCATTCGCGTCGCCCAGCTCCGGGGCACCGGGGTCCTCCCGACCGGTCAATTTCGACAGCGAAGAGTGCGCCGCCAGGGCCACCTCGGGGCGGGCGTCGACGATCGCCTCGATCAGGGCCGAGACGGCCCGCGGGTCGCCCAGTTCCCCCAGCAGGCGGGCGGCCTCCTGGCGCGTCGGGCTCGAAAACGGGTTCGAGAGCGCATCGCGGAGAAGCGGCATCGCCTGCGGGTCCTTCCACGCCCCCAGGATCCCCAGGATCCGCTCCTTCTCGCCCCACGCGCTCGAAGACGGCAGCCACGCGCAGGACGCCGCAAGCGCGTCGCCGGCCCCCTCTGGGCGGTGCGCCTCGACAACGTCGACGGCCGCGGAGCGGACCATCTCGGCGGGGTCCTGGAGGCTCGGCAGGGCCTTTCGTCCCGCCGCCAGGTCCGGCGTCGCCCGAAGGGCACGGAGGCACGCCACACGGACGTCGGCGCACCGCTCCCGCGCGAGCGCGGCGCCGATCGGGTCGATGGCGATCGGCGAGGCAAACGTCAGGAGTGCGTCAGCCGCGGCCAGCCGCACGGTCTCGTGCGCGGACGTCGTGAGGATCGAGCAGATGGGCGCGATCGCCTCCTCAGATCCGATCGCGCCCAGCACCTCGAGGGCCTGGACGGCGACCGCAGGGGAGCCGGATGCGGCCAGGCCGATCAGCCGGGGGGCCGCCTCCTTCCCGCAGAGCGCCAGCTCCCGCCGTGCGGCCGCGGCACGCTCCGGGTCGGGGAGCTGCATCTCGACGACGAGCCGGCCGATCCGCTCCCGGTCGACGGCCTTGTCGGGAGGCCGCGGCGCGTCGTTCGCGCGGCACCCGGTGAGCAGGATCGCGATGGCACAGGCCGCGAAGCGAATCACGCCTACACGAAGAAGAAGGCCACGGCGAGGATGACGTAGACCGCCAGGAGCTGGAACCCCTCCATCCAGTTCGACTCCCCGTCGAGCGCGAGGAGGCCGACCGTCGTGACGGAGATCCAGATGCCGGCCACCTCGATGAAGGTGAATCTGAGGTCCATTGGCTGGCCGAACAGGTGGCTCAGGAGCACAAGGACGGGCGCGACGAACAGGGCGACTTGCTTGCTCGATTCCACAGCGATCGTGAGCGAGAGGTTCAGGTTGTCCTTCATCGCAAACGAGATCGCGCTCGAGTGCTCGGCCGCGTTTCCGACGATCGCGATGATGACCACGCCAACGAACGTTGGGGTCCATCCCAGGACCTTCGTCGTGTGCTCCACGGAGCCCACCAGGAACTCGGCGAGGAACGAGATGAGCACGGCCGAGAGGACCAGCTTGAAGATCGTCCATCCCAGCGGCTCCAGCTTCTGGTTGTGCTCGGCGTCCTCCTCCTCGAAGTACAGGTGCTTGTGCGTCTTCAGCGAGAAGAAGAGGCCCGCGGCGTACGTGATGATGAGCACGATCGAGATCCCCGTGCTCATCTTCTGGAGGATCTGCGCCTCGTTCTTCGGCTCCAACTCGTGGATCTGGACCGCAAAGTGGTAGATCGCGGGCATCATGAGGCCCGCCACGGACAGGAACAGCATCGCGACGCCCTGCTCCGCCGCCGTGCGCGAGAACCTCTGCTTCTCGCGCCCGATCCCGCCGAGGAGGGCCGAGAGGCCGAACACGAACAGGATGTTGCCGATGATCGACCCCGTGATCGAGGCCTTCACGACGTCGATGAGCCCCGCTCGCAGGGCCAGGATCGCGATGATCAGCTCCGCCGCGTTCCCCAGCGTGGCGTTCAGCAGCCCCCCGATGGTCGGGCCCGCCCGGTGAGAGAGCTGCTCGGTCGCGTGGCCCATCATGCCCGCGAGCGGGATGATGCCGATCGCGGCCGCGACGAAGATCCAGGTGTGCTGCTCGTGGAACCCGAAGCGCAGGACGAAGGCGGCGGGGACGAGGAGCCAGAGGACTTTCAGGATGTGGAACTTGCGTGGCGGCGATTCCATCCCGCTCACCCTCCTTGGGACGGGCGGATCATAGCGAGGGGACGCAGGCGCCGCAATCGTTGCAGCTCGGGACGTGGCCCCGCATCCCCATCGAATCACGCATCCGGAGCAGCCGCGCAACTTCGTCCTGTGGCAGGACGCGGACGTTGCCGATCTGCCGCGCGGAGAGCGTGACCTGGGCCACCCACTCGACCCGCTCCATCCGGTAGAACGCCTCCAGGAGCGTCGGGCCGAGCGTCAGCGCGCCGTGGAGGTCCAGGAGCACCGCGTCGGCGCGCTGCACGAGCGGGCGGACGGCGTCTCCCATCGCCTCCGTCGACGGCGTCGCGTAGGGGGCCGTCAGGATGGCCCCGAAGCTCACCACGACCTCGGGCATGATGCACTGGGCGAGCGTCACGCCTGCGACCGTGAACGCCGTCGCGGTGGGGGGGTGGGCGTGGACAACGGCCATCACGTCCGGGCGCTCCTGGTACGCGGCGAGGTGCATCCGGATCTCCGAGGAGGGCTTTCCCTCGCCGGCGAGCACGTTTCCGTCGAGGTCGACGACGATCAGCTCCTCGGGGAGCATCATCCCCTTGCAGGTCCCAGCCGGCGTGACGAGGAGGGCGTCGGAGGCGACGCGCGCGCTCAGGTTCCCGTCCGTCGCCACCACCAGCCCCCGCTGGTAGAGGCGGCTCCCGATCGAGCACATCTCCTGGCGCAGCCGCATCTCGTCCATCGGGGGACCAGAATAGGGGCCATCCGGGACCGTGTCAACCAGCAAGCTGGCCCTGCCAGTCCCCGCGCGTCCTTGCGCGAGGCGGACCGGCGTGAGAGAATGCCCCCGGGCGGTCGGGTCGCATGGAACACCTCCACGTCCTGGTCAACGGACATCGGGTCCACTTCATAGCCACCGGTCAGGGGGAGCCACTCATCCTCCTCCATGGCCTTGGTGCGTGGAGTGATCTCTGGGCCTCCACGATGGCGGAGCTGGAGAAGCACTTCCTCGTGGTCGCCCCCGACATCCTCGGCTTTGGCCGCTCCGAGGCGCCCAGGATGCGCTACACCCGCGACGTGCTGGTGCGGTGGCTCGGCGCCTTCATGGACGTCATCGGATGCCACAACGCGCACCTCTGCGGCAACTCGATGGGCGGCGCGATCGCCCTCGACTTCGCCTGGAGGTTTCCCGAGCGCGTGAAGCGCCTCATCCTCGTCGACCCCGCGGGGCTCGGCCCCGAGATCGGATTCTCGCCGCGGCTCGGGAGCCTTCCGCTAATCGGCGAGCTCCTCGCGCAGCCCTGGCACTGGAACATGCGCCGCGCCTGGCGGCACCTCATGGGCGACCCCGCCTGGGTGACCGAGGAGTTCGTCGACTACGTCTCCACCTTTCGCAGCGAATACGTTTCGACGCGGCCGTACCTCGGCGTGCTCCGCGAGTACGTCCGATTCGGCGGTCTCAAGGAGACGCTCGAACACCTCCTCGACGGGGTCAAGATGCCCGCGTTGCTCGTCTGGGGGGAAAAGGACCACCTCTTCCCCGTGATCCAGGGGGAGCGCGCCGCGAAGCGGATCCCGCAGTGCACCTACCACGTCATGCGGGGGTGCGGGCACGTCCCGTTCATGGAGAGGCCGGCGGAGTTCGCCGACCTCGTGTTGAGCTTTCTCGGCCGCTCCGAGGTCACTCGGATCGAGCGGAGGGCGCACCCGGAGGTCCCGTCGCCATCGTACTCGGAGGCGGCCCCGACGCCCCGCCCGGGCGACGTCACCCCCGCGGCCCCGCCCTCCGAGGCCGCGACGCCGCCAGCCCCGCCGCCGTCAGGGACGTAGCCCGTCGAGCGCGCCTCGAGGACTACTCGCCAAACACCTCGGCGGTGAACCAGTAGAGCTCCGACTTCGGGTCCTTCCATGCGTCACGCGCCAGACCCGCTTTCTGGCAGGTGTGCTCGAGGAACTGCTCGCGGTTCCAGCCCCATTCGGGGGCGACCTGCGGGAGGAGGAGCCCCGAGCGCCCCCCGCGCTTGATGTAGAGCCCGTGCGTTCCGACCTGGATCGCAGTCGGGTCGGGGACGCGCTCCATCGGGCTGAGGACCGAGATCTCGATGCGGACGCGGCTCAGCTCGGCGAGCGTCATCGGTTCGAAGCGTGGGTCGTCGGTCGCGGCGAGGACGGCGACCTCCTGGACGGTCTCCCAGAGCGGGTGGCGGGCCTGGGTGTGGCCGATGCAGCCGCGCAGGTCGTCGCCGGCGTGGAGGGTGACGAACGCGCCGCGCTTCTCCAGGAGGGAGGGGTGCCGCGGCTCGATCGCGGGCGCCTTGCCATCGCGCAGGAAGCCCTCGATGGTCCTTCGCGCGATCGACAGCAGCTCGGCGCGGGCCTCCTCCGGCAACATGGACGCATTCTAGGTCGGCGTCGAGGGAGGGGGAAGGATTTGGGGCCCCGGCCGGGCCGGGGCCCCGGATGGTGAGCCTACTTGTGGTCGCTCGCGCCGTCGGGCATGCCGTTGATCTCGGTCGAGGTCGGCATCGAGCCGACGTGGATCTCGACGCGGCGGTTCATCGCCTTGTTCGCCTTGGTGTCGTTCGCGGCGCGCGGGCGGTGCTCGCCGAAGCTCGTCATGTGCATCTGGCTTCCCGCGATCCCCTGCTTCTCCAGGTGGAGGAGCACGGTGAGCGCGCGGGCCGCGGCGAGCTCGAAGTTCGACGAGGTCGTCCACTTGTACTTCGTCTTCACGATCGGGTCGTTGTCCGTGTGTCCGTCGATGCGGATCATCGCGTTCGGGATGTTGCGCAGCTCGGACGCCAGGGCGTCGAGCGCGGCGATCGCCTTCGGGCGCAGCGTCGCGAGGCCCGCGTCGAAACTGGCGTCGCCCTTCATCGAGAGCCCGCCGCCCGGCATCGTCTCGAAGATATCGGGATGCTCCTGACCGAACGTGGAGATCTTGCCGTTCAGCTCCTCGATCTGCTTCGTGAGCAGCGCGTTGCTCGCCCCCAACGCGGTGTTCTCGCCCTTGATGGCCCGAATCGTGGCCTGCTCATACGCGACCTGGCGCTCCAGCTCGGACTTCGCCCGCTCCTGGGCGGCGACGACGTCCTTCATCCCCGAGAGCTGCGTCTCATACTGCGTTTTCATCTCGTCGTACTCCCGCTGCGACATGCAGCCGATCGGCAGCAGACAGACGAGACTCGCCATGATCCAACGACTCATCTTGAAAACCTCCAGCGAAGAAAACCCACCCCGTGCGCGAACCGGAGCCCCATTCCGGGCGCGACGACGCGTACTTTACGAAGTGTGTTTTACGAACGCCAGCAAAATGATGGGGAGATTAAACAGAAACGGCGGCCTGGTCGTCCCAGGCCGCCGCGTGGATGTCCTGTCAGGTCGCTACTTGGGCTGCACGCCCTCGATCACGGGCTTCCCCTTCCCAGGGACGATGTCGCGGACCTTCTGCACCATGTCCGACCCCGACGCGGGCCCTTCGCTCGTCATGACGCGAATCATGTCCACCATGACGTACCCGGTGACCGCCATCAGGACCGCCGCGATCCCGACCAGCACGGTCATCGCCGTGCTCGGCTTCGCCGGCTCGGCGGGCATGCCCGCATCGGCCG
>ORMF011373621.1_pt1 | contig 12822 bp, 11 predicted proteins | sample 1779871 | NCBI WGS metagenome assembly ORMF01 (sample SAMEA104232316, study PRJEB22302) | groundwater metagenome | biome: forest; feature: aquifer; material: groundwater | place: USA | collected 2011-08-07 | depth 5.4 m | reverse complement strand
GTAGCCTTTCCGACGGAGACGGTATACGGCCTCGGCGCGAACGCATCCGATATCCACGCTGTTTCGAAACTGTTTGCTGCCAAGGGCCGGCCGGCCGCCAATCCGCTTATTGTGCATGTCGCGAGCATATCAGGAGCCCGTGATGTGACGACTCAATGGCCAGCGTCGGCGCAGCGGTTGGCCGGCCGGTTCTGGCCAGGGCCCCTCACTCTAGTGCTGCACAAACGGCCCATAATCCCAGATTTGGTCACGGCGGGCGGTCCGACCGTGGCCGTTCGCATTCCGGCGCATGAAGCAGCGCTAGGGCTTCTCAAAGCGGCTGGAGTCCCCATCGCCGCGCCCAGCGCAAACCGATCGGCACGGATATCACCGACGACCGCCGACCACGTCATGCGCGGATTATCGGGGAGGATCGATATGATACTTGACGCTGGGCCGACAAAGGGGGGCATCGAATCAACTGTGCTCGACTTGACCTCTAGTCCTCCCCGGCTGCTGCGTCCGGGACCGATTACCGGTGAGGAGATCAGGAGCGAGATCGGCGAAATCTTGACATGGTCGGCCCCGGGGGAAGGCGAACCGATCCGGTCACCCGGCATGTCCGCCCGACACTACGCGCCTAACTGCACCGTGGAGATCGCACACGGAGGTGGCCGTGAACGAGCTATAAACTTGACATCCAGTGGTCTCCTAATAGGATGGATCACTTTCGAGACTGGAACGCCGGCAAATGATCGGGTCGTTCAGGTGACCATGCCCAGTGAGCCTGTGGAATATGGCCGTCGCATATACGCGGTTCTTCACGAGCTGGACGACGCGGACGTCGACCGAATTATCGTGGATGAAGTCCCTGAGGATGCTGCCTGGAATGCGGTGGGAGATCGACTGCGAAGGGCGGCGTCCGTCGATAATTCATGAAGTGAGGGGGACCGTTGAATACGGACTATAAGGGCAGGCTAGCGACGCTGTTTATTGTAAACGATCTTAATGTAGAGAACCATGTCCAGGCAATCGGCTGGCGCAGTTCGGTTCCCGCGCGTTTCGGACTGAGTTGGCTGCGCCGCGAGTATCCGCTTCATGAGTTCTTTCTCGACGTCCATGAGCCGCTCGTTTCAAGCAGTTTTGCGCATCGCTATCGACGTGAAATCGCTAGTGGGACGTCTGCGCGAATTCGCCGGGCGAACAATGCGCTGGCCGAGCGGCTCGCGCTGCTGATTGTCGCCAACGGTGTTGTCGACCAACTCGTCAGTCACCGCGAGATTACCTTGAATCATACGCTTCTCGGCGGACCCAAGATCCGCGGGCAAGGTCCGTTAGCGGCGCAAATGAAGAGCCTTGGATTGCAAATTCGTGACCTTCACGTTTCGTTTTCCCATGACGGTGACGCACATCTCGCTGTTGCTGCATGTGAGGCCGGCCTTCGCGGACTCGGGATCGACATCGTTCATCTGCCGCGATTACAGGGTAGAGGGAGGGATTATACACATCTATATCGCCTCGCAAGACGATTTATGTCTAACGACGAGTACTTGTCCTTTCGCCGCAATGCCGAGTGCGATGATCCGAGCGCGCTTGCCGTACGGGCAGCCGGACATTTCTCGTTGATGGAATCCGCGTCGAAGGCGCTGGGCACCGGACTAAAACTCGGACTTGGCATGGGTCGCGCAGCAGCACTGCCTAGGCGGTCGCTCTGCCTGTCCAGCTTGACGCCGGTCGAGTTCGCTCTCGGGCCGGAAGCGGAAGCGCGCTGCCGTCGGCTAAGAGCTCGCCGTTTGGAAGGGTACTGGGCGGCAGACCACGAATATCTGGTAAGCCTTGCACTACTGTGGGAATGAAGCAGAGGAGTAATGGAGTAATGGAGTGATAGGTGTATCAATACTCCATCACTCCACCACTCCATTACTCCACTACTCCATTACTCCAACTTGTGAAACCCTTCGCCTATCGGGGTCGTATTTACGGCATCGGTAGTTGAGCGGAGGGAAGATGGGGACGTCTACGCTCGTAATGGAACAGACGGACGCCTCACTGGTTCAGCGCACGCTTGCGGGAGACACCAGCGCATATAACGTGCTGGTGCAGCGTTACCAGCGGCAGGTCTATAACCTCGCCTATCGCATGCTCGGCAGCGCCGAGGATGCCGGCGATCTGGTTCAGGACACGTTCCTGAGAGCCTATGGCGCCCTGGCCTCGTTCAGGCAGGACGCGAGTTTTCTCACCTGGCTGTACAAGATCGCATCGAACCTCTGCATCGATCAGATGCGGGCACGCAAGTCCCGGGGAGCCCTCTCGCTCGAAGTTGAGCTGGAGGAGGGACGCGAGCCCATGGCCGACCGCACCCAGGGACCGGAAGAACAGGTGGTCCGGGGAGCGGTCGCCGACATTGTCCATCGGGAAGTAATGAACCTGCCCGAGCGATATCGAATCGTCGTGGTCATGCGCCATTTGCAGGGCATGAGCATCGAGGAGATCGCCGGCCAGCTCAGTCTTCCCTCGGGCACCGTAAAAACACATCTCTTCAGGGCGCGGGAAATGCTCAGGGAGCGCCTGCGGCCGGTATTAGGTATGGAAGCCGATGGAAGAAAATAGACTATATCAAACGCCCACAGACGGTTATTCCCTCTGCATCTGGGTGCGCGAGCGATTGCCGGACCTCCAGGAGGGCTACCTCGACGCTATGACGACCGAGGCGGTCCGCGCTCACCTCTCGGTGTGCTTTCTTTGTTTGAAGGAGTACAACGAGCTCGAGCAAACCGTGAGGCTTGTCGAGAACCTGCCGTTCATGGAACCGTCTAAGGACTACGCGCCCGTAATTCTGGCTGCGATCGAATCGCAGTCGGGCCGCTCCTTTCACACGCCCATGGTGGAGATGGAGATTGAAGCGATGATGCGCGCCTCCAGGCCGCGAACCACCACAGGGCACGAGCGGCAGAACGAGCGGTTTTCGATCCTGGACATCTTCCGCAAAAAACAGGGTCCGAAGCACCATATGGAGCTCCATGAGCCCGTTTCTCCAAGGGAGCGGGCAATGGCAGGACTCGCCCTGGCGTCGTGCATTTTCGGTTTGGCGCTCAGCCCCATTGGAAAAATGGTCCTTGGAACGGGCGGCGCACTAACGCAAGGAGTCTATAGGCTCGCTGACGGCATTAACCACGTTCCCCTGTTGGGAATTGTATCGTCTGCGCTGTTCGGAATGCTCCATTCGGCCGGCCAGGGAGCCGTCAACGTCTATCAATCGGCCTCCGGGTCGCCGGGAGCCCTGCTCTATATTTCATCCCTGACCGCGGCCGGGATAGTATGGGCGGTGACCGCCAACCGCCGGGCCTGGCAGACTTAGACCGTTGGAGATCATCATGAAACTCCGGCTTGCTCATCGAACTTATTGTTCAGCGATTGTCCTTTCCATTTGGATATTGTGCTTGGCCCCTGCTTCATTCGCGCAAAAAGCCCTGGAAACACGCGAAGAAACCTTTCGCTCGAAAGACGCAAGTCCAAGCATGCCTCCCGACGAGGGTTTTCGCGCACAAGAAGAGATTATCGATCTGAAAGACAAGCAGGACGCGGTCGGGATTCGCAATCCGACGCTGATCATCGATCGCACTCACAAAGGCAACCTCTCTGTCCGAGGCGAGCGAATCGATGTAGAGGGTCACGTCACCGGCAGCATTCTGGTTATCGATGGTGACGTAATTATCCGCAGCTCCGGCGTCGTTAGTGGAAATGTCGTTCTCGTCGGCAATAGTAAGCTTAAGCGCGAGAACGGTGCAACCGTGTCTGGATCCATCGAACATTTCGAGACCCCTCACGAAGCGCGAATGGGGATCGGTGATCTACCTCCCGCACCTGACGAACCCGCCGAAGGTGCCGACGTTCCTTCCATCCCATCCGTCGCCCGCGTCTTCCACACCAACGAGCGGGATTGGCTGACCGCGCAGGTCTTCTTCGTCATAATCGGATCGCTTTTCGCACTCCTGTTCCTCGTGGTCGCGCCGAGGGCATCGACGCTCGCGGTTGCAGCCATCGATTATGAGCCGCTTCGCTGTTTCATCCTCGGAATTGTGGGACTCGGCGCGTTGGCCGTTGTCGGCTGGGTGAACCAGATACTCTTCAGCACCGTCATCTGGGCTCCGTTCGGAATTCTCATTTCGATGATGTCCGGTATGGTATTCATCTTCAGCATCGTCGTGGGGATCGCGTTCGTCGGCGGCATGGTTGCCCGGAGATTCGGGTGGCGCGTGCCGGGATTCTTCGGTCGAGCGGCCCTAGGCTTCATTACGTTGGCGCTTCTCAATTCCATTCCGGTGGTCAACTTTGTATCGGCGTTTATCCAGATGACCGCGTTCCTGGTCGGTCTCGGCGGGTTGATCGCAACGGGTTTCGGTCGGGGGCCAACTTGGCTCTCCAGCCGCCTTGCCCGCTCAGGCAACGACTTCGACATAGATTGATCCGTCGAATATGGACGATGATCCCGACAAGAGCTTGCCGGTAGCGGACGGCGTTCCCGATACCTCGCAAGCAACTCTGGAAGAGGTCGAGGTCATTCTGTCACGCGTCGCCAGGCTGAGGTCCGCCAGCCCTGGCAGGCGTCTTGCCACGCGGACGGCGCTGAGCCTGCTTGGCAAACCGCCGGTCGAATCTGTCCAGCCGCTCGTTTCGACTCTCCACAATGCATCCGTAAGCCTCTGGCGTGAGCGGGAGATCGCGGCCTGGACATTGGGCCGGGCGCCTCTCAGTCCGCACGACCGCGATGCCGTCTCAGCGTCCCTTCTGGGAGTGCTTGAAAACGCCTATCGCGAAAGCGGCTGGACGAGAGCGGCCCGCGCTGTGATGCGCAACGTGGCGGTCGGCATGATCTTCGCGGTATTCGGCTTTGGGATTTTTGACGGCGGGGCCCCATTCCTTGGCGCGGTAACAATGATCAATGTAATGATAGCGCCAATTGTTTTTCCCCTTTCCCTGGCCTATGACCGACATCTGAACGATCACGTTCGAGCTGCTGCCGCGATCGCCGTTGGACGATTGTCGGTTCCGGAGGCTGTGGGACCGTTGGCGGCCGCGCTTTTCGACCGCAGCGCGTCGGTACGGAGCGCCGCGGAACTCGCGCTGCATCAAGTACTGCCGGCCCTGAAGGAAGAGCACTATGGAAGGCTGGGCGCGGAATCTATGGCGGCCGTCGGAAAGTGCTTGTCCCATCCCGACGCCATGCTCGTCTTCAAAATGCTGGATGCGCTGAAGGTAGTCGGAACCGGGTCCGCGGTTCCCTTCGTGGAAAAGCTTGCCCATTCCGGGCGAACGATGAAACTGCGAGATACCGCCGCCGAGGTCTTGACGGTTCTGCGTGACCGGCAGCGGCGCGAGAACGACAGCGAACGGCTACTAAGGTCTACTAATTCCCCCACGGACTCTTCGGGTATGCTCCTCAGACCCGCTCGTGACACGAGCGAAGGAGATTCCCAACAGCTCCTACGCGCATCACTGCCGGACGATCAGAGCGATGCGCTGCGAAACTAGACCGCGCGGCGCAGAGTAAACACGGCCAGCTCCGGGCGGCAGTTGAGCCGGGCGGGAAATCCCCCCATGCCAAGCCCGCGGCTAATGTACAGCCTTCCCACTTTCGGCTTCCTCGAGACTCTTCGCGCTATGTCATCAGGACCGTACCATCCGGCGATGAATCCCCGCACCCTGCGGGTATGGGCCCACATCGCGCCCACCTTCGGAAAACAGATTTGCCCGCCATGCGTGTGGCCGCAAAGCATGAGATCGGCACGATGCCCGTCCATTTCGGCCAATCCGTCCGGTGAATGGCAGAGCAATAGGGTCCAACGATTGCGGTCTGTCTTCGAGTATGCTGCGGGAAAGTCGCTCCATTCCGTATGGGGATCATCTACGCCGACGATCTGGATCTCAGTACCGCGGATCGCGAGTTTGATCGAGTCGTTGTTCAGGACGGGTATTCCACGTTCCCTGAGTGCGTCACTGAACTCGGCCGGTTTTATGCGCGGCTTGTGCTCCGCATTGCCCAGGATGGCCACCGCGGGCCTAATGTGCTCTCCCAGCTCATCCAACCATCGCAGAAAAAGCGGTATTCCCTGAGACCGCCGAAACATATCGCCGGTAAGAAGATATAAATCGGCATTCACCGACCGGATCGCCTCCGCGATGGCGGCTTCGTTCCTCGGTTTGGGATTGATGTGCGTGTCGGAGATCTGGCATAGGATCAGTCCATCGAGCTCCGGTGGGAGATCGGCCGAGAGGACTTCATGCCGTGTAATCTCGATATCCATCGGATGGACTCGAGTCATATAGCGCCACAGGTTTTTCAGGTAAATGCCGAGCGGAACGGCGGGGATAAGGAGAAGAAGCCAATACATGCCTGGTTACGACGGCCTTTCGGCCATACAGAAGACTGTCACGCCGAACGGTAGAGTCACCACGCGCAGGATGGCATTTTCACCCGTCAGCAGCCCCACCAGCAGACGATTGATAAGTGCGGGCACGAAAACGAGAGACGCTTTGGCCGGCCCCTGGTGGCGGCGGGTCCATCTCCGATAGAGCCAAACGATGGGAAACAGAAGCGTCATGGCGTAGGATAGTTTCTCAATTCGGAGCTTCGCGGTGGCAAAACGCTCGCGCACCTCGCCGGCGACGTATCGTCGAAAATGCATCAAGGCGACGTCATGCTGGCTCCAGAGCGACTGGTACGCGGGAACCGTGGCGATGACGCGGCCTCCCGGCTTGAGCACGCGCTGAAACTCACACAGCGCCGATTGATCGTCTCGTACATGTTCCAGGGTATCCAGCGCCACGACGATGTCGAAAACCGAATCTCGAAATGGGAGTCTTACCGCGTCAGATGCACAGAGCAGCTTCAAATCTCGGCGCTTGCTGAATTCGAGAGCAAGGCGGCTGAAGTCGGCGGATACCACGGTTCCCAGTCCGGACAGTTTCCGCGACATCGCCCCTGTGCCGCAGCCAATGTCGAGGATTCTCAGGTCGGTCCTGGCCCCATATTTCGTCCGCAGGAAACCAAGTACCAGGTTATGCCGGCCCACGAACCACCAATAGGAATCCTCAAGATGATACATCCGTTCATACTCTTCAACGTTCATGCGGAATTCAGATCCTAATCTTACTCTTGCTCTTAATCCTAATCTTGACTCAACTCAGAATAGGAGCAAGATTAAGATTAGGAAACAGGATGCGGCGACCGTCTGAAGATGATAATTGGTGGACCGTATCTTAAACAGGGTCTTTATCATCCTGGGCGCGTCACGCCATACCTTAACCTTGCTGCCCTCCTGGTGTTCCCAGACCACCGGGACTTCTGCAATGCGGTAGCCAAGAAGACGGGCAAGGTAGAGTACCTCCACATCGAAGGAGAAGTTGTCGATCTGGCAGCGGGAGAAGATCTTTTCCGCGGCCGCCCGTGTAAAGAGCTTGAAGCCGCACTGGGTATCGTGTATGCCGGGAACGCCGACCCGTTGGACGCACCGATTGAATAGTTTTCCGCCGAGCTCCCTGAACATCGACTGGCGCTTGACAAGTCTCGAGCCGGGCACGTCGCGAGAACCGATTGCGACTTCCGCGCCTGTCCGGATTTGCTCGAACAGCTTTTCAATCTCTTCGATCGGCGTCGCCAGATCCGCATCGCTGAATAGGATGAAGTCACCAGCTGCCTTCAGCATTCCGAACCGTACAGCGTATCCTTTTCCGCGATTCCCCTCATAATGCAGGCTGCGCACGTTCTGGTGACCGGCGGCCTTCTCCGCAACGACTTCAAGCGTTCGGTCGCAGCTGCCGTCATCGACCACGAGAATCTCGTAGCTGTACTTCTGCGAATCGAAATAATCGACCATCCGCGCAATACTGGCGCCGATTCGACTCTCTTCGTCATATGCAGGAACGACGATCGAAAGGTGCGGCGCGTCCGATTCCAATATCCCTCTTTTCTCCGTCGACAACCGAGCCTCCCTGATCGATAGCGCTATGCGCCAAACCGCACTATTATAGCGCGAATGCGCCGGTCCCTGGCGCCCAGCAACAACGTCCACTACGGGTATAATCCGTCTCGTCATCACTACGGCGACCGAAGGCAGGGCGTTGCTATGCGGCTGATAGTGGGTCTGGGGAACCCGGGCACGCAGTATTCGGGAACGCGGCATAACGTCGGCTTCGAAGTGATCGACCTGCTATCGAAGCGGCATAACATCCCGGTAAAGCGCCGCACCATGAGGTCCGTTCTCGGTGATGGAACCCTCGAGAGCGAGAAGGTTATCCTGGCGCGTCCCATGACCTATATGAACCTCTCAGGAGAAGCTGTCGGCGCGATATCTCGAATGTATAAGATTCCCCCAGAGGACGTGATCGTGGTCGTCGACGATATCGCACTCCCGGTCGGCAGCCTCCGGCTCCGCGTCAAGGGGTCATCCGGCGGACACAACGGCCTGGCGTCGATCGAACACCATCTTTACTCGCGCGACTACCCGAGAATCCGCATCGGGGTCGGGTCCGCCCGTCCCGGTGGCATGGTCGATCATGTCCTGGGGAAGTTCAGCCGCTCGGAACGCGCGTTCGTCGATGAGGCCATCGAGCGCGCCGCCTACGCCATCGAATTCGCCCTCCGCGATTCGTTTGAGAATGCAATGAACCGGTTTAACGTGAAATCGACTAACGCGGACGAGGATCCAGACTGACAGCAACTCGCAATAACTCGCCGACGCTCCAGGCCTGACCGATGCACCCTCGTGGCGTATGCGGGGGATCTCCGTCGAAAATCTCTGAAACTTGTCCCAGCCCGGCGTGGTACAGATGTTCCGTGAATGGCTCCAGAAGCCCATTCGCTTTCGCCTTGACTGTGGATGAGCCCTTGTGGACTCTCAAAAGCGCGCTGATGTACGGCCCCATCAGCCACGACCAGACGGTGCCCTGGTGGTATGCTCCGTCTCGACGTTTCGGATCGCCTCCGTATTGGCCCACATATTTGGGATCGGAAGGTGCAAGACTGCGCAGTCCGTACGGAGTCACGAGGTCCCGTTCGACGACTCTCAGAATCTTCAGAGCACGTTCCCGGGTCACCATCGAGTATCGAAGGCTGACGGCGATCAGTTGATTTGGGCGTATCGACCCGTCCCGCGTGTCACCATCGATCACGTCGAATAGACAGTCTGTTTCCGCGTTCCAGAAGTGCGTTCGGAAACTTCGTTTGGCCTTTGAAGCCATTTTTGCATACTTACCGGCCGTGCCATAGGCCTCGAACCGGTACGAGAGTTCCTCCAACACACAGACCGCGTTGTACCACAGCGCCTGGATCTCCACGGGCTTGCCTCGTCGCGGCGTGACGACCCAATCGCCCACACGGGCATCCATCCAGGTGAGCTGTTCCCCCTCGGTTCCGGAAGTCAGCAGGCCGTCGTCGTCAACCCGAATTCCATACCTCGTTCCCCGCACATGCCAGTCGACGATCCCGATCAAGACATCGTACAGATTCTTGCGAACGAAGTCGAGGTCATTCGTTTGTTCGACATAGGCCCGAACCGCCTCGAAATACCAGAGGGTGGCATCGACGGTGTTGTATTCCGGCGCTTCGCCGGCATCCGGGAAACGGTTCGGAATCATGCCGTAATCGACGTATTTCGCAAATTCCTGCAGGATAGATCGGGCAATCTCATATCTGCCGGTGGCAACGGTCAGTCCCGGCAGTGCGATCATGGTGTCGCGGCCCCAGTCTGTGAACCAATGGTAACCGGCGATAATGGTCTTCTGGTCCCCTCGCGCGACGATGAATCGGTCTGCCGCGCGGTAAAGGGGGTCCAGCAGGGGATTGCCTTTGTACGTCGCGGGAACGAGCGCCGTTCGTCGGTCGATCTCACATCTGATCAATCCCTCGGCTTCGGAAACTTCGTGAGGCACCGTAGAAGCGATCACGAACATCGAAGAACCGGGTGCGAAACTATGGCGCAGCGCGCACGGATTGAAGAGATCCTCCCGGAAGTCCAGCCCACGTTCCTGCTCCATCCAATACTCGAAGCCTCTATACCAGTAGCCCGTGGGTTCGACTGCATCGGCGGAATGTGACAGATACATGGGGTTCAACGAGGAATATGGCTGCAGCCGGATCGAACCTGCATCATCGCTAAAACTAGAATCGAGCGCAGGATTTTCATGAGTAAGGGCATGGTGATCTCGAAAGGCGATAAGCGGCCGCAGCTCTAGCGAGATCGGCACGTCCTTTCTGCCATCCGTCGGAGTGACCAAGTACCGAACGATTACAGTATTCTCGCCGTGGATCATGCAAACGGCCTTTTCCAGCTCTACTCCGCCGGCCCGGTAGGTCCATCTGGGGAAGGGGTCCAGCCGGAAGCGCTGAAGAAACTGATACCCCTGCGGATGGATTGCGCCGGGGTAACGGTTCACGCCAAGCCCAAACCGTTGGTCTCCAATGACGAGAGTCTCCTCGAGTTTGCTCAGGAGGACCATTCGCTCCGTCGGCGGGTTGGTGGCTGCAACCAGCAGGCCGTGGTATCGGCGCGTGTTGAGACCGATAATGGTGGAGGACGCATACCCTCCGAGACCGTTGGTTTCCAGCCACTCTCGACCGGTGGCTACTTCGAGGTTGCCGCAAATGTCCGAGGCTAGTTCAATCACCTAGCCGCTCGATCTGCGCGATCGCGATCCCCGACTCGCCGGCTATTGCGTACAGCAGGTATGTCTTATCTGCTTCCTGGAAGATGGCGGGGTCACGGAGGGCACGTTCCGGTTTATCCAGCGCTCCAATACGCGCGGGCAATATAGACAGCTCCACGCCTTCCCACTTCATCTCCGGAGCCAAACATTCGTGCGGCACTCCCGGCTTCCAGACATTCCAATCAGTTCCGAGCGCGACCTTCGAATAGAGGATGCGCTCCGGGGTGTCCCCGGCACGGGTGTAAAAGACGTACAGCGTATCGCCTCGGACCATCACGGCATTGTGGACTTGGGTCGGACTGGCGGGAAATAGCTGTGGTCCTGGCTCGAATGCGGTGAGACCGTCGTGTGAACGAAAGAGCCGTCCGGGCATTGCCAGGGCGTACCACCAGCCTCGAAAACGAAAGAGACGCCAGTATGCCGATCCCCGGCCGACCGGCTCCTTCTCAGCGACAAAGTCTATTCCGTCTTTCGAAACTGCAAGGCGCGTATGCTGTGTCCTCTCTTCCGGTGTCAGCCCATGATAATAGAGTCGGATCTGCCGGCGTTCGTCGTCGATCATCACGTCCGGAGACGCGATGTGATCCGTGAAGTAGGAGTTCTCCAGCCGCAGCGCTCCGGGCTTATATATTATGCGCCACGGCCCATCCAGGCGATCCGAGTAAGCCAATCGGATGTGCTTGCCGGTGTGGTGCGCGAAGTAGAGGTAGTACTTCCCCAGGGGCTTATCGATCCATTTCGGAACCCTGATGAGGCTGGGCCCATTGATGTTGCTGCCGATACTCGGGTCGGTTTCGGGAGTAATGATCGGATTTCCCGGCAGACGCCGGATTTTCATCGAACCGGTATCCTGTGGGGAGTTGCTGCGTGCAAATACGCCTGCACATATTAAGGAAACGGCCACAACAGCCAAGCAATACCTCAACATGTCAGTCCGACTCCCAGCGCCTCGTTTGTTGCGGATTCCAGCAGCTCCCATATTCGGCCGACCCACTCCTTGTGTTCCGGTTTCATGAGGACAGACCGGAGACACGTCATCGTATCCTGATCACCATCGATACCTTCTCTTTGTAGGTCGAAGAAGGCTGTCGGCAGCTCGGCGAGGGCCAGATGGAGGTCGCGCTTCGCACATGCCTCAAAGACCTTGCGGCTCAACCGCGACGCCTCACTAACCGACCCCGCACGCGGCGCCCAGATCACGATGTCCAGCTCCGGTTCGAACGCGGTTATGAACCGGTAGTCAGCCGCCAGTCTAGTGTAAAAGGATAGTGCGGCCTCCCGGCAATTCCCCAGCATCTGCGCAAACACACCCTCCTTTACGAGTGGGAACATCCTCTGCGTAGCCCACAACGCGACCGCGGCGGCCCCAGGCCGGGAGCATTCCAAACTGATCTCGCCCAGGTGCAGCTCCGCGGAGGTGAAATAGGTGTAGGGAGAATCGTGCTTGTAGAATCGACCGACGGTGGGGTCGCGGAAAAGAACGCACCCACACCCATAAGGCTGAAGCCCATGTTTATGTGGATCGATGACGATGCTGTCTACCTCAGAAAGCAGTTCATAAGTCCTAGATGTCCTTTTTGACATATTGCCTGCCAGGCCAAAGTATCCCCCATACGCCGCATCGGCATGAATCCGTAAGCCGTATTGGTCGCGCAGCGCCAAAATGTCGGAAAGCGGATCAACAGTACCCGGCGCGGTCGTGCCGATGGTCGCAACGACCGTTCCCACGTCACCGCGCGTCAGCCGATCTTTCAATGCAGTGACGTCCATTTGGCCATTTCGGTCGCACGGGATCGACTCGAAATCCAACGCCAAAACGGAGCTTATGCGCCTATGGGTGTAGTGTGCCTGGTCTGAAGCCAGGATGGTCTTACCTGGCTGGAGCTGCGCGGCGACCCAGAGCGCCTCCAGGTTCGCCATCGTTCCTCCGCCGCACAGATGTCCAAGGTGTTTCTCCCACCCGAACATGCCGGCAATCTCCGCGACGGCCTCTTTTTCCATCGCCGAGCTGGCGCGGCCTCCGTCTACAGCGTGATTATTAGGGTTGATCCACAGAGCGAGCGAATAAGCCAGCCTCGCGACGGGGTGGGGCGGTTTGAGCATCTGGCCGGCATAGAGCGGATGAAAGTAGGGATAATT
>ORMF012092786.1_pt1 | contig 12827 bp, 12 predicted proteins | sample 1779871 | NCBI WGS metagenome assembly ORMF01 (sample SAMEA104232316, study PRJEB22302) | groundwater metagenome | biome: forest; feature: aquifer; material: groundwater | place: USA | collected 2011-08-07 | depth 5.4 m | reverse complement strand
CTCGTCCAGCCGGAACGTGAGGATCGTTTCCGCAGGGACGCGGACATCGCGTGCTCTCATGAGCACCTGCACGCCCGCACCAGAAGGAAGCGTCAAATGAGAAACTGTCATCGCCGCATGGCGACGATTACGATCGTAGGCGTGACTGCGTGATCACGTGTGTGCCGGATCGCACACCGCCAAGTTGCAGCACCGTTATAGGCATGCCCGCAGTTGTTCCGCCAACAGCTCGGGCAACTGGTGGTCTGGCTCGAGAAACGACACAAAATGACGGCCGAAAGGTTCTCGGACGCCGAGATCCCACTGCCCGCGCGTTTCTGATGGCGACACGACGACGCTCCACTGACCGGCGCGCTTGGTGTCCCTGCACACTTGTCGAATCTTCCGTTTGATCGCGCTCATCACACGAAGGTCGGACACGCCTTCGATCACGACTTCGAGATCCATGAATCACTCCATGCCGTCAGGCCAAAACAGTAACGAGCCGCATACCCCTCAGTTGTACCCGAGCTGCTGGGCGCGTCGCTGGTTCTCCTGCCACTGGCGAAAGTGGCCGGCCGACAACCGATAGGACCAGAACGACGCCATCGCGCTTCTCTCGATCCAGCCGATGGTACGGAGGAGTTTGCGATGGTTGGGATATCGCGGCAGCAGGAGGCGCTCCACCACGCGTTCCGAAGCGTTATTGACCAGCGAGAGCCGCAGGTTCGCGAAAGCGTCCGTCAAGATCTGGCGGTTCCCCGCCGCATAGCCAACTGCCACGTCGTCTTTGAGACCACTGACGGTGAAGCGCGGATTGCGCTCGGACCATCCGTTCTGGAAGAAGACCTGCGAGGTCCGCCAATCGAGGCGCATCGCCTCCCACGCCACGACCGCCGGCGCGTACGTCGTCGGATCGAGAATGACCTTCTTGACGACATCAGGCACAAAGGACGCGCGATCTTGATCCTGCGCGGAAACGGAAGACGCCAGCAGCATCATCAGCGCGACGGCAATGACACGGGACACGCTCAGTGGTTGCCGGCTTGAGCCGCGACTGCTCTTCGCTGCCGTGGCATCGCGCTCCACGTCATGGACGTCTGCGTTCATGTCTTGGTACCCCTGTGCCAGTAGCTTACGCGGACGCGAATGTAGAGGATGTGCACAACGGCACAGCCGGCCGGGGTCTCTTCCTGCATGCTGTGTAACGCAGGAGTCGAACATGACGGACACCACCATGCGGAATGCAAGCCTGAGGCAGATGCTGAGCGAACGCCGGCGCGAGATACAGGACGAGGTTCGCAGTCGCATCCGCGACGAACGCGTGGGTCGGCCGAAGGAAGTGCGTGACGATTTTGAACATTCAGACGCCGACATCCAGGGAGACATTGAGCTGGCACTGCTTCAAATGAGGGCAGAGACTTTGACCCACATCGACGAAGCTCTTGTCCGCCTCGACGCCGACAAGTACGGCTCCTGTTTCGCGTGCGCTGGCGAGATCGCTGAACGACGGCTGCGGGCACTGCCGTTCGCGGTCCGTTGCCGGGCGTGCGAGGAGAGACGCGAGCAGAGACAAGGGCACGCGCGGCAGCTCGCTCAGCAACATAGCAGCTTCCCGCTCTTCTCGGACGCGTTCAGTTCCTGAGAGCGACAGTTGAGTGTTGAACGCAGGGATGGCTCTCGCCGGGCCCTTGATCAAGCGCGCCGTCGCCGTCCTGCTTGCGGGCGCGATGCTCTTCGTCGCCGATCGCGGAGTGGCGGCACGCGCGCTGGAGCCATCCGACGTTCACGCATTGCTCGACGTACCGTACGTGTCTCAAACTCCCGCGTTGTGCGGGGGTGCCGCAGTCGCCATGGTCCTGCGATATTGGGGCGAGCACCGCGTATTTCCGCAGGACTTCGCTCCGCTCGTCGGCCCGGGTGACGGCGGGATTCTCACGGCCGCCCTGGCGTCCGCGGTTCGCGACAGGGGCTGGCAGGCGCTCCTCGTGCCTGTGAATGAGGATTCCCCCCGCACGCGGATCCGATCGGAGATCGATCGAGGCCGGCCCCTCATCGCGCTCATCGAGGTCGGCCCCAGCACTTACCACTATGTCGTCATCGTGGGCAACACCGACCGAGAGGTGGTGATGCACGACCCGGCGCGCGCGCCGTTCCGAGTACTCCCCTGGGCCGAGTTCGATCGTGCGTGGACGGCCACTGGACGCTGGCTGATGTTGGTCCTTCCTCCAGGGGGACTCGGTCCCGCCGACCCTGGCGACGACCGGGTGCGAGTCACACCGCCGGCGTGGAACGATGCCGACCCCGCCGACCTGACGCCCTGCAGTGCGCTGGTGGATCGCGGCGTCCACATGGCGCTCACGGGCGATCGTGAAGGGGCCGAGCGAGGGCTGGTCGCCGCCACGAGCCTCTGTCCGAACGATCCTGCCTCGTGGCGGGAGCTGGCGGGGTTGCGATTCTCGCAGTCACGTTGGTCGGAGGCGCAGGACCTGGCGCTCTCCGCCGTTCGTCTCGCGCCGGACGACGCGTACGCGTGGCAGATCGTCGCAACCAGTCGTTACCTAGTGGGCGACACGATGGGAGCGCTCGAGGCCTGGAACCGCACGGGCGAGCCGCGCATCGACACGATTGACATTGGCGGCGCGGAGCGGACGCGGCAACCGGTCGTGATCCGGGCCACCGGATTGCAACCCCGCCAACTGCTGACGCCTGAGGCATTCGCGCGGGCGCTGCGCCGGCTGCGCGAGGTACCGGTCGCCTCGAGTGCGCGGATGCAGTACGAACCCGTCTTTGCCAAGGAAGGCGGCGGGCTCGCCAACGTCGGCGTGTTCATCGCTGAGCGGGGGGTCGTACCGAGCGGGTGGCCGGCGCTCGCGACTCATGGCGCGCGCGCCATTCTGCGCCACGAAATGCGAGTCGACCTCGCCGGCCCTCTGGGCGCCGGTGAGGTGATGACTGCGGCGTGGCGGTGGTCAACCGGGCGACCGCGCGTGGCGGTGAGTCTGGCCTTTCCCTCGCCTCTACGGCTTCCCGGCGGCATCCTCTTGATCGACGGGTCGTGGGAGCAGCAGTCGTATGGTGCCACGTCGTCACCAGACGCCGCGCCACTGCGCGAAGAGCGCCGTCATGTCGGACTGCGCTTTGCCGATTGGTCAACCAGTCGGCTCCGGTGGGAGACCAGCGCCGCCCTCGACCGCTTGCGCCAATACGACGACACCGGCGGGAACCGTTTCACCGCGCGCGACTATCTCGCTGTGGAGAGTGCGCTCGATGCGCGTCTAGCTGGCGACCGCCTCGCTTTGGCGGCGTCGGGAGGCTGGTGGGCGCCCTTCACGGGTGGGGATCGATTCGCCACAGGAGGACTGCTGGCCGCGTGGCGTTCGACGGACAACACAACACTCGCCTACTGGTCGGCCGTGACCGAAATTGGGGTTACGAGCCGTGTGTCGCCGCTCGCTCTATGGCAGGGCGCGGGCACCGGTCAGGGGCGCAGCGCGCTGCTCCGCGCGCATCCCCTGCTCAAACAGGGCGGCGTGTTGGCCGGCCCGGTGTTTGGGCGGGACGTGGCCCATGCGTCGCTCGAATACGTGCGGCCTGTGGGACACACACGCCTCGGCGGCGTCTCGATCGCCGGGTTTGTCGACACGGCGCGGGCTTGGCATCGGCTGAACGGTCTCGACAGTTCGCCTGCGTACATCGATGCCGGGGCCGGCGTGCGCGTGCCCGCACCGGACGTCGGCGGCGCGATCCGAATCGACGTCGCACACGGCCTTCGTGGCGGGGACACGACGCTGTCGGCCGGCTGGGGCGGGAGGTGGCCTCGCTAGAGGGCGCGGTGGCCGGTGCTGAGGTCGCTCACGGTTCTTCGCATCGGCGTCGGCGTGATGGGTGCCCCTTTCGGCAGGCACCGGCTCGCGGGTCCGCGTGTGCTGTTCGGGACAGCGTGGCGCCGTCGGTCTCGCTATTCTGACTGTCGTCTGGTTCGACCGCCAGATGGTTATGGCTCCGAGGTGTCTGTGCGTATCCGAACGACCGTCGTGTCCGTTGTCGTGTCCTCGCTCCTGTGGAGCTCGTCGGCCATCGCCGAGCAACGCCCCTCAACCATTCAAGAGCTTCAGGGTCGTCCCGATCCTATCGATGGACGGCACGTTCTCGATCCCACCGTCATGCGTCAGGCCATCGCTGACCAGGCGGTAACGGACCAACGGAATCGCGACGCCGTGATCGGCGTGTTGCAGGATTCACGAGTGCGAGAGCTCGCCGGCCGCCTCGGGCTGAGCGTGATGCGCGCCGAAGGCGCGGTGTCCACGCTCAACAGCGCAGAACTGGCGCAACTAGCCGACTCGGCGCGTGCGGCTGACGTCCAATTGACGGGCGGGAGCAACACGGTCACGCTCTCGGTGACGACGCTGCTGCTCATCCTCATCATCGTGATCCTCGTCGCCCGTTAGAACCGGGCCCGCAGCCGGGCTCGGCGGAGCTCGCGGCCACCAACATGCCCGATAAGCCGGACACCACGCCGAAGTCTCGAGTCTCGCACCGGGCACTGCGCATCATCGACCTCGTTCGGCCTCACTGGAAGGCGCTGACGTTTGCGTTCATCGCTGTCCTGGGCGAGACACTCACGGATCTGCTCGACCCGTGGCCCATTAAGATCATCGTCGACAACGTTCTGCAGTCGAGGAGACTGCCGGGGTGGCTGGGCGGGATCGTCACCAGGCTCTTCGGCCAGGACCCCCATGCCGTTCTGAACTTTGCCGTAGCCGCGGTGGCGATCATTGCGATTATCGGGGCGGTCAGCGTCTACTTCGAGAAATATCTGACCACGAGCGTTAGCCAATGGGTTGGACACGACCTGCGCCGGACGCTCTACCATCACATTCAGCGGCTGTCGCTCGCTGAGCACGACAAGACGCGGACTGGCGATCTCATCACGCGGGTCACGAGCGACATCGAAGTCGTCCAGGACTTCATCAACTCCGCGCTCCTCGGCATGCTGGTCAACGTCATGACGCTGGTCGGGATGATCGGCGTCATGTTCGTGCTCAACTGGCGCTTCACGCTCATCGCGCTGTCCGTCGTCCCCGTGCTCTTTCTGGTGGTCTTCTACTACACGCGGCGCATCAAGAAGGCCTCGCGCGTGGTCCGGAAGAAGGAAGGCGACCTGCTCTCCATCGTGCAGGAAGTGCTGACGTCCATCCGCGTGGTCAAGGCTTTTGCGCGGGAAGACTACGAAGAGAAGCGATTCGAATCCGAGAGCCTGGCCAACGTCGAGGCCGGCCTCGAGGCTCGCAGCGTCAAGGCCAGGCTGTCGCCGATCGTGGAAGTGATCGTCGCCATCGGGACCTGTCTAGTGCTGTGGTACGGGGCGCGGCTGGCGCTGGCCGACCGGCTGACCATCGGCGAGTTGATCGTCTTTCTGGCCTATTTGGGGAAGATGTACAAGCCCATGCGCGATCTCTCCAAGATGACCGACACGGTCTCCAAGGCCATGGTGGGCTACGAGCGCATTCAGGAAGTGCTCGAGATTGAAAGCCTCGTCCGCGACCTGCCAGGCGCGCGCCGGGCTCAAAAGTTCACGGGCCAGATCGAGTTCAACAGTGTCAGCTTCAGTTATGCAACCGACAAGCCGATCGTCACCGATGTCAGCTTCAAGATCGAACCAGGACAGGTCGCGGCTCTGGTCGGTCCGTCAGGGACAGGCAAGACGACCATCGTGAGCCTGATTCCCCGGTTCTACGATCCGGTGTCCGGCCAGGTCGTCATCGAGGGCACCGACATTCGCCGGTATCAGTTGAAGTCGCTGCGCGACCAGATGAGTTTTGTCCTGCAGGACACGCAGCTCTTCCGGGCGACCATCTGGGAGAATATCGCCTACGGCAAGCCCGGCGCTCCGTCCAGCGAGATCAAGCGCGCGGCCGAACTGGCCAACGCGAGTGAATTCATCGATGCGATGCCCGAAGGCTACGACACCATGGTCGGTGAGCGCGGCGTCACGCTCTCGGGCGGTCAACGCCAGCGCATCGCGATTGCCCGCGCCGTCATCCGCGACACACCGATCCTGATTCTTGACGAACCAACGGCCGGCCTGGACGCCGGCTCCGAGCAGGCCGTGATGCAAGCCCTGGACAAACTGATGCACGGTCGGACGTCCATCGTCATCGCCCACCATCTGGGCACGATCCGTCACGCGGACGTCATCTTCGTCATCAAGGACTGCAAACTGGCGGAACAGGGGACGCACGAGACGCTCATGACGCTCAACGGCGTCTACGCGGAATTGCACAGAATTCAAACTCCCGATGAGCCGACGATGAACACAGCCGGGCAACTCGGTGAAGAAGTCCGAAGGTAACATGCGGCACACAGGATCGACACGTTGGACGTCCTGGATCATATCGGCGCTGATCGTCGGACAGTCCGTGAGCGCAGTCGCCAACCCGGCTTCGGCTCCAACCGCACCGGCAGCGGTGCAGGCGCTGGCGCAACCGTCCGATTCCGGTTTGCAAGAGCCCGCCGGGCCGACCCCTGCAGCGGTTGGCGAAGAAGGCACCAAACCCAGGCGCGGGTTCCTCTCCGCGCTCGCGCACAACCTCGAGGACGACGTCACGCACATTCCCCGGTGGAACTCGCTGCTCGTCATCGGCGCGGGCGGCGCGCTCGCGCTTGCCGTGTTTCCAAAGGATGCCGAGATCAACCGCAATTTCGTTGGGAGTCGCGGCGGCGTCTGGAGAGCCGGTGCATTCGTGGGCCAGACGCCCACGGTTCTCGCCACCGGTCTGACCACATACGTGGTCGGCCGGTATGTTCATTCGCCGCGCGCGCAGCATCTGGGAATGGACGAGATCGAAGCGTCGCTGCTCGCCGGTGCGATCGTCCTCGGGATGAAGCAGGCCGTGAGGCGGGATCGCCCCCTCACGCCGGATGGCCAGCCCCAGTCAGGCTTCTCATTCCCTTCAGGGCACGCCGCCACCACGTTCGCGGCGGCCACGGTCCTGCAGCAGCATCTCGGCTATCGGGCGGGCGTGCCCACGTACCTCGTCGCCTCGTACGTCGCGATGTCGCGCCTGCACGACAGCCAGCATTTCGCAAGCGACGTCATCCTTGGATCGGCGATCGGAGTGATGGTCGGACGCACGGTGACGTGGCATGGGCGCCACTTCTACGGCTCACCGATGCTCCTGCCGAAGGGCGGAGGACTGATGGTTTCTCTCAGAGGTCGTCGTGCAGGGCTCTAGCCCTCTCGTGTCGGGCAGTCCTAAAGGCCTGCACGACGACCACTTCGCAATAGTTGTCGTGTTACTCCTGTGTTGTTCCGGCTGCGCCTCGATTCCCACCAGGAAACCGGATCAGCCGCAAGGCGCCGTCGCGGCAGCCCCGGCAGTCATATGGCGCGATCCGGGCGAGATGGCGTCCCTGAATCTGTTCTACGGCGCCGGCGGCCAGGAGCACGCGCCCGACCTGAACGGCACGTTCACCTTTATCAAGGAAGATCTGCAGGCGACCAGTCCGAAATTCGACGTCAGGGACGGGCGTGGCGTCGAGTGGAAGGTGAAGCTCGACGAGGAGCCTCAGTCGGAAACGGCGGCGACGCGCTTCTTGTGGGCGGCGGGGTATTTCGTCGACGAGGACTATTACCTGGCGGAGCTCAAACTGGCCGGTGCGCCGGCGGCGCTTCGCCGCGGCCGGAAATTCATCTCGTCGGACGGCACGGTTCACCAGGCGCGCCTCGAACGTAAGTCGCACGACGTCAAGAAGGTGGGCCCATGGGACTGGTTCAACAATCCGTTCGTTGAAACGCGGGAATTCGACGGTTTGCGAACGATGGTGTCGTTCCTGAACGATTGGGACCTGAAAGCCGTCAACAACGCCGTCTACGAAGTGCCTGGCGAACGCCGGTACGTCGTCTCCGACATCGGCGCGACGTTTGGACGGACCGGCAGTTTTCATTCGGGATCTCAGAGCTCCCCCCGCGACTACGCCGCCTCGAGGTTCATCAGTACGACCACACCCGAGTTCGTGGACTTCGAGATGCGCACCCGCCCGTTCTTTCTGCTGGCCGTCAGTCTCCCCGAATACATTCGGCGCTCCAGGATGCAGGGGATTGCGCGGCGCATTCCACGACCGCACGCGCAATGGGTGGGGCACCGACTAGGGATGCTGTCCCCTGCGCAGATCCACGACGCCTTCCGCGCCGCGGGCTATAATCCCGACGAGATCGACGCGTTCACGCAGGTGGTGTTGAAGAGAATCGCGGCCCTTGATGCCCTGTAAGCATTGTGCGCATTTGTGAAACTGATCATCGAACCGACCGACGGCGTGGCGCCGATCCTCTCGGCCATCAGAAGCGCGAAAAAGAGCATCGAGATTGCGATCTTCCGCTTCGACCGCAAGGACGTCGAATCGGCATTGATTGCAGCGGCGGCGAAGGGCGTGCGAGTGACGGCCCTGATCGCCTTTGCCAACCGCGGCGGCGAGCAAAGCCTGCGGAAACTGGAGCTGCGGTTTCTCGACGCCGGCATCGTCGTCGCGCGCACCGCGAACGACCTGTCCCGCTATCACGACAAGTACATGGTGATCGATCGCCGCGTCCTCTGTCTGCTCTCGACCAATTTCACGCGGATCGACATCGACCACAGCCGTGGCTTCGGCATCGTGACCAACCGCGCGGACTGGGTACGCGAAGCCCGCCGGCTCTTTCGGGCGGACTGCAGCCGGACGAAGTACGCGTCCCGGTCGGAGACGTTCGTCGTCAGTCCCGCAAATGCCAGAAAGACGCTGGGCACATTCCTGCAGCGGGCCAAGAAGGAGTTGCTCATCTACGATCCGCAAATCTCGGACATCGAGATGATTCGCGTGCTGCAGGAGCGGGAGAACGCCGGCGTCGTCATCCACGTCATCGGCACCGTGGCCGGGCGTACCCGGCTCGACGCGCAGAAGCTCGGGAGCATGCGGCTGCACACGCGAACGATCATCCGCGATCGGCGCCAGGCCTTCATCGGCAGCCAGAGCCTGCGCGCGCCAGAGCTCGACTCGCGCCGGGAGCTCGGCCTGATCATTCAGGACGCGAAGGCGGTGACAAAGTTGATCGAGACATTCGAAGCCGACTGGGACCCCAAGCAGTCCAGGACGGCGCAGGCGGACAAGGAGAAAGCAACCATGGCTTCAGAGAAGCAGTCGGAGAAGGCCGTTGAAGTGCTGACGAAGGAAATGAGTCCCATCGTCGACACTGTGAAGGACGCTGTGAAGAAAGCCGTCGCCAAGGCCGGCGAAGAGGTCCTTGACGACAAGGACATCAAGGACGCCATGAAGAAGGTCGTCAAGAAGGCGGTGAAGGACGCCGTCCACGACGCGGTTCAAGAGACCCGGGAAGCCTCGTGAGGAGTGCCCCATGTTCTTTGCCCAGCCAAATCTCACCGTGGTGTTCGGCGTGATCGTCCTGACCAGCGCTCTTTCAGCCGGACCGCAACGACAAGCGCAACCTGCCCCCAAGCCTGGCGTCAACTCGACGGCGCAGATCCAGGCCGATTTCCAGAAGCGAGTCGAGGCGTACGAATCCCTTCACAGGAAGCTGCAAGCCACGTTGCCCAAGCTTCCGAAGGACGCCACACCGCAGGATATTGATCGGGATCAGCGCGCGATGGAGCAGCTGATCGTGCACGCGCGGCCAGACGCAAAACCGGGCGACATCTTCACGCCCGGCATGCAGACGTTCGTGCGGGCCCTCCTCGCCGACGTGTTCAAGGGCCCACGAGGAGCCCAGGCGAAGGCGGCGGTGCTCGACGAGCGTCATCCGGTGAAACCCGCGATCAACACGCGATACCCCGACGAAGTGCCACTCTCGACGATGCCGCCACGAGTGCTGGCGAATCTGCCGAAGGTTCCCGACGAGATCGAGTACCGCTTCGTGAACGACGACTTGATCCTGATGGACGTCCACGCGCACATCATCCTGGACTACGTGTTGAACGCCATGCCGGCTTTTCCGAAGAGCGCGCCGAGATAGCCGGCCGCGAAACATCCTGTGCGTGCACGCCGTCTCGTCGTCGCGCTGACGCTGCTGCTGGCGTGGCTTCCGAACGGCCGCGAAATCACCACCAGCACATCTCGGGCGCCCCTCCCCGCCCAGCAACAAGGCGCAGCATCCCTGCCCACGCTGGCGCCCGTTCAGCTTCCGAACAAAGACGGATCGCTGAAATTCGCTGCGTTCGGCGACTTCGGCAACGGGAGCCTCGCGCAATATCAAACCGCGGAGCAACTGATAAAAGTCCACGGCACGTTCCCCTTCGAACTGGTGACCCTCGTCGGCGACAACCTGTACGGATCCGAGCGCCCGCAGGACTTCCAGAAGAAGTTCGAGATTCCCTACAAGGCGCTCCTCGATGCCGGCGTGCAGTTCCATGCCTCGCTCGGCAACCACGACGACCCTCAGGCACAGCGGAACTACAAGCTGTTCAACATGAACGGCAGCCGGTATTACTCCTTCAAAGCACCCAGGCAGAACGTCCGGTTCTTCGCGCTGGAGAGTACGTACATGGACCCGGACCAAGTGAAGTGGATTGAAAACGAGCTACTGACGTCAAAAGACGCCTGGAAGATCGTCTACTTGCATCATCCTCTGTACTCATCTGGTGGCGCGCACGGTTCGGATCTGGCGCTCAGAGCGACGCTCGAACCGCTCTTCGTCAAATACGGCGTGAGCGTGGTGTTCGCCGGACACGACCACATCTATGAACGCGTCAAGCCGCAGAAAGGCATCCCCTACTTCGTCGTCGGCTCCGGGGGCGAATTGCGTCGCGGGGATCTCAAGAAGACGGCGCTGACCGAGGCCGGCTTCGACACGGACAACGTCTTCCTGATCGCGGAAATCATCGATCAGGCGATGTACTTCAATGCGATCTCACGCACGGGGCAAATCGTCGATTCAGGAATCATCACGCCGCGAAAGGAGACGAAGTAGCGCGACGGCGAGCATCGGGACCTTCACTGATCAGGCGCGCAAGCCGGTCCAGGTCGACCGGCTTGACCAGGTGATGGTCGAACCCGTGGTCCAACGAGCGGGCAGCATCACCCGTGGAGTCATGGCCGGTCAGGGCCAGCAGCAGCATGCCGCGGCCGTGCGGCTCCTCGCGAATTCGTTTGGCGACCACTCGGCTCGGGTCGGGTCGAAGCGTCGATGTCGCGTTTGGAACACCTCTCGTGCGGCCCTACCTGCTAGGCTCGATCCACAATGTTGAACAATGACATCCCGCGAGAGCAGCATCGGGAGCAGGCTGAGCGCATACGCGAGAAGACTGAGGATAGCCGTCAGGATGCAGAGCAGGACCGTGCGTTCACCGAGAAACACCGCGTTTTAGCCGAGTCTGACAGAACTGAGGCGGAACAGTTCAGGCGGCTGGCAGAGCAAGCGCGGGAAGTCCGCGCCCGGCATCGTGAGGCACTCGAGACAGTGCGGGAGGAGCGGGAGCGCCTGCGGGAAGCCGGAGAGATGGCGCGGATCGCCGGTGAGGAGGCACGAGCCGCAGCCGAGGCTGCACGTCACGCCGCAGTGGATGCGATGCGCGCAACCGCCGAAACGCTGCAAGCTACACTCCAACAGATGAAGGTCGTAGAGGCGATGCGGCGGACCCTCCGTGAGATAAGGGATGTGAACAAGCTCGACTCCAACTAGCCCCTGGATCGGGAGCGCATTGTCTGGATGACGTTGGCGCTAGCAACCACCGTCACGACCGATACTTCTCGTTACGGGCAGTCACACTGCCCCGGCGCTTCGATGGATGTCATCGCATGATCTCGATCGATCCGATGACCCTGCGGAACGCCCCTTCGTAGTCCGAGAAGCGGTCGCGCGGAGCGACCCCGAGCGCGTAGAAGAGGTTCCCGTCGCCAAGCAGCATCGTGAAGACCGCGATGCGCTCTTGCTGACCGGTTGCATTTAACCCGTTCGACAGGGCCGTGTGGAGGCCCTGCCGGCCGCCGATCCGCGTCCGGTCGTACGAGGACGGACGACTGAGATTTGGGTTGTCGCGCGCAAGCGAGGCGACGAGCTCGTCGGTCGCGGTGCGCAAGTCGTGCGTCTCGTTACGGGCGACACCGATCTCCACGCCGTGGGTGAAGCTACCCCGCTCACTCGTATTTCCGTGGGCCCCGTCGGGTGCGAAGGTGACGGCGTTGCCGCCCGGCAGCTCGCGCCAGTTCGATGGGACGCTGACGCGAAACAGGTCGCCTTCGGAATACACCGTGTACGTCGACGAAGGTGGTGCGATGCCACCTGAGGGACCGCCCGACGGGCGGCCGCCAGGCACTGGCGCTGAGCCGCGACCGGCCGCCTTCCGCGTCGCCTCTTCGGTGGTCGGCGCCGGCGTCATTCGGTGCAGTCGCGCCTGCGCCTGCGCGAATGCGCGCGTATCGTGCACGGGGTTGTGCACCTGGAGCACCTGCGCTTCGCGGGTGATGTACGTGTAACGGTCGCCCGGATTGGGATGGTCGCTCAGCCACTGTGGGCCGCCTGAGCCGCCCTGCTTCTCGATCGTCTTGAACATGCTGGCCATCTCGAGCGGGTCATACCCGGCCGCAGCCATGATGTGCGATCCGAGCAGATCGGCGTCGCGCTCGAACTCACGGCTGAATCGCAGGAATGCCGTGCCGAGCCCGAACTGCGTGCCTTGCGCCACCGCGCCGCCGACGTTGCCGCCGATGATGGAGCCAACGACCGCACCTAACAGCGTCCCGATCTCGTATTTCGTCGCCTTGGTGGCCTGGGCCGTGCCGTGCCGCAGCGCCATGTGGCTGAGCTCGTGGGCCATCACGCCGGCGCCCTCGCCTTCGGTGTGCGCCGCCTCGATCAT
>ORMF012607608.1_pt1 | contig 12828 bp, 13 predicted proteins | sample 1779871 | NCBI WGS metagenome assembly ORMF01 (sample SAMEA104232316, study PRJEB22302) | groundwater metagenome | biome: forest; feature: aquifer; material: groundwater | place: USA | collected 2011-08-07 | depth 5.4 m | reverse complement strand
GCAGCGCCGCATCCGGCTGGCGGATCACGCCCAGCGCGGTCGTGCGCAACGGCGACCAGGCGGCGCGCAGTCCGCCCAGGGCGCTGCGCGCCTCGCTGCTGACGGCGGCGGCCTCGAGCGCCTTGAGGTTCTCCTCGAAACGGCGCACCGATTCGTCGAGCTGGCGCTTCGACACGCCAGGCTGCACATTGAGCCCGATCTGGCACCAGGATTTGACGATGCGCTGCGAGAGCATGCGCTGCTGCCCGGCGAGATTGATCGCCCCGGCATCGGCGGCACAGGCAAGCGGCGCGGCGAAACCGAGTAGCAAGACCAGCCAGAGTCGGACTGTCGATGGCAGCATTTTTCCTCCTAGAAGGCCGGCACGCCCATCGCCTGCAGTGCGCGATTGAGCTGGACGAAGGCTTTTTCCATGGCCGCCACGGCTTCCGTGTGCTTGTTGCTGATCGCATAATCGACCGCGCTGGCCTTGAGCCGGCCGGCTTCCTGGATGAAGCCATCGACCATGCGCCGCTTGTCGCCCTCGGCGCGGCCCTCGGCGATCATCATGCCGACCAGGATCTCGTTGGACTGGAAGCGTTTCTGTTCGTAGACATATTCCTCGATCGGCGAATCGAACTTGAGCGACATGGTCACCACCTCGCCGGCGCGCAGGCGCGAGATTTCCTCCACCGCGGTTTTGTAGGACTCCGCCATCTTCTTGTTGGCGTCGCCCAAGCGCCCGGCTGCCGCCAGCCGGCGCGCTTCCTCGGCCAGGGTATCGACACGCTGCAGCGCCGCCTGCGCCGCGGCGCCGACCTTGGGATTTTTCGCCAGGTCGACCAGCGAACCGCGGTAGGTCGCCACCTGCTCGCCCATGTCCTGCAGGCGCTGCTTCTGCACGCTGTCGGAGAGTCCGCCGGCATTGCGGCTGTTGGCCTTGGCCACGCTGCGCAGGGCCTCGTCCAGCGCCTGTGCGGCGTCCGCCGGACGTTGCGCCGCAAGCGCCTCCCTGGCATTTTTGAGCAGACTGCGGCCACGCTCGATCAGGCTTGCCGTCTCGCCGTCCTTGCTGGCGGCGGAGGCCTGGGCGGCCGGCGAATTGACCAGCATTTCGACCAGCTTGAGCTTCTGCTCAACGAGGCGACGCTGCTGATCGGGGTCGGGCGCGGTCTGCGCCGCGGCCGGCATGGCGAGGGCGATGAAAGCCGGAACCAGCCCCCTGATCAGTCGCTGCATCACCTTCTTCTCTCCTCCTGCATTCGCTCGGCAGTCGCCAGCATTGTGCCAGCAATTGTCCGCCGCATCACGAAAGTCGGCGCTGGCGGTACGGCGCCGCGGGCATTGCGCCGTACCCACGCGAACGAAACATCGGTTACCCTCGCCGCATGAAAATCTTCGCCCCGACCCGACGCCTGCTGCTCGCCGCACTGCTGCTCGCCAGCGCAGCGGCCGGCGCCGCCGGCTTCAATGGCGTGGATATCGGCCATACCAGGAGCTATGCCCAGGACTTTTCGCTCACCGACCACGATGGCCGGCCGCGCACGCTGGCCGATTTCCGCGGCAAGGCCGTGGTGCTGTTCTTCGGCTACCTGCAGTGCCCGAACTTCTGTCCGCTGACGCTGGCACGCCTGGTCGAGACCATGCAACTGCTCGGCGAAGATGCGAAACGGGTGCAAGTGCTGTTCGTCACGCTCGATCCGGAGCGCGATGTGCCGCTGGCGCTGAAGGACTACGTCACCACCTTCCATCCCTCCTTCCTCGGCCTCTACACTGCGCCCGCCGCGACGCCCGAACTGGCCCTCGGCTTCCGCATCTACTTCCGCAAGGTGCCGACCGCCGACGGCAAGAACTACAGCATCGACCACGCGGTGTTCAGCTACGCCTACGATCCGCACGGAAGGCTGCGCCTGCTGCTGCGTGATTCACTCTCCGCCGCCGAACTCGCCGCCGACCTGCGCCGCCTGCTGCAGCAACCCTGAGCCGGCAGGGCCCGCGCGCGTCAAAACTCGCGGCCGATCACTTGCTCATGTAGGGTTGCCTGTATCCGCCCAGCTCGGCAAGCAGCGAATCGATCCCGTGGGCCACATGGTGCAGCGGGTTGTCCTGACAGTACTTGTCGAGGAAGCTGGCGATGCCCGCAAATGAGGGAACGTCGACCATCGGGTATTTCGAGTAGTTGTTGTAGGCGCTCAGATAGCCCTGAACCCACGAATACATCTGGATCAAGTTCGGTCCCAGCGCGCCCTCGTCCAGCCGGGTCTCGACATAGGCTCCGCAGGAAATGGCAGCCGGCCCTTTCACCAGCGCCGCCCGCTGTGCCATGGCGGGGGTGCTGCCGATGGCAAGAATCAGGATGAGGCTGCCCACCAGTACTTTCATATAAGTTCTCTCGCCTGCCCGGCAGCCGCTCAGGCTGCCGTTGCGGTCATTATGTCCAACATTACGCTTTCCTGCCGAGGCCGACGCGAAACTCTTCGAGCCGTTTCTCGTAGTCGGCGGCATCGCCGAAATCCAGGAAGCGCTTATAACGTGCATGGGTGCCGAGCATCTTGCGCGCGTGCTTGATCGGACAAAAATACTCTTCGGTGCGCGCCACGATCTCTGCGATGTAGGCGATCAGGCCGGCACCGTAGGCGCAATAGGTGCAGTGAAATTTCTCGATGAAATTCAGATATTCGAGCTGCTGCCGGTCAAACACGATGTAGTCGCCGCGACGCACTTTGGCCACGCCATAAATCGGGAAACACGTAGCCTGGTAGAAGCTGACGCACAGGTCGAGCAGCGCCAGCGGCACGATCATGGCATAGATGATCGGCCCGGTGATCAGGTTCTGCGGACGGTAGGCGACCAGCCAGCGGAAAAACCCCGTCTTGAGCCGACGATGCGCCTCCCTGATCGACTGCTCGAACTCGACGCGCTTGCCCTTGATCTCGAACAGCACGCCGGCTTCCTGCTCCTGCAGCGCCACGCGCAAATCCTCTTCGAGTGCGGACATCTGGTCCAGCAAATGGCGAATGCGATCATTCATAGGTGTTCCCAGTCCCGGCAAGGCTGCAGTCTATCAAGCCTATCGGGCGAAAGTTGCCACAGGCCCGCCAGGCGAAGTGACGCGAAGCGGATACGGCAGCGCCCGCAGCGCAGCGCACCATGCGCCGGCTAGTTCCGTCCGCGCACGAAGGCCTCGAACTCCGCGGCCGGCAATGGCATGCTGAAGTAATAGCCCTGCACCTCATGGCAGCCCTGTTCGCGCAGGAAATTCAGTTGGCCTTCGGTCTCCACGCCCTCGGCGATGGTGCGCAGGCCGAGGCTGTTGGCCAGGCTGATGACGGCACCGACGATGGCCCGGTCTTCCGGATCCACGGTGATGTCGCGCACGAAGGACTGGTCGATCTTGAGCTTATAGACCTGGAAGCGCTTGAGGTAGCTCAGCGAGGAGTAGCCGGTGCCGAAGTCGTCGATCGACAGCCGGATGCCGCGTGCGTGCAGATCGTCCATCACGGCGATGGCGGCGAGCGGATCGTCCATCGCCACGCTTTCGGTGAGCTCCAGTTCCAGGTGTTGCGCGGCCAGGCCCTCCTCCGCGATGATTTGCTCCACCCGCTGCGGCAGGTTGGCGTGGCGGAACTGGACCGCCGAGAGGTTGACCGTCATGATCATGGCCGCCATGCCGGAGTCGAGCCAGGCTTTCATCTGCCGCGCCGCGGTGCGCAGCACCCATTCGCCGATCGGCAGGATCAGGCCGCTGTCTTCCGCGACCGGGACGAATTCCGCCGGCAGCACTTCGCCCAGTTCGGGATGCCGCCAGCGCAGCAAGGCCTCGGCGCCGACGATGCGCCCGTCGTCCAGAGCCACCTGCGGCTGGTAGTGCAGTTGCAGCTCGCCGCGCGCCTGCGCATTGCGCAGCGCCCCTTCCAGTCGCAGCTTGCGTACGGAATGTTCCTGCATCTCCGGGGTGAAGAAACGAAAGGTATTGCGGCCGTCCTGTTTGGCGCGGTACATGGCGGTGTCGGCGCACTTGGACAAGGCGTCGAAGTCCTCGCCGTCGCTCGGGTACATGGCGATGCCGATCGAGGGAGTGACGACCAGCTCATACTGCTCGACCTTGAAGGTGGCGGTGATCGCCTCGATCAGCTTCCGCGCCACGTGCGCCGCGCCGTCGGCATCGGTGCCGGGCAGCACCGCGATGAATTCGTCGCCGCCCTGGCGCGATACCGTGTCCTCCTTGCGCACCAGGTCCTTCATGCGCTGGCCGACTTCAATCAGCAATTCGTCGCCGATGCGGTGGCCGAGTGTGTCGTTGATGTTCTTGAAGTGGTCGAGGTCGAGGAACAGCACCGCCAGTTGTTCATGGCTGCGATTCGCCATTCCGATCGCGTGACGGGCGCGGTCATAAAGCAGCGCACGGTTGGGCAGTCCGGTCAGGGCATCGAAATGCGCCAGACGCTGGATGCGCGCTTCCGCTTCCTTGTGCCGGGTGATGTCGCTGAAGATGGCGACGTAATGGCTGGGCGTGCCGTCCACACCGAGCACGCGGCTGATCGCCAGCCACTCGGGATAGACGTGGCCGTCCTTGCGCCGGTTCCAGATTTCGCCCTGCCAGTGGCCGCTGCTGTCGATCGCGTCCCACATCTCGCGGTAGAACTCCGGGCCGTGGCGTCCGGAGGAAAGCAGGCCCGCACTCTGCCCCAGCGCCTCCGCCTCGCCGTACCCGGTGATCTCGCTGAAGGCGCGGTTGACGCGCACGATGCGGCCGTGGGTATCGGTGATCATGATGCCTTCCTTGCCCTGCTCGAACACCTCGGCGGCCAGCTTGACGCTGGCATCGCGCTCGAAGCCGTCCAGCGCGTAGCTGATGTCGGCGGCCATTTCCTCGAGCAGTTTGCGCGCGTCTTCGTCGAAGGCATTGGCTTCGCCGGCATACAGAGTGAAGGCGCCGATGACCGCGCCGTTGCGATGCAGCGGCAGCGAGGCCACGGCGCCCCAGCCGAAGCGCGCCCCGCGCTCGTGCCACGGGGCGGTGCCCGGATCGTTGAGGAAATCCTGGTTCCACACCGGACGGTCCTCGCGAATCGCGGTACCGACCGGTCCGTGCACGTGCGGATCGTCGACGGCAGTCGTGACGATGATGCCGTCCAGGTAGGCCAGCCCGGCACCGAAACTGGCGACCTGCCGCACTTCGCGACTGGCCTCGTCGAGCATGCCGATCCACGCCATCTTCATGCCGCCGAAGCGCACCACGTCGCGGCAGATCTGCGGAAAGAGCTCCGCCGCGCTGTTGCAGCGCACGATGGCCTGGTTGCACTCGCTCAATGCGGCATAGAGATCCGTCAGGCGGCTGATGCGTTGCTCCGCTGTCCTGCGCGCGCTGATGTCGCGGTCGATGCCGCGATAGCCCAGCAGCTCGCCATCGGCATCGAGGATCGGCGTGCCGCTGGTCAGCGTGACATGCGGCACGCCGTCCTTGCCCAGGACGACATTCTCGAGGTCGCTGAACGGTGCCTTGCGCGCCACGATATGCGCAAAGGACATGCCGATCGCCTGCGCCTCCCTGGCGGCCATGAAATCGAAGGGGGTCTTGCCGACCACCTCTTGCGGCGCATAACCGAGCATCCGTGTCACGCCTTCCGATACCCAGGTGTAGCGTCCGGCGCTATCCACCTCCCAGATCCAGTCGCCGGAGACTTCCGCGATGTCGCGGAAGCGCTGCTCGCTGTGGCGCAGATCTGCTTCCGCCTGCTTGCGCGCATCGATGCTGCCGGACACGTAGGTATAGACCCGGTCGATGTCGGTGTCCGGATAGGTGCCCGCCGCGTTGTTCATGTTGCTGAAGCGCTGTTCGCTGGTACCCGGTTGCCGGGTTCGCTCGCTGACAAGTGTTTCAAGATTCGCCTTGAACAGGCGCAGTTCGACCAGCAGCTTCGCCAGGTAGCCGAGCAGCAGACTGAACAGCAGTGCCAGCGCCGTCTTGAATGCGATGCCGTAGGGATCGCCCCAGCCCTTGACCGGCGCGACGCCGAGCGTCCAGCGACCGTTGGGCAGCTCCATGGTCTGGTGCACCGGGTCGGACAGCGCGGCGGCGCCGGAAGCGGCGATGATCTGGCGTTCCCCGCTGTCCGGATGAGTGCGCCAAAGCGCATACGAGAATCCCTGCTCGGCCATCCGTGTCAGCCGGGCATCCTCGAGCACCTCGGGAAAGCGGATCAGCACGGTGGTAAAGCCCCAGAACACCGGCCTCTCTTCGTCAAGGTAGACCGGCAGGCGGCCGACCGCGCCGAGGCCGCCCTGCACCAGATTGAAGGGTCCGGCCAGCGTGAGCTTGCCGGTATCGCGCGCCAGGAAGGCCTCCTTGTTGCGCGCCGGATCATCCAGCAGCTTGTGGCCGATCGCCTTTTCGTTGCCGATCAGCGGCACGATGCGCCGCACGACGCCGCCCGGCGCCAGTTGCAGCGAGGCCGCACCGGGATAGAAGGGCAGCATCTCCTGCGCCGTGGCCTCGAAATCCGCAACCTCGCCCTTGCCCTGGCGCACCAGCGCGGCCAGGGCATAGGTGGCGGAGAGGGCGTGCTCGATGTTGCGCTGGACCGAGCGGGCATGGTCGCCGGCCATGGCGGCGACCTGCGCCCGTTGTTGCCGCTCTCGCGTCAGTTCCGATTGCCGCACCAGCAGCCCGCTGGCGACGGCCGCAATAAGGAACATGCCGATCGCTACGACCAGCGGGCGCTGCAATGGCATTGGCTTGTAATGCGGCGGTTCGGAGGGCGGGGGCATGGTGCTCTCGTTAAATCGGCAGCCCAAGTTTATCCTGCCCGGCAGAAAACCAAGGAAATTAAGCGCGCCTCACGCCGCGGACTTCCCGGCAGATTCCACAACCGTCCGCGCTTTTACGGCAGGAGTCGGCGCCGGCGGTACGGCGGCGGCGCCGGGGCCGAATTGAATCAGCGCTGCGTGCCGAATTCCTGCGTCCAGTACACGCCCATCCTGCTCCGGCGATTGACCGCGAAGGCGACGCCCATTTCAGTAAACACCGGACTCATCAGGTTGGCGCAATGCCCGGGACTGTTTATCCAGCCCGCCACCGCTTCCTCGGGCTTCAATTGCCCGCCAGCGATGTTTTCGCCCATGGCCCGGTAGCGGTAGCCGGCTCGCTCGACACGCTGTGCCGCGCTGGAACCGTCGCGGCCGTCGTGGCTGAGGAAGTCGAAGCGCGCCATGTTTTCGGAATGCAGCCGTGCCGCTTCGGCCAGCGCGTCGTTCCAGCGTAGCGGCGGCGCCGCATTGAACTCCCGGTTGCCGCAGTTCCGCCTCGACTTGCGCGTCTGGTTGACCAGGTCGAGCACGCGCTGCCCCGCGGCTTCCTCGTCCATTTCCACTGCGGGCGCAAACGGCGCCGCCATTACGATCCAGACCTGCCGCGCATCCTGGTAGACGCCGACCTCGGTCATCGCGGCATCCTGCAACTTCTCGCAGTAAGCGTGTTGTTCCAGCATCCTTGCCACCTGCGCACCGATCCCTTTGCCGCTGAACTTCAAGGCCGTGGCGTGGGTCGCCCGGTAGCCTGCCGTACGCAGGCTTCGATCCAGCGGGTCGCCTCGCGACAGATTTCTGGCGGCGCGTTCCAGCGCCGCCTGCGGATTCAACGGTGGCACGTCTTTCGCCTCACAACTGCCGTCACCGTCGCGCAGCTGGTTGATCGTGCCGTAGAGATCCCCGGCCGCCGCAGGGAAACTGAGGGCAAGCAACAACAGGCAGGAAACAATACGCAGGCTCATCATCGCGGCAGCAGCAAGGTGATGGTTCAGGCATTCGCCCCGCATCCTCATCCCTGCCCCGCGCCGAGTCTGTACGCCAGCAGACACAGGACCGGTTTCCGGCAGTGGGCAAAACTGTTGCGGCAACCCGGATTCCCTGCGGGGCGCCGGGACGGGCGCCGCTACTGAACCACGCCCAGCCGGCCGTTGTGGCTGCCCATGTACCAGTAGCGACCACCGCGATCGATGATCGCCTTGCGGATGCCGATGTTCTTCGAAGGCAGCGCGATGACACGGAACTCATCGCGAGCGGGATCGAACACCGACACGGTGTCGGTGTCGATGCCGTTGATCCAGACGCGCCCCGCGGCGTCGGCGGTGACGGCGTAGGCGCGTTCGCCCCCACCCTTGGGCAGTTCCCAGGTCTTGACGATGCGCCGTGCCTGCGGATCAACGCGGGCGAGCCGGCCGTTGCCGAAGTAGGCGACCCACAGGCTGCCGTCGGGGCCGGTGGCGATGCGGCGCGGCGCCGTGCCCCTGCCGGTAGGGAGTTCGCCGCTCTTGCCGCTGGCCGGATCGATCCAGCCCAGCGCGTCGGCGCCAAGACGGCAGACCCAGACGATGCCCTGCCGGTCGATCGCCAGGCCGTAGGGATTGCCGCTCATCGGAAATTCGTCGATGCGCCCGCTGGCGCGATCGAGGCGGCCGACGCGCTGGCCGTTCTGCACCGTAAACCACAACATGCCGGCGCCATCGAGCACGATGGTATGCGGGTCGCCGCCGCCGGGCACGCGGTACTCGACGACCTTGCCGCTCTGCGGATCGAGGCGGCCGATGGTGCCGTTGCCGTTGCCGGTGTACCAGACCAGGCCCGCCTCATCGACCACCAACCCGTGCGGTCGCGCGCCGGGCGGCAGTTCCCACTCGGTAAATTTTTCAGTGCGTGTATCGAAGCGCGCAATGCGGTTGCCGTTCATCACCGCGATGTAGATGTTGCCGTCCGGCCCCGGCGCCGGATCGCGGGCGAAACTCGGCGTCGGCACCGGCCACTCGCGTACCTGCCCGGCGATCTGCTGCAGGGCGCCTGGCGCGACGCCATAGTTCGATCCGCCGGCGAAGGCGGCGCCGGTCCAGGCGCAGAGGAAAATGGCACATGCCGGGGCTAGAGCGGGAGCGAAGAACGCGGCCATGGTTTTTCTCCGGTTTATGTCCAAGTCGATATCGACCGCCGCGCGGTCGATTCGTTCGGGGACAGGATATCCGACGGCCCTTGTGCGGGAAAGTCAGGCGTCGTAGCCTGTCGCTGTTCGGACACAGGAGGCCGCGCATGAACCCTCGCATACCCGCCCGCTGGTATTTCGACATCGTCTCGCCCTATGCTTACCTGCATCTCAAGCGCTTCGGTGAGTTGAGCCCGATGCTCGCCATCGAACCGGTGCCGGTGCTGTTCGCCGGCCTGCTCAAGCACTGGGACAACAAGGGGCCGGCGGAGATGGCGCCCAAGCGCCTGCACACCTATCGCAGCTGCGTGTGGACCGCATCGCAGCATGGCATCCCCTTCCGCCTGCCGCCGCGCCACCCCTTCAATCCGCTGCACGCGCAGCGCCTGCTGGTCGCGCTCGGCGCGCCGCGGGCGGCGGTGGAGGCGGCCTACGATTTCGTCTGGGGCGAAGGCCGCGACCTCGCTGCGGAATGGCCGCTGTTCTGCGAGCGGCTGGGCCTGGAGCCCGATGCCGCCACCGCATTGATCGCCGACCCGAAGGTCAAGCAAAAGCTGATGGACAACACCGCCCAGGCCGCGGCGCAAGGCGTGTTCGGCGTGCCGACGCTGGCGTTTCGCGGACAATCGTTCTGGGGCAGCGACGCCATCGCCTGGGCCAACGCCTACGTCGACCAGCCGCAAATGTTCGGCTCGGGCGAAATGCGTCGTGCCGCCGAAATCGAGATCGGCGCCGCGCGCAAGGAAGCGCGCTGAGCGCTGATCACCACGCAGGGCAACCGGAAGCAGACGTCATGAATCCAACCATCCTTCAAGCCGACCCGCAGCTCGACCTCGTTTTCGAACGCGTGGTAGATATCCCGCCGCAACTGATCTGGGCCGCATGGACCACCGAGGAACACCTCAAGCACTGGTTCACCCCGGCGCCATGGCGCACCATCGCGTGCACCATCGACCTGCGCCCCGGCGGACTCTTCCACACGGTGATGCTCTCGCCGGAAGGGCAGGAGTTTCCCAACGCCGGCTGTTACCTGGAAATCGTCCCGCAGCGTCGGCTGGTGTGGTCCAACGCGGTGCAGCCGGGTTTCCGGCCGGCCGCCAAACCGGTTTCTACGCTGGACTTCGCCTTCACCGCGATCATCGAAATCGAGCCGCAGGGCGCCGGCAGCCAGTACGCCGCCACCGTGCTGCATGCCGACGTCGAGGCGCGCGAGCGCCACGCGGCGATGGGGTTTCAGGAAGGCTGGGGCAAGGCGCTCGATCAGCTCGTCGCCTACATGAAGACGCGGTAGGCGCGCCGCGATGAAACCCCACATCAGCGTCATCACGCTCGGCGTCGACGACCTCGAACGCGCCCTGCGCTTCTACCGCGACGGCCTCGGCCTGCCGACCGAGGGCATCATCGGCCAGCAGTTCGAACACGGCGCGGTCGCCTTCTTCGACTTGCAGGCCGGCCTCAAGCTGGCGCTGTGGCCGCGCCGCAGCCTCGCCCATGATTCCGGCATTGCGCCGACGGCGCCATGTACGACGGAACTCTCGCTCGGCCACAACCTCGGCTCGAAGGCCGCGGTCGATGCCGCGATGCAGCAGGCGCAGGACGCCGGCGCCGTCATCGTCAAGCCCGCGCAGGACACCTTCTGGGGCGGCTACGCCGGCTATTTCCAGGATCCCGACGGGCATCTCTGGGAAGTCGTCTGGAACCCGCAGATGTTGCCGCCGGATGCGGAGTAGGCGACGCCCGGCGCCGTGGCGCCGGGCGCCAGCCGGAACTCAGACGTTCAGCAGCCCCTGCTGCTCGATGAAGTCGATGATCTCCGCCAAGCCCTGGCCGGTCTTCAGATTGCTGAAAATGAAGGGCCGCTCGCCGCGCATGCGCTTGGCATCGGTGGCCATGACCTCGAGCGAGGCGCCGACCATCGGCGCCAAGTCGATCTTGTTGATCACCAGCAGGTCGGAGCGGGTGATGCCGGGGCCGCCCTTGCGCGGAATCTTCTCGCCGGCCGCGACGTCGATCACGTAGAGCGTCAGGTCGGACAGCTCAGGGCTGAAGGTGGCCGCCAGGTTGTCGCCGCCGCTCTCGATGAAAATCAGGTCCAGCCCGGCGAAGCGCCGGTTGAGGCGATCGACGGCTTCGAGGTTGATCGAGGCATCCTCGCGAATCGCCGTGTGCGGGCAGCCGCCGGTCTCGACGCCGATGATGCGCTCCGGCGCCAGGGCTTCATTGCGCACGAGGAACTGCGCATCCTCCTCGGTGTAGATGTCGTTGGTCACCACGGCGATGTTGTAGCGCTCGCGCAGCGCCCGGCACAGGGCCAGGGTCAGCGCGGTCTTGCCGGAACCGACGGGACCGCCAATGCCGATTCTCAATGCGGATTTGCTCATGAGCGGAAGAGCCTCGTGTATTGGGTTTCGTGATTGCAGCAGGCGATGGCGAAGCCCGGTGCGAAGTTGGAATAGTCGGCCTCCGCGAGCGTCAGCGCGCGTTCGACCACCGCCGGCAGGCGGCGGCCGATTTCCTGCAGCAGGCGCTGGCCCGCGGCCTGGCCCAGCGGCACGGCCTTCAGCGCGGCCATGGTCTGGTTTTCCGCCCAGCTCCAGAGCCAGGCGGTGAGCGCATCGCCCACGGGAACCTGCCACGTCGCCGCGGCGCAAGTCCAGCCGAGCATAAGAGTCGGCGCTGCTTCGCTTTGCGTACCTGAAACTCCGCTTCGCGGGCAGGTAACGGCGATGGCATCGAGCTGGGCCTGCGGAAAGTCGCCCAGCTCATGCAGCAGGCGCAGCATCGAGTAGCCCATCTGCAGGGTCTCGGCGCGCAGCTCTGAGGATTCGCGCGTCGCCAGATAGTGCGCATCAAGTTCCAGTACCACCTCCGCCTCGCCTGCGCTCCACGCATTCATCATGCGCAACAGCAGCGGCGCTTCGTAGCGGCCGAGGTTCCATTCGAGCTGGTCGCCGATCCATGCCAGCGCACCGGCTTCGTCCTTCACCGTACCGGCCTCGACCGCCCATTCGAGGCCTTGCGAATAGGTGTAGGCCCCAATCGGCAAGGCCGGGCTGGCGAGTTGCAACAATCGCGCGAGGGCGAAGCTCATCTGCCGGCGAAGTGATCGTGGATGCGCGGCCGGGACTTGGCAAATTCGCCCTCGCCGTCGGCGCCGTGCCCATGGCCGCCATGCGCCCCATAAGCACCGCTCTCGGGCTCGAAAGCTGCCTCGATTTCGGCGAGCTTGAGGCCGAGGCCACGCACCATCTCGCCGAGCACATGATCGGCGGCGAAGCGCAGCCGGCCCGGCAGCAGATGCACCGCAACGTGCCGGTTGCCAAGGTGGTAGGCCGCCTTGGCGAGCAGCAGCGGATCGCCGCTCACCGCTTCCATCAGCACCTCGGGTGCGGCGACCACCTCGACCACGCGGCCGTCGCTGGCCAGCAGCCGGTCGCCGCCGCGCAGCACCGTGCCGCGCGGGAGGAACAGGCCGCACTCCTCGCCCGAGGCCAGGCGCGTGCGCAGGCGGCTCTTGCAGCGCGTGTCGAAAGGCAGCACCAGCTTTTCCGTCGCCGCCGCATTGCCGGCGGCGAATCCCTCGATCAGCAGCATGTTCAGAACAGGAAGTAGCGTTGCGCCATGGGAAGTACCTGCGCCGGTTCGCAGACCAGCAACTCACCGTCGGCGCGTACCGCGTAGGTTTCGGCATCCACCTCGATGGCCGGCGTGGCACTGTTGTGCAGCATGTCGGCCTTGGTCACGCGGCGGCAGCCCTTCACCGGCTCGAGACGTTTGGCGAGGCCCAGCGCGAGTACCGCCGGATTCTGCAGCGCCGCCTGTGAGACGAAGGTGATCGAGGTTTTCAGCGCCTTGCCGAAACTGCCGAACATCGGCCG
>ORMF012304001.1_pt1 | contig 12831 bp, 5 predicted proteins | sample 1779871 | NCBI WGS metagenome assembly ORMF01 (sample SAMEA104232316, study PRJEB22302) | groundwater metagenome | biome: forest; feature: aquifer; material: groundwater | place: USA | collected 2011-08-07 | depth 5.4 m | reverse complement strand
GCCGACGGGACGACGACGGCCGGCTGTGCTGGACCTGGCGGTGTGGCGTCTCTCTCGCGGTGGCCGGGCTGCTGACAGGGGTGGCGTTCAGCCTGCCGCCCGCCATTTTGGCCACGCGGTTCGACCCTTTTGTCGTCCTCAAAGAGTCGCACCCAAGCGCGGGCGCACATGAGCGTGGGTGGTCGGTGAGGAAGTTACTGGTGGTTGCGCAGGTGGCTGGTTCCTTGGTCTTGCTCTCGGCCGTCTGTCTCTGCCTGCGCGCTATCAGTCAGCAGCTTCGCGGCGATCTCGGGTTTCGCCCGGAACGGTTGATCTTGGCGAGCGTGGACCTGGAGAGCATCGGGTGTGTGATGAGCAACGCACTGCCGATGTGCGAAGAAGTGCGGAGTCGGTTATCTGCCCTGCCTGGGATTGAGACCATTGGGATCTTAGACCAGCCGCTCTTCTGCGGACAGCACAACTCGGTGGTGGCCGATCATCTGGATGGGTACGACGGAACTGTTGTTCGGTATAGCCAGGAAATTGTGGGACCCAACGTGTTTCACGCGCTTGGCGTTCAGATACTGCACGGGCGCGAGGTCAGGCCTGATGACCTGGCGAGCGGTCGGCGCGTGGCGTTGGTAAACGAAAGCTTCGTGCGCAAGTTTTGGCCGGACCGGGTGGTGCTGGGGAAGCAGATTCAATGGATAAAAGAACCCTATGAAGTCATCGGTGTCGTCAGGGACGCACGATTTGAAAACCCCCAGGAAGCATCAACGCCGACTGTGTACATGGCGGATTCCCGTCGCTTCGTGCTTGGGCCGACGTTCATCCTTCGGACTTCTGTCCCCCCGGAATCTCTGATCACGGCCGTCCGCTCGGAGTTGACGAGAGTCCATCCCAGACTTCGCGAGAGTGAAGTGCTCAGCATGCGGCAGGCGATGCTGATACCCTTCACTCCCCAGCGCAACATACTGAGGCTCCTCGGGGAGATTGCCACCCTCGCGCTCGGGCTGACGATCCTGGGTGCCTATGGCCTCATCTCCTACCTCGTTACGCAAAGGACGAGGGAGGTTGGCATTCGGCTGGCCCTCGGGGCGCAAAGAGCCGAAGTGACCCAACTCATTTTGAGATCCGGCGTCGGGCTCTCTCTGGCCGGGGTCGGCCTTGGCCTGCCGGCCGCATCTTGCGGATCGTTGCTGCTGCGACACGTTGTCCCCGGTGTCAGCCCGTTTGACCTGCCGGCGTTTCTGATCGCCACGGGGGCCGTGATGTTTGCCATCGTCCTGGCATGTTGGCTTCCGGCCCGCCGGGCTGCGAAGGTCGATCCGATCGTGGCCTTGCGATATGAATAGAACAGCCTGAGTTCAACGAGTGGCCATGGCCCGGCTGCTCCAGAAACGAGTCTGGCGCTGCCGCGCAGGGCAGGTTAGCTTTAAGGGTATGAAGCCTGAATTCCTCCATCGGGTTCCGGTCACAGCGCGCCGGTGGCTCACCCGGTTCGGCCTGGCATTCGTCCTCTACTCCTTGTTTGGGTTTCTGGTGCTGCCGCCGCTTATCAAATGGCAGATGCTCAAACACCTGCCAGACATCACGAAGCGCCAGGCGGCTGTGCGGCAGGTGAAGGTGAATCCATGGACGCTGTCCTTGACGGTGAGCGGGCTGGCGTTGACGGAGTCGGATGGGCGCCGCGCGGCATCGTGGGATGAACTCTATGTCAACTTCCAGGCCTCCTCGCTCTTCCGCTGGGGGTGGACGTTCAAGGAAATCCGGCTGGTGAACCCTTTCGGCGAGTTGATCCTCTTCAAGAACGGGCGGCTTAACTTCTCGAACATGCTGCAACCGCAGGCGAATGCGTCCTCGCGGACGTCCAAGGCGGCGAGCATTCCGCGCGTCAACATCTTCAGTTTGGTCGTCACCAACGGCTTTGTTGCGCTGGAGGATCGAATGCGCCGCTCCGTCTTCCGCACCGAGTACAAGCCCATCAACGTGCGCCTGCAGGAGTTTTCGACGCGCCCGAACATGGACGCGCCGTATTCTTTTCGAGCGGAGAGTGACACCGGTCGGAGCGTGACTTGGGCGGGCGACCTCTCTGTTCAGCCGCTCGGCTCTTCCGGTCACCTGGAACTCACCGGGATCCGGCTCAGCCGTTACCAACCCTACCTCGAGGAGTTCACCCGCGCGATCCTCACCAACGGCCTGGCCGATGTCCGGATGGACTACCGTTTTGAGGCGGGCACGAACGGCGTGGATCTGGTCGCCACCAACGGTGCCATGCATGTGGAGCAGGTGCAGGTGCTTGACCCGGGGACAGGCGAAAGCGTGGCCACGTTGCGAAACCTCGAGGTGCGGCAGGCCGAGTTCAACCTGCGGGAACGCGCCGTACGCCTTGGCGCGGTGAATGTGTCCGAGGCTTCACTGCTAACCCGACTTCAGGCAGGAGCCCGGCTGAACCTCCTCGAGTTGGTCACACTCCCGCCACCATCGACCAACGCAAGCTCGGGCGAGCTCACGTCGGCGCCGTCCTTGGCCGTGACCGTGGACGACTTCACCATCGAGAATACGTCGGTGAGCTTCGAGGATCTGACCCGTCGGACGCCGTTTAGGACGGAGTTGAAGCCAATCGAGCTGAGTCTCAAGCACTTCACGACCCGGACGGACTCCGACGCGAGCTACTCGTTTCACCTCGCCACCGAGGCGGCGGAGAAGTTTGAGGGCGTTGGCACCCTGTCGATCAATCCTATCCGCTCGAGCGGCGAGATCGGGGTTGCTGCGGTGGATTTGAAGAAGTATCTGCCGTACGTGGAGGATTTCTTCCGAGGCAAGATCGTCTCGGGCAAGCTTGAGGCCCGGATCCCTTACCGATTTGTGCTCGGCACGAACGCTCCGTTGGCTGGCGTAACGAATCTGGCTGTGCGGCTTACTGATTTGGAGGTGCTGATGCCGGAGAGCGCTGAGCGGGTCACCCGTATCCCGGAGGTCGGTCTCGAACGCGTCAGCGCCAGCCTCGAGGACCGGCGTGGCCGCGTGGGCCTATTCAAGGGCTCCGGCGGCTCCGTGCTGCTCCGCCGAGAGAAGGACGGCGCGGTTAATCTGCTTGGGTTGCTCGCGGTATCCCGGCGGAACGCCGTGACCGGCGAGCCTCCGGCGCCTGAATCGTCAGCCACACCGCAGGGCCGCATCCCGGAAGCCTCGTCCACTTTCGCTCTTGGGAGCTGGGTGCTGGACCTGGATGAACTTTCGCTCGACGACTACACCGTAAAGGTGGAGGACCTGGTACCGTCCAAGCCGGGATCCTTCTTGCTGGAGCGGCTTTCGCTGAACGTCAAGGGCGCCAGCACCGTCAGTAACACGCCGATCACCGCGTCCATGTCGCTTCGCGTCAACGAGACCGGCTCTATAAAGGTTGGCGGCTCGGTGAAGATCGCGCCGCTTTCCGCCGATATGGACATCGACGTCACCAGCTTCGATCTTCGAGCCGCGCAACCCTACGTCGAGCAGTTTGTCAGGCTAGGGGTTGTGAGCGGCGCCTTCGGCACGACCGGCAAGGTCCGCTTCCAGACCCACGACCCAGGAGTGCCTCAGCTCACGTTTGTCGGCGGCCTGAGCGTCACCAACTTCGTTGCGACAGACATGGTCATGTTCAAGGAGTTCATGAGATGGGACGAACTGGACGTGGCCGGCATCGATTTCGCCTTCCAGCCTAACCACCTCAAGGTCGATGGCGTCAGGCTTGTCCGTCCGCGGGCAAACGTGCTCGTCGGTGCGGACCGGCGGCCGAACTTCGCACTGATCCTGGCCGGGGACGACGCCCGTGCTAGCCGCCCCGCGAATGCCACAACCGCTACGGCAAGACCACTGTACGAGCTTTTCCCAGTGCAGCTAGGGACTCTGACCCTGGAGGAGGCTTCGCTCGGGTTCAGCGACGAATCGATCCAGCCCCATGCCGCGATCGCCGTCCAGGAAATGAGCGGCACGATCAAGGGACTCTCCTCGGCGTTGAACACGATGGCAGAGGTGAACCTCACCGGCAAGGTGGACGCGCAATCGCCCTTCGCCGTCTCGGGCCGCGTTAACCCATTCGCCACTCAGATGTTCGTGGATCTTGTTATTACCAACTCGAACACGCAGCTCACTCCGTTCACCGGTTACATGGAGAAGTACGCCGGACACCCTCTGAACAAGGGCCGGGTCAGCACCAGCCTCCACTACCACATCGAAGGACGGGAGCTGAAGGCGGAGAACAAGGTCCGGATCGACCAGCTTACTCTCGGGGCCCGCAACAACAGCCCCGACGCCACCAGCCTGCCCGTGAGGCTGGGAGTGGCGCTGCTCAAGGATAGCGAGGGCAGGATCGAACTCGACGTTCCGCTCAGCGGACGGTTGGATGATCCGGAGTTTAGCCTCGCCCCGATTGTGCTCAAGGTCGTCGTGAACATCATCATGAAGGCCGCCGCCTCGCCATTCAAATTGCTCGGCGCGTTGGTGGGCGGCGGGGGAGACGAACTCAGCTTTGTCGAGTTCAAACCCGGCGGCACGAACCTCGTCGAAGGCGATCTGGACAAGCTCGGCAAGCTGGCTGCGGCGCTGGCGAAACGCCCGACCCTGAGTCTGGAGATCGAAGGCGCGGTGGATCCGGATCTTGACCGCGACGCTCTCGCGCGGGGCAAACTGAGCGACCAGATCAAGGCCAGGCGGCTTCAGGAACTCAGCGTGAAAGGCCGCGCGCCCGAATCCTCCCAGGGTTTCCAGATCGAGCCGGAGGAACGGGATCGCCTGCTGCGTGTCGCCTTCATCGAACGGTTTGGAACGAACATCGCGATGGTCATCCAAACAAACCTCGCACGCCTGACCGCCACCAACCAGCCGGCTGCCGCGCCTGCCGCCAAGGCCGCACCTAAGGCCAAAGGCGGGCCTTTTGCACGGGTTGCGAGAGTCTTCCATCGAATCGGCCGCAAACCGCCCGCCGAAAGACACCTGACCAAGGCCGACCGCCAAGCGCTCGGTCTCGCCACGCCGGAGCTTATGGAAGAGCTGCTGGCTGAGAAGGTGGAGGTGACGGACGAAGAGTTCCGGGATTTAATCACTGCCCGAGCGCGTTGGGTGCAGGATTGGCTTCTGCAGAACGGTCACGTTGCTGCCGACCGCCTTTTCCTCCTCGCGCCTAAGCCGGTGGATGCGGCCTACCGGGGCGAAAGCCGAGTGAATCTCTCCTTGAATTGAAGGTGTTTTCCCTGGGGCGCTGAACCCGCGCTCTATGCCCCTGAACGTCCGAGGCCGAGACGCTGCGCGGCGGCTGGCATCGATCGGTACGCTATTGGCTTAAGGACTCGTGCAGTTCAGCACCTGCGGACCGACGCGGGCGTGGAACGGTGTCCAGGGCGAGAAATCGCGACAGCGTTGTGGAGCGCGGTAAGACTTACAACAACGTTTCGCCCGTTGTCCGTCGCATCCGCACGGTCAAAGCGCCAGAGGACTGGCGCACTCCAAAACCTGGCGGACTTCGGTGTGGCTTTTCCACGCGTGGAGCTTCATGGCACGTGGTGGCTGTCAGCTTTGTGGTCTTTGTGGTGAACTCAACTGCCTCTTTGAGGTTCATCCGCCCTCCGTCCACAGCGCGATGCGCGGCGTGCGTCCAAGCAGGTCCTCGGAGCCGTCCTACGGCTTGACGCTCCAGAGAAGCTTCTGCGAACGTTTGGCAAAGGTGTCGGGGCTGACCTTCACGCCCTTCCAGGTGTACTGAGACGGCGCCTTGCCTCCCTTCGAAGAACTCACCCCAACCAACCGCCCCTTCGGATCAAAATACTCTGTGCGATACTCGTTTGTGGCGAAATCGTGTCGGAGGAAAAAGTAGAGAGCGCCCGTCGGATAGAACCGGTAGCCGAGGACATCCTCCCGGTTGAAGTGCAAACCCTTCCCAGAAACCGATCCATCACGGCCCCACTCCCCCCAAGGGCTCACCAGGCCCCAGTCTTGTGTCCCTTTCTTCCGGTAGGAGACACTAAAGGTCATGCCCCGTTTCACTTCTCTCCGCGACCTCGGCTCCCAGACGTAGTCTCCACCGCTACGTACCGTCAACTTAAGGCTGTAGGTATCACTACCGAACGTGAACTCATCCGGCCAATTGGCGAACTCGTTCCACTCGATCTTGGGGTCGAGCAGAGGGATGCCGTTAAACTCCCTGCTAAAGTCATTGGTCGGGAAATAGCCTCCGATCTGCTTCTGGACAACCTCCACCACGTGCTTCGGTATCTTTTCCTCGCTGGTCTTGAACGGGGCAGCGCACACAAGGAAGAGAGGCGCTGCAAGGAGGAGGATCGCAGCGACCGGTCTGGGTAATGGGTACCAGGCGCGCATGGTTAATCTCCCGGACAGGTATTTGCCGATCGAGTTGACGAGGCTTCCTGCATCGGTCAAGAGGGTGCCACGCTCCGGAGAACCTGTCCAGCGTGACGGGTGTGGATGTGCATTTCACATTCATATGTGGGTCTCGAGAGTATCGCGACCGCAGGGACACGATCAATTCCTGCTCTCGGCCCGCCTCAAGTGCCATCGTTGCGCGTAGGGCTCGGCTGGGGGGCACTTAGCCAGAGGCGGCTGTGGGCCCGCCTCGGCAAACCGGTTGTGGCCGTCGAAGCGAGCAGTCATCAAGGCCGGCATGACACCGTTTTTTCTAACGCAAGGGCGCAAAGAAATGGGGTGATCTATTCTCCTTTGCGTCCTGGCGTCCTTGCGTCCTTGCGTTTGGTTCTTTGGGCGACTCCATCGAGGCAACTCAGAAGCCACCCAGAGCAGCGAAATGCACCCTGGGCGAGGATTGGCGTCCGCGAGGAGAAGCCGCCCAGCTCACTGCTTACGGGTCTGCCCCGGGCTGGTCGGTTTGAGTGCGGGCCCCGCGGGGGCTCGCTCCGGGGCGACAGTTGCCTCGGCCTTGAACGCGTTTCCGACGGCGGGATTGATGCCCGAAATCCAGAGCCCTTTGCACACATAAAGGCCGACATTCCCGTGTTCGGCAAGATAGGGAAAATCAGGCAGACCCACGCTCGCGATGACCCAGGCGCGATTGCCAGGCGCGCCTCTCCTCAGGTGATATCCCACACCTCCTTTGGAGCGAGTGTAGCCCTCGATTTCCCGGCCACCTTCTTTGAGTTGAGTCGCAAAAGGATCCGATGGAAGCTCCGCCAAGTATTTGGGAGTGAGTCCGTCGAGTGTCTCAGGCAGGTTCCCGTTGTGTTCGTCCGCATACATGTCCAACGCGCCCCAGAGCAGCACCTGGTCGCGGCGGACCTGTTCCAAGCGTTGTCTGTCGACGGCGGCCAAACGCTGGTAAGACTCGGAGGCGCGGAAGTCGTAGGGTCGGTCGTCCGCGGTGAGCAACGAGGCTAACGACAGGAATGCGACACAGAACATTCGTTTCATACACTTGTGTGACACGCTGGACGGCGATTTCTTAGAGTCTGCTTCAGAAGGTGCCGCGGCAAGAAGACCAGGCCCCCTTTTCGTGGCTTTTAAGCCTGCTGTGTCGCCGACTTCCAAGTCGGCAAACCGTGCGACCTCGCTACAGGGTCCGAGGGTGCGGGCGCCTGTTCACTCCCTGACGCCGAGCAGGTTCGGAAAACTACGATACAGCAGACTCGAAAGGCGGCGCCGCGGCCAGGAGACCCTGCCCATCGTCTGTACCAAGCAGGCTGGCGCCCGAACGCGGTGGCGTTGCCCCAGCCCCGAACAGGGATCAAGGCAGCACCAGGACCCGGTAGTACACCGCCGGCCCCAGCAACGGGACTCGAGGATGGACTTCAGCCCTGTGCCCGATGATCGGGGCGACGTCGGATGTCTGCCACACGCTCAGGTCGATGGACGACTGCACCTCACACAGGGTTCCCGGTTGTCCATCAATCGCCAGGGAGACGGCCTCCTGTGAGCTCCGCTGCGAGGAAACGGAGAGCGCAGGCGGCACGAACGCCGGCCCTGTCATGATCGGGGTACAGCTCACCGCCGCCCTTGTCAGATCTTCTGCAAACAGGTAGTAGGCCCTCGCATCCGGCGGCACGGTTCCTTCGATTCTTGAGCCGACGACCGGCATCGTCTGGACCGTGAAGGTTCGGGTATTGTCAAATCCCGTATTCGTGGTCCAGGCAACGCCCGCCTGCACATTGCTCGAAAAGTAGCTCAGTCGCGCGGCGACCGTGGTGGAACCCGATGCCACTTGGGTGAGGGTGGGATAAGGCAGACCGCCCTTCAGGCATGCGTCCATGAACACCTCGGTGTCCTGCCACCATGGCCATCGATAGTTACCCCCATGGGGCATTTTGATCCGCACGCTTAGCCACTTGGGCCCCGATGCCAAGTCGTAAGATCGGCCTGTGAGCGCCAGGTGATAAAAGAGATCGTTTGACCCGTTGATGAGGAGGATGGGACATCGGGACTGCGGGAGATAATAATAGGCGTCGAAGCTCTGGATCCAGGGCCCTAGTTTGTCCGGGGGGCACATCGCCCGGAGGAAATCAGAGTTGCTTACGAGGCCTTCGCCGGCACTTCCGTAGGTTGGGACAACGCAGGCGATGCGATCGTCAACGCCGGCGAGGATGCAGACAATCGCCCCTCCCCAACTCAACCCGACCACCCCGATCCGATGCGGATCCACTTCAGGCAGGTTGGCCAGCAAAGAAATGCCGCAGATCCCGGAGGCTACTTTTTCATAGTGGAGGCTGGATTCAATCCCTTCGGCAATGTACGGCTCGAGCAGCTTGTGGAAATCGACAGGAGCGACGCCGTTCGTAATGGCCTCGCCGTTGAGGGTGCCCAGGTTGTCGATGACGAGGGCTACGTAACCCTTTTGCGCCCAATGATCGGCCCAATCCAAGTCGGCTGGTTGACCGAAGCCCGAGACGCAGAGGACAGCCGGGAATGGGGGCGTGCCTGAGGTGGGTTTAGACAAGCAAGCGTACTGGATTTTTCCTCTGACTGTGTAGAGCACCAGTGAGCGTCCGTTCGAGACTTCCGACACAGTGTACGGGGGCGGCTGCCGCAGTTCGTCCAGGTCCCATAGACAGGTGCCGCGGCTTTCCTGGCCAGCCAGCGCGTCCAGGACGAAGAGAATCCCCCAAAGGCAGGCAAGTGCTGCCCACTTCGGGCGCGATCTACCCCGAGGAGCTGGATCTTCTGAAGGACTCAGCCCGTGTTCTGCTCCCGCCCAGCTTCTGCCCATTGGCTTAGCACTCCACATTCTCGCCTTCAGACCCACGTTACTCTCTGACGACACGCGCTGCAAATGAGAAGGGGGAACAACGAAAGGACCCATCAGAGAGGGCAAACCCCGTGAAGGCGTAGCGGGTAGGTCTTGCATGGCAGGAACTCGCTCCGCGGCGCGGTCACCTTTTCAAGATGACGCGGTAATATCGGGAAGCCTGGTCCGAGGAGGGCACGTCCTTCTCCGCAACCGATCCCGTGGCGGTGACCTCGCCCGCCACATCGCTCCAGACCGCGCTGACGAGCTCATCGGTCTGCTGCACGCGGTAGCTCTTTCCGGACACGGCCGTCCAGGTCAGTCGAATTCCGCTCCCCAACTGCGGGGCGATCCCGGAGATCCGCAACACAGACCCCGGTTCGACCGGGTTCGTCCCAGCCTCGAATTCCGCTCCGTTGGACAACCCGTCATGGTCCGCATCTTCCTCGGCCGTGTGGCTCAGGTCTGTAAAGTAGAGCCGTTCCCAGTCGTCCGGGAGTCCGTCGGTATCGGTATCACCGCTGAGCTCTGGGATTTGGACAAGGAAGAGGTCGGTTGCGCCGTTCAAGTCGTTCTCGATCAAGTCCGAAGCGGCGCTGTGGAAGACGACGCTACGGCCGTCGAGACTCAGCGCCGTGGCAACCGATAGCGAGTTGCCGCCGCCCGAGCCGCTCCGGTTCTCGCTGAGCAAACGGGTCTGTCGTGTCCTCAGATCCCGAACGTACACGTCGGTCCACCCAGTCGTATCGTTCGCCACGAGATCCGTCGCACGCGTGTTGAAAAGCACACGCTCTCCGTCAGGCGTGATGCTCACCAATGTCGAACTCCCGTTACCAGGGTTGCCGTCCATGTTGACGCTCACCAACGTGTTTGAGCCGGTGGCCGGGTCCCAGACATAGACCTGCGACCAGTTTGCCCCGGTCGACTGGGCGAGGGCCATGGCATAAGCCACCCGGCTGCCGTCCCCGTTGAGGATCAGATTGCCCAGGGCGGTGCTGTCCATGGGCAGGGCGGCGACCTCGGTCTGGTTGATGGCGTCGAAGCACACAAGCTCAACCGTCGACGTTCCAGCCTGTTTGCGGATGCAAGCCAGACGCCTCCCGTCCCCACTGAGAGCCGCGGGGGCAAAGGCATTATTGGTAACGAAGTGGTACCGGGCGCCTTCAACGTCGAATACCCCGATGACTCGGGCGTCTGGACTTACTGTAAAGGCAAACCCAAGCAAAATGGTCCTCCTGTCGTAGGACGTCGAGAGAATGCTGGAGTGGAAGGTCGCGGGCGCCGCTGGAGGATAGGGGACATTCATGTTCGTTCCGGCGCTCATGTCGTATTTGTAGATCCATTGTTTTTCGCTCGATGCGCCTGCCACAATCCCGGGAGACTTGCTGGCAAAGAGCACGAACTCACCGCCGGGTGCGATAAGGGGATCGGAAGAACCCAGGCCGCCGCCGCTAACCCCAGAGACATTCTTGCTGACGAGGATGTTCGTCCGATACTGGACGTCACGCACGTACACGTCGGGACTCCGGTTGGTATCCGCGTCGTTCAGGTTGTTTGCAGTACTTGCGAACGCGACGAAACGCCCGTCGTCAGTGGGGCTCGGTGCGGAGGAAAGAGTGCCATTTTGTGGCCCAGTCCCGGCGTTGTTCATGGAGATTAGCCGCGTGGTCCCGTCCACGGTGTCTCTGAGATAGGCGTTGTAGTTGTCGTCCGTGACTCCTGCGACCAGGGCGGAACCGAGGCTCCCGAACGCGATGAATCGCCCGTCCCGGCTGATGCGCGCGGAGAACGTACTGATGAGCCCAGGCACCGTCGAGCTCAGCCCGCGGGGATCGCTCGCCGAGATCAGTTCCATGCTGCCCGACTCCCCGGTCCAGACAAACACATCGAACTCGTCATTCACATCGTCAGGCACGATTGCCGGAGAACGGCTGACGAAAGCAACCACCTTGCCGTCGTCACTCGCCAAAGCCGTGCCTAGGTCAGCGGATGCCCCCGTGAGCCCGTCCCGGTTCACGCTCACCAGGCTTGTTATCCCTGTGTCGAGATCCCGTGAAACGAGGTTCCACTCTCCGCCCAGGGCCTGAGTCACGATGTTCGTCGCCAGGGTTCCGAAGATGACAACGCGCCCATCCGTACTAATCATCGGCGAGTCGGAACTGGCGTTCCCTGGCGTGAGTCCGTCGGCACTGACACTCACAAGAACATTCGACCCGGTCAGCGCATCCCAGCGGTAGACCTGGCTGGGACCAGTAGGGGATCTGGGGCTCTGTGCGTAGGCCACGAACCGGCCATCGTCATTCATGACGGCGCCGAGGCTCTCCGTGCCGTCCGCGACGGCCACAACCGAGTTGGTAGCGATCACTGTGGTGATGCCCGTCGCGAATTCGTGCCGACAGATAACCGCGTCAGCCGGCGCGGACAGGGTCCCGCTTGGTCGCGCGGCTGTGAAGACGAAGTACTTCGCGTCGGCCGTCATCGAGGCTTTGGCGCAGTCGAGGTCCGCAAAAAGATCCCGGTTCATCGGAGGCACGTTCGAGCTAATCCAGTGCGTTGTTTGCGAGAGGGTATCACGGAGAAAGACATGCTTCGCCGTCTGGGTTGGGGCCTTCGTCCTTGCGCAATACGCGGTAAAGAGAACGAACTGGCCATTGGTCGATAGGCCGGCCAACTCCCGATCCGGAGACGAGCTTGGCGAGAATCCAACGGGGAGTTCGCTGGCCCGCGTGGTCAGCCCTGTCTTGATGTCTCGGACGAAGACATCGACCGCCCGGTTGGTGTCATTTGCCACAAGATCGGACGCCGAGCTCTCAAATGCCACGAAGCGTCCGTCTGGAGTCGCGGCTGGGTAGGCCGACGCCTCATTCCCTGCGACGCCATTGGTGTTGGCGCTCACCAACGTGGTGGTTCCCGTGAGCAGATCCCTGGTGTAGACGTCCGTGCTTTCGTTATCATCCTCTGGCCCCAAATCCGAGGCATCGCTCTGAAAAACGATCTTACTCCCGGCATCGTCCACGAAACTGCCGAGAGAATTGCCGTTCGCTGCCGCCCCCAGCGGCGTAGCGCTAATGAGCACGGTCTTCCCAAGTTCCCGGTCGCGCAGAAAGAGCTGGCTGAAGTCGTTCATCCGGTTTGTCGTGAGATCGCGACCATGGCTGGCGAACAAGATGAACCGGCCTGTCGGGCTCATTGAGGTGAGAATGGACTGTCCAGAGGCGGAGGCGCTCAAGAGCCGTTGTTCGGGTGCGGAAACCAGAGCGATCTGCGCCGTCGTGTTCTCTACTCCCAGCACCCCCAACCATACGCAACCCAACGCCGTCCGCCACACCACCTTTGTCATAAGTTGTCCTTTCATCCTTTGTATCAGCGTTAACCTGGCGAGGGGTGGAATGAACCCACCAGGCACCGAGCACGAAATGGAGCATTGCCTCCGCTACCGTTCCCGGTCCATCAGTGCCACCTCTCATTAACCACAACTAGGTCTAAACTGCAATTGTAAAAGCATATGTGATGCCAACTCTAATCGCCCGGCCCTAGTGCCGACTCGCTCACACCCGTGACTGGCAGCCGAGGCTACCGAGGCCGCTTTTCGTCGAACCGAACACAGTGGGTGCTGGCCAACACGT
>ORMF010901318.1_pt1 | contig 12832 bp, 6 predicted proteins | sample 1779871 | NCBI WGS metagenome assembly ORMF01 (sample SAMEA104232316, study PRJEB22302) | groundwater metagenome | biome: forest; feature: aquifer; material: groundwater | place: USA | collected 2011-08-07 | depth 5.4 m | reverse complement strand
GGGGGCGAGCGTTCGGTACCTGGCGAAGGCCTCGTTCGTCCACGGCTTCGCGACGTCTTTGCCGTCGGGGCCGCTGCCGATGCGCCAGTCTTCGATGGTGGACATCACAGGTTGCGAGTTGTCGAGGTCGTAATGGCGGCGGCCATTCGGAGGGAAGTGGACGTTGCCGCCGCACGCGACGTAGTTCTCCAGGCGCAGCGTGCGCGCGCCGTCCTTCACGATCGCAGTGTGTGGGTCGGGGTACTCGATGCCTTTGCCCTCACCCCAGAGCGGGTAAAAGGAAATCCAGGGCAGCTTGTAGCGCGTGTCGAGGTCGTGTCCGGCGAACTCGTAGAAGTAGCGCGTGAAGTAGGGAATGGCGCGCGAGTTCGCCATGCCCTCGATGCCGTGGCTGAGGCTCTCGAGGAAGCAGCCGATGCCGCGCGAGGCGTTGATGAAGCCGATGCGCACACTGCGGTCGCTCCACTTCTGCTCGGCGTCGCCGCCGTTGCCGGCTTGGACGAACTTGTTGCCAACGCGCTGGAACCTCTCGTCATAAAGCGGCTTTTCCTCGACGACCTCGTAAGCGCCGAAGTCCTTCACGTGTTCGGCGAAGAACCAGACTTCGTGGACGTAACCCTGAGCCACCAGTTGGTCGAGGTGGAGGAAGCGCGCAGAGTTCTTCGGATCGCGCACGCCGTAGAACTCGGCGAAGCGCTCCTCGAAGAACTGCTGGTAGTCGATGTTAAAGCCGTCTTTGGGCTTCGACTTAAAGGGAACCTTCGTCGAGTTACTTTCCTTTTTATCGGCGTCGCGCAGATCGACGAACTTGAAGACGTGATAGTTGAGGAACGGCGGCGCGTTGGAGTCCGTGTAGCCGTGGTAGCGGCTGCCTTCGGCGAGGGCGGTGATGAGATCCGTTGCGAGCTTGTCCAGATGCTCGCGCGAGGCCTGGTTTGAGAAGTTCACCAGCAGCAACCGCGGATTCATCCGCCGGATGCGGTCATGATTTTCAACGAGCCAGCGATCGCTGTTGGCGCGGCTGCTCTGGTTGGGCCAGACGCTGAGGTCGGCGGGGTCGCTGGAAGGGCCGGGTGCCGGAGATCGCGCGTCAGTTGAGAGTGGTGCTGCGTTCGCAAACAGCACGAGGCTGAGTCCGAGACCACCGAGCCTGGCGAGCACCACAGAGCCAAGGAGCGCGGCCTTCAGGCCGCAGAAGCTCGCGTCAATCGAGCGGGTCCGGCCAGGCATTGGACTCCCGGCCCTGCGAAAACTCCTGCGGCCTGAAGGCCGCGCTCCGTGTCGTGGTTTCATCGAAGGGTTGTCTCGATCAAGCTCACCGCGTGTTTGCGGGCAGTCCCGCTCTGGCCGCCTAACATGCGGGCCAGTTCGGTAACGCGGTCAGATTTGTCGAGCAGACGAATGTCAGTGAGCGTGCGACCGGCTCTGACTTCCTTGGTGACGAGGTAGTGGGCCGCGGCGGTGGCGGCCACGGGCGCGAGATGAGTGATGCACAAGACCTGACGCTGCCGCGCAATCTCGCGCATCTTGTCGCCGACCGCGTTGGCCGTCTCGCCCCCGATGTTGGCGTCCACTTCATCGAAGATCAGCACGGGGATTTCGTCCTGAGCCGCGAGCACGGTTTTGAGGGCCAACATCACGCGAGCCATTTCGCCGGAGGAAGCGATGGCCCGGAGCGGGCGGGGAGGTTCGCCGACGTTTGGGGAGAACTGGAACTCGAGAGCGTCCAAGCCGCTGGACGAGAGGCGAGGGGTGACGGTTAATGGTTGATCGTTGATGGTCGATTGCGGCGTGAGCGAGGTGAGCGCCAACTCGAACTTGCACTGGTTGAAGCCGAGGTCGGCGAGGTGTTGGCTGACGGCCTTGCGGAGTCGCGGGATGACTTTGCGGCGCTTGGAGGAAAGAGTTTGGCCGACATACCAGAGTTCAGCGTCGAGTTTGGCCAGCGCGACATTGAGCCGGCCCAACTCGGCGTCGCGCTGCTCGAGTTGATGGAGCTTGCGCCCGGCTTGCTCACCGAAGGCAATGACCTCTGCGAGAGTCGCACCGTATTTGCGTTTGAGGGATTGGACCAGGTTGAGCCGCTCCTCGAGTTGCTGGAGCCGGGCCGGGTCGATCTCCACGCGGTCGGCATAGCGGGAGAGCTCGGCCTGCAACTCGTTGAGCGTGGCGACCGCCTGGGCCTGCAAAGCGGGCAAGGGAGCAGTCGTGGGATCGAGACGCTGCAAATCCTGGAGCACGCGCCCGACCGCGCCCGCGCGAGCGAGGACTGAGCTTTCCTCCTCGCTGAGCAGGCGGAGGGCGTCTTGCGTGAGTTGGAGGAGTTTGGCCGCATTGCTGGCCCGTTGGTAGTCTTGCGTGAGTTGGGCCTCTTCCTCGGGGTGCAGTGCCGCGGCCGTGATTTCATTGACCTGATGCCGCAGCAAATCAAGCTGCTGCGCGTAAGTCCGTTCGTCCACAATGAGCGCGGCCTTCTCGGCTTCCAGTTCCGCGCAGCGCCGCACGAGGGCCGTAAACTCCTCACGGAACGGCAAGAGGTTCCCGAAGGCATCGAGGATCGCGAGTTGCTTGGCGGGATGGAGCAACGACTGATGATCGTGCGGCCCGTGGATATCGACGAGCCACTCGCCGACCGTCGCCAACACGCTGAGCGTGGTCGGCGAGCCGTTGATGAACTGGCGGTTCGCGCCGGCGGCGGTAAAGGTGCGTTTGAGGACGAGTTGGCTGTCCTCGCAAGCCTCAAGGCCGTTGTCGGCCAGGAGATCCTTCAGTGGCGCGCGCAGGCGACTCACGTCGAAGGCCGCTTCGACCGAGCAGGAGTCGCAGCCGCTGCGGATCGACGTGCGATCGGCGCGCTCGCCCAGCACGAGGTTCAGCGCACCGATGAGAATGGACTTGCCCGCGCCCGTCTCGCCGGTGATGGCGTTGTAGCCGGCTTGGAGTTCCAGCGTCAGGTCGGACACCAAGGCGAGGTTCTTGATCCGTAGCGTGGTCAACATGGCTGCTGATCGTTGGCGCGGACTTTGGCGAGCGCCGTCGGTTTGGGCAAAGGAATTTTCAGGGGTAGCCGGTGATCGCTGTTCGTTCGCCGCGTTCTCCCTCCCCGTGCACCGCCGTTGGGCCGCCAGGTTTTGGACTGCGCCAGTCCTCTGGCGCTTTAGTTTGGGGACTCGGGACGAATTGAAAGCCCCAGGGGAATAGCGCTTGTGCAGCCGCGGTGGCTGAGGGCAGTGGCAAGGTTTCGCCCGTCTATTTGCTCGCGCCCGTTGTCAAAGCGCCAGAGGACTGGCGCACTCCAAGACCTGGCGGCGCGACGGCGGTTCATAGTGAGGGAGAACGTGCCCGCTTGCCGACGCGGCCAGGATTTTCGCGCGTGGTTCCCCAGGAAGTCCGTGGCGAGCCAATTGAACTCCCGGCACAGGCTTTGACAGCGGCGCTCAAATCGGCAGAATGTCGGCCCGATGAACGATGCAGCGACACGTTTTGGCTGTGAGGCACGCGGCCTTCGAGCCGCCGAGCCGCAGGATTTGCCCTCTGCGGAACGTCCTGACTGCCGTTTTGGGGACGCGCTCTTGGTCACGGGCCTGAGCCTTCCGCAACCCTGACCAGCCGCCGGATGCTCTTCTCGTTTGTCTTTCTCGGCTCGGGCACCTCGCAAGGCGTGCCGATCATCGGCAAGGAGTATCCGCCGGAGTTTTTGGCGAACCCGAAGAACCACCGCACGCGCCCGTCGATCTACGTCGAGACTCCGGCGGTGAAACTGGTCGTCGATACGACACCGGAGTTTCGCATCCAGTGCTTGCGCGAGAACCTCCGCTGGCTCGACGCGGTGCTGTTCACGCACTCGCACGCCGACCACATCATGGGCTTGGATGATTGCCGGCGCTTCTGTGATCTGCGGCGCGGCGAGGCGCTGCCGATCTATGCTGGCGCGGAAACGATGGCCGACTTGCGGCGCGTGTTCAATTACGCCTTCAGCGGCAAGCCGATTCCCAAAGGCTACTTCAAGCCTGACCCGCGCGTGTTCGATGGGCCGTTCGACTTCGGCGACTTGCGCATCACCCCGCTGCCGCTGCCGCACGGCCGCACCACGACGTTCGGTTTCCTGTTCGAGCAAGCCGGCCAAAAGCGGCTGGCCTATCTGAGCGATTGCAAAGCAGTGCCTCCGGAAAGCGTCGCCCAAATCCGCGGCGTGCAGGTGGCCGTGCTGGACGCGCTGCGCCGCGACCCGCATCCGACGCACATGTGCCTGGACGAAGCCCTGACCGCCGCCCGCCGAATCGGGGCGACACGGACTCTGCTGACGCACTTGACGCATGACTTCGATCACGATGCGGCACAGGCGGAACTGCCGGACACCGTCGAGTTGGCCTACGATGGGTTGCGGGTGGAGTGCCGATGAACTGGATTTCTTCAGTGGACGATATGAGCCTGTCTGAAAAACGCCCAGGCCCTTCGTCCTCGTCCTTCGTCCTCGTCCTCGGAAAACTTCTGAAAAATCGAGGACGAGGACGAAGGACGAGGACGAGCACGAAGTGGAGCCTCCATTCTCAGACAGGCTCTAAGCCTCAGTGTGGTCCGGCGCATGAACCGGAGCGCCGTTCTCCGATCCGGCGCGCTCCGTCTGGGGGCCGCTGCGCCGGGTCGGAGACCGGCGCTCCGCCGCGGTCCACGACAGGCGTCTGGGTGCGCCGAACCGTGGCGACCTGGCTGTTGCTTCTCACTGCGAGCGCGCTTCCGTCCGCCCGCGGGGCAGGGCAGGGGGACACCGTAGTGGTCGTGTACAACAAGCGCCTGCCGGAGTCGAAAGGCCTGGCAGAATACTACGCGGAGAAACGTCAGGTGCCGGCGAAGCAAGTCTTCGGTTTCGACCTGCCGACGACCGAAGCGATGACCCGCGCCGAGTTTCGCGATGGACTGCAAAAGCCCTTGCTCAAGGCGTTGGAGGACCAGCGGCTGCTCATCTACAAGACGGACATCATCCCCGCCACGCGCGAAAAGACCGGCGACGTGGTGCGCACGCTTCATCAGGCCCGGATTCGGTACGCGGTGTTGTGCTACGGTGTGCCGTTGATCATCCAGCCCGACCCCAGTCTGAAAGAGGAGGCCGAAGCGAGACTCCCGACGGCCTACCGCCGCAATGAGGCTGCAGTCGATAGCGAGTTGGCTTTGCTGCCCCTGAGTTGGCGCAACTATCTGCTGGCCGGTCCGCTGCCGAACCCGTTCTACGGCGCGACGAACAACGCGGTCATGCACGCCGCCAACGGCGTGCTGATGGTCGCGCGCTTGGACGGGCCGAGCGTGGCCATCGCCCGTGGCCTGATCGACCGGGCGCTCGAAGCCGAGACCAACGGCTTCTGGGGCCGGGCCTATTTCGACGTGCGCGGCCTCACGAACACCAACTACAAACTGGGCGATGACTGGATTCGCGAGGCCGCGCGCGTCGCACGCCGGCAAGGGTTCGAGATGGCGCTGGACGAAAACGCGGCGACGCTGCCCGCGAGTTTTCCCCTAAGCCAGGTCGCACTCTACGCCGGCTGGTATGACACGCACGTCTCGGGGCCGTTCACGCGTCCGAGTGTCGAGTTCATGCCGGGCGCCATCGCGTATCATCTCCACTCGTACAGCGCCCAGACTTTGCGCACGACGAATGCGCACTGGGTCGGTCCCCTGTTGGCCAAGGGCGTCACCGCGACGCTGGGCTGCGTCGCCGAGCCGTACCTGGACAAGACGCCGGACGTGAGCGTGCTTTTCGCGCGCCTGTTCAACACCGGCTTCAGCTTCGGCGAGGCGGCCTACGCGGCGATCACGGCGCTGTCCTGGCAGACGACCGTGGTGGGCGATCCGCTGTATCGGCCCTTCGGAGCTTCGCCGCAACTGCTGCATCAAGAGTTGCTGCGACGGCACAGCAAGCTAATTGAGTGGTCGCACCTGCGCATCGTGGCCTTGAACCAAGCGACCGACCTGCCCGGGCCGGAATTGATCGCCTATCTGGAGCACGAGCCAGCCACGCGACAAAGCGCCGTGTTGCAGGAAAAACTCGGCGACCTGCAGGTCGCGCAAAGCAAGTTACCAGAAGCAATCCGCGCCTACACCGCCGCCCTGCAACTCGATCCCACGCCGCAGCAGAAGGTCCGCTTGAGCCTCACGGTGGCGCGCGTGCTCACGGCGCATGAGGACTTTCCACAGGCCGTGGAACTTTACGAGCGCTTCCTGAAGGAAACTCCCGACTATCCCGACCCCGTGTCGGTTTATCAGAAGCTCATCGTGCTCGCGAAGAAGCTGGGGCAAAGCGCTGAAGTGGAACGCTACGCGCGAGAGATCGAAGGGCACTCGACCGCCGCGGGCAAGCCGTGAGGAAGGGGTCAGTCCATAGTAACGTGTCCTGGTCTGACACCGCAGCGGTCATTGGTTGTCAATACTAGGGACTGACCCCTGTTCGCGAAGCTTCGCCGCGAGCAATTCGGCCACACGCTGGATGATCTCGGGCGATGGATAGTCAGGATCAGCTAACAACTTCCGGGCACGCTCAATCTGCTCCGGGCGTGCCGCCGGGGCCGCCCGCAAGAGTTTCTGAAGTTCCTCGATGCGGTCAGGAGTCAGTGCTTGCGCGGCGGGCCCAAGCGGCTGCCCAGCGGCCGGGGTTGGCGTTGCCTTGCGCTTTGTCTCTCCTCGCATGATCCAGTCCGATGCCCAGAAGATTTCCATATTGTCCCATCCGCCGGCAAGGCCATTCTCAAGTCCGAACGGACCCCCGGGCCGCCGCCGATGCATCTTCAGCCGGGCGCTCATCGGGTTCGGTGCGCCCTCCCGGAGGAGCGCAACAAAATGCCGGCTGTCGTGTTGGCTGTCGCCAAGGCGGAGCGGTTCCGCAGGTGTGAGGACGCGTAACATGCGAACTGGTGCCCAAGCTTCTTCTCGCTCATGATGCTGCGTAAGGGCCTCCGCCCGCTGAGGGAAGCTCGCTCACATTTTTTGTCACAGTCACAATATCGGCAGGGCCACACGAAACCTTTAGCCTGGAACCGTGGATTTCCACGCTCACGCCCAACAGAAGGCGACCAGCAGAACTTGGTAAACCGCCAACGACGCGCCCACGGTGCGCGAGCCTCGGACGAATCGGTGAACACTCCCTGCTCTGGGAACAGCCGCACTGCGAACGCACGGCCCAGCCGTGGCAAGGAAGGAGGAACCAACTTCCCCTCTGACGCCGCTGCCAAGCTGGATGAACGCGCGCCGTTGGCAGGCCGAGGGACAAGCGCGCGATTGGTTTGCGACGCGCTCGGCTGCAATTCTTGCTGTCAGCCGCGCCGCGCTTCTGCTAAAGCCTCGCCCGTGCAAGCAATCGTCAGCATCCGCCGATCACCGAAGGCCCGCTCGGGTCCGTGCAAGCCCGCGAGCGTATCGGTTGCTCGTCGGCTGGCGCGGCGTTTCGGGTCTCCGGCCCACCCGCCGGACTTCTCCTGAGCAGCCCATTCGTTATGATCCAAGGCATCTTCACTCCGAACCTTGTTCCCTTCCTCGACGACGGCTCCATCAACGAAGACGAACTCCGCCGGATGATCAACTGGCTCATCGAAAAGGGCGTCAGTGGCCTTTATCCCAATGGCAGCACGGGCGAGTTCATCCGGCTGAGCTTCGCGGAGCGCAAGCGCGTGATCCAGATCGTCGCCGAAGAGACGCGGGGCCGCGTGCCCATCCTCGCCGGCGCCGCGGAGTCGAACCTCACGATGATCCTCGACGCCTGCCAAACCTACGCCGACCTCGGCTGCGTGGCGGTCTCCATCACCGGCCCCTACTACTACAAGGTGAGCCAGGAGAGCATCGAACATTTCTTTCGCGAGGCCGCCCGGCGTTCGCCGATCGACATCGTGCTCTACAACATCCCGCAATTCTCGAACGAGATCAGCGTGCCGGTGCTGACGCGGCTGGCGCTGGATTGCCCGCGCATTGTCGGCGTGAAAGACAGCAGCCGGGACTTCCCGCGTTTCCTGTGCACGCTGCAAGCGATCAAGCCGCAGAGGCCCGACTTCGCTTGCTTGATTGGGTGCGAGGAGATTCTGTTTCCGTCGCTGCTGATGGGCGGCGACGGCGGCACGATCGCGACCTCGGGTGTGGTGCCGGAGGTCATCATGAAGCTCTACCGCGAGTTTCTCGCGGGCCACTTGGAGGAGGCCAAGCGCATCCAGTTCAAGCTGCTCGATCTCATCAACGCGATGCTCTACGGCACGAACTTTCCCGAAGGCTTCCGCGCCGGCATGTCGCTGCGCGGTTTCCAACTCGGCACCACGCGCCAGTTGCTCTCGCCGAGAGAACGGTGCGACCTGGAAGAGATTCGCTCGAAGATTGCCTGCATCCTGGCCGACTGCGGCTTCCAGGAAGCGGCGGCGGCGTGTCGGCGGCCAGCAGGCAGTGGCGCGGAAGCCAAGGGACACCCAAGGACGGAAGGGACGGCTCCGTCGTCAGGCCCTCGGCTCGACGTGGACGGCCTCGTGCGCGAGATCATGGAGCGGCTCCGAGCGCCGGAAAGCCGGGGCGGGCGTTGAACCGTGTGTGTTCGGGCCAATTTCAACACAAAGGCGCGAAGATGCAGAGACGCACCGCGACGGGGCCGCAACCCAAAGGAGCGCGGACATTCCTGTCCGCAATCCCGACAGCGTTCGACTTTTCGTGTCAGGAGGTCGCGGGGGGCGGACAGGAATGTCCGCGCTCCTGCGTCTTGGCGTCTTTGCGTTCATTTGTACGGTTCGAACAGTGATGCCGACAACTGACGACCATGGCCCTGGGCTTCGCTGAAATTCCTTTCCTGAGCATCGCGGCAGTCGTCGCCGACCAAGTAGTCAAGGCCGCCGACGTGCGGTTGCTCGGCATGGAGACCACCGGCAACGAAAATCTCATGCTCCGTCTCGAGGGCGCGGTGGACGCGGTGCAAACCGCACTCGCGTTCGCGGAGCGGCGCGCGCAGGAGTTGGGCGCCACGGCGACGGTCCGCTGCATTTCGCGCCCCGAGCCGGCGCTCGATGCGCTGATTCATTTCCCCAACGCGTGTAACCCGCTCTACGGCGGACGCGACCAATTCTTGCCGACGGACTTTCCCAAACCCAAAGATCAACCTATGAACACCGACCAACAGGCGCTCGGGATTGTCGAGACCCAAGGCCTCACGGCGATCCTCGAAGCCACCGACACGATGCTCAAAGCCGCCAACGTCACGCTGGTGGGCAAGGAGAAAATCGGCGCCGCTTACGTGACCGTCATCGTGAAGGGCGACGTGGCCGCAGTGAAGGCCGCCGTGGATGCGGGCGCGAAAGCCGTGGACGGCCTCGGCAAGCTGATCGCCGCCCACGTCATCGCCCGCCCGCACGAGGACCTCACGGCGCTGCTGCCGAAGTGAGCCATCGCCGGCGCTCACATCCTGATCGTCGCGCGCGCCGAATGGGTCGTCAACCAGTTGCCCGCCGGCCGGCCGTAGGCCAGGCGATTCGACGCTCGTGAGACGCGAAACAGGTGACAGAGTTGCCCGGAACATTCTTCATCGCGTCGTCGCGCCCCAGACGCTCAACCCCCTTTACGCCGGGCATGCTCTTTCGCTACATATTCTGCTATGAAAACCTCACCGACGATCCTGCTTTGCTCAGCCGTGCTGCTGCTTGCGCGCGAGTTCGAATTGGCCGGAGCTGAACTGCCATCCCTACCGCGCGAGTTGCCGCGCACGTTGCGGAACCATCCAGGCAACGTCTTCCTTGCAGGTGAGGATGCGACCGTCGAACTTCCGACGCCGCCGCGAAGCTGGCGGTTCGTTGATTACGACGGACAGGTTCTCAAAGAGCTGACGGACTCCGGTGGCCGAGTGGCCTTGGGCAAACTGCCTGTCGGCTTCTATCGCTTCGAGCAAATCGGCGCGAGCAACTGGATTTCGCTGGGCGTGCTGGAGCCGCTGAAGGCACCGACACCCACGAACTCGCCTATCGCGCTCGATGTGGCGATGGCGTGGTTCTACAAGGAGGACAAGATGGACGCGGTGGCGAACCTTTGCGCGCTGGCGGGCGTGAACTGGGTGCGCGATCGGCTCAACTGGGCGGAGATGGAGCCGCAGCGCGGCCTGTGGGCAAGCACCAATCGCTACGACGCGTCGGCCGCAGCCCAGTCGCGCGCCGGCCTGCGCGCGCTGCAAGTCATCCATCTGTCGCCGCAATGGGCGAACTCGAACTCGAAGCGCTTTCCGCTCGATCTGCGCGACGCGTACCGCTTCTTCGAGGCGATGGCCAAGCGGTGGCGCGGCCAGGTCCGCGCCTTCGAGCCGTGGAACGAAGCGGACATCCCGATGTTCGGCGGGCACACCGGCGCGGAGATGGCGAGCTTGCAGAAGGCGGCTTACCTCGGTCTCAAGGCGGGCAACTCAAACATCGTCGCCTGCCTGAACGTCTTCGCGGTCCACAACACGAACCAACTCGCCGACTTGCACGCCAACGAGGCTTGGCCCTACTTCGACACCTACAACCTCCATCACTACGAACCGTTCGATAACTACCCGAAGCTCTACGCCGACCATCGCGCCGTCTCGGCCGGCAAGCCGCTGTGGATCACCGAGTGCGCCGTGCCGGTGAAGTGGGCCGGCGACGAAGACCTGAAGGAACCGACCGACGCCGATCTCAAGGTGCAAGCCGAGCGGGTCGCCAAGACGTTTGCTTGCTCACTGCACGAAGGCGCGGCGGCGACGTTCTACTTTCTGTTGCCCCACTACGTCGAAGGCCAGACGCAATTCGGCATCTTGCGCCCTGACCTCACGCCACGCCCCGCGTTCGTGGCACTCGCCGCCGTGGGCCGCTTGCTCGCAGGCGCCGAGCCGCTGGGCCGCGTGCAGACCGAGGACGCAGGCGTGCGGGCCTTCCTCTTCCACGCGCGACCTGATGGGGAGCCGCACAAGGTGCTCGTCGCTTGGACGACGGAGGCTGAGGCCACACTGACGTTGCCCGCGCCTCCGCGCGCGGTGTTCGATCATCTCGGCCGCGCGCGTGAGGCTGGCAAGGAGTTGCGCCTGGGCAGCGCTCCGCTCTTCGCCCTTTTGTCCCCCGACGGTCCGGGGAAGCTCCCGCTCACTCCGCCGCCCCAGCCGCCGCCTTTGCTCAAAGGCGAGCCTTCGCCCGTGGTGTTGCAGACGCTCTGGCCGGAGGAGCGGCTCGATCTGAAACTCTCCGCCTATCGAGTGTCCTCCGCGCAGGCCGAGCGAATCCAAGTCTTCGCCTACAACTTCAGCGCGCGTCCAACGCGCGGCACGCTGACTGTCACCGCCCCGGAAGGCTGGACTGTGACGGTGCCGGAGGAGATTGAGTTGGCGGCGGGCGAGCGAAAGGAACTCCGACTGAGCGTCGATGGCCGGAAGGCGGTGGTGGCTGAAGCCGCCACGGTGCGGATCGAAGGCAACTTCGAGGAGGCGGGGAAGGCCGTGCTGTCGCTCCGGCTGCTGCCGATGCCGCCGCCCTGAGTACCAGTGCATCCCGAAGTTGTCGGTGCCGGCACCTTCGGGTCGGAAACGGGAACGCCGGATTCATCCGGCAGCGGGCTCGGCGAACCACCGCTCTGCCGGATGAATCCGGCGTTCCATGCTCAGGGCGACCGACAACCTGGGGATGCCGCCGCCCTGAGCAGGGGCGCGCGTCGGCGCCATTTACATTGCCCCCGATTTCGGCAACCCTGCGCCATGCCTGACACTGCTGCGCCAGGGCGGCCGGATCGCCCTGCGGATGACGTCGCTTTCCGCAGCCGCCCCACGCGCACCCGTTACTGCGTCATCGTCTTCGCGGCGACCCTCGCCATCGTCCTCTACATCGATCGCATTTGCATTTCGCAGGCGGCGCCGATGATCTCGGCGGAACTGGACTTGACGCCGAAACAAATGGGCTGGGTGTTTTCGGCGTTCACGCTCGCGTACGGCCTGTTTGAAATTCCCTGCGGCTACCTGGGCGATCGCATCGGTCCGCGCAAAGTACTCCTGCGGATCGTGCTGTGGTGGTCCCTTTTTACTGCCGCGACGGGCTGGGTGCGCGGATGGCTGTCTCTGGTGATTGTGCGCTTTCTGTTTGGCGCGGGTGAAGCCGGCTGCTTTCCCAATCTCACCAAGGCCTTCAACCGCTGGCTGCCGCTGCACGAGCGCGCGCGCGGGCAAGGCCTCATGTGGATGAGCGCGCGGTGGGGCGGAGCCTTCACGCCCTACCTGGTGTTCGTCTGTCTCCAGCACATGCACTGGCGGACCTCCTTTGTGGTGTTCGGCTTGTTGGGCGTCGTGTGGGCCGTCCTGTTTTTCGTCTGGTATCGGGACGATCCGCGCGCGCACCCGGGCGTGAATGCCGCCGAGGCCGCGTTGCTGCCGGCCGAGAGCGAATCTGGGTCCGACCACGTGCGCGTCCCGTGGAAAAAGCTCTGCACCTCGCGGACGGTTTGGTGCCTGTGCGCGCAATACTTCGCCGCCAGCTACTCGTGGTATTTCTTCATCACCTGGTTCCCGACGTATCTCCTCCAGGCGCGCGGCCTAGACATGAAACAAAGCGCGCTGCTGGCCGGGGCGCCGTTGCTGCTCGGCGGCTTTGGGGCGCTATTCGCCGGGTGGATTTCGCCGCACTTGAGCCGGTGGTGCGGCGACGTGCGCACGACGCGCCGTGGGCTGGGCGCTTTTGGCTTCGTCAGCGCGGCGGTCTTGCTCGTGGTTTCGACGCGGCTGACGAATCCGTACCAGGCGGTGGCGGTGATCGCCCTGGTGAGTTTCTGCAACGACTTGATGATGCCGGGCGCTTGGGCGGCTTGCATGGACGTGGGCGGGCAATACGTCGGCACG
>ORMF012264015.1_pt1 | contig 12840 bp, 12 predicted proteins | sample 1779871 | NCBI WGS metagenome assembly ORMF01 (sample SAMEA104232316, study PRJEB22302) | groundwater metagenome | biome: forest; feature: aquifer; material: groundwater | place: USA | collected 2011-08-07 | depth 5.4 m | reverse complement strand
GCGGCCCGCCGCCCCTCGCCCCGGCGCGGGGCCGACCGCCCGCCGCGCTTCGGCCCCTCGACGCGCACGAGCAGCGCTGCCGCGGCACTCTCCATCTCCGCTCTGAGCTGGGAGTAGTCCTGGGGCGAGAACTTGCCCGCGGCGAAATCTTCGTCGAGCTCGGCCAGGGCCGCGTAGCGCGCTTCCAACTCCTCTCGGACCGCGACCGCCGGCTCCTGCGGGACCGGGGCCGGCGCCCGTGTCGAGCGCCGCCCTCGGAACGGCCAGAGCGCCAGGCCGATGGCCACCAATGCCAGCACGCCGATTACGACGATGGTTTCCACGAGGGCGCCTATTCTCTCTTGCGCTGCTCCCCTTCACGGCGGGCACGCGCCGGGTAGACCACGTCCGCGTCGGGGACACCGCCACCGTGAGGTGTTGCTCACGCGGCGAGCATCCCGATCTTCTTTCGGGAAAGGCACGCAAGGCAGGTGCCAACTGAATACGGCCATGAATTCGGTATGTTAGACCAGTGCTTGCACGCGGCGACATCCCTCTGGCTGGGGCTGCCGTGTCCCACTGAGAGTCCCCTGCCCCAGGGAGCTAAGGGGGGCCCTCTTCGCCGCACGAGCGCTTCAAGGTCGAGCATCGTCGACTTTCCGGCGTACGGGATCCCTGCCACCCGGCGGAGCGCCGAGCGGAGCGCCTCGTGAGACGTCGACCTCAAGCCGGCGAGGGCCGGAGAGGGCCCAGGAGCCACGATCTCGCGGCCGGCCATATCCTGTATATCCTGACATCCCTCCTGCCGGCCGCTTTCAGCTCGCCGCTGGCCTCCGGGGGCTTGCACTCTCACGCGGGCTCGGAGTAGAACACTCGTGCTTGGGGCGCTCGCCCGCCGAGGTGTAGAGAAACCCGATGAGGTCGCCGGTCTCCCGCGGGTCCAGCTGAGGGCGAGCGATCCCGAGTTCTCTCATGCGCTCGCCCATCTTCGGTAAGTGGTTCCACATCCCGGCGGCGACCTCGTAGAACGATGGGGGACGCGGGACTCGGCCAAGATCAGGCCCGACCTTACCGCCCACGCCGTTGACCGCGTGACACTTGACGCAGCCCTTGGTCCCGAAGACCCGTGAGTCTGCCGCCGGGTCTTGCATGGGGCTGAAGAGCGACTGGGCGAAGGCCGCCTGGGAACTCCAGAGAAACAGGAAGGACACCGCGATGACCATCCACTTATGGCCCAGCCTCCCGCTCCGCGACAGGAGCAACGTACTTCGCTAAAATCCCTTCGTGAGGATGACGATAAGGCTCCAGTCGAGCCCCCTGGCGCTCGTCACGGGTAGGTGGACCCCGGCCCGGCGATTCCAGCCCTCGGCCGGTTCCACGCTGACGCCCGGGGGGAGATAGAGCTGCACCCGCTCGCTCAGAGGGTCGCCCCGGTGGAGCAGCGTCACGCTGTTCAGCTCCAGGAGCAGCGCCAGCCACTTCAGGGGGGAATAGGTCGCCGTCAGGTTGGCGGTGACCCCGTGCTCTTTGTGAGGCCTCACGGCCTCTTCCCCCTCCTCCTCCGGCTCGACCGGCCGGGGCCGGTTGAGCTCCCAGCGATAGGCTACGTCGGCCTGGAGGCTGAACGGACCGAACCCCTTGCCGACTGCCAGGAACGGTGCGACGGCGAACTGCCCGCCCAGCTCACGCCGCTCGCTCCCAGTGGGGAAGGTCAGCGTGACACCTCCCGAAAGGGCGAACTGCCGGGCGGGGAGCAGCAGAGGGGCGTACTTCGCCATCAAGCTGACATCGCCCATCCCCGCCACCGTGGGCTCCGAGGCTTTCGGGTCGCGGACGGCGAACGGAACTATCAGCTTGAGGCCGAAGGACGGAATCGGGGCATACTGGATGCTGCTGAAGCCGAACCCGTACCCTCGCTCCGCCTCCGACTTGGACATCGTGAAGGTCGCCTCCAGTTCGGTCGCGGGCGTGGCCCCCTCGGTGATCAGGGTCTGGGGCAGGCTCACCTCCTCGGCGCTCTTTGCCTCCTCTGAGGCACGGGCGGGAGAAGGGCCAACGCCCACCGCCAGAACAAGGCCCACAACGAACGGCCGCAGGCGCGCGTTGACCCGCTGGCCACTCCTTCGCTTCCCAGCCATGCGCGTGGGTCACTATTTCTCAGGTAGCGTCTGGGCATAGGCCAGCACGTCAACGGCCTGCTCGATGCTCCAGCCCGACACCAGCGCCGAGGGCATGGGCGGTTGGCTGCCCGGCTGGCCCACCCAGGTCTTGTGGAGAAACTCTTGCGGGTTGTCCTTCGCCACCGTCCCGACGTATTCGGGCTTGCTGGCGTTGCCGAAGTTCAGTTTCTTGCCGTCAGCGCCATGGCAGCCCGCGCACAATCTGTCGTAGGACGACTTGCCGCGGGCGGCGTCTGTCCCGATGGGCTTCTTGGTGGCGTAGTCCACGTACTTTGCCATGTCCACTACCCCGTACTTCAGAAAGTTCGCCAAGTCGGCGATGTCGGCGGGTCGGAAGGCGGTGAAGGCGTTGTGCTTGCGGTTGGCGGGGTCCCCCAGGAAGGCGGCGAGCTCCGCGGCGGTCTTCTTCTGAGCCGCGTCCCAGGCCCCCGGGAAGCCTGTGTAACGGCGTCCCTTGCCGTACGCGCCGTCCTTGCCCTTGTAGTCCCACCCGTGGCACTCCTTGCAGCGCCACGTCGCGCTCCCGGTGGACTTGTTGGTGCTCTGGGACGCCCAGAGAGGATGGTTCCCCTTGGGCTCGCTCGCCTCCGGGACGACCTTCCACCACTTGTCGTAGAGCAGCCCCCCCTGGGTGATGCTGGCCAAGTCAACCTTGGGGGAGGTCGCGGGAGCAGGCGCGGTTGGCAGCGAGCACGCCGCTCCCGCGACGATCACCGCGACGATCGGGAACATTCCAAGGCGTCCTGTCGGCCATTTCATCGTGCACCTCCTTCGAGTTGGGTTCTCAGCGCAGGTTGCCCTTGGGCTCAGGACCCTTGGCGGCGGCCGGCCGTGGCGCTCCTCCGCGGGCCCGGAGCAGATATGCGATCAGGTCCGCCATTTCCCCTCCCTGGAGAACCGGCCACGCGACGTTCGCCCCAACCATCACCTCCTCCATCGTGGCCGCATGATTCCACATCCCGGTGATGACATCCAATGACGTGTCGAGCTTTTCCACGGTCGCGAGATCGGGTCCCACCTTCTCTCCGACCCCCCGCAGGGCGTGGCAGGTGCCACAGCGTTTTTCCTTGTAAACGACCAGCCCTCTTCTGGCATCGCCGGGCGGGTCGATGAACTGGAGGAAATAAAGATAGCTGATGAGATCCGACATCTCCCGGGTGCTGAGGACCGGCACCTCAATCCCGCGCTCGGCCATCTTCGCCCACATCTGGGGGCCGTGGTTCCACATGGACCCGGCGATCCGCATGAGGCTCCCTTTGAAGGTGAGCCCGAGGTCGGGCCCCACGCTGCCGCCATGGCCCCTGACCGAGTGGCATTCGACGCAGTGCTTTTTCGTGAAGAGCGCCTCCCCGTCCTTTGGCTTCCCCGGCGGGACGTACACGCGCTCCGTCCCTCCACCAGCACTCCGGATATAGGCCAGGAGGTCGGCAATGTCGGGTCCCTGGAAGGTCGGGCGGGGAACCTTCAGCCGCTCCATCGCCTCGGCCATTGGCTTTCCACGGTCCCAGAGGGCAGCGGTCAGGAAGAGCGGGGACGTGTACCGGCTGTATTTGTCGAGCCGAGGGCCCACGCTCCCGCCTTTGCCTCCCAGCGAGTGGCAGGTCTCGCATCCTTTCTGGCTGAAGAGGCGGGCCCCGGTCGCCGCATTGCCGGGAGGATCCAGAGAGCCGAGGTAGTAGAGAAAGGAGAGCAGGCTTGCCATCTCCCCCGACTCGAACTTGGGCCGGGGAACCCGTTTTTCCTGGAAGACGTGCTCCATCGCGGGCGAGTGATTCCACATGACCCCGGCGATCTCGAGGAGCGGGCGATTCAGGATCCTTCGGCCCAGATCGGGTCCCGTGGTTCCTCCCACTCCATGGACCGCGTGACACCGGAGGCACCCCTTGCCGGTAAAGAGTCGGCTCCCCTCCAGGGGATCGGCGGGGAGCAGGACGGAGAGGCTCTCATGGCTGGCGAAGGCGGGACTGACTGCGAGCCCCACCCCCGAGAGCAGAATCAGCCCGACGATCAGACGTCGCGAGTTCATCCCTCGCCTCGATCTCCGAGAATCCCCACGACGACGTAGAGGATCACACCCAGAAGAGTCAGGAAGACGGGGACCGCCACGATCGAGATCCCGATGGAGGCAGAGGGGACATCGCCGAGGCGCCAGGCGGTGCGGATCAGGTGAGTGATCCAGGCGATGATCCCCCCGATGAAGAGAACGGCCACCCCCGCCATGGCCCACTGGATGGCCCTCACCGTTCGATCAGGCGCTGAGCGGAGGTCCGGCATGTCAGCGGCCTCGCTTCGCCGGGACGACTTCCGGCTCGGCCACGTCCGGCAGGTAGGTCAGGAGCCGCTCCTCGACCTCCTTGATCCCCACCTCCCGCCCCTCCCGGATCTCCCAGATGGAGATGACGGGGAAGAGCTTGGTGAAGAGAACGTAGAAGAGGGCGAAGAGGGCGAAGCTCCCCGCCATTTCCCCCCATTCCACCCAGGTCGGGAAGTAGATTCCCTCCCCGAAGGGCAGCCGTGGGTTGGACAGGGTCGGGACGACGATGATGAAGCGCTCGAGCCACATCCCCACGGTTACCGACAGGGACGCGATGAGGACCTTCCCGATGGTGCGCCGGCCCAGCCTCACGAGACAGAGGACCGGAATGACGAAGTTGGTGAGCGCCATCCCCCAGAAGAACGGCCAGAAGGGGCCGGAGAACTTGGCCCAGAAGACGTGCATCTCCTCCGGCTCGTTCCCGTAGTACGCCGTGAGGTATTCGGCGAAGGTGAAGTAGAACCAGAGGAGCGACATGACCAGGAGGAGCTGCCCCAGGTAGCGGAAGTGGATCGGCTTGAGGTAGCCGTGGAGCCCGTAGGCCTTCCGGAAGACGAGCATCGCCACGATGAGGGCCGCGATCCCCGAGAAGATCGCCCCGACCACGAAGTAGGGGCCGAAAATCGTCGAGCGCCACATGGGCTGGAGCGTCATGGAGAAGACGAAGGACACGACCGAGTGGACCGAGACCGCGATGGGGATCACCAGGACCGCCATGATGGCGATGGCGCGGTTCAAGACCTTCTGCTGATGCTCGGTCCCCTGCCAGCCCAGGGCCAGGACGGTGTAGAGGAGCTTCCGCTTGCGGAGACGATCCCTGAGGATGGCGATGTCGGGGATCATGGGGATGTACAGATACACGATGCTGGCGGTCAGGTAGGCGCTGATGCTGGTGGCATCCCAGAGGAGCGGGGACTGGTAGCGGCCATAGCGGATGATGTTCAGCATCCGGTCGGGACGCCCCAGGTCCACCAGGATCTGACCGGCGCCGATGAAGAGGACCATCACCGTGATGACCTCGGCCATCCGGGTGATCGGCCGTCGCCACTCGGCCTTCGAGAGCCGGAGGATGGCCGAGATGAGGGTCCCGGCATGGCTGATCCCGATGAAAAAGACGAAGTTGGTGACGTAGAACCCCCAGGAGACCGGTTGGTGAAGGCCCGTGACCCCCAGTCCCTCGTTGAACTGCGTCCAGTAGGCGATGGCTCCCCAAAGGATGAGGACGGCGAGAATGCCGACCGTAAAATAGAATCCCCGCCCCGTCCGCTCGATGGGAGCGAGGAGCGCGGCGTCACGGGTGTCGGCGGGATCAGCCACGGCCTTCTCCTTCGGAGAGATAGATCACCTTCGGCTTGGTCCCCAACTCCTCCAGAAGCCTGAAGGCCCGGGGGCTTCGGGCCAGCCGATGGACTTCGCTGCCGGGGTCGGAGAGATCTCCGAAGACGATGGCGCGCGCCGGGCAGGCCTCGGCGCAGGCCGGGACATACTCCCCCGGTGCCAGCTCTCGCCGCTCAGCCAAGGCCCGCTCCCGCGCTTTCTGAAGACGATGGTGGCAGAAGGTGCACTTCTCCACGACACCCTTGGGGCGCACCGAAACGTCGGGGTTCTGACCAGGGGCTTCCTTCTGGAAGCGATACCAGTTGAAGTACTTGGCGTTGTAGGGGCAGGCCGCCATGCAAAAGCGGCAGCCGATGCAGCGGGCGTAAATCTGCGCGACGATCCCGTCCGGGTCCCGGTACGTGGCGTAGACGGGACAGACCTTGGTGCACGGCGGGTCATCACACTGAAGACACGGTCGCGGGAGGAACCGCTTCACCTCGCCAGGGTGCTCCTCGTCCTCTTCCGTCAGCACCTGCATCCAACTGATGATCCGCCCCCGGACGGCCTCCTTCGCCCCGACAGCGGGCACGTTGTTCTCGGCCTTGCAGGCCATGACGCAGGCCTGGCAGCCCGTGCAGCGGTCGAGGTCGATCACCATCCCCCAGCGCGGCATGTCACGCCTTCCTGATCCGTACCCGGGTGGTGTTGAGAAGACCGAAGCCCCTGAAGGGATCGGTTTCGTTGGCGATGAGGTCGTTGGGTTTGGCCCCTTCGCCACCGAAGAGGGGAATGTGAACGATCTCGGGGCGGGTGCCGGTATAGAGCTTGGCCTTGAGCCTGATTCTCCCCTTGGCCGACTCCACCCAGACCCAGTCCCCGCCCTTCACTCCCACGCCCGCCGCCGTGTTGGGATGGATCTCGACCCACGCTTCCCAGGAGGCTCGGACGTGAACCGCCGGCTGTTCCAGGAGCCAGGGCTGGTTCCCCCCACCCCCCAGGGGCCGGCTCATTAGGCGATAGGTGTTGAGGCGGAGAGGGAACGCGCCGGGCTCCCGCACGGCAGGGATCGCCACGGCGGGGAGATAGAGGAGATCGCCCCGGTCCCGTCCCCCCAGCGCTTGGACCAAGGCCTCGCCAGTTCCATCCCGTTTCACGGCCTCGTCCACCAGCCGCTTGAGACCGCTGGCATAGAATTCGAACTTCCGAGACGGTGTTGTCAGAAGTGCCTCTAGGCTGACGGGCAGTCCCGTGGGATCCCACCAGGCGCCCCGCTTGCCGAGCGCGGCCCAGAACTCATCGTAAGACTTGAACTCCGGAGTCCAGTACCCCTGGCGCTCCAGGATCTTCCTCAGCGACTCCTCAGCCGGAGCAGAGACCACATAACCGCGCCCGGCCTCGTAGAGCCCCCGCACCCTCTCGAAAAGAAAATCTTCGAACTTCCGCCATGGCAGGTTCTTCGCGACACTCCCGCCCGTCGCGGTGGCGATCTGAAGCACCACGTCCGCGGTGTTGCGCGTCTGCTGAAGAGGCGCCGCGGCCGGGCGGGCCAGACTGAAACAGGTAAAGCCAGCGAGGTGCGTCACCTGATCGTCCTGCCACCGCTCGAGATAGGTATGGTCGGGAAGGATCAGGTCGGCCCTGGAGGAGCTCTCATCGAGAAAGGGCGAAAAGCTCACGATGAAGGGGATCCGGTCGAAGGCCCTGGCGAACGCTTCCTTCGCCGGATGATTGGCCAGCGGATTGGTGGCAAAAAGGAGGAGCGCGTTAATCGGGTACGGCGTCGCGCTCAGGATCCGCTCTGGAAGGGTCTGCGGAGCATCGGAGGCCAGGAAGTATTCACCCCGTCCCGCCCCGTCAATCCTGGGATGCTCCAGCCCGCGGGCTGCCGCCTCATCCTTCTGAACCGGTCGAAGCGGGCTCAATGGCAGCTCGCCCTGGATGAGAAGCCCGCCCCGGACGCCGATGCTGCCGATGAGGGCATTGAGGCTGTGGATGGCCATCCGGGTGTGGAGATCGTCGGGACCGTACGCAGGGCCGCGCTCACCAACCACCACGGCGGGCTTGGTCGTCCCTAGGTCCCGGGCAATCTCGAGGATGGTCCTGACGGGGACTCCGGTGGCGGTTGACACGGTGATGAGCCCATATTCTCTGAGAGCGAAGTTCTTGAATCCTTCATGCGCTTCCCCGCGCTGGTCCACCCAGTCGTCGAAGCCGAAGGTATGCTGCTCAATGAACTCTTTGTCGTAGAGCTCCTCCCGGATAAGGGCATTGGCGATCCCCAGCGCGAGGATCCCGTCGGTTCCGGGCACGATGGGGACCCACCGGTCCGCCTTGACCGCGGTCGGCGAACGTCGTGGATCCACCTGGACGAACCTGCCGCGGGGACGTTCGCCACTTCGCCGCAAACGCGCAAAGGCCTGCGAGACATGGACTGGACCGAGCCAGGCCTCCAAGAGGCCGGCCCCGAAGGACAGGATGAACTGGGCTTCCCCGAGGTCGTAGCTCAGAGGGGTCGTCACTCCCTGCATGAGCCGATGAGCGAGGGCGGGTTTCTCCGGCGGGAGGCAGCGGACCCGGATATAGTTCGGAGTGCCGTACGCCTCGGCAAATCGCTCCCAGAGCGTGTCCCGATAGCCGCGATACTGCCCGCCCAGGATGGCTACTGTGTGAGAGAGACCCTTGGCTCGCAGCTCGGACAACCGGGCGCTCAACGCCGAGAGGGCTTCATCCCATCCGATGGAGCGGAAGCGCCCGCGCTCACCCGCGCGCGCCATCGGCCCCTTCAGGCGGTTCGGATCGTAGAGGAGCTGAAGTCCCCCGAATGCCTTGGGGCAAAGCGCTCCCCGGTTGATGGGATGGAGGGGATTTCCCGAGAGCCCTGCCACCTCGCCATCGAGTGTCCGGACCATGAGCCCACATCCCCCCGGACACTGCTGGCAGACGGACGGGACCATGACCTCTTCGGGAGTGGCCCAGCGCCTGAGATCCTCGCCGGCCTGCTCGGCCTTGGCCAGTTTGCCCTTGATCAGGGCCGCGGCCCCGGCGGCGACCCCGACCGTTTGGAAAAAGCCCCGTCGCGTGACTCGCATGATCTCCCTCAGCGATGGCAGGTGTTGCAGTCCGTGGAGACGTGCCTCGCCCCGGTCTTCACTACTCCGGCTCCCTTGTCGTTGGGGCGCTCCCACTGCTCGTGACAGCCGATGCAGTTGTTCATCGCGAGCGTCTTGAGAGGGCGCGCGGGCGGGCGGGCGAGGGTCTCCATCGGCCCATGGCACGTCTGGCACTCCACCTTCGCCACCGCCACGTGGGTCCGATGCGAGAAAAAGACGTGGGAGGGCAAACGCCAGACGCGCTCCCATGGGATCTCTTGGCCCTTCTCACCGAAGGCCCGGATCTTCTTCACTTCTTCGCTCTTGGTCTCTCCTCCCGCGTGGCAGGCAAGGCAGAGCGCTGTGGGCGGGCGGCCTGCGACGTTATCCTTCTCTGCACGCTGATGGCACCCCGTACACGGGAGTTTCAGTTGTTCCACGTGGGTCTTGTGCGGATATTCGATCGGCTGCCTGACGGCGGGCTCCACCCACCAGAAGGCCCCCGTCAAGAGGGCCACGGCAACCACCCCGATGACTCCGATCCACTTCATCTCGGGCACGCTGATACTTCCGAACCCGTGAGCGGGTCGAAGCGCCGCAGCGCTTGCCCGAGTTCCGGTGGGACCTTGATCCGGCGGATCGCTGGCTGGCGGCGCCTTGAGGCGTGGCACTTGTCCGGGGCGTGGTTTGGCGAATGGTTCGCCTCAGCAATCGGCACCTGAATTGGTCCCTGCTTTGCCCTCATCACCGTCTCCACAGCACTCTCTTACTCCGCTTCTCTCATCGAGGCGGCTTTCGGGTCGTGGTTGGAGCGAATGGGCTAATTACCTCGAACGGACGACCCGCAAGTGCTGTGCCAGGGCAGATCCCGAAAGCAATTCTGTCGGGAAATTAAGTACTTGAAAATGGCCTTGACGGGAGGCTATCCCCTTCGGAAGGCTCCCGACTGAGGAGAGTCCACCTCACCTGCGGGGGATTTTCCCCACCGTCCGGCGGCACCGGGTGACTGGCATACCGCCGTCTACCCTCGTCCCTCCTCTGAGCACGAGCGCTCGAGGTCAAGCATCCTCGTCTCGCCCACGTAGAGCGTGTCGGCCGTCTGACGGAGGGCGGGCAACCGACGGATGAGACGCTCGATCTTTCGGACCTCGGCCTCCGCCTGGGCGAGCGCTTCGATCCTTTGCGGCTCGCCTATCCTTTCTTGCTTGAGGACTTGGAAGGCCCCCAGGATGCCGGTCAGAGGATTCAGGATCGTGTGGTGGAGCCCCACCACGATCTCACCCACCGCTGCCAGGCGCTCTTTCTCCACGACCAGCGTCTGAGCCTCGCGGAGAGCCAGGTTGGCCCGTTCCAGCTCTTCGGTCCTGGCCGCCAGTCGCTCGTGAGCCGCCTCCAGGCGCCTCATCGCCCGCTGCTCATTGACCGACGCCCCCCACACGACGAGCGCCAAAACGGCATAGAGGAAAAAGGCCAGGGCGCCCGCGAACCCCCAGATCAGGAGCTGGGTGCGGCGAATCCCCAGGACGAGTTCAGTGACGTCTCTGTAGGTTTCGATCACGCCGACCACCTCAGCACTTCCGGGGAAAGTGATCGGCACATAGGCCTCGGCGACGTAACCTTTGCTCCTCTCATACGCGTGCTCGGACCGTTTGGGGGCCTCAAGGAGGGTCGTCAACGCCCCCTTCAAGGCCCTCGCGACGTAAGAGTTGTCGGGGAACGCCATGCCGATGAGTCTCGGTTCGTTAGACCAGACGATCCGGCCGGTCCTGTCGTACATCTTGATCCTGAAGACTCCTGGAAGATCGGCGACGAGAAACTCGATAGCGGTGCCGGGACCCCCGGGGGGCGGCAGCTTAAAGTCGGCTACGGTAAGATGCTCGCGCGCTTTCTCCAGGATGGCCTTGGACGTGTGCTCCTCCTCCTGGGCGAGGATGTGGTGCTCAAAGAACCGGCCCACCACCAGCCCGGCCGCGACAACCACGGTGGCGATCACAACTGCACTCACGAAGAGAAACGACTGGAAGCAGCTCGGGCGCAGCTTCTTCATGCAGACCTTCCCGGGTAACCAGAGCAAGCTCCGCGCCAGATGCTTGGCGTGAGGACCCTCCGCCTGCAAATCTGGAGTTTTGAGGCCGATGAACCCTGGGGGAACGGCTTCGATCCGGCGATTCTCAACCTTGTTTCTGGGGAATTTCCCTCGACGAGTCGCCGTGATCTGGCGTTCCCTTCTGCAAGGGCCGAAGAAGGAGGGAGCCCGCGGGCAGAGCCACCCCAAGGGGATCGAGACGCTTGCTGGCCGGAGGGATAGGCAAGCGCCGTGAGACGGGTGCAGGAGGCCTCCCCGCCGAGATCACGGAGGCTGTGAACTCGACGACGGCATTCCTCGAGACCCTGATACCGTCCTACTTGGTCAGGCTTCTTACATAGGCGATCACATCCTGGATGTCTCCGTCCTTGAGTCGCGAGCCGAGAGGCGGCATAAGGGGGGATTTCCCAAGCGCGACCCCGCCCTTCTGAATGAGATCGAAGACATACTGGTCTTTGAGCGTTGTCGTGTACGTCTTGTCAGTCAGGTCTTTTGGCTTCGGGTTGAGCGCGGCGGCCGCCGGACCATCCCCCTTTCCCGTCAACCCATGGCACGTAGCACAGTGCGTGCCGAAGAGGCTCTTCCCTCTCTCGGCGTTACCCTGGGCGAGCGCGAGACCCGGCAGAAGGATAAGCGCCGCTACGATCCCCAGACCCTTCACCCTCGCTTCCCTCATGATGCCCTCCTTGCCCTCAGGCTTTGTTTGCCAATCCACAAGAAACAATGAGGGCACGTGCAAGGGTCATTCCTGTCCCAGATCGATGCGACCGGCTGTCTGGCCGCTGCCTTAGCGAAGGGCGGGAGTGATCGGCGACGGAGAACCGCTCGGAGTGGGAGATTTTCCGCAGCGCTGGGGTGATATTCCCCAGAGTTCTTGTTTCGCCTTGTGGTTGATCTCGAACGTCGTGCTGAAGGCGAAGATCGGGGACCTCTCGGAATCCACCAAGGGCGATGGGGAGATGATCCAGCTCGTGTCCGAGGGAAAGAAGCCCATGCCGAGCTTCGGGAAGAAGCTCAGCAAAGAAGAGATGGCAGCCGTCGTGCATTACGCGAAGGGCCTGGCCAAGGGCGCCAAGTAGTCGGCTCGAAGGCCGCTCTGCCGCAGGCGTCCCCCAGAATCGCCTGGTGCGGCGCCCGGACGATCTGCCCCAACTGCGCCTGGCAGCGGAAGAAGCCAGGGCGGCCGATCTGGTTTAGGATGTGTTCATGCGCGCCATTCGCGTACTCGTCGCGCTCCTGGCCCTCCTTGCGGGCGTCGCCCATGCCGCCGCCTCCGCGATTCCCTCGGCGGAGTGGCTCCTCGACCGGGTGAAAGCGCTCACGACCCCCGACATGGAGGGGCGGGCCTCGGGGACCGCCGGGGCCGACCACGCCGCGCGCCACATCGCCGCGGCTTTCCAGGGCGCGGGCCTCCAGCCGGGCGGCGACGCGCAGGACTACCTCCAGGCCTTCCAGGTGCCGACCGGCATCCGGCTCGGCTCGACGAACACGCTTGCCGTCCTGGGCCCGGCGGCGCGCTCGCTCCAGCTCGGCCGCGACTTTACCCCGCTGGCGGTCTCGGCCGATGGGGCCGAGGAAGCAGAGGTGGTCTTCGCCGGCTACGGGATCACTGCTCCGGACCTCGGCTATGACGACTACAGCGGCCTCGAGGTGCGTGGGAAGATCGTCCTCGTGCTGAGCCGCGAGCCGCGTGGCGCTGACCCCGACAGCCCCTTCCGTCGCCCGGACGCCTATCACTATTCGGAGCGCAGCCACAAGATCATCAATGCCCGGGAGCACGGCGCCCTCGGCGTCCTCCTGGTCGAGCACCCGGCCGCAGCGAAGGAACGGCTGCCCGCGCAGAGGGGCGTGAGCCAGCCGTGGTCCATCCTG
>ORMF010332398.1_pt1 | contig 12840 bp, 8 predicted proteins | sample 1779871 | NCBI WGS metagenome assembly ORMF01 (sample SAMEA104232316, study PRJEB22302) | groundwater metagenome | biome: forest; feature: aquifer; material: groundwater | place: USA | collected 2011-08-07 | depth 5.4 m | reverse complement strand
TTTAGTATAACCCATTTTCTCCTGCATGTGGGGTATGTCGCCAGTTATTTTTGTCGGAGCGTTTTTTTGGCTCTGCCCGTGCACAGTCCACAGGTAGTCTTTTATGGCCCTAGGATGCTTAATGTTCTTTAAGATTATGGGTTCCATAAGTCCTACGACTTGGACTTCTACGTCTCCAAAATTAAATAACGAGGAAAACAAACCCGTAGTTTTGAAACTCACATTCAAAATTCGTTCCAGAGGAGTTTCAATTACAACTTTTTTGAAAATGTCAACATGGTTGACATGAATAAGTCGTTGGTTGGTAATAATATACCGCTGCAAATACCAAATTAAGTAGTTCCTCACTCCGTAAATTGCAACTACCAATGTCCAAATAAATAACAGAGCTTTAAATTGAACAAACAATTCGTATTTCAACAAAAAAAACCAGGGTAAGTAAACGGCCACCAAAACAATTAAAACGGTTTTAGCTAAAACCCACTCGGTTTGGTGGTAAATTTGAAGAAGTTTTTCGTTGTTGTGCAAAAGTGCTTCACGCATATAGTTAGTTACCAAACACGCCTGGTCCTATGGTAATTAATAACATTGCCGCAACCATAATTATGGCTAAAATATACATTATTGTGTTCAGGCGTTTTCTGTTTTTAAACATTGATTATGTAGTAAATGCTGCCGACCGCTTGTCAATATTATTAAATTATGTTAAGATGGTCAGCTGTGTTGGTAAATCGAAGGAGGTTAACATGGATTCAAATGTGCGCACTTTGGAAGAACTGCTTAATCTGGTACCCACTGAGTATTCTCATGATGCCCGCAAGGTGGTTACGTTTGTCAACGCCGATGAAGGGCGGTTGCTGGCTGAAGCCGGGGCAGAAATCATAAGTGGGCTACGAGAAGAGGGACGCAAGAGGCAACAATATGTTTTGGGTGACAAGACATTTCAGTGGTTGGCAGGTTACCGTGTCGGCGACTGGGGCGATGACTTTCCGGCTGGTTCGGTCGATCCGAGACTGCAGCAATATGCGGAAGCGGCAAAGATGGCCGAGTGGTAACTACATTGTCTTCCCATGACGTTGGGTGGCGGTCGAGATTTTTCGGCCGCCTCTTACTTTTTCAAAACCGCTAAAAATGCTTCTTGGGGAATATCAACCCCAGTAGTAGAACTTTCAGTTCACTGCGGGGCAAGCTTTCCCAATCCGTATCACTTTTTGAGAACTGCCAGAAAAGCCTCTTGTGGAATGTCTACTTTGCCAATTTTTTTCATGCGCTTTTTGCCTTTTTTCTGTTTTTGTAGTAGCTTCATTTTTCTAGTCACGTCACCGCCATAGAGGTAACCGGTTACGTCTTTACGCAAGGCAGAAATAGTTTCGCGGGCAATAATTTTGCCGCCAATGGCCGCTTGAATGGCAATTTCAAACTGTTGGCGCGGAATCAAGGTTTTCAGTTTACTGACCAGTTCCCGGCCTTCGCTTTCCGCACTGCTTCGGTGCATAATGTTGGCTAGCGCGTCTATTTTTTCGCCGCCGATCAAAATGTCCACTTTAACCAAGTCTCCAGCCCGCAGTTCCAGGAAATCGTAGTTCAGTGAAGCATAGCCGCTGCTCACACTCTTTAGTTTATCATAAAAGTCTACAATTATACTGGAAAGCGGCATTTCAAAGAACATTTCCACGCGATCACTGCCTAAATATTTAATATCGCGGCTTACGCCCCGGCGCTGGGTAACAATTTCCATAATGGGACCAATATACTCGCTTGGTGTAAGTAAAGCCAGTTTCATCCAGGGTTCGCGAATTTCCCGAATAATAGAAGGATCTGGGAATCCGGCAGGATTATGGACTGTAACTGCAGTATTGTCTGTTTTAAGAATTTCATAAGCAACGCTGGGAGCAGTCAGCACCAAGTCTAAATTGTATTCCCGGCTCAAGCGTTCCTGCACAATGTCCATGTGAAGGAGCCCCAGAAAACCGGTGCGGAAGCCAAAACCAATGCTGGGAATATTTTCCGGTTCAAATTCCAAAGACGCGTCATTGAGTTTAAGTTTTTCCATAGCGTCACGAAGCAACGGATAGTCGTTCCCTGCTATTGGAGAAATACTGGCATAGACCATGGGAGTAACATGTTTGTAACCGGGGAGAGCTTTAATTTTTGACTTATTAGCCAGTTGGGTAATGGTGTCGCCAACGCGCGCTTTGGACACTTCGCGGAGTCCCGTGACAATATAGCCGACTTCACCGCTTTCTAGGCCTTCGCTTTTCTCCATGCGCGGGTGGAAAAAACCGACTTCCAAAGCTTCGGCTCCTATGCTGCTTCCCAGCATATAAATTTTTTCGCCAGGCTTTAAATTTCCATCAACAATTCTTACATAAGTAATAACCCCGCGGTGAATGTCGTAAAGCGAATCAAAAATTAGGGCGCGCAAGGGCGCTTCCCTAACACCAGATGCAGCTGGTACGCGCTCTACAATACTGCTCAAAATTTTGTCCACGCCTTCTCCGGTTTTGCCGGAAGCGTACAGTATTTCTTCCGGCTTAAAGCCAAAAACAGAAATTAACTCTTCTGCTGTTTTTTTCCGGTCAGAATTTGGTAAGTCAATTTTATTTACCACGGGAATAAGAGCAAGGTTGTGTTCTATTGCAAGGTAAGCATTGGCCAGTGTTTGAGCTTCTATGCCTTGCGTGCTGTCCACCACTAAAATGGCGCCTTCGCAGGCCGCCAGACTTCTGGAAACTTCGTAGCTGAAATCCACGTGGCCCGGCGTGTCAATAAGATTTAAGATGTAAGATTTATAATTTATGATTTGCGGTTTGCCATTTTTTAAATCTTCAATCTTCAATCCCAAATCTTCAATCTTGTACTCCATTCTTACGGGTTGGAGTTTAATGGTAATGCCTCGTTCCCGCTCCAAATCCATTTGGTCCAGAACCTGGTCTTTCATGTCCCGCATTGCCACTGTCTTGGTCATTTCTAAAAGCCGGTCTGCCAAAGTACTCTTTCCGTGGTCAATATGGGCAATTATGCAGAAGTTGCGGATGTTTTTTTGCGACATAGGCACATTTTAACAAAAATGACTCTTTAAATAAAGCTAAAATAAAAACGAATTTCGTTATTTAGTTAGTGAGCGAGGTATCGCAAACAATGTTCTAACCCCCAACTATTGACTTTTCATATATAATGGGTTATAAATAAAGGTCATTATGACCGCTCAAACAGGGGGCGCAGAACCTGTGATTCTTGACATCAGTTTCGGAGGACATATGAAAAACTTATGGACACGCGTTAGACAGCGAATGACGCTCAAGAAGGTTGCGTTAACTGCCGTACAAGTAGTTTGCGCGATTCTTATGCTCTGGGCTTTTGTTCCGTTCGTGCTTGAAGTTTTCAAGTACCGCGAACAAAAGGCCAGGATTGAACTTATCTCTGCCCGGTCTTCCTGGGGTTCAACTATGGAAAGCGAAGTCGAATGGCTCGAAAGTTGGGCAAAGCAAGGAATAACGACATCTAATGAGTTCGACACTTTCCTTCATCAGAAAAGTGAGACCATTCGCCATCTCGACAGATGGGGTCTGGAGTTGCAGTACTCGCCAGGAGCAGAAGCCGATAGTCAGTATGCCAACAGGCTGGTGGCAGAACAGCGGACAAAAATCGAAGCCGCTTACCAGCAACTTCGCGCCAAAGCCGTAACCAAATTCGGCGAAGCGCAAATTGCGGCAATCGAGAAAAACCCGCAGGTCACCGCTTATATCGCTTCTCCTTCCTTGGAGCCGGTCTACTCTCAGGCCTTGATGAGCTTTCTTTGGTCATGCCTGGCAATGTGGCCCTTACTACTTTGCAAGGTGATGCGCCGCGGCTACAAAGTGTGGTATGAATTGATGCCGCATCGTTCGCCTTTGGCCGCATTACTTTGGCCGGTAGCGAGTTGGTTTTACCCGCTTGATTCCCCAGTTAACACAACCTTGAAAGCGCTGCGTTTCGCAACCGGTGTGATCATCACGCTTTTGACTTGGGGCGCAGGCGGACAAGCTTTTGCTCAAGGCAAGAAAGGGAAGTCGGGAAGAAACAAGACTCAGAGCGCGCTCATCATTACCACCAACCAGCGGATCATGCCCATTGGTGATGCTCTGGAAACAACGCACCGTATTACCATTTTGCGTGGCAACGTCGGCGTCGAGGAGGTAGTCGGTGTTGTCGATAATTCACGGGCAATAACGTGGAGCAGTACGCTTACTCCGTTGTACCGGGTTTTTGGCAATCCGCATCTGACGGTGAACGCTTTGGGTGGATGGAGGCACCTGGAAATTAGGCCGCACACGACAAATGCCAGAAACACAATTGTGGATTCGGCAGTATTCGGAGGCCAGATTTTTCTGAAGACCTCCCGTTTTTCCGCCCTCACTCCGGTATTGCGCATTGAGAATCCTATCACGGCTAACCAACCATCAATTTTCGCGTGGAACACCAAAGCCCGGGCGAAGTTAGGCAGCAGCCACTTTTGGAGCGGGGTTGATGCCGCGGTGCGCAAGCCGCTTGCTGATAGCAAGCCCACCAGCTGGACCATCGGCGGTGTTCTGGATTACCAGAAGCGCAAATGGCTACTCGGCGGCGGTATTTTTCGCAACCAAACCGGCGCGATGGGAGCAAGAATGGAATTTCAATACACCTTCTGATTTCACTTCCGCGTGTCCATATTTCCAAAAGGCTTGGCTACACAACGTTATGTTGTGGATGCCAAGCCTTTTCTGTTTACTAACGAAGTTGATTGGTTATTCTTTTCTAGATGTTAAATTTCTGAAAATGTTTGCCAGAAAAAGGCTTTCTTTGATTGCAAATTTCCAGGTAAAAAACAAGTAGACTATTACTCCGGCAGTTGCCGCTATGCCAGACTGAATTAAAATGCCAAGGGTCGTGTGAGTATTTACCAGCGGGGCAATAAGGTAGATAAGTCCATAGGCGGTTATGCCCATAAAAATGCTGGCCACAACAATTTTTAAAAATAACTCAAAAAGTTTTTTGCTGAATTTGTGAAGGGCTTCGTTATGCGGACCGCCTTCTTTGAGTAATTTTGCCGCCAACAACGCAAACAGGGCTACGCAATTAAATATGCTGGCAATAACGAAACCTAGCGCAATGCCTGTCACGCCCAATTTCCGGGCGAAATAATAAGAAAATCCGGCGTTAATCAACAAAGAAATTACGCTTATGACCACCGGGGTTTTCGTATTGTGTCGGGCGTAAAAAGCTCGCGACAGCAACGGAATTAAGCTTTGACCCACAAGCGCAAAGCTCATTATCCCCAAAGTGTTAAAGGTTAATATGGTGTCTTCCCAGCCGAATTTGCCGGCGCCAAAAGCTAAGCGTACTATGTAGGCTCGGAACAGCAGAATCAAAATAGAAATAGGAATAATAAAAAATAAAATTTGGCCCACTGACTGACCCAAGCTTTTTACGTAAAAGTTAAATTCTTTTTTAGAAAATGCCTCGCTTAGCACGGGAAATACCGCTACGGCAGTTGATAGAGCAAAAATCCCTACTGGAACTGCTTCAAGGTTAAAAGCCAAACTATAAACGGCAATTGAACCAGAAGCTAGAGTGGAGCCAATGTAGGCGGCAATAAAAGGACTTACGTAAGAACTGTCCATGCCAAAAATTCGCGGCAAAAACAGTTGGGCTATTTTTTTTACTCCTTCGTCGGCAAAGTCCAAAACTGGGCGCCAAACAAAACCAAAACGGATTGCTCCCACCCCCTGAATTAGAAAGTGTATACTAGCACCCAAAATAACTCCAGCACCAAGGCCTCGAAGGCCCCATTGCGGGTAAAAGAAAAGTAAGCCAAAAATTATGCCGAAGTTGTAAAATATAGGCGCCAGGTTCACCATGGCGAAGCGTTTTAGAGAAATAAGCACTCCGGAGAAAACGCTTGAAGCCGTAAAAAGAAGCGGTGAAAGCAGAAGTATGCGCGTTAGGCTGACCGTACTGCTGAACTTTTCGCCGACAAAGCCTGGCACAACAAAATGCGTAAAGGGATCGGCAAATATAAATAAAACAACACAGATTACGAGCATGCCCAAAAACGAAGTATTTAAGACCGTGCTGGCAATCCGGTTAGCGCGCTGCTTGTCCTTTATGAGAAAATCGGAAAAGATTGGGATGAAGGCGGCGCTTAGCGTTCCTAAAATTAGTAAATTGAAAACAAAATCTGGAATTTTAAAACTAGCGTAGTAAATATCCAAAATATCGCCTGCTCCAAAATGGCTGGCAAACAGACGGTCACGATATAAACCCACCAAGCGCGACACAAGTGTTAGAGAACCAATTAAAAAAGCCGCTCGTTTAACGCTAAAATTTTCTTCTAAAGAGCGAATTTTGTGGAGCATGAGAAAGTTGGTTTTTAGGGTTGTTTTAGGACTACACCGAACAGGTAATCTTTATTTAAGGTGTTAGTGGATTCTAGGGAATTTATAGTGGAATTGGTAGTATCAAAATTTTTCCACAATAATGTTTGTCCTGGGTATTGCAGGGTAAAAGAAAATTCTCCGGCTCTAGCGCCTGGTTGTTTTTGCAAGAGCAAGCTGTATTTATCTATTTGGTTTAAGTAAAACGGTAGCTGGTATTGCAGCGTAATAGTTTTAGTTTCACCGCCCTTTAGTTCCAGCCAGTTGCCAAAAATGGTTTTGCCGCTTTCAAGGCCTGTCAGCATGCCGCTTTCCGGGTCTGTTTTAGCATTCTTCTCCCAGGTAACAATGTCGGGATCAGAGCGAAAATTTGCATTTTGAGTTCCTGGATTAAATTCCATTTTTTCAAACCCGTTAGTGTCCGTTAGAGTTGCACCGAGTGGCACGTAAATTCTAATAAAACTAAGATTTTTCATGCTAGGCAAGTCCGGCAGTCTGTTAGTTCTAGTAATGGTGAGAGTGTTTGTAATGTTTCCAGTTTGGTTATTTAGAGTTGTTTTCAAATTAACTTTTTGGTCTATGAAAAGATCGGTTTTTGTGCCTCCGTAGTTTGCCGTAGAAACGGCCAAATAGTCTCGGTCAGTTGCTTTGAGCACACCTGTCCAGTTAAAGTTGGTTAGTTGGTTTTGCAGGTCTTTGTCTTTGGCGTAAAATAAAATTTGTTTGGCTTGCAAATTGTGCTCTAAAACTTGCAATGTCCCGAAAGCATTTTCTGAAGTTAATTCCGACAAGCGTTGAAGTAAAGATGGAAAAAAGTCCGCCAGCATTTGTTTTGGCTGGTTTATAGTTTTGTCGTAATTCAACGAAGTAACTACTTGAGTTGTTTCGACAAAATTATCAGCGTTCAGTGTGACGTTATATTTCGGCATATCTATTGGGCCGGTAATTTTCAGCAAATCGGTAATCAAATCCGGAGTAAGCGCAATTACTAAGTCCGGAGTTCCCCCGCCCTCTTTTTCGAAAAAACTAGTAATTTTTTGAGCTGACTCGGGAAAAGAAGTAAACCAATTGCTGTCGCGCAGGAACCATCGGTTATTTACCGCAAAAATGGGATGCGGCGGGGTTATAAGCTGTTGTAGCTGGCCGTCTAGGTCATAAATACTGCTAATTTTTAGGGATTTAATTTGCCCGTTGCTTAGTTTGGCTAGTCCGTAAGTGCCCATGAAGCCGCCTGTGGGCCTAAGTTCGTTATTGTTTTCAAAAACCAGTAAGACTTGCTTGTCACCCGAAAGCAAAGCGCTGAGGAGGTTGAATGTATCCCTAAATGAGTGGAGGGCAAAAGCCAGTTGGGCAAACTTTTCTTTTGCAGCCAAATAACCGTTTCGCTGTGCCGCCGGAATAATATTTTGGTCAACTTCATTTAGGTTTGAGAAAGCAGCGTCTATTTTAGAAACAGCGGCAGCCAGTTCATTGGTTAGTTTTTGGAATTCCGGGGCTTTACCATTTTTATCGCTCAGACCTTCCGGACTAAGTTTAAAATTTGAAATGTCCTGATAAAATTGCGTTAAACTAATTCCGGCACTACTAATTGCTCCGGCAGCTTCTAGCAGCCGGTCGGCGCCGCGTTTTTGCGGCAGCACTTGCAAAAGTCCTTTAAGAAAAATGTTGGTGTCGTTTAGGTCGGTTTGGCCTTTTGTAAAACTTTGCAAAGCTTCGGCAAATTTTTGTTGCGCTAAGTCGGTTTTTTGCTGACCAAGTAGTGCTTGCGCTTCTTTTAAGTTTGCGAGTCCCTGGTCCACGGTACCTAAAACCTGTCCCTTGAGTTTTAAGCCATTACCGAATAGGTTCATAGATTCCAGCCCAGTTACACTTATGATAATTAACAAAACATATATGGCTAAACCGAATCGGTAACTTTTAGTTTTGTTCAGTTCAAAGTAACTTTTAGAAACAATTCTTGGCCCTTTGTTATTAGGTTTACGAGGTTGCTGATTAATTTTTTTTATTGGCCAGATCAAAACCTTGCCCACCCGGTAGCATATTCCAAAAATTACTCTGGAAGAAAAGCTTGCCGCGCCATAAAGTCCATTGCGCAGTTCTTTATGAGCTTGCAGCTGAACAGGAAGCTCAATGAAAACCTTATGATGCACGTATATTTTTACTGTTCGTTTTTGTGGCATGTAATTAAAGCGCGGCTTGCCGGGAAATATTTAACATTATTCCTAATTCAGCCATTAGCACTATCAATGCACTGCTCCCGTAACTAAAAAATGGCAGCGGTATTCCTGTTAGAGGCAAAAGGCCTGTAATGGCGGCAATATTAATAATTACTTGAGTCATTATTGCGCTAATTACCCCAATGGCCAAAATTTTTCCAAAGCTGTCCGGAGCTTTTAGGCCTATTTTAATGCCTCTTATGGCAAAAACCAAAAATAACCCTAAAATAAGGACTATCCGAATAAAGCCGAGCTCTTCGGCCATAATGGCAAAAATAGAGTCGCCGAATGCTTGAGGCAAGTAGTTGTATTTTTGCCTGGAAAATCCGTAGCCATAGCCCCAAAATCCCCCGCCGCCTATAGCCAGAAGCGCTTGATTTATTTGGTAGCCAATGCCTAATGGATCTATTTTTGGGTTTAGGAAAGTGCTTAATCGCTGTGCCCGGTAAGGTTCCAGTTTTATTAGTATAAACGAAGCTATCGCACCTAGGCCAATTATGGTGAATAGTTGTTTAACTTGGATGCCGCCCAAAAAAAACATAGCCAAAGAAGTAATAACTAAAATGGACATGGTGCCAACGTCAGGCTGCCACAAAATAAGCAGAGCAAACAGCCCAATAATGCTGATAGCGGGCAAAATTCCGTAGTAAAAGTTTTTTATTTGCTGGCCCCTGCTGCTTATCCATCCAGCCAAATAGAAAATTGCGCTAAATTTTGCCAGCTCCGCAGGCTGGAAAAATAACGGACCAAATTTTATCCAGCGGCTTGCTCCGCCAAAAGTAAAGCCAATTCCAGGAATTTTTACAAAAATTAGTAAGATTAAACTGCCGCCGACTAAAAAAGGGATAATTTTTTTCCAAAAATGGTAATCTATTTTGGAAAACAAGTACATTGCTATTGTTCCAATTAGCACGCCATATATCAATTGATGTACAAAAAAGTGGCTAGTGTTGCCAAAGTTTTGGTATGACTCCACGGTGGATGCCGAATACAGCATGGCTAAACCCAGTATGAGAAAAACTATTATAAGTGTCAGAAATGTATAGTCAACTTTTTTTAAGTTACTGCGTTTCATGCGTTTAAATTTTTAGACTAAAAGCTTTGGCTAAATTTGTAAATTGTTTGCCGCGCTCTTTGTAGTTTTTAAACATGTCAAACGACGCGCTGGCCGGACTAAGTAACACTGTATCGCCTGGCTTGGCAATTTTGTTAATTTCTAAAAAAACTTCTGGCATACTGGAAGCTCCTTCTATAATTGAACCGTTAAATTCCCCTGCCGCAACTATTGCCTGTTTAATTTTGCCTGCGGTTTCACCCAACAAAATGACTGCTTTAATATTTGTTTTGGCAGCAATAGCCAAGCCAAGTTCAGCCATGTCGACTTGTTTGTCCGAACCACCTAAAATAATTATTAGGGGTTCAGTAAATGACGTAATGGCCGCTACGGCAGAGTCTGGCGTGGTGGCAATAGAATCGTCGTAAAAGCTCACTCCGCCCCTTCTTGCTACTAGTTGCAAGCGGTGCGGCAAACCTTTAAATTTACTCAGGCCTTGCTCAATTTCCTGCACGGTTGCTCCAATATATAGAGAGGCTAGAATTGCCGCAGCTGCATTTTCCAAATTATGCTTGCCTTTGAGCTTTAGGGCACCCGTATGTATTGTCAGTTCATTATTTGCAAGGTTAGTATTTGTTACTCCAGAAATTTTAAAATCGTCTCCGTTTATATAACAACCTACTTCAACTGGATGGTGTTTTGAAACAAACACCTTTTGGCCTTGGCCTATTTTTGCTAAAGCGCTAGATGCCGGGTAGTCTATGTTTATAATTGCAATGTCGCTGGCAGTTTGGTATTTAACTATGGGTATTTTACTTTCATGATACTCAACCAAATTTTTATGATAATCCAAATGCTCCGCTGTAATCATTAGCACTATGGCTAGTGTTGGGCTTTTATGGAGGTCTTGCAGCTGGAAACTGGACAATTCGTAAATTATTATGTCCTTTTCGGTCAGGGCATCTAAAAACTCCAAAGGTTGAATTCCGTCAATATTGCCGGTTAAATAAACTTTATTACCGCCTCTTTGCCTAACGCCAGCATTTAAAATTTCTGTAATTAAAGCAGCAGTGGTCCCTTTACCTTTTGTTCCGGTAACTCCAATAATTTTAGCTCGGCAGTGTTCAAAAAACCAGTTGACCTGGCTGGTGATAGTTACTCCTTGCTGTTCTGCCGCAATTAGTTCAAGGCTCCTGTGCCTTATACCTGGGCTTCTAAAGGCTACGTCAAAATTCACTAAATTCTTAAAAGCGTCTGGACCGAAAGAGGTTTTCAGGTCCAGACTGTTTAATTTGTTAAATCTATCTTGTTCCCATTCGTCTGGAGGAGCTTCGTCCAGTAGAGTTGGTCTTATGCCGTTTTTTAGCAAATAGTCAACAACGGCTTGGCCTTCACTGCCAAACCCTAACACGGCGACTTTCTTGTTTTTTAGTTCTGCTAAATCCATAATTAACCGTTCGTCCTTCTCAAAAATTTTCCACTCAAGGCCTTTGTCGGAATGTCGTGCCTAATCGCAGTTTCACCGTTGACCAGGACCAATTCAAAGCCTTTGGCAAATTGATAAGGATTTTCAAGAGTTGCCGTATCTTCAATTTTGTTTTTATCCAAAACTATCAAGTCAGCGTAGTTGTTAATTTTTATTTCGCCTCTGCCCGTAAAACCAGCTTTCCCCGCTGGCAGTGAGGTAAGTTTCCGGATTGCCTCAACTAGAGGGATTGTCTGTTCTTTTAAAACAGTTTTGAGAAATTTTGCAGAACTGCCAAAAGAGCGAGGATGAACCAGCTTAGTGCTAATTTTTTTGCTAAAGCCGCCCCCGTCCGTGGCTATCATGGCGAGCGGATGAGCAGATAAACGATTTACCGCGGCATCATTCAGGCTTTTTTCAAAAACCAACACTTCACTGCCTCCATTTTCAATAAGGTGGAGCAAGGCCTCTTCGCTGGAAGTGCCAAAATTTTTCGCAATAGATCCAATAGTTTTTCCAATTACATTAAGGTTGGCCGCGGTAGAGGTTATTATTAAATCTTTAATATCAACCTTTGCGTCGCCCAAGGAAGCAAGCAACTTTGCTCTGAACACGGACGTGCGTAAATTTTTCAAGAGTTGCTGTCTCCCTCCAAGAACTGCCCAAGCAGGCAAGTAGCTATATAGTACTTGCCAGGTTGTATTGTAAGGGTATACATCAAAATGAACATTCAAATTTTTATGCCAGGCTTTTTCCAATTTTTGGATTAGGGAGTCGTACTTTGGCCAGTTTTCCTTTCCCCTAATTTTTAAGTGAGAAATTTTTAGGTTGACTTCAGTATGCCTGGCAATATCCAAAGCTTCTTCCAAAGCCTCCTCAATTTGTTCAGCTTCGTTACGCAAGTGGACCGAAAATAGGGCATTGTGTTTTTTTAGCAGCTTGACTGCGGAAAATAACTCCAGTTCAGATACTTTAGCTTCGTGAGCGTAAGCTAAACCGGAAGACAAGCCAAAAGCCCCAGCGTTCAGACTTTGTTCTAGAACTTCTAAAATTACGTTTAAATCCGGTAAGTCTAGTGCTGTTACGTCGTCACCAACTAAACCGCGCCGGAGAGTGGAGTAGCCGACTAAAGAACCAATGTTACAGCCAAAACGGTTCTTTTCCATAACCGCGGCAAACTCGCTGAAGCTTTGCCAATTAATGTTTGCTCCCGATAGGTCGTGCCATTTTTGAAGCGCCAAAAGCCCTTGTCCAGAAAGCAGAGGGGCTAAACTCGCTCCGCATTGTCCGACTAAAATGGTGGTGTAGCCTTGGGTAAGGAGGCTATGGAGCCCTGGATTGTCAAAAATTTGCCAGTAACTATCACTGTGATTCTGAATGTCTATAAACCCCGGGCAAACTATTTTGCCTGCTGCGTCGTAGACGTCCACTGCCGCGTTGTTAATTTTTGGGGCAATGTTTATTATGCGGTGGCCTTCTATGGCAATGTCGCCTTGGTAAGATGGTTTTCCTGACCCGTCTATTATTTCTCCGTTTTTTATAATTAGTGAATACATAAGTTAAGTTATTTTATTTTTCTAGAAAATAAATTACAACTGCCGCAATGCTGCCGACAGCGGAAAGGATCCAAAACCGCATGGTTACTTTGGTTTCAGGCCAACCCTTGGCTTCCAAGTGATGATGAATAGGTGAAGATAAAAAAAGTTTTTG
>ORMF012169244.1_pt1 | contig 12841 bp, 16 predicted proteins | sample 1779871 | NCBI WGS metagenome assembly ORMF01 (sample SAMEA104232316, study PRJEB22302) | groundwater metagenome | biome: forest; feature: aquifer; material: groundwater | place: USA | collected 2011-08-07 | depth 5.4 m | reverse complement strand
TAGCTACGAGACAAACAACCAGTACAGCACCGGCAGGGCAGAAACTATGCAGACTGCTGGCACAGCCCAAGAAAGGACATTCGTTCCATTACACGATCAAGACCGAGAGAGAGCTCATCAATCGACCAGAAGCCAGCAAGATCGGGTGATGGATTACACAACAAATATTCAGCCAGAGGAAAAAAAGAAGAAGAGGCTTGAGGGGTAATAACCCCATAAGCGGGCTTAGAAATAATAACAAAAAGATTTATATAGCACTGGTTCATAAATGAATCATATGGTTCAAAAAAATACTGATAGCAAAAAGAGAGAATTAGAAATTATACTAGCGCTGATTAAAGGAGAAAGTCATGTAAGAGCAATTGCAAGAGCTATTCATGAACCGCATCCGACTATCATTCGCAAATTACAATTTCTTATGCAAGAAAATGCCGTAGATTATAAACAAGAGGGGAGGAACAAAGTTTTTTTTATTAAAAATACTTTGCAGGGAAAGAATTATATCTTTAGTGCAGAGAAATATAAGTTTCTTAAACTGCTCAGGAAATACCCTGAACTTGGAATTATCTTAGAAGATGTCCTCAAAATTGCCCGCGAAAGACTTATTGTTCTTTTTGGCAGTTATGCTAAATTCTCTGCAAAAGAGGATAGTGATATTGATATTTATATTGAAACGCAAGACCAAAAAATCAGGCATAAGATAAAAGAACTACATTCAAAAATAAATACCAAAACAGGCTTATTTGATTCAGATTCTCTTTTAATCAAAGAAATTATTAAAAACCATGTTATCATAAGAGGAGTAGAGGAATTTTATGAGCGATCAAAATTTTTTGAATAAACTCAAAAGAGATGGAAAGTTAGAGCTGGTTGAACCTTCTGAAGAGATGAAAGAGTCTCAATTGCAGAAAGCAGAAGCTTGTCTCAATTCTGCAAAGGTACTTCTTCCGCATAAGTTGTATGAAAACTCTATCGTAAACTCTTATTATACGATGTACAATGCATTAACAGCTTTATTATTCAAAATCGGAATTAAATGCGAGAATCATGAAGCGTGTATAGTCCTCTTCAGAATATTATTCAACAAACCAGACCTTTCAAAAATAATCATTTTTGGAAAAGAGGAAAGAATTGATAAGCAATATTATCCGACCTCGAAAGATAATCTTCCTCCAACAGAGCAATCAACAAAGGACATGATTGTAAAAGCAGAAGATTTTCTTGTCAAAATAAAACTTCTGATTAATCAAATAAATAACGAGGATATAAGCAAGATCAGGAAAAAGTTTGATGAATTTCTTGAGAGAAAAAAGAATAAGAATGGTAACTAAATATTCTTAAAGAAAGAGAGGTTGGTGGGGTGATTTTAATGTAAGGTATAGACATTTAAATGCAAAAGCCCGTATTGGAATACGCCGAGAAAGAGTGAGGGGAAATGATGACGAACGAAATAGAAAAAAAACTTTGGGATGCAGCAAACAATCTGAGAGCTAACTCTAGTTTGAGTTCAGATCAATACTCTGGACCTGTTTTGGGTTTAATCTTTTTAAGACATGCAGATTATATTTTTAATAAGAAGAAAGTTGAAATTGAAAAAAAGAAGGTAAACTCTAAAAAAGAATTAACTGCCTTAGACTTTCAGGCAGAGGGAGCATTATTTCTTCCAGAAGAATCAAGGTATTCTTATCTTTTGAATTTGCCAGAAGGAGCAAATATAGGACAAAAGATTAATAATGCTATGACCTTAATTGAAAAAGCAAATCCTGATTTAAAGGATATCTTGCCTAAGGATTATACAATTTTTGATAATACTCTGTTATCTGATCTATTAAAAAAGTTTGACTTTGAAGTTCTTAAAGGAGATGTCTTTGGTAAGATCTACGAGTTCTTTTTAGGAGAATTTGCTATGGCTGAAGGTCAAGGTGGTGGCGAGTTCTATACTCCAACTTCTCTTGTTAAGTTAATTGTTGAAGTTATAGAACCATTTCAAGGAAAAATATTAGATCCTGCTTGTGGAAGTGGAGGTATGTTCGCTCAAAGTGCTGAATTTGTAAGAAGAAATAATAAATCAGTAAATGATGAAATCTCTTGTTCTGGACAAGAAAAAACAGCTAAAATTGTAAACCTCGCTAAAATGAATCTTGCAGTTCATGGAATTGAGGGAGATATAATCCAAGGAAATACCTTCTATGAAGATGTTCATGATTCTGTTGGGAAATTTGATTTTGTTATGGCTAATCCCCCATTTAACGTTGATATGAGAAAAGTTGATCCTACAAAAGTTAAAGGAGATCCCAGGTGGAAATTAGGTTTACCAACATCTGGAACAGCTAACTATCTTTGGATACAGACATTTTGGTTAGCATTGAACGAGAAGGGCAGAGCAGGTTTTGTTATGGCAAATTCCGCAGCAGATTCAAGAGGAACAGATGCAGAAATTAGGAAAAAATTAATTGAAAGAGATGCTGTTGATGTGATGATTGCAATTTCTGGAAACTTTTTTTATACAGTTACATTGCCTTGTACTTTATGGTTTTTAGATAATGCAAAAAAAGATACAGACAGAAAAGGAAAGATATTATTTATTGATGCAAGAAATATATTTACTCAAATTGATAGAGCACATAGAGAATTTACACCAGCTCAAATTAAAGAAATTACAGATATTGTAAAAAGTTATAGAAAAGAAAAAGGAGCAAAATTATATCAAGATGTTAAAGGATTGTGTAAGGTAGCAACATTAAAAGAAATTGAAGAACAAGGATGGAGTTTAAACCCGGGAAGATATATAGGAGTTCAAGAAAAAGAAAAAGACGATTTTGATTTCAAAGAAAGATTAGAAGAATACAATGAAGAACTTGAATCGTTAAACAAGGAAGCAAAAGAGTTTGAAGAACAAATTTCAACGAATATTGAAAAGTTGATTGAGGGCAAGTAAGATGGTCCATTACGAAACTTATTCCGTTGGAGATTCTATAGATAAAATTGATAGAAGTAAAAAAATTAAAAAATCTCTTTATGAGACTTCCGGAAAAATACCTATTGTAGATCAAGGAGAGGGGTTTATAGCAGGGTGGACTTCTAATCCAGAATATTTATTTGAGGATATACCTTTAACTGTTTTTGGAGATCATACTAGAAGGTTAAAGTATCTAACCTTTCCTTTTGCTTGTGGGGCTGATGGAACTCAGTTATTAAAAGCAAAAAAAGATTTCGTTCAAAGATTTTTTTATTATGCCCTTTGTAATTTAAAACTTAAAAATTATGGTTATGAGAGACATTTTAAATATTTGAAAGATGAAATGATCCCCAAACCAAGTATAGTTATTCAACAAAAAATGTCCACAATTCTTTCAAACTATGATAACTTAATAGAAAACAACGAAAAAAGAATAAAAATTCTTGAGCAGATGGCAAAAATGATTTATGAAGAATGGTTTGTGAAATTTAAATTCCCAGGACATGAGAAGATTAAAATGATTGATAGTAAAACTGAATTTGGAAAAATACCTGAAGGGTGGGAAGTTGGAAAATTAAAGCAAATTTATTCTTTTTTACCTGGTTTTGCATATAAAAGTAAAGACTTTAATTTAAAAGGAAAGTTTGGGCTTATTAAAATAACAAATCTAAATAATTATTTTGTAGATGTAGAAAAGGTAGATCATCTTAACTTTGAAAAAGATAGATTTGAATTGGTAGAAGGAGATTTTTTAATTGCTATGACGGGGGCTCAAATTGGAAAGGTTGGATTAGTGCTAGCTTCAAAGAATAGAATATTTCTTAATCAACGGGTGGGAAAATTTGTAATAAATAACGATGCAATAACCAATAATATGTTAATTTATGTCCTAGCAAAATCCGATGACTTTCAAAAATATATTAATAATATTTCATTAAGTAGCTCTGCACAGCCCAATATTAGCGGAACTCAAATTGAAGATTATAAAATGATCTTACCAAATAAAGAACTATTAAAGAAATTTAATGATCTTTTATACCACCTATTTGATCTTTTATTAAGATTGTTTAATAAAAATCAGAACCTTCGTAAAACGCGAGACTTCCTTCTACCAAAACTTATCTCTGGAGAAGTGGATGTTAGCGAGCTAGACATTAAGTTAAGCGAGGAAGTTGCGAATACTTAAAAATACAAATATCCTTAAAATAACATGCTAAAAGAATACTCTGAAGATTTGCTTGTTGAAAAAGAAGCGGTAAAGTTTCTAACTGAGAATTTTAAATATCAACATTTAGATTGCTTTGAAGAGTTTAAAACAGGACAAAGTTTTTTAGGTAGGGAAAATGCTTCAGAAGTTATTCTTACAACTAAATTAAGAGAAGCTCTTTCTGCATTAAATTCAGAACTTCCTTTAGAAGCAATTGAAAATGCAATTATAGAGTTAAAAAAAGATAGGAGTAAAATGAGCTTAGTTAATGCTAATAAAGAAATTTATAATTTAATTAAGGAAGGAGTAAAAGTTAAAGTAAGAATTGATGGAAAAATAGTAGATAAGCTTGTAAAAGTTATTGATTTTGAAGATTATTCTAAAAATGAATTTTTCATTGCCACTCAATTTTGGATTACTGGTGAAATCTATAAAAGAAGACCCGATTTAATTTTATTTGTAAATGGATTGCCTTTAGTCTTAATGGAATTTAAGAGTACTCAGGAAAATCTACAAAAAGCATTTTCTGATAATATAACTGATTATAAAGATACTATTCCACAAATTTTTTGGCATAACTCTTTTGTTCTGATTTCAAATGGTTTAGATTCTAAACTTGGAACATTAACTGCTAGTTATGAACATTTTTCAAATTGGAAAAAATTAAAAGAAGACGATAAAAAACCATCTATATTTTTAGATCAAATATTAAAAGGAACTTGCTCTCCTGAAAATATTTTGGATTTAATTGAAAATTTTATTCTTTATACTTCTATAAACAATAAAGAAATTAAGATTATAGCAAAAAATCATCAATTTTTAGGAGTTAATAACTCTGTAGAATCTTTTAAAAAAAGAAAAGAAAACCAAGGGAGATTGGGTGTTTTTTGGCATACACAAGGTTCAGGAAAAAGCTTTTCAATGATTTTCCTTGCACAAAAAATACTAAGGAAGTTTCAAGGAAATTATACTTTTGTTGTTGTTACAGATAGAGATGAGTTAGATGATCAAATATATAAAAATTTTCAAGATTCGGGAGTTGTAACAGAAAAAGATGTTCAAGCAAAAGATGGGGCTCATTTGAAGGACTTATTAAAAGAAAATCATAGAATGGTTTTCACTTTAATTCATAAGTTCCATACAAATAAAGGAGAGACTTATCCAGAGTTATCTAAAAGAGACGATATTATTGTGATGACTGATGAAGCCCATAGATCTCAATACGATACTTTAGCCTTAAACATGAGAAATGCTTTGCCTAATGCCTCTTTTATCGGTTTTACAGGCACACCTTTGATGAAGAAAGGTGAAGAGAAAACAAGAGATACCTTTGGGGGATATGTAAGTGAATACAATTTTAAGGATTCTGTAGATGATAATGCAACAGTTCCGCTATATTATGAAAATAGAGTTCCAGAATTACAATTAATAAATCCCAATTTAACAGAAGAAATTTACGATATAATTGATGATGCGGATTTATCTGAAAAAGAACAGGAAAAAGTAGAAAAAAGATTAGGTTCAAATTATGATATAATTACTAGAGAAGATAGACTGAATACTATTGCAGAAGATATCGCAACTCATTTTTTAAGTAGGGGGTATTCTGGAAAAGCCATGGTTCTGTCAATTGATAAATTTACAACAGTTAAAATGTATGACAAAGTTAAATATCACCTATACAAGAAATTAGAAGAATTAAAAGTAAAATTAAGAAATGCTTCTTCTGATGAGCAGACAGAGATAAAAGAAAAGATTTCGGGAATTAAAAAATTAGACATGGCAGTAGTTATAAGTTCTGAACAAAATGAGATAAAGAAATTCTCTGATAAGGGATTACAGATAAAATCTCATAGAGAAAGGATGATTAAAGAAGATTTAGCTGAAAAGTTCAAAAATCCAGAAGATCCCTTTAAGATAGTTTTTGTGTGTAATATGTGGATAACTGGTTTTGATGTTCCGTCAATTTCTACGATTTATTTAGATAAACCTATGAAAAATCATACTTTAATGCAAGCGATAGCTAGGGCAAATAGAGTATTTCAAGATAAACTTGGAGGATTTATTGTAGATTATATTAACGTATTCAAAAATTTGAAAGAGGCATTAGCAATTTATGCTTCTTCAAGGGACGGTTCTGGAGAATTGCCGATAGAAGCAAAAGACAAACTGTTTGAAGCTCTAAGAGAATATTTTAAAGAATTAAACCAATTTTTAAAATCCAATAAAGTAAATTTAGAGAAAATTAATTTAGCTAAGGGGATGGAAAAATATCCTAGATTAATTGAAGCAAGATCAAACTTAGTGATTAATGATAAAGTTAAAAAAGAATTCTTAACTAGAGCAGGCAATGCCATAAAGATCTATCAGGCAATTCTTCCCCATAAGAACTCTTCTGAATTTACAAAAGAAATTGAAGTTTTAAAAGTTTTAATCAAAGAAATATATGCTCTTGATCCAGAATTAGATATTACTTCAGTAGTCAAAGATATTCAAGAGGTCTTAGACATTTCCATATCATCTAAAGGGTATGTTATAAAGGAAAATGAGAAGAAAGAGGCGATAGATATAAGCAAGATAGATTTCAAAAAACTTTCAGAAAAGTTTGAAAAAAATAGAGATAATGCCCAAATTGATAGATTAAAGAATATTCTTTCATTTAAACTAAAAGAAATGATTCAATTAAATGATACTAGGATCGATTTTCAAGAAAGGTTTGAGGATATAATAAAAGAATATAATTCTGGAGCAAAGAATACCGATAAATACTTCGAAGCATTAAAAAAGTTCACTGAGAAATTAAGTCATGAAGAAAATAGAAAGTTAAGTGAGGGATTGACAGAAGAGGAACTAGTTATCTATGATAAACTAAAAAAACCAAACCTATCGGATAATGAATTGAAAAACTTAAAGAAGTTATCTAAGGATCTTTTGAGAAAATTAATTCCTGCAAAGATAGTTCTAGACTGGAAGAAGAAACGACAGTCTATTGCTTCTGTTAAGATTACTATACAAGAAGAATTAGAAGACCTTCCAAAAAGTTATACTCCTATAGATTATAACGAAAAATGTCTGATTATATTTCAACACCTTTATGATCATTATTCTGGGGGCAAGAAGAATGTTTATTTGGTACAAAAATCAAGATATTAATTTGCATTAATTAAAAATAATTCTTCAAAATAAAATTTAAATTCCAACCGGTTCTGTAGCTTTCTTTATCCAAACAATAATTGCAATAATAACTCCTATTGGGAGAATTGCCAATATTAACAGAGCACCAAAACCAATTGATTCTATTAAGGAATTTGTGAATTCTGGCATCCCAAAGGCTACACCAAAAGATGCTAAAACAAAAATGATCATAATTACAAATATTACAAAACCAAGGTTTCTCTTGTATCTTCAAATATGGCTGAAATTGGATTCGCCATTTTAAAATAAAGATATTTTTAGATAATTTGCAAGAATTACTACTGCTATTATTGAAAAGGAACCATACGCATAATAGCAAAATTGATAAAACTTGGTGGGTAATTTTATCTTTGGTTCTGGAATATAAGCTATAATTGCAATTAAACCAACAACCGTTCCAGTATTAAGATATAATTGAAACCAGTTAGGTAAAGTATTCCAAGCAGAATAAAATATCTGCCACAGCAGCAAAGCATTAATGAAGATTGCGGGTCTTCCAATATGTCCTTGTCTAAATTCTGCAAGTCCTGCAACAAAAACTCCAACTAATCCTACTAAAAAAACTACCTTAGGCAAACTGATTGCTGCTATTGCAGGAAAAAATGCTGTAACCATTTTAAATAACTAATATAGCTCCACTTATATTATAACCATAATTAGTTGATCCTTTGATTTCTGGATACTCTTTGAAGACCAATGCTCCTGACTGAAAGAAGTCGCAATGATTAAATTTGGGATTTGAAAATACATGAGCTCCAGATGCAAGGATATTTGAGTTTAGGGTTTTTAGATTTGGCTTTTCCATTAAATTATCAATATTTCCATTAGAATTATACTTAACTATTAATTTGAAATCATGTCCGTTTTTCGTCATATCTCTAACTTCTTTTTTCCTCTTACCATTTCTATAAAATTTTACATTTTTTTCTTTCATGTTTCTAAATCTTTTTTTAATTCTCTGAATTTTCTCCACTTACCTAAATCCTTAATATCTTTTTCGAGCTGCTCCAAATCTTCTTTGCTTATTGACCTAACGCCTGTTTGATCAGATTTTAGCCTAAAAATTAATTCTACATAACTTTCATCCAAAGGTTTATCGGTAGGTTGTTTAAACCAGATCTTCCATTTATCAGTTTCAATTTCTTGGTTCATCTTTATCGCACTAACCTCCTATTACATCTTACTTTTGCAACAACTCTGCTATAAGATCTTCCGACTGGGTGAAGAGTTACTGTCTTGCCTTTAATCTGTCTTCTAAGCCTCTGAGTTGCTTCTTTTCCTCCTAATTGATATCTCTCTGGAGCATTTACTCCTGCGAGTCTTACATAGTTACTTCCATTTACTTTTCTGTAAGTTTGGATCGTATCTCCATCAAGTACTCTTTTTACCGTTCTTCTTATTGTCATCTTAAACCATCTGTCCTGTCAAGTTTATTAGTGAAATAGTAAATCCGATTGTACCTATTGCTCCAAGACCTCCAAAGACAAAACCTATTGCTTTTCCGACTTCATTTCTCATTTTTGCTCCACATACTCCTCCGATTGCAGTTAAACTTATAGAAACTATTAGTCCAACTATTCTATCTTGCATCATTCCCGAAATCTGTTCTGCCGTAAGCTGAACTACTACATTTGTTGCATTTACTGCGTCAATCATGATAATCTTAAATTCACAGTCTTTTTAAGTATTGTTGTGATATAGTTATATCCAGAGAATATGAACATCATTGTAACTAACTACTACAAACCTTTATAAACCTTGTTTATTTATGTTAATATGAAAAGGGGAGGTGATTATTCTATGGCCAACAAAATTAAAAAAACACCCGAAGATATAAAGATCAAGATTTTAGGTCAGCTTAGAAATGGACCAAAGACAACTGCAGAGATTGGTGAAGCCATAAACTCAAATTGGTTAACTATTGAAAAGTTTTTAAAAGAATTAAAAGATGAATGTCTTGTTATCGAGGTAGTCTCATCTCCTAAAATGAAGGTTTATAAAAGAACGGATGACCCTGCTTTTTATGGATTACCTTTTTCAGAAGAAATAAGAAATAGGTCATCTTCTTTATTATTTACTATTGCAGATAAATGGAAAAAAGAAAAAGGAATTATTCCTGCTAGAACTACTCTGCAGAAAGTTGCTGTAGAATTAATTGAAAGTTCTGATGGAAAGTTATCTGACATTCCTATATTAAGATTTCATTATGGGCAGACTTTGGCAGTGGGATATGAAGATTCTCAGTTATTAAAATATACAATCTTGCCTTTAACTCAAAATCAGATAGAGGTTTTGTCCAAACTCATTAATGAATATCATGGAAAGCCTTCTAAGCATGCAAAATCAAAACAATATCAAAAGAAAGGGATGGAATTTTATAAAGAAAAAGAAGAGAATCTCTTAAGTGGTTTTTCTGAAACAGATTACAAAAAAGTCGAGAGTAGTTTATTAAGACTATCCATCTTGTATCCAATAGAGTTAAAAAGTACTTTTCCAATTTTTGATAAATTTGTTCATTGTGCAATCTGTTTGTCAAATCTTAAAGAAACAGATTATAAAAAAGATTATTTTAATAAGATTAAAGAAAACTTCTATCTGCTATGGGATGCAATAACAACTGAATATTTCTTTTATGATGCTGAGAGGTATATTCTTCCAGAAAAGAAAGAGATGTTTAATCAAATTAAATCAATTGTATTGAATAGCAAGTTGTCTAATGTTTTATCAATTATCGAAGATTTAGAATCAGAAGTAAATTCTATTAATCCTGAAGAAATAGAAACACTAATTGACAAAGAATCTATTGAGATCAGAAGAATATTTACTGAGGGTGCTGAGGAGGAATAATGAACTTTTTTGTTGATATGTGCATTGTGATATTTTATTCAGATAAGACAAGTAAAGAGTATAGTAAAGTTATACAAATAATAAATAAGAAACAAGAAGAAAAGATAATTATTTGCTATTATATTCTAGATGAAAATCTTCCTAGATGGATTCAGAGGCAAAGGGTAATTCTTGAGGAAGTTGTTAAGAAAATAAAATATCCAGTTTATGAGATGGGGAATTCAGAGAGAGCTAAGATAACATTATTCCCTAATGATATAACTCGGGCTAAAAAATTACTTGCAATTTATTCACTCTCTAATAAAAAAGAAGAATTTTATAGATTGCTTGTTAAAAACCAAATTGATATGTTTCAAAGAATAAATTTCTTTTTAAGAAAGGTAGTAGACAAAAAAGTAGTTCCTATAAATTCCATAAAATTTGAACTAAAAAGTGCAATATTTAGTATTATAAATAATCATTCAGATGCTTTGACTCTCGCTTCTGGAATTCAATATCACAAAGAAGAAAAAATAATTCTTTTAACTGCTGATAAAAAGGATTGGACAAAAGATAATCTAGAATGGGCATTACCCGAGCACTCTCAATTAAGAAAAGAATACCTCAATTTACCAGAAATAAAATATATTCAAGACAATTAGTTAAGAATTTCTAGATTCTTTCCAACTCCAATGACCATTACTACCAATTATCACGTGATCTAAAACTTTTATTCCTAATTCTTCTCCAGACTGAATAATTTTATCAGTTATATCTAAATCCTCATTACTCGGATTCGGATCTCCGCTTGGATGGTTATGTACAAGAATAATCTTACTTGCACTATTCTTTATTGCAGGCTTAAAAACTTCTCTTGGATGAATTATTGAAGCATCTAGAATACCCTTGGATATCATTATTGGATCTGTTATTAAAAAATTTTGAGTATTAAGCAGCAATATGTAAAAATGTTCTTCATTTTTGTCTTTTAATCTATCCTGAAAAAGTTTGAAAACATCTTCTGCACATGAGATTTTCTTTACTGGTTTTTTGGATTGATTAATTCTTTTTTGAATTTCTGCAATAGTCAGTATTTGCATAGCCTTACTTGGACCAATTCCTTTTATTTTTTGCAATTCTTTTAAGGAACATTCAAATAGTTTATCTAATCCATACTCTGTTATTAGTCTGTTTGACATATCAATTACATTTTCATTAATTATTCCTGTACGGAGAATTATCGCGAAAAGTTCTGCGTCGCTTAGCACTTCCGGACCATGTTTCAGGAAGCGCTCTCTTGGACGATTTTGTTCTGGAAGGTCTTTTATCTTCATGAGAAGTGGTTGTAATTAGATTATAAAAACCTTTTTCATAATTCACAATAAATTACCATTCTTTTTTTATCAGGAAAAACCAGAAGACTCCATTTTTGAAAATGGAGATGGATGGGGCTTTTTGTGAGCTTAAAAATTCGCTGTGGAAAAAATCTCCGAACAGACTTCGTTATTTATAGCGGAGTCGGAGATTTTGCGAATTTTTATGATTGCGGGAAGAACATCCTTAATAGAGGCACTGCCTTGCTGTTTTGGATTGTAATAACTAAATTCTCTGAAAGGAACAAGCAAATCAGCAATTCTCTTTAAGACATTATCAATCCATTTTTTATGATGTCTGGAAGGGGTGTTGAAAAAACACGAGCATCGCGCTCTCTGTTTAGAATTACTGATTCTCCGCATTTATGTATCAAAGAGAAAGATTTATAAATAAGATATTCTTACTTTAAGAAAGTTAGAATAGATGAAAATGACTGTTGAAACTGTTAAAATGTCCTCAAAGGGACAAGTGGTTATTCCCCAAGACATTCGAGAAGAAATAGATGCTAATGAAGGAACTGTCTTTGCAGTTATCGGGAGCAAGGACGCAATTGTTCTGAAGAAGATAGCAACTCCTTCTCAGGAGGAATTAATCAGAGAGTTAAAAAAGATTGCAGTTGAGGGAAGAAAGAGGGCTGAGAAGCTTGGAATTAAAGAGAGTGATGTGCCTGACTTCGTTCATAATCTCAGAAAAACAAAAAAGTGAATATGAGAATTACTGCAGATACGAATTTCTTGGTTTCAGCTACTCAATGGGATTATAGTGTTAGTCATAAATTACTTATCAAACTTCTTGATAAGAATATAAAAATTTTTACAACAAAAAAGGTTTTAGAGGAATTTTCTGAAGTTCTTGAGAGAGATTTTCAGTATACAACAGAAGAAGTAGCCAAGATTGTGGAGAAAGTAATGACTTTTGTTACGCTTATTGAAACAACTTCAAAGATTGATGTTGTTAAAGATGATCCTGATGATGACAAAATTCTTGAGTGCGCAGTTGATTCAGGTTCAAAATATATTATTACGTACGATCGCCATTTGTTGAAATTGAAAGAATTTCAAGAAATTAAAATTCTGACTCCTGATGAGTTTTTCAAGGTTATCGAACTATAAGAAGAGTAAGCCAGAAAGTAAGGAGATTACTGATTCTCCGCCAATCCCTTCCTATCCCTGATTTGCCTGATCACCTGGTTCTGCAGTTCTAGGGGCATCTTCTCAAACATTTGGTCCAGTAGAGAGGAAACTCCTCTTCCTTCTGTCGCTGATCTGAGATCTGAAGAC
>ORMF011254954.1_pt1 | contig 12842 bp, 13 predicted proteins | sample 1779871 | NCBI WGS metagenome assembly ORMF01 (sample SAMEA104232316, study PRJEB22302) | groundwater metagenome | biome: forest; feature: aquifer; material: groundwater | place: USA | collected 2011-08-07 | depth 5.4 m | reverse complement strand
GATTGATTATCATCCCGTCTGCCGCAAACATCAGGAGCGCTTAAAGAGTGAAGTCCGCTGACATGATTCCCTACGGCCGCCAATCCATTGACCGCAAAGACATCGAGGCTGTGCGTAAAGTTTTGGCATCAGACTTTATTACGCAAGGACCGGCCATTGCCAAGTTCGAACGTGCTGTCGCCGATACTTGCGGCGCAAAATACGCTGTGGCGGTTTCAAGCGGTACGGCAGCGCTTCACCTCGCCGCGATTGTGGAGGGGCTTGGCCCGGGCGACGAGGCCATTACGACACCCATTACGTTTCTTGCCACTGCGAACTGCATTCTTTATACCGGCGCTAAACCGGTTTTTGCCGATATCGATGAATCGACCGTCAATCTCGATCCCAAATCTTTTGAACAATCCATTTCAAAACGCACCAAAGCCGTTCTTCCCGTGGATTTTGGCGGGCTCCCCGCTGCGATGGAGGAAATCCGGCGAATTGCCAAGCGCCGCAATCTTGTGGTGATTGAAGACGCCTCGCACGCCCTTGGCGCCGCTTATCCAAAAGGGAAGGTCGGATCGTGCCTGTATTCCGACATGACGATTTTCAGCTTTCATCCCGTGAAGCACATCACGACCGGGGAGGGCGGTTGCATTACGACGAATAACCAAAAATTTTACGAGAAATTAAAATCTCTCAGAAGCCACGGGGTTTATCGCAGCGAAAAGGTTCAGGAAAAAGAAGGCGGTTGGTATTACGAAATGGAGGAGGTGGGCTTCAATTACCGGATCACGGATTTCCAGTGTGCCCTGGGTTTAAGCCAACTGCAAAAAATTGATTCCTTCGTTGCCGCTCGTTCCGCCCGCGTGGAAAATTACAATCGCGCCTTCGCCTCACTCTCCGATCATTTGATGCTTCCCGCGCAAAAAATCGAAGGCCAAAAGCACGCCTGGCATCTTTATCTGATCCGGCTTCGTGATCCCCGCGGCGGGAAAAAGCGCAGGCGCCTTTATGATTTTCTCAAAAAAAACGGGGTCCACGCTCAGGTGCATTACATCCCGGTTTATCGTCAGCCTTATTATCGCCAGCTTTTTGACGGCAGAAAAACTCACTGCCCCAATGCGGAGCGTTATTACGAACAGGCGCTCAGCCTTCCTCTCTATCCGGATCTTCGGGAGAGGGAGCAAAAGCAAGTGATTCGTCTCGTAAAGGACTTTTTCCAGGCATGAAAAAGGTCCTCTTTCGAAGCGACGCGAGTCCCAAGATTGGCGCCGGTCATCTCATGCGTTCTGTGGCTTTGGCCCAGAGCCTTCATGACAAAGGCGCGCAAGTGCTTTTTATGACCGTCCCGTCTTTCGACGAACTGAATCGTTACCTCCGGTCCCAATCCTTCGCCGTCCGGTTCATGAACATGTCCTCCGAACACGCCGGTTCCAAGGTTGATTTGCAAGGGGTACTCGAAGAAGTGCAGCAGGGCTACGATTGGGTTGTGCTCGACAATTATTATTTCACAACGGAATTTCAAAAGGCGGTTCAGGCGGCCAGTAGTTCCGTCGTTTTTATCAATGACCACGAAGACAATTCGCCTGCGGCGGACATTTATGTCAATGTCAGCCTTCCGGAATACGCGCTGATTCGCAGCGAATTGCGGCGAATGCCAAAAAAGGAATCAAGGGGCGCTCGCTCGGTTCTTGTGACGCTCGGTGGAAGCCGGCAGACAGAAACCCTTTCCAAAATTATTCGCGCCTTAAAGACTTTGGATGATTTTGATTTTCACATTAAAGTGGTGTGTGGTTTTGAACATGAAACCTTTTCTGAAGAAGGCGGCCGTCACCGGCTTGAGTTTTGCCCGGCCTCTATCGAAAACTACAAGCTCTACGCCTGGGCCGACCTCGCCGTTGCCGCTGCCGGCGGGACCGTATGGGAATTAAACTATTTCCAAATCCCCGCCGTGGTGGGGGCCCTCAGTGAGCGCCAGGCCGCGTTCGGGGAAGCGTTGAGCCAGGCCGGAGCGTGTGAATACGTGGGTTGGTATTCCCGGGCCAACGAAGAATCCATCGCCAAAGCTGTCCGTCTGGCGGCCCGAAAAAAACCGGCTGCACTGGTGGACGGAAAAGGTGCGGAGCGAATCATCGAAAGGATGAAGGCGGTCCCGAAAAATGTCTGATCCTACCGCGCAAATGGATGTTTGGAAGGGCGATTTCGGCCGTGAATACACCGACCGGAACGCGCTCTCCTTTGAAGCCTTTGAGAATTTTTTCAAAGAAAATTTTGGATTTACCCGCACCGAGCTCAATCAAAAATTTCTGGACAGCCTCGACCGCAACCTTCGCATCCTCGAAGTGGGATCGAATGTCGGCAATCAGCTCCTCATACTACAAAGGATGGGATTTGAGAACCTTTATGGAATCGAGCTGCAAAGCCACGCCGTCGAGCTCTCAAAACAGCGAACAAAAGGAATTAACTTGCTGGAAGGAACGGCCTTCGACATTCCCTTCAAGGATGATTTTTTCGACCTTGTTTTTACCTCCGGCGTCCTTATCCATATTGCTCCGAAGGACCTCATTCGTGTCTTTCGTGAAATTTACCGCGTGACGCGCGACTATATTTGGGGTTTTGAATATTGGGCCGAACGCTGCACCGAGGTGTCTTATCGCGGCCATCAAAGCCTGCTCTGGAAAGGGGATTATGCAAAATTATATTTGGAGGCCTTTTCCGATTTGGTCCTCGTGAAGCAGGAAAAACTAAAATATGCCAAGGATCCGAACGTCGACGCCATGTTTCTTTTAAGGAAAAAAAGGTGAGCTTGCGGACGCTTGCCATCATCCAGGCGCGAATGGGATCTACGCGGTTGCCCGGCAAGGTTTTATCAGAGATTAAGGGAAAGCCGCTCATCCTTCACATGATTGAACGGCTGCGGCGATGCAAGAAAATCGATCATCTGGTTTTGGCGACCTCGACCTCTCCGAGAGACAAAATTTTAATTGAAACCGCCAAACAAAATGGCGTGGACGTTTTTGCCGGAAGCGAGGCCGATGTCCTGGACCGTTTTTATCAAGCCGCGCGTTTGCATTCTCCTGAACAGGTCGTTCGCCTGACCGGGGACTGCCCCTTAATCGACCCCGTGGTCACGGATCTTGTTATCGACCATCATCTCAAAAAACGCGCCGACTACACCAGTAACGTGGTGACGCGTTGTTACCCGCGTGGACTTGATACCGAAGTCATGACGTTTAAAGCGTTGGAAAAAGCAGCGAAGGAAGCGGCCCGACCGCACGAGCGCGAACACGTCACGCCCTACTTTTATGAGCATCCCAAGCTTTTTTCCATCGAACAAGTCGTTGCCGGTCCGGCCGAGTTTATGCCGGATCTTCGCCTGACGGTAGACACGCCGGAGGATTTGGCGCTTGTGACGCAAATCTTCCTTTCCCTCTACGACAAAAAACCCGATTTTTCCCTGGACGACATTCTGCAGCTCATCAAAGACAAGCCCCAACTAAAGAACCTCAATGCCCACGTACAGCAAAAGGCTGCTTTTTGACTACCAATGATTATTGTTGACTACCAATGAAGTGGCCGCTACAATCCTCGGCGCCTATGGAAATCAACGAAAACGAGATTTATACCCCGCAAGACGTCCAAAAAATCCTAAAAATCAGCCAAAGCACCGCTATGCGGATGTTAAAGAAGGGCTTGATCCGTGCCGCTAAAGTCGGTAAGCAGTACCGGATTTTAGGCAAGGAACTGCTCCGCCTCGTCTCACCTGAGCTCGAAGACAAGGCCGGCAAACTTTATAACAAGGGAAGACAATGGGTTCATCAGGGGGTCGACAATGGCGGTGGCAAATGAAAAATAAAGATTTTTTCAAAGACAAAACCCTTCTCATCACAGGGGGCACCGGTTCCTTCGGGAAAAAACTGACCGAAGTCGTCCTCAAACGTTACAACCCCGCCCGGCTCATTATTTTTAGCCGTGACGAATTCAAACAATTCGAAATGGCTCAGGTTTTTTCGGACAAGGACTATCCTGCTATCCGATATTTTGTGGGTGATGTCCGCGACAAAGAACGGCTTTACCGTGCCTTTCATCATGTGGATTACGTCGTCCACGCTGCCGCTCTTAAACAGGTTCCCGCCGCGGAATATAATCCCTTCGAGGCGGTGAAGACGAATATCCTCGGCGCCCAAAATGTGATCGACGCAGCGATTGATGAAGGGGTTAAAAAAACCCTTTCCTTAAGCACGGACAAAGCTGCCAACCCCATTAATCTCTATGGGGCGACAAAGCTTTGCTCCGATAAGCTTTTTATCTCCGGAAATTCCTATGTGGGGAACGAGGAGTGTCATTTAAGCGTCGTGCGCTACGGCAATGTCATCGGCAGCCGCGGCAGCGTCATCCCGTTTTTCCTGGAACAGAAAAAAACCGGTCTTTTGTCTATCACCGATCCGCGCATGACACGCTTCTGGATCACGCTTGATCAAGCCGCGGAATTTGTCCTTAATTGCCTGGAGCAAATGGTCGGCGGCGAACTTTTCATCCCCAAAATTCCAAGCATGAACATTATGGATCTGGCCCGCGCTGTGGCTCCTGATTGCAAAACCAAAACTGTGGGGATGCGTCCCGGCGAGAAACTTCATGAGGTGCTGCTAACGCGGAATGAAACACGAAATGCGCTGGAACTCGATACCCATTATATCGTACAGCCGGAATTTGATTTCTGGAGGCGGCGATTTGTCAATCAGGGGGCCAAAAAGGTTCCCCACGATTTTGAGTACAGCTCGGAAAATAATCCCCATTTCATGTCGGTTGAGGAAATGAGAAAACTGATTGAGCCCTTCGAGGAGCAATACGAGCGAGAAAATGCTTACTTCGCCCAAAAAAGAACCTAGCCAAAAAAGTGTGATGCGCTATTGCGTCCGGTGTGTGCTGCCGGACACCAAGCCCGATCTTTTCATCGACGAAGAGGGTGTATGCCACGCCTGCCGCAATTTTGACAACCGGAAAAATGTCGACTGGGAAAAACGCAAACGGGAACTTGTTGCGATCCTGGACCGGTACCGGAGCAAAGACGAGACCCGGTGGGATTGTGTCATCCCGGTCAGCGGCGGCAAAGACAGTACGTTTCAAGCGCTGCGCATGCTGGAACTGGGCATGAATCCTCTTTGCGTGACGGCCACGACCTGTGACTTATCCGAGATTGGCCGGAGCAATATCGAGAACATCAAAAAACTCGGCGTCGATTATATTGAATTCACGACCAACCCGAAGGTCCGCGCAAAATTAAACCGGATCGGCCTCGAGCAGGTAGGCGACATTTCTTGGCCGGAACATGCCAGTATTTTTACCATTCCGGTACGAGTGGCCGTTCAATTTAGTGTGCCTCTTATCATCTGGGGCGAAAACGCGCAAAACGAATATGGCGGGCCGGCCTCTGCCAGCGAAACCAATGTGCTTAATCGCCGTTGGCTGGAGGAATTCGGCGGCCTGCTCGGTCTTCGCGTTTCTGATCTTATCGGATTGGAAGGTATCACCAAACGCGACCTTATCGCGTTTACTTATCCCACAGACGAGGAGCTCAACCGTGTCGGGGTCACCGGCCTTTATCTGGGTTACTACCTTTCATGGGACTCCGTGACCAACGTTCTGATTGCCCAGGCCAACGGTTTTAACACGCTCCACACGACGGTGGAGGGATCGATGGTGAATTATGAAAACCTCGACAATCACCAAACCGGCATCCACGATTATTTTAAATTTCTAAAATTCGGTTTCGGCCGTGCCACGGATATCACTTCGCAGCACATCCGTCGCGGGCGCCTCGGCCGCGAGGATGCGTTAAAGATGGTGTTAAGGCATGATGGAAAATTCCCCTGGACCTACCTCGGCAAACCGATCGACAAAATCCTCGAACCTCTCGGTCTTTCCGTAGAAGAGTTTATTCGCATCTGCGACCGCTTCACCAACAAGAAACTTTTTCTCACCGACGCCAAAGGCAATCTCGTCAAAGACAAACAGGGGAATCTCAGCAAGCTCCAGCACGACAACCCATGACGGTCCTCGTCATCGATTACAAGATGGGAAATTTGGGTTCGGTCCGGCGCTCCCTTGAAGAATGCGGCGCGGAAGTCCTCGTCTCAGACAATCCAAAAGATATCCATTTCGCTACGCATGTCGTCCTTCCGGGAGTCGGTGCCTTCGCGGATGGCATGAAGAACTTGGAAGGAGAGCGTTGGATTCCGGCGATGAAAGAGGTGGTTGCGGATGGTGTCCCGTTCCTTGGGATTTGTCTGGGCATGCAGCTTCTGGCCGAAAAAGGCTACGAAGGCGGAGAAACCGAGGGTCTTGGTTTCATTCCCGGTGAGGTGAAGCGTCTTCATTCGGAATCTTCGGAACGCATTCCCCACGTCGGCTGGAACGAGGTTCACGCGATGCATGCCTCGCCCCTTTTTGAAAGCGTGTCCAGCGGGACCGATTTTTATTTTGTCCACAGTTATCATTTTATTCCCTCGGAGGATTCGGTCGTGGCCGGCCGCACGCCTTATTGCGGCGGGTTTGTTTCTGCGGTGGCCCGGAAAAACGTTTATGGCGTTCAGTTTCATCCGGAAAAAAGCTCGAGGCCGGGATTCCAGCTGCTTAAAAATTTTCTAAGGGCTTACAAGAATGCTTAAAGTACGCGTGATCCCAACCCTCTTGTGGAAAAATGTCGGCCTCGTGAAGGGCATTGGTTTCAACAGTTGGCGCCGCATCGGCACAGTCATGCCGGCGATTAAAGTTCACAATACCAGGGAAGTGGATGAGCTCGCTCTTTTCGATATTACTGCCACTCAGGAGGAACGTCAGCCGGATTTTGAGAGCATTTATGAATTTTCGGCGGAGTGCTTTGTGCCGCTCACGGTAGGCGGCGGTCTTCGTACGGTGGAGGATATCCGCCAAATGCTTCGCGCCGGCGCCGACAAAGTGAGCATCAACAGTGCCGCCTATGAAAATCCGGAACTGATCCGCGAGGCCGCACACCGTTTTGGTTCCCAGTGTATCGTCATCAGTATCGACGCCCGAAAAGTTGGCGGCCGTTACGAGTGTTTTAGTCGTGCCGGTGCGTGTTCTACGGGAAGAGACGTCAAGGAATGGGCGAAACAGGCGGAGTCCCTTGGTGCAGGTGAAATCCTCATCACCTCGGTGGAATGCGATGGGACCATGAAAGGCTACGACCTGGACCTTATCCGTACCGTCACGACGAATGTTCATATTCCCGTCATTGCTTCCGGCGGAGCCGGAAACTACGAGCACATGCTTCACGCCCTTGAGGTCGGCAAGGCCTCGGCGGTCGCTGCCGCCAGCATTTTTCAATTTACGGAACAAACGCCGGTGGAAGCCAAGCGTTTTTTAGCGGGAAAAGGCATCGCGGTTCGCAACGTCAACGCACAATCACAGCCTTACCAACCGAAGGCGGTCTTGACAAAACCATGACAAATACCATCCGAATTGGAAATAAGAAAGTAGGAGATGGGCACCCGTGCTTCATCATTGCTGAGGCGGGCAGCAATCACAACGGAAAGCTTGAACAAGCGTTTGCTTTAATCGACATTGCCGCTGAGGCCGGGGCGGACGCCGTGAAGTTTCAGACTTTTCGCGCGGAAAAACTTTATCTGAAAAATGCCGGTGTCAGCAAATACCTTAAGCTGAAAAAATCAATCTACGACATCATCAAGGAAATGGAAATGCCCTGGGATTGGATCCCGCAGCTTGCGGCGCGCTGCAAGAAACGAGGCGTACTTTTTCTTTCGACGCCCACCGACGAAGAATGCGTCGACCAGATTGACCCTTTTGTTCCTGCCTACAAGATCGCTTCTTACGAAATGACGGCGGTGCCGCTGGTGGAGTATGCGGCAAAAAAAGGCAAACCCATGCTGCTTTCCACAGGAACAGCGAATCTTGAAGAGGTGCGCGAGGCCATCCGCGTGGTCGAAAAGGCCGGGAATAAAGAAATTGTTTTATTCCAATCGACGGCCAGTTATCCCGCGCCGCTTGACTCGATCAATGTCAAAAGCATTGTGACCATGAAAAAAGAGTTTGGCGTCCCCGTCGGGCTTTCGGACCATTCCCGTGAATTCGACGTGGCCCCGATGGCGGCCGTCGCACTTGGCGCCAACTTGATCGAAAAACATTTTACTTCTTCAAACCGCCTCCCCGGTCCCGACCACCGCTTTGCCCTGGAACCGGACGAATTAAAACTCATGATCCAAAAAATTCGTGCGGTGGAATCGGTCCTTGGCTCGGGCGTTAAAGAAACTTTGAAAATTGAAAAAGAGTTGCGCCAGTTCGCGCGCCGGAGCATTTTTGCGACACGGGACATCAAAAAAGGGGAGCGGTTCGGCCAAGACAATATCGCAACGCTGCGCTGCGGGATGCAAAAAGGGGAACTTCATCCGGCAGAGTTCAAAAAGATCCTGAACAAAAGTGCCTCGCGGGACATCCGGGCCAATGAGGCGATCAAAAGCGGGGATTATGGCCACACGTCAAAGACTTCAAATTCGAAAAGCCACGCCAGCCGATTGTCGTGACATCTGGCTTTGGCGCAATGATCCTGTAACGCGCGCCCAATCCCTCACGAAGCGTCGCATCAGCTACCCTCGGCATAAAAAATGGTTTACGGGAACTCTTAAAGACCGGCGCCGCTTTCTCTGCATTGCCTTTCAAAATGGGCGCAAGGTCGGCATGGTGCGTTTGGATTTTCATCCGGGCGATGTGGCTGAGATCAGTGTCAACATCCGTCCTGAAGACCGCGGCCGGGGCCTCGGTAAAAAAATCCTGAAATTGGCGGATCGGCTCCTTCGGAAACAAAAAAAACATTCCGTCCAAAAAGCCATCATCAAAAAAGGAAACATCGCCTCAGAAAAGGCATTCTCGGCCGCCGGTTACCGGAAGATCCATGAATCGGAGGACCAAGGCTACTCCGTTTGGATCAAGTCTTGAAAGGTGAAGCGTGTCGAAAGTTCTAATCCTGGAAGAACAAACCCACGTCCCTCAAAGCGGCTACGATCATGTCTTCTCGTTTCGCGCCGCGCCCGCTGATTCGTTTCCCGACCATTACCTTTCCGCAGCAGAGGCCGATTCTCTTTATGAGGAAGTTTACGACGCCCTCAGCGCCTCTATCGAGGCGCACCCATTCGCCTCCTGGCTCAGTCACCGCGGCATCGATCTTCTGTGGTGTTTCAAAAAATCTATCTTTGAGCAGGCTTATCTGGCTGTCATCCGGTATGAAATTTTGCAGCGGGTAATCCATAAATTTCCCGGCGGCCAATTTTATCTGGAACGTCTCCCTAAAAATTCCAAAGGCTCCCATCTTTCGGAAATTTTGGAAGGGTCACCTTTTAAAACGGCTGCGAATATCCGTTGGATTGGTGAGGTGGTACCGGAAAAAATCTCGCGGGAAGACTGCCCTCCTAATTCCTTTTTACCCCCGATGCTTGTCTTGGGAGATCTGCGCCGGCAAAGCGTTGCAACCTGTTACGATTTCCAAAAAGCACAGGGGGTTTTGCGACACCTGAAGCAGGATGGGTACATTCTTCTGTCCAATTCCCAGCCGCGCCGGATGTTTTTCAACGCCCTTCTTCACCGGGCCTCTCTTTGCCAGATCCATTACCGTCCCCAAGACGGTATTGGGTATACAAAAATTTGTTCGGAGTTGATAGAGCGAGCAAGGCGGGAACCCGGGCTGTTTGCGGGCCTTCGCTTTCGCGGGTTGGAGGTTCAAAACCTTTTGCGCTCGAAGCTCTGCAGGGTCTTTGAAGAATCCCTGCCCCGTCTGCTTTTCGAAATCGACCGCTTCCATGATTTTTTTTCTGCCGCCTCTTCGCTTAAATCAATCCTGCTAGATGAGGACATATCGCCGCCGCGCCGGGCGCTGTGTAAAATCGCCCGAAGCCGTGGAGTTCAGACCTTCGTCGAGTGCCACGGCGTGATCGGTGGCAAGCACGGATTTGTCCCACCTGCGGCAGACAAGATGTTCGTCTGGGGTGAGGCGCAGAAGAAAAAGCTGGTCATGTGGGGCGCGCCGGAGGAGCAGATCATTATTTCTGGCTACAGTCGCTACACCGCCTATCAAAAAATGGATTCGGTGGCAGTGCGCCGGTCCGTGGCAAAAAAATTTGGACTCGATCCTTCCAAAAAAATCGTTTTACTTGCCTTTCCTCCGATTACGCATTCTTGGTTCGTGATTTTCGAACAAAAAATGAGGAAGGTGATTGAACAAACGCTTGCCGTGGTTGCGGAATTGCTTGGCTCGATTCCCCAGATGCAGGTGGTCCTCAAAGTTCACCCCGCCGACCATGAAAAAAGCTGGTATCGGGATTGGCTCAAAAAAAATCATCCGGAGCGTTTTGTCATTGTGGAAAATTACGATTCCTTGCTCCTCGCCAAAGCGGCGGATTTTTTAATCGTCTATCAATCCACTTATGCCGTGGACGGTTTTGCCTTGGGCAAACCGGTGATTTCCCTTTGGGATGATTCCAATTTCTTCGATGAATTTAAACCCTATAAAGTTTTTACGGAAGTCAAAAGCGCAAAAGAGTTGCGCGAGGCGATTTTGAAGTTCTTAAACGGTTTCGTTCCTCCCGCCAATTGGCAGGAAGCCCGCCGCGCATGCCTGAACGAAAACGGGGAAGACCCCGATCGTTTTATCGCCTCGGTATTAAAAAATGGAGTTTCCCTTGTCGCGACATAAGGAAATTTTCGAACAGGCCGGCGTTTATTCACTCAGCACCCAGCTCACCCAGCTCATTACACTGATTGCGGCTGTCCTCTCGCGCCGGTTCCTCGGCCCCGCGCAAGTCGGCATTTGGGCGACGCTGCAAATCCTGGTGGAGTACGCCAAATATTCCAGCCTCGGGACGCTTTATTCCGTGGCGCGGGAACTGCCCTATCTCATCGGCAAGGGTGAGCACGAAAAAGCGGGACAAATTAAAAATGTTGTGTTTACGACCGTGATGATCGGTTCTTCGCTGATGGGCCTGGGCATTTTCCTCTATGCCTTTTTGACGCGAGGCCGCTATTCCCATGAGGTGACTTACGGTTTGTTTTTTATTTCCGGAGTCATTGTGCTGCAGCGGTTCAGCGATCTTTTGATCGGCTTGCTGCGTTGTTATAAGAAATTTCATCTGGCCTCGGCGCAAATGATCTGGTCGAGTGTGGTGAATGCGGTGCTCGTTGCCGTCCTCACTTACTACTTTAAAATTTTCGGATTTATTTGGGCCATCGGCCTAAGCTTCCTCTTCAACATTGCTTTCATTTATGCCCATCATAATTTTCATTTTCGATTTCAATTTGACCGTTCCAGGTTTCGGGGCATTGTTCAATTCGGTTTTCCGTTGATGATCCTGGGCGTGATGACGACCGTCTTACGAAGTATCGATAAAATTATGGTCGCGCGTTTGCTCGGTTTTGAGGCGCTGGGCTTTTACAGCATTGCGCTGATGGTGAATTCCTACATCGGCAGTTTTGCCAATTCCGTGGCGATTGTGCTGGTTCCGCACCTGCAGGAAAAATACGGTGCCCAGGACAACCCCAAAGACCTGGTCAGTTTTCTGGAAAAAACCGGGCACGCGTTTTCCCTGATGACCCCCGTCCTGATCGGCGCAGCCTGGATGGCGGCGCCCTATTTTATTGCGCTCTTTTTGCCGCAATTCATTTCCGGCATTCCGGCCATGAAAATCCTGGGTTTCAGCATGTTTTTTCTTGCGCTGGCACAGCCTTACAATGATTTCTTAATCACAATCAAAAAACATTTGGCCTTGTTTCCGCTTCTCGCGGCGACTTCGATTTTTGCGCTGATCCTTAATTATGGGATGATCCGGGCGGGCTATGGCATTGCCGGGGTCGCGCTGGCCACGACCGTGACGTCTTTTTTCAACTACGCGGTGATTTACTTTTTTGCCTCCCGGAGCCTGACGGATGGAAAAACGGCGCTGGCAAAATTTACCATTTTTATGAGCCGCGGAGCTTACCTCCTTCTGATTTGCGTTTTGATCGATTTTTGGCTTCCCGCCAATCTTCTTTCTTTTCAAAGCGCTCTCATCAGGCTGTTGCTTTTCGGCCTTCTTTACTTGCCGCTCATGGCCAATTTCAACGCCCGTTTTTCCGTCCTTTCGCTTGTTCGAGAAAAATTTTTCGGTTATAATTCTACCCGATGATTAACCTTTTTGGTTCGAAAGTTGGGAAAGAAGAACTCGAAGAGATCCGCACGAGCATCGAAAGCCAGTGGCTTGGCATCGGTAAAAAATGCCAACTTTTTGAAGAGCGTATTGCCAAACGGCTTGGTGTTTCTGACTTTGTGATGCTCAACAGCGGTTCCAACAGCCTACTTTTGGCGGTGAAGCTCCTGGGTCTGGAACCCGGTTCCGAGATTATCATTCCCTCCTTCACCTGGATTGCCTGCGGTCATGCCGCCGTGTTGAATGGGCTTAAGCCGGTTTTTTGCGATGTCGATCTTGCCACGCATAACGTCACCCGCGAATTGATCGAGCCTCACATCACGAAAAAAACAAAAGCCATCATGATCGTTCACTATGGCGGAAAACCCGTCAAGCTGGGTCCCATCATGCAGCTGGGCCTGCCCGTGCTCGAAGATGCGGCCCATGCGATTGACTCCAAGATAGGTGAAAAATACTGCGGCACGATCGGTGATATCGGCATTTATAGTTTCGACGCCGTTAAAAATCTAAGCATTGGCGAGGCCGGCGGCCTCACCTCGACGAACCCGGAAATTGCAAAAAGGGCGAGGATGCTGCGTTATTGCGGCATCGGCCAGTCGGCGAGGCAAAAATCCCTTCCAAAAGACGGCAAGCGGGAAGGGCGCGGGGGGG
>ORMF012409841.1_pt1 | contig 12845 bp, 8 predicted proteins | sample 1779871 | NCBI WGS metagenome assembly ORMF01 (sample SAMEA104232316, study PRJEB22302) | groundwater metagenome | biome: forest; feature: aquifer; material: groundwater | place: USA | collected 2011-08-07 | depth 5.4 m | reverse complement strand
TTCATCAACCCGAACACTCAAATGTCCTGGAACGATTCTTACGTAGAGCAGGGTTTTCAAGTTTTGGAAGCATTAGGGAGTACCCAAATTCGAAACATAAAAGCTTGGGGTTCTTGGTCTATGATTGCGATTAAAGGCCAGGGAAAGCTGGCAGAAGCTGTTCAAGATCAAGGAATCCCCGCCGTATCACAAGCGCAAGTTTCTGTGACTTTAAATCCAAATGCTGATCGGCGGGATACAACGCCGCCGCAAATTATAATTACCTCAATCATTCCGCAATATACCAATCAGTCTCCGCTGGTGGTGAGTTATACGGTTGATGGAACGCCGAAGCAGATGTCATTTAATTTACAGGAGGGTGTGAACAATCTTTCAATTGTTGAAGTGGATCAAGCCGGTAATCAAACGACTTACCGATTTTTGATTACACGGGATACGATTCCACCAACAGGTTCAATTAATATCAATAGCGGAGCTAGTTCTACTAATACACTTAATGTAACGCTTAATTTGTCAGCGACGGATTCAGGAAGTGGTGTTGATAAAATGAGTTTTTCATTTGACCAAGCGAGTTGGACTACCCCAGAATCTTATGCCACTATCAAGCAGATTGCGCTGCCCAATAATGCATCGCAAACCAAAACAGTTTATGTGAAATATTACGATAAGGCGGGACTTGTTTCGAGTGTCTATTCAAAATCAATTATCTTTAATGCCGCATCGCTAGATGCGCCGGTCACACTCCGTGCACTTCCTACTTCCACAACCCAAATTAATCTAACTTGGGTAGATAATTCAAATAATGAATCTGGTTTTAAAGTCGAAAGAGGAGTAAGCTCAAACGGAACTATTATTTATAGTCAAATTGGAACGACCAATGCAAATATTACCAGCCTTTCCGATAGTGGTCGCACGCCCAATACGATTTATTATTACCGGGTGCGCGCTTACAATTCAGCGGGTGATTCCAATTATAGCAATAGGATTACCGCAATGACCCCGGGTGGGGCATCGCATATTTGGCAAAATCAATTAAACCCATTCGATGTCAATCAAAGTGGTTCTGTAACGCCTCAAGACGCGCTTTTTGTGATTAATCGTTTACTGACCCAACCTACAGGAGTGCTTACAGGTGTTCCCGCAACTCCGCCAATTTATTATGATGTCAATGGTGATGGATCAGTCTCTTCTTTGGACGCGTTGCTTGTCATTAATTACTTATTGGTTTCAGGATAGTTGAATCGTTTTTTCTTTTAACAACAAAGACGGATGTCCGTAATGAATCTACAATTCTCAGCAGCTAATTTATTCGGCGGTCTTGTGTTTGGCTCCATTGGCATGTGTGCCTTTATGTATGGAAAGAAACAAGTTGAATGGAAACCGATGGCTATTGGCATCCTCCTGATGGTTTTTCCCTATTTTACATCAAGCAATCTTGCCCTCTACGGAATAGGATCTTTTCTTACCGTAGCCCTCTTTTTTTAATCTGGAAAATCTCAAAATTATTGACTTGTTGTATCTATATACTACAATTGTTGTACTATATGACAACAAAGGCGATTTACCAGATTAGTCACATTCGCTCACCGCTCAGAGAAAAACTATTCGGTTATTTCTTTACTAATCCGGAAGAGAAACTCTATCTTCGTGAAATTGCGGTCAAAATTAAGGTCGATCCGGCGAACCTTTCCCGCGAACTGAAACGCCTTGAAAAAGAAGGCATTTTTATTTCAGAAAAAAGCGGTCTTCAAAAATATTTTGCGTTGAATCAAAAGTATGTTCTGTACGAAGAACTGAAATCAATTATTTTAAAAACCATTCCCGCCAAATCTGCAAAAACTCGAATTCTCCCTACCGAATCAAAACAACTCACCCGTAATTCTGGAAGCTCTCTCGAGAAAGAACTTGGAAAACGGATTTTGATTCTGGACGGCGCGATGGGAACGATGATTCAAGGTTATAAACTTGATGAGGCAGGGTACCGAGGCGCGCGCTTTAAAAATTGCAAAACCAGTTTGAGAGGGAATAACGATCTTCTCTCGATCACCCAACCCAAAATTATTTCTGAAATTCATAAAGCTTATTTAGAAGCTGGCGCTGATATTTTAGAAACCAACACGTTTAATTCGAACCGGATTTCGATGGCTGATTATCAAATGGAAGATCTGGTTTATGAGTTGAACGTCGAAGGCGCGCGTCTTGCCCGGGAAGCTGCGGATGAATATTCATCCAAGAATCCAAAAAAACCTCGTTTTGTAGCCGGCGCGATCGGACCGACCAACCGCATGACATCGCTTTCTCCTGATGTGAATGACCCGGGATTCCGTGCAGTAAATTTTGATCAAGTGGTGGAGGCGTACACGGAACAAATCCGGGGTTTGGTCGATGGCGGCGTTGACATTCTTTTGGTCGAAACTGTTTTTGATACGCTGAATTGCAAAGCGGCGCTTTTTGCGATTGAAGAATATTGTAAAAAAACAGGAAAGAGATTTCCCGTGATGGTTTCTGGAACGATTACGGATCAAAGCGGACGGATTCTTTCAGGGCAGACGCTTGAAGCATTTTGGATTTCGATTTCTCATGCCAAATTGGTTTCTGTGGGGCTTAACTGCGCGCTTGGCGCAAAAGAGCTCAGGCCGTACGTTCAGGAATTATCAAATCTCGCACCCATTTACACAAGCGCTCATCCGAATGCGGGGCTTCCTAATCAATTTGGGGCCTATGATGAAACGCCGGAAAGCATGGGCGCGGTGGTGGAAGAATTTTTAAAAGAAGGTTGGGTAAATATTATCGGCGGATGCTGCGGTACAACGCCTGCCCATATAAAAAAGATCGCGGAAATTGCCACTAAATACCCTTCCCGAAAAATTCCAAATGTAAAACCGTATACGCGGTTAAGCGGATTTGAACTGTTTGTGATTCGTCCCGAAACTAATTTTGTGAATGTCGGAGAACGCACAAACATCACAGGTTCTCCAAAATTTTCAAAATTAATTTTAGCGGGAGATTACGATGGCGCGCTTTCGATTGCGAAACAGCAGGTAGAAGCCGGTGCGCAGGTGATTGATATTAATTTAGATGAAGCGCTTCTTGATTCAGAGGCGGCGATGACAAAATTCCTCAATTTAATTGCTTCAGAACCTGACATTGCAAAAGTTCCGATCATGATCGATTCCTCCAAATGGACTGTGATTGAAGCGGGTTTGAAGTGCATTCAGGGGAAAGGAATTGTTAATTCCATTAGTTTGAAAGAAGGGGAAGAATCTTTTCTGAAATATGCAAAGAAAGTGCGGGAATATGGCGCGGCGGTTGTTGTGATGGCGTTCGACGAAGACGGACAGGCTGTTACCGCAAAACGGAAAGTAGAAATTTGCGAGCGCTCTTTTAAACTGTTAACGGAGAAAGTCAATTTTCCGCCTGAAGATATTATTTTTGACCCCAACATTCTCACGATTACGACAGGGCTTGAAGAGCACAATAACTACGCAGTCGAATTTATTGAAGCGACGCGCGAGCTTAAAAAACTTTTTCCTTTGTCGCATGTGAGCGGCGGCGTCAGCAATCTTTCTTTTTCATTTCGCGGAATTAATCCGATCCGCGAAGCGATGCACTCAGCATTCTTATATCACGCGATTAAAGCCGGAATGGATGTCGGAATTGTGAACGCGGGGCTCATAGGTGTTTATGACGAAATTCCAAAGGATTTACTCGAGATTGTTGAAGACGCAATTTTAAACCGAAAGGGAGACGCCACCGACCGTCTTCTTAAATTTGCTGAAACTGTTGGAAAAGAAAAAAAGACGGTGCAGAAGGAAGAGGTTTGGCGGAAAGGAACTGTGGAGGAGCGTCTTTCGCATGCGCTTGTGCAGGGAATTACGGACTACATTGAAGCGGATGTGGAAGAGGCGCGCCAAAAATATCCGAAGCCTCTTCACGTGATTGAAGGGCCGCTCATGAGTGGAATGAATGTGGTGGGCGATTTGTTTGGCTCCGGGAAAATGTTTCTCCCTCAAGTTGTGAAAAGTGCCCGCGTGATGAAGAAAGCGGTCGCGTATCTCACGCCTTTTATTGAAAAAGAAAAGGAAGCGGGAGGCAGCCGTTTTGCGGGAAGAATTTTGCTGGCGACGGTAAAAGGTGATGTGCACGACATCGGAAAAAATATTGTGGGTGTTGTTTTGGGCTGTAACAATTATGAAATCATTGATTTGGGCGTGATGGTTCCGTGCGAAAAAATTCTTCAAATAGCCCGCGAGAAAAAAGTGGATATTATCGGTTTGAGCGGGCTTATCACGCCTTCGCTTGATGAAATGGTGCATGTGGCGGGTGAGATGAAAAAAGAAGGTTTTAAAACTCCGCTTTTTATTGGCGGAGCCACGACCTCACTTGCTCATACTGCCATAAAAATTGCACCGGCCTATGATCAATCCGTCCTGTACGTGCGCGATGCTTCACGAAGTGTGAGTACGGCAAGTAATTCGCTTTCCAGCGGAAAAGATAAATTTTTTGATGAAAAACGTGAAGAATATGACAAACTTCGGGAAGAGTATCTTTCAAAACGTTCCGACGTCAAATATCTTCCGATTGAAGAAGCGCGCAAAAATAAATTTAAAAGCGATTGGAAAAAAGTCGAGATTATAAAACCTGCTTTTCTCGGGGTCAAAGTTTTTGAAGATTATCCGTTGCAAGAAATCTATGATCGAATTGATTGGACTCCTTTTTTTATTACGTGGGAACTTAAAGGAAAATATCCCGCGATTTTTGATGATGCCAATATGGGAAAAGAAGCGCGGAAATTATTTGATGATGCACAAACTCTAATCCAAAAAATTATGGATGAAAAACTGCTGATAGCCAAAGGAGTTTGCGGACTTTTTCCGGCCAACAGCGTGGGCGATGATATTGAGGTTTATGCGGATGAGTCGCGGAAAAAAATCGTTACTCTTTTTCATACGTTAAGGCAGCAGTCGCCCAAAAATCCGGGCGAGGCGAGTTTTGCACTCGCTGACTTTGTGGCGCCGAAAGATTTAGACGTGAAAGACTATATCGGCGGATTTGCAGTCACAGCAGGAATCAAGATTGAGCCGCTTGTCGAAAAGTTTGAGAAAGATCACGACGACTATCACGCGATTATGACGAAGGCAATCGCGGACCGGTTTGCGGAGGCATTCGCCGAAAAAATGCACGAGCGAATCCGGAAAGAATTTTGGGGATACGCAAAGAATGAATCGCTCACGAATGACGAGTTGGTTCACGAAAAATACCGCGGAATTCGTCCGGCGCCGGGTTATCCCGCAGCACCTGATCATACTGAAAAAGGAATTTTGTTTGACCTGTTACAAGTTGAAAAAAGTACGGGAATCCGTCTTACGGAAAGTTTCGCGATGTATCCGGCAGCTTCTGTGAGCGGTTTTTATTTCGCTCATCCAAACGCCAAATACTTTTCTGTCGGAAGAATCGGGAAGGATCAATTGATAGATTATGCCCGTCGAAAAGGAATGGATGTTAAAACGATCGAAAAATGGCTTTCTCCCAATCTGAATTACGAACTTTAAATTCCTTTGAAGATTAAAAAAGTTGCTGTCTACAAACTCAAAGTAAAGCTCACGCAGCCTTTCCGGACCGCGCCGGGGCAACATGACGACCTTACCAATATATTAATAGGTATTGAGCTTGAGAATGGCATTCAAGGCTTTGGTGAGGCGGCTATTGCGACGCATATCACGGGCGAGACGCTCGAACAAACTCTTAAAAATTTAGAATCAATTTCACCGCAATTAATCGGTCGTCGTGCTTCCGATTATTCTCTCATCAGCGCGAATGCGTCTCCTCAACTCAAAGGAAATGCTTGCGCGCTCGCCGGACTTGAAATGGCACTATTAGATGCGTTTACACAAACCCGAAAAATTCCGCTTTGGAAATTGTTCGGCAAAAAATGGCATCCTTTAAAAACAGATATGACCGTTGTGATTGGAACGGTTGATCAAGCTAAAGAATCCGCACGGAAAATTTTTGCACGTGGTATCCGAGCATTTAAAATTAAAATTGGGCGGAATCAAGAAGAAGATTTTGAGCGGGTGATAGCAGTTAAGAAAATAGCGGAAAGAAGTGAAATTTATTTAGACGCCAACCAAGGATTTAGCGCGAAGGAAACGCTTCGGTTTTTAAAACGGCTCTCAAAAGCGAGAATTAATCCGGATTTAATCGAACAGCCGGTTCCGAAACACGACTGGGAAGGGCTGAAACAAGTGACGCGCGAAGCAAAAATTACTGTGATTGCCGATGAAAGTGTTTCTTCCGAGGAAGACGCGCGCAAGCTCGTCAAAGGAAAATATGCGCACGGGATTAATATTAAATTGATGAAGTTTGGAATTTTTAAAGCGTTTGAAATCGCAAAACTTGCGCGGAAAAATGGTTTTAAACTCATGATTGGCGGGATGATGGAAACAGAGCTTGGAACAACGGCATCCGCGCATTTAGCGGCAGGGATGGGTGGTTTTGATTATGTTGACTTAGATTCTCAGTTTTTTTTGAAAGAAAAAGTAATGAATGGGTCATTTGTGAGTCCGAGCGGAATTTATAATTTGAAAAAAATTAAATCAGGAATTGGCGTCCGGCCTTGCGTCAATTTATTTCATGATTGAAACCTCGTTTGGAATTGTTGCCACTTTAATTTCAATTGAGGTATTCGTCCTTTGGATTTCAGAATACCCTTTGCTTAAGAAATATTTTAAATTTTTGCCTGCCGTTTTCTGGATTTATTTTATTCCGATGATTTTTTCGACATTTCATGTTGTCTCACCCGCAAGTCCGGTTTACCAATCCATTTCAAAATATTGTTTGCCGGTCAGTTTATTTTTGCTGTTACTCGGAGTGGATGTCCCGGCTATTTTGAAACTTGGGAAAATAGCGCTTATCACTATGCTTGCAGGCAGTTTCGGGATTTTTTTCACGGCACCGATTGTCCTTCTTTTGTTTAAACACTGGCTTCCCCAGGACGCATGGATGGGTTTTGGAGCGCTTTCCGGTTCGTGGATTGGCGGAAGCGCCAATATGATTGCGGTGAAAGAAGCGATTCACGCGCCCGAATCAGTTTTTCTTCCGATGATTGCAGTCGACGTGATCGTTTCTTATTCCTGGATGGGAATTTTGATCGCTCTCGCTTCTTACCAACAGCAATATGATACGTGGAATCAGTCGAACCGGAAAATTATCCAAGAGTTGAGAAATAAAACATCGAATCAAGCTGCGAAAAAATTTAAAGGATTTAAAGCAAGCTCGCTCATTCAAATGTTAGGCCTTGCGGTTTGTGCGACTCTTTTTTCAATCTGGATTTCGAAATTAATTCCCGAAATGAAGAACTTTTCCGCGAACACTTGGGTCATTATTATTGTCTCCTCGCTTGCGCTTGCATTTTCATTTACGCCGCTTCGAAAATTAGAATCAGCTGGAACTTCCAAAGTGGGTTATTGGGTTCTTTATTTTGTCTTAACTTCCATTGGTGCAAAAGCCAATTTGGCCGATATTACTTCCGCACCGGTCCTAATTCTGGCGGGATTTGTATGGGTTTTTCTGCATTTCTTATTTATGATTGCCATTTCAAGAGTGACAAAGGCTCCGCTTGCTTTGATAGCGACGGCAAGTCAGGCAAATATTGGAGGCCCTGTATCGGCCCCGATTGTGGCGGCGGTTTATGAGCCAACACTTGCTTCTGTTGGACTTTTACTGGGTATTTTTGGTAATATTGTAGGGACTTATTTTGGTCTTTTATGCTCCAAATTGTGTGATTGGATCCATTAATATTTTAAAATTTAGAGGAAGGTATGATTTGTCCAAATTGTGATGAAGAAATCGGAGATGAAAATAAAGTAATCGGACTTTGTCCCCGTTGCGGTGAAACATTTGATTTAGAGGATGTGGATAACGAAGATGAAGACCTTGATTGGGATGAAGACGACGAAAGTGATGACGAGGATGACGAGAAGAGTGAAGACTATGATTCTAAGCCGGAATAGAGAAAATAAAGCCCTAATAACCCCCTTCTAAAAATCACTTATTAAAGCCCTCAAATAAGCTGAATTGGCACCTCCTACCGTTTTGAATCCGCCCATTTTTTAGGTTATTCTTTACTATCACCCGTTTAGCCCCACATTATCCTTATTCCTACTTTCGGTGACACAACAGTCTTAATCTGTTTTTAAGGAACTAAAATGGCAACCAACATAGAATCTAAAAAGAGTATAGAAGAACTTCTGAAAAACCTTAGAGCGGAAAAAGAGATTTCCGTTCAAAAGGAGATTATTGAGGAAATTGGGGTCGAACTCCTTTCGACTAGAAACAGGGGAGCCTTCTCAGCGATTTTGGATGTTCTCAAAAGCTCTCATCCTGATATTAAATTAAAAGCCATCGAAGCGCTCGGTAATATCGGAGATAAAGAAGCGATTGATGGTTTCATCCCCCTATTAAAAGATTCTGATTCATCTGTGCGCGCAGCCGCTGCTTACGGACTTTTTCAAATGCCGGATCCGCGTTCTATTACTGCGTTGACGCAAGCATTGAGGGATCCGGAAGAAAAGGTCCGTACAAGAGCCGCGGAAGCGCTCGGGAAAATTGGTGTTCACGCGGTATTTCCATTAATTCAGGTATTAAAAGATGAGAACCCGCTTGTCCGTAAAGACGCCGCATGGGCGCTTGCAATGATTGAAGGACCTGCAGCCGCTTCGCTCATCCAGGCGTTTAAAGACGAGAGTGAGCACGTCCGTTCTGAAGCGGTTGAAATTTTAATTCAGATCGGTAAACCCGCTGTCACTTCTCTTTTGGCTTCTTTAAATGACTTTGATTCCAGTGTGCGCGCAAAAACAGCAGAAATTCTTGGAAGAATCGGTGAACGCGGAGCCACGTATCCGCTCACGTTACTTTTAAAAGATGCTGATTCATCTGTTCGCGGAAACGCTGCGGAAGCTCTCGGAAAATTGGGCGATATGAGAGCCGTTCAGCCATTAATTTTACTTTTGAAAGATGTCAACGCTTCCGTTCGCGAAAATACTGCAGAAGCGCTTGGGAAGCTGTCTGACCAGAAAGCAGTTGAGCCTCTTAAGTTAGCGCTTAAAGATTCTGTTTCTGAAGTGCGCATGAAAGCCCAAGAAGCGCTTCAAAAATTAAGCGAAATCAGTTCAGTGGATATTTTGATTCGTGCGGTTCATGACACAAGCGAGAATGTGCGCGCAAAAGCAGCTGAAGCACTCGGAAAAATTGCGGATCAAAAAGCAGCCAATCCTTTAATTCAAGCGTTAAGCGATGCGAATCCGCGGGTGCGCGCAAAAGCCGCGGAATTTCTCGGGCGCATTATGGATGCGCGTGCGATTGAGCCTTTAATTGCTGCTTTGCATGACCGGAACGATGGTGTGCGGGACCAAATTTCATGGGCGCTTGGAGAAATGGGAATTCAGGCAATTAGTCCTTTAATTCAGGCGCTTGAAAGTAAAAATGAAAAAGTAAGAGATGCAGTCAGCCGTGCGCTCGCGTGTATCGGAGATGCAGCAATGGAAGCCTTGGTTTATGCGTTGGGACATGAAAATCATTATGTTCGCGCGAAGTCCGCGGAAACATTGGGGCGCATCGGAGATCCTAAATCAGTTCCTGCTTTAATTAAGGGATTGAATGATGAGAATCCAGAGGTGCGCATGAAGGTCGCTCATGCATTGGGAGAAATTGAAGATAAAAGAGCAGCTTATCCAATGATTCAACTTCTCGGAGACAAAGATGAAAAAGTACGGACGGAAGCCGCGGAAGCGCTTGGAAAAATTGGTGACAAAAAAGCAGTCGATCCTTTAATTAAAGCGCTTCGCGATCCTGATGCGCATGTGCGAATGCGAGCCGCAGAATTCCTGGGGCGCATCGGTGACCCAAAAGCAATTCCACCTTTCATTCAAACATTAAAAGACCGCAATGCCAATGTGCGCGCTCAAGCCGCGTGGGCGTTGAGCGGGATGGGTGCGAAGGCAGTGGATCATTTGATCAAAGCTCTTCTTGAGGATGTTGATTTTCGTGTTCGTGCCGAAGCCGCCGGGATTTTGGGTAAGATCGGAGACAAACGCGCTACATTTCCTCTGGTGGAAGCTTTAAAAACAAAAAATCAGGAAGTCCAATTAACGGTTGTGGAGAGTCTTGGAGATTTGAATGACCGGCGTGCCGTGGATGCACTTCTTCAAACGCTTGAGATTGAATATGAAGAGGTGCGCGCAAAAGTTGCGGAAGCGCTTGGAAAAATTGGGGATAAACGTGCGATTGATCCTATGATTGTCACGTTGAGCGATTCGGATCCAAACGTTAGAGCAAAAGCAACGGAAGTTCTCGGAAAAATCCCGGATAAAAAATCCGCGCCATCTTTAATTGTTGCTTTGGGTGATTCTGATACAAAAGTCCGGACCAAAGCAGCGGAAGCACTTGGAAGCATGGGAACTTTAGCGGTAGAGCCGCTCATCCATTCTCTGGAAGATAAAGATTCCAAAGTACGCGCAAAAGCATCTGAAGTGCTTGGCAGCATTGGGGACCGCCGCGCTGTTCAACCGCTCATTCGTGTGCTCAAACAGGATCCAGATTACATGGTACAAGCAAAAGCTGCATGGGCACTTGGGATTATGGGCGGTTCTGCGATTGAAGCTTTAGTTCAGCTTTTAAGAACCGGAGATACAAATGTGCGTTCAAAAGTTCTTGAGGTCATCGGAAAAATCGGAGGACGGAAGGCCGTTCACGCTCTGATTCTTGCACTTAAAGACAGTGATTTTAATATTCGCGTAAAATCCGCATGGTTTCTTGTGATGATTGGAGAACTTGCCGTAGACCCGCTGACGCATGTTTTAAAAGCTCCGGATTCTGCATTGCGCGCAAAAGCCGCTGAAATTTTGGGGCGAATCGGAAACAAAGAAGCAGCTTATGCCGTCATTCAAGTGCTTAAAGATTTAGATTCAAATGTGCGTGTAAAAGCCGCAGAAGCGCTCGGAAAACTAGATGATACGAAAGCGGTTGAACCTCTCACGCAATGTCTTAAAGACTCCGAGTCAAGCGTTCGCGCAAACGCAGCGGAAGCGCTTGGTAAATTAATGGATCACCGAGCTGTAGATCCGCTCCTGCAACTTTTCAAGGATTCGAGTTCGGAAGTGCGCGCAAAAGCGGCGGAAGCTTTGGGGAGGCTTGGTAGTAAGCGTTGTGCTCATGCTTTAATCGCCGCATTGGATGATCCGGATTCCAACGTTCGCGCGAAGGCGGTCGAAGCGCTTGGAATCATCGGGGACTCAAAAGGTGAATCTCTTCCGTCCCTAATTAAATGCCCCAATTGCAATAAATTAACGAAACAGATGAGACAATCCAGAGAAGTGCAGGGAAAAACAAAATTCGCAGGACTTTTTATTGTCCTTGGATTTATTTTAACACCCCTTCTCATTGGAATTCCGATCGCGCTTTACGGTTCCCACCTTACCATGCAGAAACTAAATTTTTGGATTTGTGAACACTGCAAGCATCAATTTGAACTCCATTGGTATCAATAGCAATCATGTAATTCCATTCATTTCGGCTCAATAAAGTTCTCTTTTATGGACTTGATTTTTCAAAGTAGCCGTGCCAAAATAAATGTCTGTTTTTAACATTGCGAGGCTGAATACTACTAAGGAATTATGATTAAATCGCGCGGTCGCCTACAAAGATCTGTTGTTTCTAATTTCGCTTTAATGATTCAAGGAGATTTACAATGAAGACGTTTTTTCGTGTAACATTCGTAGCTGTTGTGTCATTTTTGATCGTCCAACCTGTGTGGGCTGCAACTTATAAAATCGATCTCGATCACACAACCGTTTCGTTCAAAATCCGGCATTTGTTTTCAAACGTAACGGGTCATTTCAAACAATTTGAGGGAGCAATTGAATATGATCCCGCCACTTCTGACAAATGGAACACCACCGCAACCATTCAGGCGGCAAGTATTGATACCAATGTTGCCGGTCGTGATAAACATCTTAAATCAGCTGATTTTTTTGATGTCGAAAAATATCCCACAATTACTTTTAAGAGCACAGGCGTTATAGATGCAACGAAAGATGGCGCAAAATTAAATGGCGTCCTTTCAATTCATGGTGTCGAAAAACCGGTAACGCTTAATCTCGAAATTCACGGAGTCGGCAAAGACCCGTGGGGAAATACGCGCGCAGGTTTTACGGCGACTACAAAAATTAACCGGAAAGATTTTGGACTTACTTGGAATAAAGCAGTTGAATCTGGGCAGTTGCTCGTGGGTGAAGAAGTTGAAATCACCCTTGAGGTCGAAGGTGTTTTAGCTTCCTAATAGAATTTTAGCAAATAATAACGGCTCTCTCAATCCGGAAAGCCGGCAGTTTAATAACAATAAAACAGGAGGAGTAAAATGAGTAAGAAAAAAGCACTTATCGCTGCTTCAGTCGCAGGACTGCTTGCGGTATCAGGTCTTTCGCTGGTGCAAACGGCATTTGCGGCAGATGCAAATGTGAATTGCGGAGGCGTTAACGCTTGTTCCGGAAAAGGTCAATGCGGCGGAAAAGACCATGCTTGTGCAGGTAAGAATTCTTGCAAAGGCAAAGGGGTTGTGGAAGTCAGCAAAACCGCTTGTGATGCTTTAGGCGGAACTGTAGCCAGCTAAGATTTAACTGTGAATGCGCAACAGGAAACTCATATGACTTCTAAATGGCCCGCACTTGGTTCAGGTGTTGGACTGCGCACTGTTCATTATCCGGTGATTTTAAAGGAATGGCCCCAAATGGATTGGTTTGAGGCCATTACTGAAAATTATATGGATTCGGGTGGGCGCCCCATTTACG
>ORMF011908644.1_pt1 | contig 12846 bp, 8 predicted proteins | sample 1779871 | NCBI WGS metagenome assembly ORMF01 (sample SAMEA104232316, study PRJEB22302) | groundwater metagenome | biome: forest; feature: aquifer; material: groundwater | place: USA | collected 2011-08-07 | depth 5.4 m | reverse complement strand
TAGTTGGTCAGGACGCCGCCATACGAATAGCCCCCGACGCCCAAGCGGTTCGGGTCGGCGTAGCCCTGGCTGATGGCGTAATCAACGCCGGCCAGCACGTCTTCAGTGTCCTTGTTGCCCCAGTCGGCGAAGATGGCCTGGGCAAAGGGCTGCCCGTAGCCGGAAGAGCCGCGCGGGTTCACCTGCACGACCACGTAGCCGTGCGCTGCGAAAAGCTGCGCCCGGAAGTCAAACCCGAAGTCAAACCGCCACACCGGCCCGCCGTGAATCCAGAGAATGGTGGGATAGCGCATCTCGGCGCGGAAGCCCGGCGGCTTGAAGAGGAAACCTTCCAGCGGCGTGCCGTCCTTGCTGGCAAAGTGAATCTTTTCCACGTCCGCCAGGCGCAATTGCCCCATGAACGCATCATTTGTGGTAGTGAGTTGCCGCCACGAACCCCCTTGAAGGACAAACACCTCGCCGGGAAGGTGCGGCTCGCTGACCAGAGCAGCCAGAGTTCCGTCGCCGCCAACGGAATAGCTATCCACGCGGCGTGCCCCGGAAAGTATCCGCCGCACTTCCCCGCCCTTCGCAGGAATCTGGGCCAGGTGCTGCTGGCCGGCGTCTTCGAAAATGAAATAAATGGACTGCCCATCGGAAGAAAACCGCGGCGCACTTCTAACGAAGCGGTCGAGCTTCTCGGTAAGGAGCTGCGCCGGGCCGCCTTTGGCGGAGACTACGGCCAGGTGCTCGGTGGCGTAACCAATGCCTCCCCCGCCGGTGGCGCTGGTGTAAGTAATCCACTGCCCGTCGGGACTCCAGGCGGGACGATTGTGACGCCCCGGCACCGTAGTGACGCGAAAGAGCGTTGCGCCTTTGTCGGTGCTGTCGGCGGCGACCAGCCAGATTTCGCTGTTGAAGGTGCGATCGGCGTCCTCGGTGCGCTGGCTGACAAAGGCCAGGAAGCGCCCATCGGGAGACCAGGCGGGCTCGCCGTCATCAAAATCGCCGGAGGTAAGCTGCGTCAGTTGCTTCGAGGCCAGGTCGAAGACAAAGAGGTGGTTGCGGCGGCGGTCGAGGTAGCCGACACCGTCCTCTTTGAACTGCAGGCGGTCAATCACCCACGGGGCCGGGGTCTTGTCGTCTTTCTTTCCACACGCGCTGTCGCCCTTCTCGGCCTTGGCCTTTTCCTCCGGCGTCGGGTCCTTGATGACCAGCACCAGCCGGCGACTGTCGGGAGACCACTCGTAGGAGCGCACACCTTGCACGACGGTCGTCAACTGCTGCGCTTCACCGCCGCCGCGGTTAAGCAGCCAGACTTGTGTCTTGCACTCCTCGCGGGCGGCGAGAAAGGCCAGGTATTTCCCGTCGGGGCTCCAGCGCGGGCGGCTGGCCGAGCTGCCCGCGGCCGACATGGGCATAGCTTCGCCGCCGGCCGCCGGGATCATCCAGACCCGCGTCTCATCTTTGTCGCGCTTGAGGTCGATCGTGGTCACGGTGTAGGCGACCCACTTGCCCTCGGGACTGGCTTGCGGGTCGTCAACCTCTCGAATCTGAAACAAGTCATCCACCGTGAGGGTGCGCAGAGGCGCGGGGGTTTGCGCCGTCGCTGGCACCAAACAGGCAAACAAAAGAAGGGTCAAAAAAGCTGCCACTCGTTTCATTCTCGGTCTCCTCTCACAGAGCGCATTTTCTTTGAGGCAGAATCCTTCGGCGGTCGCTCGCGGGCAAGTTCTCGCAAGCATAGCGCAACACCAGCCGGGGAGCGTGCGGCCGCCAAGTCGCGCCGAAACCATTTCCTTGCGGCACGTCCAAGGGACACGCTCAGTCTCCGGTAAGCCCGTTTTGCGTGCACTTGAATCTGGGCGACAATCCTCGAATCACGCGCATAGTGCGGAGAGATCCCCCATGAAACGCGCACTGCGTTTGGCTGTAATCGTCTCGGCCGTGGCATGTGGCTTGTTCGCTCAATCTACGGATGTAAAGTCCACCGCCGACATTTCCAAGGCGGGCATAGACCCGAAGAGATTCCGGATTTACGGAATTTGACGGCTCAGGCAGAAATGCGCAACCTTCTCGTGCTATATAAGCGGCAACAGCCACCACGCCGGAGGTCGTCATTCCCGCTCCTAAAAAAGCTCTCGACGCGCTCGCTGCCTACAGGGCCGCAATCGAGAACGACCTGAAGAAGGGCATTGCCACCGAGCATACCTACCGCCCTGCCCTCAAGGCGCTCATCGAGGCGCTGGGAGCGGGCGTGGAGGCGGTCAACGAACCCCGCCAGGTCGAGTGCGGCGCGCCGGATTTCACCATCCTCAAGAAGGACCTGCGGCTGGGCAACATCGAGTGCAAAGACATCGGCAAGCCGCTCGACGGGGAACTGAAGGCCGACCAGCTCAAGCGCTACCGTAAAGCGCTCCCCAACCTGATTTTCACCGATTACCTGGAATTCCGCTGGTTCGTGCGCGGGGAGGAACGAGGAGACCCGGTGCGTCTCGCCTCCGTCGTGGGGAAGAAGCTCCGCCCGGAGCCGGACGGCCCGGAAGCGCTGGCGCGGCTGCTGAACGCCTTCCTCACCGAAGAGATTCCCACCATCACCGGCCCCAAAGAGCTGGCGGAGCGCATGGCCAGCCTGGCGCAGATGATCCGCGCCGCCATCAGCCAGGCGCTGGCTGTCCTGCTGGAGCTGACCACCCATCCCCATCGCTTCAGCGAACTGCAAAAGGCCCTTCCGGAGATTCCGTCGCGTTCCCTCGCCCGATTGCTGGCACGGTTGGAAGACGACGGCGCAATCGTTCGCAAGGTCACTTCCGGTCGGCCCGCCAGGAGCGTCTACTCCGTCCCCATGGAAGATGAGTGCCTGCGTGAAGCCCTGCGGAGATTATCGCGCTGGGCTTCCCGGAAATTCGGTAGCCGTTGATTCAGGACGAGCCGGCGGGGGCCCTGAGGGCCCCGGCTTGCCCTGGAGCAGGCGAAGGGAAACGCCCGCCAGCACAAAGCCCAGGGCCGTGTTGGCCTTCATGCTCGCCAGGCCGGCCCTAGCAGACGATTTTAGAACTCTGGCGGCCCACGGCATGCCCGAACTGCCCGCCCTTGCCCAGGTCCTTGGCAGACACTGAGCACGTCAGGTTGGTGCAGGTGTTTTCGGTCGGTCTCAAGCCGCCAGGGCCTCCTTCTCTTTAAAATCGACGGACACCCCGCGTGCATCCCGTGGCACCAGCCCGTAGAGGTAATAGTGCGGAACTTCGGGGCCGTGCACTGCGTCTCCGAGTGTTGTCGAGGGTGCTGAAACAACTTCAACGTGACCCAAGACTCCAGTGAAGTGAACGTGCCTGTGACCGTGAAAGACCACGCTTGGAAGCCGGTTAATCGTATCGAGAACCGCCTTGCCATTAAGCAGCGCCGTGAAATGAGCAAGAAACCGTCCCTTCCCACTCTCCGCCTCGAACGTTGGGAGGGCGACGTGGTGGTGGAGTGCATATATCACACGATGCTTGGGGAACGCGCTCAGCAACTCATTCGTACGTGACAATTGCTCGTCATCAATTAGCCCATATGCATTTCCGATGATGCTGTCAGCGACGTCGTTGCTGTCAAAGGCTAAGACGAGCGTTTCGCTGCCGGGCACCTGAACAGCCATCGGGAACAATGAATGCCAGACCCTGAACGGTACATCGATTCTTCGCTCAGTCTCAGGGTCGGTGATGTCTTGTAGTTCAAGTTGACTCGGGGGGGAGAGCCAACCTGAGGCGCGTGAGTACGCGAGCTCGAGCATCGGCTGGGCGGGGTCGGCCAGATATTGCTCCAATTCGAGACGATGCCCAGCGAGAGCTTCACGGAAACTCACAATACCCGCCTCGCCAGCCCACACCCATGCACGATCCCCCTGGATGCGGTCGATCGCCGCCATTCCACGCATCAGTCTAAGATTACGGAGCGGTCGGCCCAAGCCCTCAGCGGCTGTGAGGTGATCTGGAAGGGTGATGTTGACATCATGATTACCCGGGATGAGAACACATCGCCCGTGCAACTCTGGCGGCACCGCCTCGAAGAAGCGCTTCCACTCCGCGCCTCGGCCGCTGTCGGTTATGTCACCCGTGATGACAATAGCATCGACGCTGCCCAGGCGGTCAACCGTGTGAGCCAGGATTTTCCGGAACGATATGTTGCCGCTGGATCCTCCACCTACGCGCTGGTCAGCATCAGAGGTCGTAAGGTGCAAATCGGACAGGTGCGCAACAGTCAACAGCAGCCGGGCGCTTCGGCTGCGCGCAAATTCTTTGGAGACGAGGTTGTATGGCTGCCCCTGTTTAATGATCCTGTGTGCCTCGCGTATCTGCCGCACTAGACCAACACATCCCAGGCAGAGAAGACAGAGTCCGGGTCCGGCAGGTAGGGCTGCAATTGCATGCAGTGACATTTCTGACCATCTCGGCGGTGTACTTATACGAGCCTTGGACCATTCCACCACAAATGCCAACCGAAATAGCCAGCAGCCGAAGACAAGAATCAGGAAATATGTCGAGGATACCGCTGCACGAACAATCAGCCCGCGCCGTCTGCGAATCGTTGGGCCGCAACGAGACCGGATTAGACGCTCAACCACTTCCGATTGCACCCACCACACGAGGCAGAACAAGAACAGTGGCATGATCAGAATGATGTAGCCAGAAGATAGTCTGTGAGAGGAACCCCAGGAATCCATAGAGAGTTGCCACGCACCGACATCGGCCACGAACATTCCAAACAACAAAGGCCCCAAAAACGTAAGTTGATACACCTCTCTGACGTGAAGGACGGAACCTGAGAACAAACGCTTCGCTCCCGCCGGAGGACGTAATGGGGGCTCTGGGAACCACGGGTCAAAAAAACTCATCCTTCACCTTTCTGGCGGGCCAATTGGTCGCATGGCACGTTAAATAGAGAATTGGAAGGAGCCCCATGTTTATTCAACCGGTGGCTAGCAAATGTAATACCATCGCTCGATGTCACTCGCGCAATTACTGATCAGTAGCGGTTATCTTCCTTCGGAACTTCCGCCCCCGTTCTCAATGGAGGGCTATGCCGCGAACCTAGACAAGCTGCCCAAGGATCTGGATACGGTCGGCCCGCCGTTCAGCCGTTGTGCATATCACTCTATACCGCGCCTGCAGCATCTCCGGAGATTATTGGGCATTCCGAATCCGCTTCACCAGCTAAAACTGGCCATGCTAGTTGAGCATTACTGGCCTGAAATTGAAAAGCATATGGCCCAGTCCCTGCTTTCATTAACCCGGTTGGAGGTGAACCCGGATCCTCCCCGAGCGTTATTGAAAACAGGAGGATTCGATGATCTGGATACGGCAAGAGTGCTTCGATCGTCGGCCTCACGGTTTCTACTGCAGGCTGATCTTTCGAGGTTCTATCACACCTTGTACACCCATAGCATCCCGTGGGCACTTCATACCAAGGAGGTTGCCAAAGCACGGAAGAAAGATCGGGGCCTTTTCGGAAATCTAATCGATGAGGCAGTCCGCAACACCCAAGACCAACAAACTATGGGGATCCCAGTTGGTCCCGACACGTCGGATCTGATCTCGGAGCTTCTCGGAGTAGCTCTCGACCTTCAATTAATCGACGCAAGTCCGGCCTTAGTGGGCTTGAGATTTGTGGATGACTATTATCTTTATTTCGCAACCAGGTCAGAGGCCGAATCGGCCCTTGCCGATTTGCACAGAGTAGCCAGTCATTTCGCGGTCGAAATCAACCCTTTGAAGACGACGATTCGAGAGCTGCCGGAATCTCTCCAACCCCGCTGGAAAGGAGAACTGCGTTCCCGCGTCATCAGGCCAGATCAGGAACGGCAAGACCTTTTGACTTTCTTTAGTAGCGCGTTTGAAAACGCGGTGAAGTATCCGGGCCACAACGTTCTTAAGTTTGCGGTAAAACAGAGCACAGCACACGCGATTTCAGCGGACAATTGGGAACTCTATGAGTCGTTCCTCCTCGGCAGTCTCTTATCCGAGCCGATCCTCGCACCTACGCTCGCGCCAATCTTGATTAAGTATCGGAGTGATAGATACCCCTTCGACCTGGGGAAATTGACAAATTCATTCGCAGAGGTGGCGTTTTACCATGCGAAAGTCCGGCACGGGTTTGAGGTCGCATGGGCTCTTTGGTTATGCAAGCTCTTTTCGATCGCGCTGCCAGAGAAATCGCTCCGGGAGATATCGCTTGTGGATGATCCAGTCGTCGCTCTCTTGGCTCTAGATCTCAAGTTCGCAGGGCTTGCAGACAGGCTGGATACGTCACTGTGGTCGACCCATATGCAAGCTGATAATCTTTACTCGGAGAATTGGCTCCTCGCGTATGAAGCGTATGTTAAGGGGTGGCTACCTTCCCTCGATGGATCTGACTATGTGGCAGCCGATGGATTCTTCGGGATTCTTTCAAAGAATGGCATCGAATTCTACGATACCGGGACGCGCGACCCTTCCGTTGATTCTGGATGGCTCGAAGGCTATTAATTCAACGACTTCAACCAGCTATGTTTGAGTGTGCCGAAAAGGCCTCAGCCTCTCCACCCGCACATTATTGAATTAGAAAGACGACAACATCGCCAACCCCGCCGATCAAAACCACATGTTTTTGAAACGCCCGGGACGCGCCTCGGCGAACAGGCCGAGCGCCGGTCGTGGCGCAAGTTCAGCCGAGCCGGATCGCCGGTCATGGTGAGACAATCGTCCGGAGGCCGGGGATGTCTGTCGTCCAGCTCCACAAAGGAAGCTTGGCGTATTTGATTGGGGGAGAAATCCGGATGGCAATGCCGCAATTGACTCCGCAGCAGATTGCTCAGGTTTCGGGGCTTGTAGCCCAATACATCGCAGAAAAGCGCGCGAGTTATGCGCCGCGCGCGGTTCCTCTATCCGCGCACCAAGTGGCCCAGATGCAAGGATTCTTTGCGCCGGAACTTCTGAACGGCACGCGGTTGCTTGTACTGCAAGGGGAAAGGGTGCCGAACCCGGACTTCTACCCGATGCTTGCGGCGTTAGGGTTCGCGAATCTACCCGATCAATCCGCGATGAACGCGATTACGTTTTCAGACGTGGTTGTGTCACATGGTCCCTTTTCAAGTGGACTCCTGTTTCACGAACTCGTTCACGTAGAGCAGTACCGTCACCTCGGCATTCCGACTTTTGCCGGGCTTTACGTTCGCGGTTTCCTTAGTGGCGGGGGGTACGACGGTATTCCATTGGAGGTCCACGCCTACTCCGTTGGGATGCGTTACGAAGGCAATCCAGCCGGGCAGTTTTCAGTCGCGAACGAGGTGAGGCAGTGGATCGCAGAGGGCCGATACTAGCGGCGAAAGCCGACCAAGCGTGCGTCCGCAGTCAGGGTAAGGTCGGCGGGCGATGCCCCGCTGGAAGGTGGTTTCTGTTCGTACTATTTCAAGCTCGTTCCCAGGCTTAACTTTCGCGGTTCTCGTGCTCCGTTGGGAAGCGTTCAACGGATGCTGCTAGGGTAGAATAGCGGCGTTTTCCTGGGCCAATTTAGAGGTAATCCTCGCTTTGCGAAAAGAGTACGAGCCGTCGTTCGTCGCCGATGTCGAAAGCTGGATTAACAGCATCCTTGAGGGTCGAAAGGGTCTGCCGTTCAAGATTGCTCGCGTTGAAGAGAGTGCGGAGGGTAAACGCACTCGCCGCGACCTGACCGTCTACGATCTCGACGGCAACAAGGCGTTAACGGGCGAAGTCAAGATGCCGGACGCACCCGATGGAAAATCGCCCTACGCCGAGGACGTGGTCCAGGACGCATTCACGAAGGCAAGTGAAGTTGGCGCTCGCTATTTCTTCACTTGGAACGTCAACCGCTTCGTACTGTGGGATCCCAGCAAGGTTACGCTCCCGATTCTGCAACGCCAGGCGCGGGACTATCCCTGGTTTACGTTGAAGGCCTCAGGTGAGGTTCGATCTCCTGCGGTTATCCATAAACTCCGGACGGAGTACCTTCCGAAATTCCTTGAAGACTTGGCTGCGATCTACCGGGGTGAAACACCATTCGGAGTTCTTCCGCCTGACGAGCGGTTCATCCTCATGCTGGAGGCTTTCCTGGAGCGGCCGGTGGAGTTAACCCGACACGAGATATACCACCGCTGGCACTCCGACAAAGCCTTCCGCCGTGATCTAAGCGAATGGATGGTCAAACACCAGAAATGGACCATCCCGAATAATGAGGCGGATGTAAACGAGCTGCTGGATCGGGCCGCGAAGCTGTCCTGTTATGTTCTTGCAAACAAGCTCATTTTCTACGAAGCGTTGCGCCACCGTTTTCCCGATCTGAAGCCGATTACGGTTCCCGCTTCGGTTGATTCAGTTGATCGGATGTACGGCGGCCTGACGAACTACTTTGAGATGGCTCAGAAGGTGACCGATGATTACGAGACCATCTTCTGGCCCGACTACGGGGCCAAAGTTCCGCTATTTGCTCCTGGTGCGATTGATGCGTGGAAAAGCATCATCTCGCAGATTGGGCTGTTCAAGCTCGGCACGCTTCAGTACGACGTTTTGGGCCCGATCTTTCAGCGCCTGATCGACAAGGACTCCAAACACAAGTACGGACAGCACTACACTCAACCAACGATCGTGGACGTTATCAACGCGTTTACGATTCGGCGTGCAGATGCAGTGGTCATGGACCCAGGCTGCGGGTCGGGCACATTCTTGATTCGTGGTTACGCACGTAAGCGGTGGATGGACCCGACAATGGATCATCCGACTGCGCTCTCGCAGCTCTATGGTGTGGACTGGTCTGGTTTCGCCGTGCACCTGGCAGCGCTCGGCCTCGCCAGTCAGGACATGATCGAGGCCGACAACTACCCGCGCGTCGTTCGGGAAGACTTCTTCGATGTGGCTCCCGAAGACAGATTCATGACGCTGCCGCAAGCCTCGAAGGTGAAGACTGCCGGGCTAGGGTCCAAGCACGTTGAGATCGGCATGCCCCGCATTGATGCGGGGGTGGGCAATCCCCCCTACATCCGTCAGGAAGAGATCGAGAAGGTGAAGAAGAAGGCATACCAGAAGCTCGTAAAGCGCGAAGCGCCGGGACTGAGGTTCTCCGGCCGCTCGGACATTTACGTGTACTTTTGGCCGCATCTGAAGACGTTCCTTAAACCTGACGGCATGATGGGCCTGCTAACCAGTTCGAGCTGGCTGGACGTTGAATATGGTTTTCGGCTGCAGGACTGGTTTCTCGGAAACTTCAAAATCGTTGCGGTTATGGAGTCGGTAAAGGAGCCGTGGTTCGACGGAGCGCGAGTTGCCACTGCTGTGACCATCGTTGAGCCGTGCGCCGACCGTGAACGGCGGAATGCCAACAAGGTCCGATTCGTCCAGGTCCGGGTGCCCCTCGCGGACTTACTGGAGAACGATGGCACCGAAGACGGCCGGCAGCGCACTGCTGAAAGGTTGCGCGATCTCATTCTCTCAACGAATACCGACACCAGCACGGATCAGTACCGAATCCTGGTTCGTACGCAAGAGGAGCTGTTCCAGCAGGGCTGCAAGTTGAAGACTGAGTTGGAAGAGGAGGAAGGAGAAGAGGGTAATGCTGGGGATGAGGGCGAGTCGATGCACGACTGGAAAGAGGGTAACGGCTACAGAGGGAGTAAATGGGGCGTTTACCTACGTGCTCCCGACTTGTACTTTGACCTGATGGAGAAATACGGTAGCGCGTTCACTCCGCTAGAAGACCTCGCCGAAGTCCGGTTTGGGGTTAAGTCGGGTTGCGATACGTTTTTCTTCCCGGTTGATCACACGCCCGAAGCCCTGAAGGTGGAGGATGCCCGGGAGTTCAAGAAGCGATACGGAGCACCTCGTTCCAAAGTTGCCTCTGGCAAGGTCAAGATTGTAAAGGCTGGAGATGGGACGGTCTGGCCTATCGAAGCACAGTACCTCCAGCCAGAAGTCCACAGTTCGATGGATATTGAATCGTTGGTGGCAAAAAGCGACAAACTTAAACGCCAGATCCTACTGGTGAACAAGCCCCTCAGCCGCCTAAAGAGCAAGTTAGTTCGCAAGTACCTCGTGTATGGAAAAGATGAGACGTTCGGCGAGGACCTGGCTGTAGCTGAGCGCTCTACGTGCAAGGCAAGGCCGCTCTGGTACGACCTGACTGGCGGTAAACGAGGTGACGTTTTCTGGCCGATGATCCATAAATATCGGCATATCGTCGCCGCCAATCCAGAGCGCCTGATTTGTAACCACAACCTGTTCGATGTGGCTGCAAAGAATCGAGCCTGGGCAGATGCACTTGCGGGACTTCTGAACTCCACGCTCGTCGCATTCCTGAAACACTTCTATGGCCGCTACGCCGGTATGGAAGGCACGCTCAAGACAGAAGTCATAGACGTGAAGATGTTGCCTGTGCCCGACCTGCGGCGCGCCACGCTGGGCAGTCTAAGAGCTGTCGGAGAAGCCTTTGGGAAACTGGCGAAGCGAGATGTTCACTACTTCCTAGAAGACGCTTTGCTCGAAATGGTGCCCGTGGAGGAGTTGGACAAGTACGAGGCGATGCCTGCATCTCTTCCTCAGGAACTCCGCCAACTAGACCGGCAGGAACTCGATCGCGCTGTGTTGGCGCTGATCGGTGTGCCCCAGGCGCAGGTCCAGGCGGCTCTCGACGGCCTGTACCGGGAGACAACCTTGGTTTACCGGCGCGGACGCTTGCTCGATATCAAGACGGCAAAGAACAAGCGTGGCATGAAGAAAGGCGGCTCAATCAGCGCGGCTGAAGTGGCCGATACAGTCTGGGCAAATCTCTCACCAGGCGCGATCAAGTCCTACCCGGGCGACTTCATTAGTGCGACTGAGGATGTGGATCACTACACGCTTCCGGATGGGCATGCAAGACTGGTCGAAGACATGTTTCACAACCCGCGGCTGAAATTTAAGAGCGACGAAATCGAGTTTCGCAATCGCGAGCAAGCACAGCTCGCGCTTACCCTGTACGAATCGGGCGTAGCGGGAACCCTTTCCATCCCAAGCGACGCCAGGCGATGCGAGGCCGTGCAGAAGGCGTGGCGAGATTACGTAAAGAGCGTCAAGGCGCAGTTCGAGGAGGAGCTCGCCCACGTGACCCCGGACGAAACCAAAGCCGCGACCGCGATAAAGATGCTCCTCCGGCGTATTTTGCAGTACCAGCCCAACGTACGTGCCGCCGCAGCCCCGGTTCAGGAGACCTGCGCCATACACGGACCGAACGCCAAGTTCGTCAACTTGCAGCATGCTGCAGGAAACATCACCCGAGAATGCAAGCAATGCCTGATTGAGCGACACGGGCCGCTTCGCGAACCCGTGAGGCGTGGGCTTCAACATTGAGGCGCTGGCGTTTGGTTTCGGCACGGTGCACCTAAACCACACGGCAGAACCATTCCACAGAAGCCGCCTGGCCTGGACGTTTTCACGTTCCCGAGCCGAGCATGTTGGCTCGTTTAGAGCATGAACTTGGTTCAGAGGATTCTTCGTGTACGAAAGTCGTACCACCTAAGAATCGTCACCGGCGCTAGGTGGTAGACGGCCGCCAGCACATGCAGCCCCAGCAGCGTAGGACTTGCATTGTTGCGCTCGATGTGTGAGAGGCGGGCGGTGGAGATGAAGCACCTTGGAGTCCGTTGCCGTTCTGCAAGGGCCCTGGTTCTGAGAGCGACATCGCGCAGCGTAAGGCCAAGCCGCTCACGATGCTTTCGCAGCCGCTCCCCTGGTGTTGGTGGGCGGGGCTTGCGCCTTTGTTTTTCGCCAGCCGCGGAGCGACTCTTTGCCAACATTCCCTCCAAGTTTACCGCCCGCCGCTACGGGCCTCTTCTTTCTCCTTGCCGCACTAATCCGGGCAGCCCCCATTTCTTCAGTTAGGGCGAATGACAGATCAACAGCGGTTTGACAGAGACAATGGGGACAAAAAAGAATTGCGGTCCTGCCGCCATGCCCAACAACAGCCAGATCACTGAAGAACAAGCTCGGGAAGAGGCCAGAAAAGCAGTAGCGCTGCTTCGCAGCCCATTCGAATTGCTTGGAGTGCGGTACGAGCCCGAGAAGATCCTCGAATTGCTCAGGAAGGCTTGGCTTGACCCTCAGACGCTTGGGAATGAGTTAGTCGCCGCGACTTTATCACCCGAGATAACCCGCGAGCAATTCGACGAGGGCAGGGCGGGTCTTGTTCCGAATTCGGAACACTTTCGCATCCCAGAAGCAGCCAATGGGCAGCACCCACTGCACGGGCGCTTCTCATCCAACTCGTGCAAATTCTTCAAACTTTAGGATCGCCCTTCGCTTGTGCTCAGGGGTGGGATGCACATAACGCATGGTCATCTGGATCTGAGAGTGACCGGCTAGCTCCTTGAGAGTTGGGAGATCGACACCTGCCATCGCCATGCGTGTGAGGGCTGTGTGACGAAGATCGTAGAGGCGAAAACTAGTGTGAATGCCGGACCTGCGAAGAGCAGCCTCGTGCGACCTGTTTACGCGGCAAACCGGAACCAGCGGATTCAAGGGAGACGGAAATAGCCAGTCGCCACCAGCCTGCTTGACCCTCCCCTGCAGCAGCTCGTAGGCGCGATTCGTAAGCGGGATGTGGCGCTGAGCGCTCGCGGTCTTCCCTTTCCGCACTCGGATGCTACGAAACTGCTGATCCAAGTCTCCGACCCGTAGCTGACACACTTCACTCGGCCGGAGCCCTGTTTCCAGCATGACCGTCGCAACGTCCCGAAGAAGAGGGCTAGCCGCGTTCAGATAGCGGGCCTCCTCCTCCCGGGACAGAACTCGAGAGAACCGGACCGGCTCGGGGAAAAACTTGATGCCGTTCACTGGATTAAGTGTCGCCCTGCGGAGCCGGACC
>ORMF011309549.1_pt1 | contig 12848 bp, 9 predicted proteins | sample 1779871 | NCBI WGS metagenome assembly ORMF01 (sample SAMEA104232316, study PRJEB22302) | groundwater metagenome | biome: forest; feature: aquifer; material: groundwater | place: USA | collected 2011-08-07 | depth 5.4 m | reverse complement strand
GCGCGCAGCAGACGCAGCGCAAAGTCGCCCGCCCCGAAGTGATAGACGCCCGCGGGCAAGCCGCGCAAGTCTCCGCAGATGACATACAACTCGATTTCGTAGAGTGCGCCGGTGCACGACGCCGCGCGGAAGAAAATCTCGCCGCCGGGAAACTTTTTCGTTCGCGTGACGCCTGCGGAGAAATAAAGAATCTGCGCGAGTGTAGCCAGATCGGGGACAACTTCTTGCGCGGGCGAGACGCCCGGGTCGGCGATGGTCGAAAGCGCAGCGAGGCCGCTTTGCGCGGCGTCACGCGGGAGAGGAATCGGTTCAAGTGTGGGATAGACCTTGAACGGGAGAGGATAGTTTTCGAAGTCGAGGAAGTGGCGGTTGCTGCGCACGCTCGCGGAGGAATGCTTCGTTTCGTTGTGATAATTCCAGGCGAATTGAGTGTCGCGGTTGTGCATGTGTGTCGTGGAGTTCGCTTTTCTAAGTTTTCAGTTCGACGAGCGTGACGGCGGCGCCGCCGTGGTCGGGTTCGGCGTCGGCGAAGCGCTCGACGTGCGGGTGATCGGACAAGAATTCGCGCAGGCCGCGGCGGAGCGCGCCGGAGCCGTAGCCGTGAATGATGCGGATGCGCAGCTTGCCGTCGAGGACGGCGGTGTCGAGGAATTTGTCCACGAGTTCGGAGGCCTGCTCGACGGTGCAGCCGATGAGGTTGATTTCGCCGGTAGAGACGGCTTCGTCGTCGTCGCCGGATTTCGCGTGGACCTGGACCGCCGACTTTGCCGGGTGGAAGCCCGGCGCTACACCGCCTCGACCGCTGGACGCAGCAAGCGGCGCCCCTACGGCACCGACAATTGAAACGATGTCGTCGAGGCGGATTTTCATGCGCAGGGGGCCGGCCTGGACGTCGGCGGAGTTGCCGTCAAGCTGGCGAAGAATGACGTGCTGCTTGAAGCCGCGGACCTGCAACTTCGCGCCGGGGACGAGCAAATCCGGCGCGACAGGCTGGCGCGCTTCTTCTGGAGAAATGCCCAGGTCCTGCTGCGATTCGGAAAGCGTCTGCACGACAGCGGCGTCGGTTTCTTCGCGTGCACCGGCACGAGCCTGGACAATTTTCTTTCCGGTTTGTTTTTCAAGCTGGGCGCGGAGCTGGCGATCTTTCACGTCGCCGACAAGTTTTTTGATTTCGCGCTCGTAGTTGGTGAGAACTTCGCCGAAGCGCTGCTCGAGTTCGGCGATGCGGCGGCGCTGGCGCTCGGCCCATTCAGTGCGGAGCTGGGCGCGCTCGGCGACGAGAGCGTCGATTTGCTCGCGGGCCTGGCGCTTGATGTCGTCCAGCTCATCGCGGGAGCGATGCAAGTAGGCGATGAGGTCGGCGGCTTCGCGAGTTTCGGGAGCGAGCTGCGCGCGGGCGCGGTCGATGATTTTTGCGGGCAGTTCGAGGCGCTGGGCGATATCAATGCCGCTGGAGACGCCGGGGACGCCAACGAGAAGGCGATAAGTGGGTCGGAGATTCACGGTATCGAATTCGACGGCGGCGTTGACCACCCCGGGCGAAGTGGAGGCGTAGGCCTTCAGGCGGTCGTGGTGCGTGGTAGCGAGGGTGAGCGATCTCTTGGCGCGAAATTCCTCGAGCAGCGCGACGGCCAGCGCAGAGCCTTCTTCGGGCGCGGTGCCAGTGCCCATTTCGTCGGCGAGGACGAGCGACTGCGGCGTCGCGGCTGCGAGCATTCCGCGGAGGTTGAGCATGTGCGCGGAAAAAGTGGAGAGGTCGGCGGCGATGGATTGCTCGTCGCCGATGTCCACCAGCACGCGGTCGAACAGCGGCAGCGTGGCGGATTCCGCGGCGACGGGAATGCCGGACTGCGCAGAGAGCGCGGCGAGGCCGACGGTCTTCAGCGCGACAGTTTTGCCGCCGGTGTTGGGGCCGCTGATGACGAGAACGGTTTCATCTCCGCCGAGGGCCAGGGATATGGGAACAATGCTGCGGGATTCGGCGCGGAGTTTATCTTCGAGAGTGGGATGTCGCGCGGCGTCGAGGCGGAGCGCGTTGCCTTCGCTGAACGCGGGGAGGCAGCAATTGAACTCGCGCGCGAAGCGGCCGCGGGCGAAAACGGAATCGAGCAGGGCGATGGTATCCGCGGCGAAACGCAGCGGGCCGCGCTCGGACTGAAGTTTTTCGGTGAGCTCGGCTAGGATGCGGTGGATTTCGGCGGCTTCGTCGTCGGCGAGCTGGACGAGCTGATTGTTGAGCTCGACGGTGTCGAAAGGCTCAACGAATATCGTTTGGCCGGTGGCGCTCGAGCCGTGGACCACGCCGGGAACAGCTTTGCGGTCGGCGGCGCGCACGGGAATGACGAAGCGATCGTTGCGCAGCGTGACGTAGTCGTCGCCGGCCTCGGCACCGCGCGCGCGGAGAATCGCCTTCAGATGTTTCTGCACGCCGTCGCGGGCACGGGCAATGGCGTGGCGGATTTTCTTGAGCTGCGGCGAGGCGTCGTCGGAAATTTCGCCGTTGGGGAGAATCGCGCGGCGGATGGCCGCGGCGAGCGGGCGAAAATCCAGGAGCGAGCGGGCGCGCGCGTCGAGCAGCGGATAAGCGGCGGCTTCTTCGTGAAAGGCGATGCGCAGCCATGCGGCGGTGTCGAGAAGCGAGGCGGCGTCGAGCAATTCCTGCGGGGCGAGGACGGCGCCGGGAATTTCCATGCGGGCGAGCCAGGCGTCAGGGTCGGCGAGGGAGCCAAAACCCATCTCGGAGCCGGCGCGGAGCCAGGCCATGGCTTCGCGGATAAGGGCGAATGCACCGTCAAGCGCAAAGCGATCTTGCGAGAACGCAAGAGTAGAGAAATGCCGGCGGCCCGGCGCAGAAGTTGTGCGCCGACGGAGGATTTCCAGCAGCTTTTCCAACTCCAGGATGTCAGCAGAAGTACGGCTCACGCAGAGAGTGTAAGGCGAAGCAAGAAAGATTGCCACAGAGGCACCAAGTCACAGAGAAAATCAGAAATCAGAAATTAGAACGAGGAAAGAGAGATCCTTCGCTTCGCTCCCTTCGCTGCGCTCAGGGCAAGCAGGATGACGATGAGGTTGATTTGGGTGCTGGACAGGCTGAAGCCTGTCCCACGAAGGCGACCCATCGCCTGCTCTACGAGGGCGCTATTTGCCGGAGGCGATGGCGTCGTTGGCGTGGTCGAGGCGCCAGAGTTCGCGGAGGAGGTATTCCACGGCTTTCTGCGGATTGCCGGCGATGTAGAGAAGGCGCTCGTCCTTTTCGCCCCAGGGAGAGGGATGGCCCTGCTCGACTTCGCGGACGCGCTCGACGATGGGCCGCCAGAATTCTCCGATGGCCACGCAGGGCTTGCGCTTCATCACGCCCTTGTTGAGCATTTCCCAGACCACGGATAACTCGACGAGCGTGCCGGTGCCGCCTTTGCAGATCACGTAACAATCGCCTCGCTCGATGAGGGCGAAGAGACGCTCCTGCCAGGTATTCACCTGAATGACATCGTCCACCCAGCGATTGGGCTCGCGGCCGAAAAATTTGGCCGTGACGGCCATGGTTCGGCCGCCGGCGTCCTTGGCGCCGCGGGAGACGGCTTCCATCACGCCGCCGTAGCCGCCGGAACACACCGTGAAACCTTTGGCGGAGAGCGCCCAGCCCAGTTCGCGCGCTTCGGCGTAGTCGGCGTCGCCGTCGCTGGGCCGCGAAGAGCCGAAAACCGTGGCGATGATCTGGCTGTCTCCCATGAGAGAGCGTGACTTTTACTCCAGAGAAGCGCGGTATGCAAGGGAAAGAAGGGATCGGGGGTCAGGGATCAGGGGTCAGGGAAGAAGGGAGGGTGTAGGGTGTTGGGTTTAGGGTGTAGAAAAAACAGAACCCACGGTCAGCGCTTCTTTTTCTTGGAAGGAGGAGGGGCGCCGAGTTCTTCGACGAGCGCAATGCAGAGAGAATCGTGGACGGCAGTGGCCTCGGCGCCGCGGAGATTGTGTGCGTTGCCGAACATGGAAAAAACCACGCGCGTGCCGTGCAGCGTGTCGGCGAAGCCGGAAAGCGCGTTGACGTTGCCGAGCGAGCCGGTCTTGGCGTGGATGCGGCCGGCGGCCGTCGTGCCTTTCATGCGCTCGGTGAGCGTGCCGTCCTGCGCGGAGATGGGCAGCGTGGCGATGAACTGTTCCGCCCAGGGCTGCCTGGCGGCCCAGGCCAGCAGCGTGACGGTGGCGCGCGGCGTGATGAGATTGCGGCGGGACAGGCCGGAGCCGTCGTAGGTGGCTACATCACCTTCGGCGATGCCGATGGACTTGAAGAATTCCTGCACCACTTTGAGCGCGGCGGCGGTAGAACCCTCGGTTCCCTTCTCGCGGCCGATGGCGCGGAGGAGGAGTTCGGCGTGGAGGTTCTGGCTGATTTTGTTGACCAGGCGAACGTCGTCGAGCAGCGGGCCGGAAAGATGCTCGGCGAGCACGACAGGATTTTCCGCGGGCGCTGCGGGCGCATCGTGTACCGCGCGGGCGTGGCCGTAGATGCGCACGCCGCGAGATTCGAGGAGGCGCTTCAGAAGCGCGGCGCCGAATTCGGCAGGCTCCTCGACGGCGAGCGTGATGCGGCGCGGCTCGGCGCCCAGCGGAATCGAGCCGCGGAGCACCACGCGTCGCGAGCCGGGCTCGCGGTCGGCGGAGACTCTGGCGTTCGCGCCGGCGGCGACTGGGCGCACTTCGTTGACGATTTCGTAGAACTCGGCCCAGGGCTCGACGCCGAACCAGGCGGAGTCGCCTTCGCGGTCGGCGGGGCGCAACTCGATGGTGAGCGCGTTGTCGTTGACGGTGAGCGCGGAGACGGGCGCGCCGTAGCCGAAGGTCATGTCGTCAATAGCCCAGCCGGAGGCGTAGCGCTCGGCGGGAAAATAGCTGTCGTCGGCGACGATGTCGCCTTCGATTTGCAGGATGCCGCGGGCCACGAGCTGGTCAGCGAGCTCGGCGAGGACTTTTTCGGGCGGGCCGTCGCGCTCCACTTTGCTGTCGAAAGGAAATTTGCGGTTGGAAAGATTGGGGTCGCCGCGGCCGACGAGCACGACGTCGCCGCGGAGCCGGCCGTGCGTGTCCAGCGCGGCGCGAGACTCGAGCGTGGTGCGCCAGCGGAAGTCGGGGCCGAGCAGGGCCAGCGCGGGAATGGTGGTGTACAGCTTGGTGTTGGACGCCGGGGTAAAATACTTTTCGGGGTTGTGAGCGTACAGAGTTTCGCCGGTGACTGCGTCGAGCACCAGCACGCCCCAGTGGCCTTTGGCGGCCTTGGCGTCGGCAAGGATGGCGTCGGCGCGGGCGGAAAACTTGGCGACGTCGGGGCGGACTTTGGGTTTTTTGGGGGCGCGCTGCGAATAGGCCGCGGGTGCGAAGGAGCACAGGCTCCACAAAAGTGTTAGCGCAACGGCACGGCGGCGAGAAGGAATCATCCGCGATCCTTTCGGGTATGAGAAAATGCCCGGAGCGGGATTATAGTCGAAGAAGAAAGTGGAAGAGCTAAAGAGTTGAAATAGTGAAGGACGGAACCAACGCAGCCCGCTGCGCAGGCATCGAAGAAGTAGCCGGACCCCAGCCGCGGCGAACAAGGGAATTTCACCACAGAGTTATTTGCGAAAATGAGGAGACAGCGATGAGAAAAGCGATGGCGACATTCATGACGGCGATGCTGGCGGTGCTGGTGCTGCCGCTGGCGGCGCAGGACCGGGAAAACGAACGGCTGGCAGAATGCGGTGAGGTGTTGAAGGAAATTTTGAATGTGCCGGACAACATCCCGCAGGATTTGCTCGACAAAGCGGAGTGCGTGCTGGTGATCCCCGGCACGAAGAAATTTGCCATTGGAATCGGCGGGAACTACGGGCGCGGAGTAATTGTGTGCCGCGGCGGGGAGAATTTTACCGGGTCGTGGGGCGCGCCGGCGATGTTCCGGCTGATCGGCGGCAACATCGGCTTGCAACTCGGCGGGCAGGAGACCGACTACGTGCTGCTGGTGATGAATAACCGCGGGGCCAATTCGATCCTGAAGAGCAAGGTGCGGCTGGGCGCGACAGCGTCCGCGGCGGCGGGGCCGAAGGGGCGTACGGCGGAGGCGGCGACCAACGAAGTGATGCGCGCTGAGGTGCTGACCTATTCGCGCGCGCGCGGACTGTTTGCGGGGATTTCACTGGAAGGCTCCAACCTGCAGGAAGACGGCAACGCGAACAAACAAGTCTATGGCCGGAAAATCAGCGCGCGGGAAATTTGCCGCGAAGGCAAGGCCGGCGTCCCCGGAGCCGCCAGCGCGCTGGTGAGCTTGCTGAACAGCAAGTCGCCGAAGAACCTTTCGGAGCCGAAGTCGTTGCAATGAGAGAGTCCACCGCCGGCAATTGGCAGTGAATCGTCAGAAGCCCTTCCGGGCGCCCCTACATAGACCAGGGAACGAGTCGCGCCAAAGCGCGGTACGGCTCCGTTGACGCTCGGATGGCGGGGACCGCCGCATGGGCTTTCGTGCCCCCAGGCCGCTCACGTCTTGTACCGCGGTGCGTCTACCTCAAGAAGGGGTGCCCTCCGATGAAAAAAAATACCGCTTGTTCGTTCTTTCTTTTAACCTTTGTGCTTTTGATTGCCGGAACTGCGTTTTCGCAGCAGGCGAGCGAGCTGAAACTCGATCCGCTGCTGCTGGTGTCACTGAAGGAATCCCGGAACATCGCAAAAACGCTGGGAGACGAACTCTACCCCAGCTGGGACTTCAGCAAGACGCCGGTGCTTTTCTACCGTCCCCAGGTCCAGGAGCTACTGATCGGGTTTGCGCACAAGCCGGAGGGGTTTTCCGAATACACCGGTTTTCATCCGCTGCCAAAGGAAACCATCTACGTGCGCAACGGAAACACCTTCATCGACATCGACGACCAGAATACCACCCGGGAAATTGCCGGGGTCGAGGCGCTGGTTGTGGCTGACCAGTTTTCGCGGATGCGCAACCAAATGCGCGGCGTGCTGACGCAACGCACGCCCGCCTTCGCGTCGCAATGGCTGGAGGAGTGGGGCTTTCTCCAGTCGTCCTATAAAGAACTCCAGCTTATCCTTCATGAAGGATTCCACGTGTATCAGAAGCGCAAGGCCCCGGAGAAGGGAGCGAACGAGACGGTGGTGACGCGCTATCCCGTACTGGACGCGGAAAACAACGCGCTGTACGCGTTGGAGGGCCGCATCCTGCGCGATGCGCTGCTTTCCGAAGACTCCCGCACAAGGCGGGAGAAGATGAGAGAGTTCGTGGCGGTGCGGACGCACCGGCAGTCGCGGCTCGCGCGAGAATTCGTGGAGTACGAAAACCGGAATGAGTTCAGCGAGGGCACGGCGAAATACGTCGAATACAAGTTTCTGAAAGCGGGGGAGCGAATCGAGCCGGTCCCGGAAATGTACTATCACGCGGGGTTCCGCGGGTACCGTGGAGTGCTGAGCGGGCAATTCCGGGAGGCCATGCAGGACGTGGCGCGCGTCGCGGCGGCCAGCGACGCGCGCTTCGCCAACCAATTCGGAGCAGGGCCGCTGCGCTACCGCCTGTATGAACTGGGCGCGTGCCAGGCGCTGTTGCTGGACGAATTTGCGCCGGAGTGGAAACAGCGCATCTTCGACGAAGGCGTCTATCTCTCCGACCTGCTGCGGAGCGCGGCCAAACTTTCCGAGGCGGAGATGGAAACGTACCTGGAAAAGGCCCGGGCAGAATACGACTACGACGAGGCGTACCGGAACAAGCAGGAATTCGAACGAGAAGGAAAACGCGTCATCCAGGAACGCGTGGCACGGATTCTGCAAACCGAGCAGACGCTGGTAAAGGTGGCCTACGGCGAACTGTCGGACAAGGCAATCGTAGCGCGGTTCACGCCATTCGGAGTGACGCAAGTGAGCGCGGCGAGCCTGCTGTACGAACAGGTGCCGGCACTGGTTCTGTTCAAGAAGAGCGTGATGCTGGACTTCAAGCGGGCCGTAGCGGTGCTGGTGGACACGGGCAAGAAGGAAGTCGTATTCGCGGTGGAGACGCCAGCGGCTGCGTTCGCGACGGGAGCAAGAAACAAGGTAGAGACCGAGGATTTTGTTCTTTCCGGGGCGGAGATGGAGGTGATGCGAGAGGGCAAGAGCATCCTCGTGCGGTTGATGAAACCGCGTGGGCAATAGAACCTTTTCGAGTGGTTGTGACTCCTCAAAAGCGTCAGAATATGTGAAGATCGGAACGATGAAGAGCAACGCGGAGCAGACGAGTTTTGCGGAAGAGTTTGCCAACAGTGTGACCCACGGCGTGGGCCTGGGGCTGAGTCTGGCCGGGCTGGCGGTACTGATCATCCTGACGGCGCTGCGCGGCACAGCGTGGCACGTGGTGAGCTGCACGATCTACGGCAGCACGCTGGTGATTTTGTACGCCGCGTCCACGCTCTATCACTCGATTCAGTCGCCGCGGGCCAAGCGCGTGCTGCGCATCATCGACCACGGCGCAATTTATCTCCTGATTGCGGGAACCTACACGCCGTTCACGCTGGTGAACCTGCGCGGCGGGCTGGGGTGGACGCTCTTCGGCGTGGTGTGGGGCCTGGCGGCGCTGGGGATCGTGTTCAAAGTTTTTCATGTGGACCGCTTCCCCATCGCGTCCACGCTGGTGTACCTCTCCATGGGCTGGCTGGTGGTGATTGCGTGGAAGCCGGTGATCACGCTGATTCCGGCGGGCGGCATCGCGCTGATCGCGGCAGGCGGCGCGGCGTACACGCTGGGCGTGTTTTTCTACGCGGCAAAACGCCTCCCGTACAACCACGCCATCTGGCACATCTTCGTGCTGGCGGGAAGCATTTTTCATTACGTGGCGGTGCTGCTGTATGTGCTGCCGGCGCGGAATGGCGGCTAGAAGCGAGCAGAAAAGTTGAAGCGTGACAGAGTTTCAGAGTGACAGAGTAACAGAGATCAGGAACCTGCCCGGGCTCCTTCCAGCTTGAAGATTCCAGGATAAAAACCGAAGAGAGATCCTTCGTCCCAGCAAGATTCGCTGGGACTCAGGATGACAACGTTCACGTGGCCGCCAAGGGGCAGAAGAAAAGGCTTGACTTTGTGACAATAGGTGACTGATAGTCATATATGTCTGGAGGTCAAGAATGGGCAAAGGGCAAGCGAAGCCGGGGCGGCGGGAGCGGCGGCGGGCGGAGACGCGGGAGAAGATTTTCCGCGCGGCGCTGGGGTTGTTTGCGGCGCGCGGGTTCGCGGCGGTGACCGTGGAGGACATTACCGAAGCGGCCGACGTGGGCAAGGGCACCTTCTTCAACTACTTTCCTTCCAAAGAGCACGTCTTCGGCGCGTTTGGCGACATTCAAATCGGGAAGATTGAAGGCGCGGTGGCCGCGGCGCGGGCCGAAAGCGTGTCCGTGCGGGAAGCGCTGGCGACATTTCCTCGATTGCTGGCGGAGGAACCGGGCCGCAGCCCGAAGATCATGCAAAGCATGATTGTGGCGTTGCAGACCAGCCAGCCGGTGCGGGAAATATTTTTGGGAAAAGCGCAGCGCGGCCGGCGGATGCTGGCAGAGCTACTGGCGCTGGGACAGCGGCGCGGGGAGATCCGGCGGGACGTGGCGCCGCTGGTGCTGGCGCGCGCGGTGCAGCAGGCGTATTTCGGCGTGATGTTGCTGTGGTCGCTGGACGAGGCCGGAAAGCTCGTGCAGCGGTTTGAGGAGGCGGCGCAGCTGCTGTGGCCAGGGTTGCGGGTGGCGGGAAAGCGTTGAGTGAAGGAGTAGAGCGATGAAGAAAAGAATTGCGATTGTGGTGGTGATCGTCGCGGCGGCGGTGAGCTTGGCGGCGTACATGGGCGCGTTCGGCAAGCCGGCGGAGCTGCTCAGCTCCGGCACCGTGGAGGCGCGGAACATCCGCGTGGGGTCGAAGGTGGGCGGGCGGATCACCGAGGTGAAGGTGCGCGAGGGCGACGCGGTGGAGGCCGGGCAAGTGCTCGTCATGTTTGACGAGCAGGAGCTGCTGGCGGCGCTGGAACAGGCGCGGGCCAACGCGGAAAAGTTGCAGCGCGGATTCCGTCCCGAAGAAATTGCGCAGGCGCGTGCGGCGGCGGCGCAGGCCAAAGCGAACTACGACGAATTGAAGCGCGGCTACCGCGTGGAACAAGTCGAGCAGGCGCGAGCCGATGCGGCGCGCGCGCGGGCGGACGCGGTGCGCGCGGAGGCGACGTGGAAGCGCGTGAACGACCTGGCCAACGCGGACGTATTTTCGAAGCAGCAGCGCGACGACGCGGAGGGAACGTACAAGGCGGCGGCGGCAGCGCTGAAAGCGGCGGAAGCGCGGCTGGCGGAACTGGCCAGCGGGTACCGCGTGGAGCAGGTGGCGTCGGCGGAAGCGAAATGGAAACAAGCGGACGCGCAGCGGGAACTCTACGAGCGCGGCTACCGCAAGGAAGACGTGGAACAGGCGCGGGCGGCGTTGCGCGACGCGGAAGCCAAGTACCGCGAGCGGCAGGTGCTGGCGCCGACGAAGGCAACAGTGGAAGTGCTCGACGTGCGGCCGGGCGACCTGATCGCGCCGAACATCCCGATTGCCACGCTGCTCGAACGAGACCAGCTCTACGTGCGCATCTACGTTCCGGAAACGCAGATGGGCCTGGTGCGCGTGGGACAGAAGGCCGAGGTGCGCGTGGATTCGTTCCCCAAGGAAGTGTTTCAGGCGGAAGTGGAACAGATTAACCAGAAGGCGGAGTTCCTGCCGCGCAACGTGCAGACGCGAGCCGAACGCGTGCACCAGATGTTCGGCGTAAAGCTGCGCATCAGCGACCCGAGCGGGAAAGTGAAGGCAGGCATGGCGGCGGACGTGAAATTGAAGATAGGGCTAGTGATTAGTCGCTTGAAAGAATGAGGAATGAAGAAGTGAAGGAACAAACCCAGAAACACGGAGAGACAACAATTGCAGTGGCGCCGCCGAATGGCGCGGCGATACACGCGCAGGGGCTGGTGCGGCGGTTCGGAAAGTTTGTCGCCGTGGACGGCGTGGACCTGCGCGTGGAGCAGGGCGAAGTGTTCGGGTTCCTGGGGCCGAACGGCAGCGGAAAGACCACGGTGATCAAGATGCTGACCGGCCTGCTTCCGCTTTCGGGCGGCGCGGCGTGGGTGGACGGGCTGGACGTGCGCGCGGACGCGGAAGGCGTGCGCGAGCGCATCGGGTACATGTCCCAAAAGTTTTCACTGTACGACGACCTGACGGTGACGGAGAACATGAAGTTTTACGGCTCGATCTACGGGCTGCGCAACGCGCGGCTGAAACAGCGCATGGAGGCAACCATCGAGCTGAACGGGCTCGGGCCATACATGAACCGCCAAGCGGGGAAACTTTCCGGCGGGTGGAAACAGCGGCTGGCGCTGGGCTGCGCGATGCTGCACGAGCCGAAAATGATGTTTCTGGATGAGCCCACGGCGGGGATCGATCCGGTGGCGCGGCGTCAACTGTGGGATTTGATTTTCGAGCTGAGCGGGCACGGCGTCACGTTTTTTGTGACCACGCACTACATCGACGAGGCCGAGCGCTGCAGCCACGTGGGCTACATCTACTACGGCAGAAGGATCGCCGGCGGCCCGCCCGAAGAGTTGAAGGGGATGCCGGCCGCCCGCCCGCCGGGCACCAAGCGCGTGGAAATTACCGCGCCGGAAATCACGCGCGCGCTGCGCCTGGCGCGGGCCATGGACGGCATCCGCACCGCGACGGTGTTTGGCCAGTCCATCCACGCGCTGGTCGAGGAACGCTTTGATTTGGGGCAGATGCGCCAGGAACTGGCGTCGCACGGCATCCACGTGAAGGAAGTGCGCGAGCTCGAGCCGAGCCTGGAGGACGTGTTCGTCGAGCTGACGTACAAGCACAAGGAGACGGGGAAGTGGGCCACGGAGTAGGGGCAGATGGAATGGAGGGGGAGCATGGGTCGTGCCATCAAGGAGAAAATGAAGCAGGCGAACCCGTTCCGCGGATTCCGGTCCATCGTGTACAAGGAAGTGCTGCACATGCGGCGGGACATCTGGACGGTATTTTTCGCGATGATCATCCCCACGATGCAGATGATCGTGCTGGGCTTCGGCATCGACACGAACATCCGTCAGGTGAACACCGTGGTGTTCGACGAAAACGGGAAAAAGGAAAGCCGGGAGCTGATCGACCGGCTGCGGAATTCGGACACATTTCGCGTGCGGGAGTTCGTGCAGTCCGACGCAGCGCTGAACGATGCGATTGTGGGCGGGCGCGCCAAGGTGGGGATCAAGATTCCGTACGACTACTCGCGGCAATTGCTGGACCGCAGTACGGCGCAGGTGCTGGTGCTCATCGACGGGTCGGACTCGTCGGTGGCCGGACAGGCCATCAACGTGGCCACGTCTATCGGGTTCGAGGAGTCGCTGCGGCGCGCGCTGCCGCCGCGCTACGCCATTCCGGTGGAGGTGCGGCCGAAGCTGCTGTTCAACCCGGACTCGCGCTCGCCGAATTTTTTTCTGCCCGGACTGGTGGCCGTGCTGCTGCTGTTTTTCACTGCGTTCCTGACGGCGCTGGCCATCGTGCGGGAAAAAGAACGCGGGACGCTGGAACAACTGTTCGTGACGCCGGTGCGGCCGATGGGCCTGCTGCTGGGAAAACTGGTGCCGTACTTCGTGATCGGGCTGATGGGCCTTTCCGCGCTGCTGTTTTTCATGCGCACGGTGTTCCAGGTGCCCATCGCGGGACACGTGCTGCTGCTCTACGCGCTGGCCACGCCGTACCTGTTCGTGAACCTGTCCATCGGGCTGCTGATTTCTTCCCGCGCCAACACGCAGCCGGAAGCGATGCAAATGTCCATGATGGTCATCCTGCCGACGATTTTCTTC
>ORMF011916117.1_pt1 | contig 12849 bp, 10 predicted proteins | sample 1779871 | NCBI WGS metagenome assembly ORMF01 (sample SAMEA104232316, study PRJEB22302) | groundwater metagenome | biome: forest; feature: aquifer; material: groundwater | place: USA | collected 2011-08-07 | depth 5.4 m | reverse complement strand
GGTGAATGGTGAATGGTGAGCAGCAACGGGTGGGAGCAAGAATAGATGGTTGACCGTGTGACGGTACCGGGGCTCCTGAAGATGAAGGAGCGGGGCGAGAAGATCGTCGTGGTTACCTGCTACGATTTTCCTTCCGCACGTTTGCTGGATTCCGCCGGCATCGACGTGATCTTCATTGGCGATTCCCTGGGCGACAATGTGCTGGGCTACGCGAATACGCTTCCGGTTACGATGGATGAGATGATCCACCATTCTAAGGCGGTTAGTCGGGGCACTGAGAGAGCGCTGGTGTTGGCGGATATGCCCTTTCTGTCCTGTCAAACGAGCACAGAAGAGGCTCTCAACAATGCCGGCAGGTTCGTCAAGGAGGCGGGAGTTGAAGCCGTCAAGCTCGAAGGAGGCTTTTCCATCGCTCCAGCAGTGGAGAGGATCGTCCAGGCAGGGATTCCCGTCATGGGGCATCTAGGCCTGACCCCGCAATCCGTACACAAGTTTGGCGGATATCGGATGACAGGCCGGGACGACCGGGAAGCCGTACAGATGAAGTCCGATGCACGCGCGCTCGTCGATGCCGGTGTCTTTTCAATCGTTCTTGAGCTGGTGTCCCCCGATCTTGCGAAGGAGATCACCGCCGAGGTTCCGGTCCCCACCATCGGTATCGGGTCCGGACCGCATTGCGACGGCCAGGTGCAGGTATTCCACGACCTCTTCGGCCTCAATCCTGACCGGAAGCTGCGCCACGTGAAGCGATACACGGAAGCCGGCAATGCCATTCGAGATGCCGCCGAGCGGTTCGCCGCCGAGGTTCGGTCCGGCGAGTTTCCATCCGCCTAAGACGAGATGGAAGAGCTCACCACGTCTGTCCAGGTGCGCGCGGCGTTGGCACAGGCGCGTCTCCTATGCAAGAAGATCGGATTTGTTCCGACCATGGGCGCCCTGCACGCCGGTCACGCAGCGCTTATTCGGCGAGCGCGCGACGAGTGCGATGTCGTTGTCCTCTCGATCTTCGTCAACCCCACCCAGTTTGGGCCTGGCGAAGACTTTGAGCGGTATCCGCGGCCGATCGAAAGGGATCGCGAGATCGCGCAATCGACCGGTGTCGACTTTATGTTCACACCGACCGTCGAAGAGATGTATCCCGGCGGTGATCAGACGTTTGTCGAAGTCTCCGGGATCTCCGACCTGTTTGAGGGCGCCGCTCGGCCTGGCCACTTCCGAGGCGTCGCGACCGTATGCACGAAGTTATTCAATATCGTTCAGCCTGACAGGGCCGTATTCGGCGAGAAGGACTATCAGCAACTGGTCATCGTTAGAAGGCTCGTCGCCGACCTGTGCCTCCCAATCGAGATCATCGGAGTGCCGACCGTGCGTGAGCACGATGGTCTCGCCATGTCTTCAAGAAATGCGTATCTTTCATCGAGCGAGCGGGCGTCGGCTACCGTTCTATATGCCGCCCTGGAAAAGGCGGCCGCTCGTTTCGAGGCAGGAGAGCGTGCGGCGTCCGAACTCAGCAAGGTTTTGGCAAATGAGATCGCCAAGGATCCTCTGACGAATCTGGAATATGCGGAAGTCGTCGATGCGAATAGCCTACTGCCCGTTGAGGAAGTTGCGTCCCCGGCCGTCGCGCTGATTGCTGCCAGCGTCGGCTCTACACGCCTGATCGACAACGTCATCCACGATCCGGCCAGGCCTAATTCGGGCGGTTTGGGTTGACATCGGAACTTGACCCCTGCTATAATCCCTCGTCGCTGCCGATGATAAATGGCGGCGATTTCATATATGATCCCCGTTAGCTCAATGGCAGAGCATTCGGCTGTTAACCGAAGGGTTGGTAGTTCGAATCTACCACGGGGAGAAGTTGAACGATGAAGAGTGAAGGATGAAGGATGAAAGCCCGGGGCTGAATGCTCCGGGCTTTTTGATTCTCATCAGAAGTACGCACGGATTGTGAAAAACTGCGCAAGGCGCAGGAGCTTGTGCGGTTATTCACAATCGGTGGCAGGAATGGAAGCTATCTCTCGTTCTCTTCCGATACTTCGTCAGTGACATGTAACAGCTGCTCGGGATTCCCTTTAGTGACACTTTTGATCGGCCGTAGGAGAGTGGCGTCTGTTTCGGGGCGTGTGTCCGTGGGTCGCACAAGCGTATCGTGGTCGTGGACGGCCCTTGCGCGATCATGGAGGACTGATAAACAGTCGATGAGCGCTTGATCGGCGGAAGTTTTGCCGGTTCCCTCCCGCGCGAGTTCCTCAAGCGGGTCAATTGCTTCGATCCATCCGAGATGCCCGATCGCCGCAAGCCCGGCGCAAAGGAACTCCGGTGATTTCTGCGCCTCGTTGAGCATTAGCCGGAGCAGATGATGTAGGTGTTGGTCGTCAATAAGCTTTCGATGGTGATCCCGCACGTGTGGCAGGATCCTCGTGAGTTCCGCGATCTCAGATTCTCGCGTTAATTCATCAATTGCTCTTTCGACAGCCACAACTAGGGGCCCAATCTTGCGAACCCACGTGGGATCGTCCAATGCATGTTGCTGACGCCATCGTTTGTTCGTCGCCCAATTTGTGAGCCAACCCTTGGCCCACGAGTACCCCATACTTCCGAAAACAAGCGAAATGTATCCAATAAGTAGAACGATGATGCCCGATGTTGTAATGGTGCGTAGAATTGCGTAGAGAATCGCGAATATAAGCGCTGTCGCTCCAAGGAGAACGACGAATGCCGAAATCGCGATTCGATCCTTATCCGTTCGTGAAATCATCTATATTCCCCGACGACGCAATTGCCATTGCTTTCCTCAAATTGACGCATTCCCTCGATTGACTCTATAATAACCTTCACGCGATGGAGCGTTAAGGACGACTATGAACGAAAAATACGACTTCCGGGCGATCGAGGCGAAGTGGCAGAAGCGATGGGAGGACGAGAAGACCTTCCGCGCGCCCGATCGATCTGATAAGCCGAAGTTCTATGTCCTGGAGATGTTCCCCTACCCTTCCGGCGCGGGTCTGTCCGTCGGCCATATCAAGAACTACGCCCCGACCGATGCGTTCGTCCGCTACAAGTCTATGAGGGGCTTCAACGTACTGCATCCCATGGGATGGGACGCCTTCGGGCAGCCGGCCGAGAACGAAGCGATAAAGAAGGGACGGAATCCGCGCGACATGGTGCTGGAGTACGCCGCGAACTACCGAAGGACGCTCCAGCTCACCGGCTGCGCGTACGATTGGGAACGCGAGATCAACTCCAGCCAGCCGGACTACTACAAATGGACGCAATGGATATTCCTGCAGCTTCACAAGCGTGGACTTGCGTATCGCGCGACTGCGCCGATCAATTGGTGCCCGTCGTGTAAGACCGGCCTGGCGAACGAAGAGGTGAAGGAAGGACGATGCTGGCGCTGCGCCACCCCCGTCGAAAAGCGTCCGCTGCCTCAGTGGTACTTCCGGATAACCGAATATGCGGACCGACTGCTTGATGGACTGGATCGCATCGACTGGCCGGAGGGGATCAAACAGCAGCAGCGAGAGTGGATCGGTCGGAGCGAAGGGGCGGAGGGTGATTTCCCTGTCGCCGGACGCCAATCATCTCTGATCCGAGTCTTTACGACCCGCCCGGACACGCTCTTCGGCGCAACATTCATGGTACTTGCGCCCGAGCACCCGTTGGTCGCGGAAGTAACGACAGACAACCGTCGGGCGGATGTCGAGGCGTACGTTCGTCGCGCGCAAAACGAGACCGATATCGAACGGATGAGCACCGACCGTGCGAAGACCGGTGTCTTCACCGGCGGGTATGCGATCAATCCGGTTAATAACGAACGGATACCGATCTGGATTGCGGACTACGTCCTAATGGGATACGGCACCGGGGCGATCATGGCTGTGCCGGCGCACGATCAGCGGGACTTCGAATTCGCGCGCAAGTTCGGGCTGCCGATCCGGATGGTCTACCGAGCCGAGAGCGGCCCGCGCACGGAAGACGAAATGACGGAAGCGATGCCGCACGGCGGAGCTGTGGTCAACTCGGCACAGTTCAATGGCCTTCCAAACAGCAAGGAGACGGTGCGCAGGTTCATCGACTGGCTGGAGGAGAACGGTAAGGGGATCGGCAAGGTCAATTATAAGCTGCGCGACTGGCTGATCAGCCGGCAGCGCTATTGGGGCGCGCCTATTCCGATGGTCCATTGCGCGACGTGCGGCGAGGTGGCTGTGCCGGAAGAGCGGCTGCCCGTTCTGCTGCCGGACGTGGAGAACTACCAACCGTCCGGCACCGGCGAGTCGCCCCTGGCGACCATCCCGGAGTTTGTGAATACGACGTGTCCGACCTGCGGCGGTCCCGCGCGCCGTGAGACGGATACGATGGGGGGTTTCGCGTGCTCATCGTGGTACTTCCTCCGTTTTGCGGACCCTCACAACGAAAAGGAGTTCGCGTCACGGGCAAAGTTGGACTACTGGCTCCCGATCGACATGTACACGGGCGGCGCCGAGCACGCGGTGATGCATCTTCTCTACGCGCGCTTTTGGACCAAGGTACTGCACGATGCAGGTCTAGTTGGGTTCGACGAGCCGTTCCAGCGACTGCGCAACCAGGGATCCATGCTGGCATACACTCCCGGCAGGCGGCCGCAGGGTGGCGAAGAAGCACGTAATGAAGAAGACGACGAAAGGATCATCGATTGGATCGTCTTGAAGCCGGAGGAGCGTGCCACGTTCCCGGAAGACCAGATCGTATGGCGCTGGGCCCGCATGTCCAAGTCGAAAGGCAACGTCGTCACGCCCGATGAGATGTGTGAGAAGTTCGGGGCGGACAGCCTACGGATATATGAGATGTTCGTCGCGCCGTTCGAGGACAACGTGCAGTGGAGCGAGGAAGGAATCAAGGGCGCATTCCGCTTCGCCAACCGGGTCTGGCGATGGATGGTAACTGCTTCCGGGTCATTCGATCCCAATTGGGATCAGGTTCTCAATTCTTCGACCCTGCGCCCTGACAAAGTCCAGATCCGGCGCAAGCTGCACCAGACGATCCGTAAAGTCGGGGACGATCTGGAGAGCTTTCGGTTCAATACGGCAATCGCCGCTCTAATGGAGCTTGTCAACGATCTGTATGTCGTCGCACCCGCGAATACAGCCGTGGCATCATCTCCCGTCGTATCCGAGTGGTTGGAGAGTCTCGTTATGATGCTAGCTCCATTTGTGCCGCATATGTCGGAGGAAATGTGGGAGCGGCTGGGCAAATCGGGATCGGTTTATCGCGCTGCGTGGCCGCCATTCGATGTCGCCGAGGCGGCTGAGGATGAGATTACGATCGTCATCCAGGTAAACGGCAAACTGCGGGACCGCCTGGTCGTGCCGGTCGCTACGTCCGATGAAGCCCTCAAAGAGATGGCCCTTGCAAACGAAAAGGTCATCGAGTCACTCAATGGCAAGCAGGTCCGGAAAGTAATCGTCGTTCCGAAGAAGCTGGTCAACATCGTTATCGGTTAGCGAGGTTCACCGCGTGGTAAGCGCCCATGGCAACCCAACGTAAGAAAATCATAACAGTCGAACAGTACCTGGCAATCGAAAAGGAGGCCGAGTCCAAACACGAATATCTTGCGGGTGAGATATTCGCAATGGCCGGCGCCAGTGTGAACCATGTCCGAATCGCCAGCGACACAGGCACTCTAATTGGGAATCAGTTCAAGACCCATCATTTTGAAGTTTTCAACTCGGACCTTCGCGTCCGAACCGGGCCCGAAGGATTGTATACCTATCCCGACCTGAGCATAGTCTGTGGAAAACCGGAGACTGATCGAGAAACTCTTGTAAACCCGACTGTTATTATTGAGATATTGTCTCCTGACAGCGAATCGTACGATCGAGGCGAGAAGTTCATCCAGTACCAACGGATACCAACCCTCCGTCTATATGTGCTTATCTCGCAGAATATGCCGCGGATTGAGACGTATGAACGAAATCTGGAGGGGAAGTGGAGCTATTCGCTCACCGAAGGACTGGATGCAAGTGTAACGTTCGCGGCAATCGGCGTTGAGTTTCGTTTGTCGGAGGTATATGCCCGCGTCAGTTTTGAGTCGAACGACGAATATACGGACGAGTAGATGAGCCTAAGCCTGTCTGAATTCGACAAGCTCTGGGACTACGACAACCCCGCCGAAACCGAGCAGAAACTCCGCGACCTTCTGCCGGCGGCTGAAAAGAGTTCCGATAAGGCATATTTGCTGGAGCTGCTGACCCAGATCGCGCGGACCCAGGGGCTGCAGCGCAAGTTCGCAGACGCGCACAAGACGCTCGATTCCGTGGAATCTGCGCTCCAATCGGACATGAAGCGGGCTCGAGTTCGTTATCTGCTCGAACGCGGTAGAGTGTTCAACTCATCGAAACAGCCGGACTCGGCAAGGCCATTCTTCCTGGACGCATTCGCGCTGGCTCAAGAGGCGCATGAGGAGAGCCTGGCCGTGGATGCGGCGCACATGATGGCGATCATCGAGCCCCCGGATAAGCAGATCGAGTGGAACTTGAAGGCAATGAATCTCGCGGAGGAGAGCACGGATCCTCGCGCGCAAAAGTGGCTGGGATCGCTCTACAACAACCTAGGCTGGACGTTTCACGACATAGGTCAGTACGACGAGGCTTTGGAACTCTTCCAGAAGGGCGCCCAGTTTCGCGAAGCGCACCAACAGCCAAAAGAGCTGCGGATCGCCAAGTGGTGCGTTGGGCGGTGCCTGCGGTCGTTGGGCCGTGTATCGGAGGCTTTAGAAACTCAGAAGGCACTTCTGAACGAGCATAAAGTCGCCGGATCGAGCGACGGATATGTTCAAGAAGAGCTGGGCGAGTGTCTCCTCCTACTGCATCGCGAAGCGGAATCCCGTCCCTACTTCGCGTGCGCTTTCGACGAACTAAGTAAGGACGCGTGGATGGTTGAAAATGAGGCGTACCGGCTCAATCGCCTTAAAGAACTCGCCGCGTCCGTATAGTCCAGCGAAATAATGATCAGACCCGGAGAATATATCAAGGACATCCTCACGAAACCCGTCGGCACAGATTTGACCGCCCGCGGCTGGGTGAAAACGCGCCGGGACAGCAAGGACATCCATTTCGTTCAGATCAACGATGGTAGCTGTTTCCAGGACCTCCAGGTTGTGATCGAGGGAGGCAGCGTACCGGAGGACGAGCTGGCGCATGTCACGACCGGCGCCTGTGTTGCAATCCGCGGCGAGCTCGTCGAATCGCCGGCCGCGGGTCAGGCTGTCGAGCTGAAGGCTCGCGAGATCGAAGTGTTCGGCCCCGCTGATCCTGCTACCTATCCCCTTCAAAAGAAGGGCCATACGATGGAGTTTTTGCGAGAGATCGCCCATCTCCGCACGCGCTCCAATACGTTCGGCGCCGTGTTCCGCATCCGGAATGCACTCTCGTTCGCCATACACAAGTTCTTTCATGAACGGGGTTTCATGTACGTCCAGACCCCGATCATAACCTCCTCAGATGCTGAGGGCGCAGGGGCGATGTTCGGAGTTACGACGCTCGACCTCATGAATCTCCCGCGCACGGACCAGGGCCGGATCGATTATGCCGAGGACTTCTTCGGCAAACCGGCTTTTCTCACCGTGAGCGGTCAATTGGAAGGTGAGATTTTCGCGCTTTCATACGCGAATGTCTATACGTTCGGACCTACTTTTCGCGCGGAGAATTCGAACACTCCCCGACACCTTGCGGAATTCTGGATGATCGAGCCCGAGATGGCCTTCTGCGATCTCACCGGCAACATGGAGCTTGCCGAAGAGTTCCTCAAGTACATCATTCACTTCGTTCTCGATAACTGCGCAGCTGACTTGGAGTTCTTCAACAAGCGGATCGACAATACCGTACTCGAAACCTTGAAGCACGTGGCTGCGTCCAGATTCGAACATGTAACCTACACCGAGGCCATTCGAATTCTAGGGTCAGCAGATCGAGATTGGGAGTTTCCCGTGCACTGGGGCGCGGACCTCCAAAGCGAGCATGAAAGGTATCTAACAGAGGAGAAGTTCAAGAAGCCCGTAATCGTTACTGACTATCCGAAGGAGATCAAGGCCTTCTACATGCGGTCCAACGACGACGACAAGACCGTGCGTGCGATGGACGTGCTGGCACCCAGGATCGGCGAGATCATCGGCGGGAGTCAGCGTGAGGAGCGGCACGACGTATTGCTCGAAAAGATCCGAGGCCATGACCTGGCTGAATCGGCCTACTGGTGGTACATCGAACTGCGCAAGTATGGTTCCGCGCCGCATGCAGGATTCGGCCTGGGTTTGGAACGAATGCTCATGTACATCACCGGAATGAAGAACATCCGGGACGTGATCCCCTTCCCGCGAACTCCCGGATATGCGGAGTTTTGAACCCGCTTATGGCTGACCGGCCGGCAAATCTACCAAGAGGAACGGCAACCGCCCTTTTGATTGTTCTGGGCGGAATCGGCGGCGTCACGGGCTTCGAACTTTATCATCAGGGCAAATCCGCGGAATCCGATATCATCATCACGGGGACGCCTCGTCCGGCGGCCCATCCTGCCAAGCGTCCGGCGACATCGACCGCTACAGGCGCCACGGCGTCACCAATACAATCTTTACCTGCTGGCCCGGTCGCTCCCGCAAAGGTTACAGTACACGTCGCCGGCGCCGTTGTGAAACCGGGGGTTTATCATTTCACCCCGGACTCGCGAGTCGAGGATGCGCTAAAGGCGGCGGGAGGCGCCCGGCCGAGTGCAAACCTGGATGCGATTAACCTTGCTGCAAAACTCGAGGATGGCTCGCAGCTTTTTGTGCCGACTAGACTGGAACAGCCTTCCGGTGGAGTCTCCGAAGGCTCAAATAAATACACAGCGGCTTCTGCGAAAACCGCCGCGGCGGCGAGGATATCCAGCCGTTCGGGAACGAAATTCACGCAGCCCGGCAAAGAATCTGTTAATATCAACTCGGCAGGGGCTGAGCAGCTCCAGCAGCTTCCAGGCGTGGGACCCGCGATGTCCGCTCGGATTATCCAGCATCGCAAGGAAAGCGGGTCCTTCACCGATCCAGAACAGCTGATGGACATGACCTGTCCGCAAAAAGCTTAGTCAACCCTGCTGTAACTGAATCAGGCAACGGGATTACTTCGCCGGGACTGCCATCCTGTCTGACGACCAAACAATAATCCGATGACTTAGGTGAAAGCTGGAGATACAGAATGCCTGGGTTTAGTAGACCCCAGGACCTCTCCTGTTCGAGGCATTCCTTCTTCCAGGCATATGCACGGTTAGCTCCTTTCGAAACTCCAAGTATACGCGTCCGTTTGACGACAGCACTGAACTTACGAAGTGGCAACAAACCGGAGGCGATCTCCGCCCACGAACATCGACTGCGCCAATGCTTCCTTATGACCTGGTCTTCCTCCAATGTCCAAGGACGCTCATCGCGCGTTAATTGCCGCCACGAGATCAGGTGGTCCGTCATTCCATTCTTCCACCTGAATTCGACGTAACATTCCTGGCCCGATTCGTTTGCAACGAGTACTAGAACATCGTCCACGAACAAATCGATCAGGGCAATCTTGTCTGTCACTGGAACGTGGACCCATGCTTTTACCGTACGGTCGAGAAGTTCTCGCAATTCAACTTCTGAACAAGCACTCGAAGCGGTAAGGGGCAGTGATTCCAATCGAGCAATCTCACGTCTACACTCGATAAGCTTAACAAACACCGGTCGCACGGTTTCTATATTGTACTTGTCCATTTCTGCCGTCACGGCTGCGTCGTCTTGATCCTCCAGGGCCATTCGGTAGGAGCTTGAATAACTCAGGAGATGCTTGTGTTCGTTCGAAAGCTCCCGTTCTTCACGCCGCAGCCTGTCAAGATGCGCATTCCTATCGTTAATCTCATTTGTCAAACTCCGTACAATCGAACGGTTTCCATTGAGAGCCGTTTCTATGCCACGTAGGAGGTGAGCATCCAGAATCCGAGTGAGTGCATCATGATTACTCCACACAGAACATGAGCCAGTACTTATGCCATCTACATTGTCCGAACGGCATTCCCATACCAAGTGCTTCCCGTTAAACGACATCTTGTAGTCGATTGGATTCTCGTGTCGCATACAGAGCAATTTGCCCGCCCAGTGTTGCACACGATCTATACTGTGCTTACCAGTAAGACCCCGTCCAGCCGTTCGAGTGGTATTTTCGACCTCCTCATCCCACCCAGAATTGAGCAACGTGTCGAAGTCAAAGCGTGCCCATTTACGCCACACATCGTAAAAGAGCGCGACACGTTCCGGTGTGTTACATATGGCCAAGTCAGGAAAAACACCCACAAGGGTCTTCCCAACACGAACCTGGGTGTCCGGCGGCTGATCCATCGCCTTCGCCCAACGGAGATGTTTGTCCAGATACGCTTTGGCCCCTTCTCCGCTACCATAGAGTCTGACGCCAATCGCAAGGGGCTCTAGCAGAATATTTCGCAACATACGTGGCGAAGGAGAATGCTCCTGATCCATACGCAATTGGGCCCGTTTGCCACCAACGGTTACATAAACCCTAGAAATCGCCGTGGAGGAGTAGCACTCTCTCGCCGTTGCAGCGTCGAAGGGAGGTATGACCAAGCCGACTTTTCTCAGATGCCTTGACAGACCAGTCCACGAAGTTATGTGAGGCAGCAGAGATAACTCCATTATCGTTAGCTTCAGTTCTGCATGCGGTTCATAAACGTAGGGCTTTGGTGCCTGTTCCTTGCCATCGTCAGTCATGTAACGCTTCAAACCTGGCCTTACGGCCCAGCCCAACGGAAGTGGTCCGCCAGTATAGTTGCCCAGGGTTGCGCTTAGTTCCTTGGCCTTCATGCCCTGAGCGCGGAGATTCTTCCGATGCGCTGCTGCTTCTTTTGAAAGACCCATGAATTGGTCGAGGTCTGAGTCCTTGCGAAGATCGAGAATCACCCATTCACCCGCAACGGTAGTTACGATTAACGTCCGATGTCGAGCTATTCGACTTGCGAACGAGGCGGGCTCCTTCAGCCACGCGTCTCGAAACAACCGAGAGATGTCCGGCACCACCACCGTCCCGACGGAGCCCATTCCGATTTGGTCAAACAGTTCAGCCAAGTCTAGTCGAAACTGACGTGATAGGTAGGCCGATTTTCCTGTGTCGCCTTCCAAGAGTCTTATCTGCGCTCTTGGCACCCCTGCTGAGACGAGCAGTTGGGGTACGTTCTCCTGGACCAGAAGGTAGTGTGGGTTGTGATCATGTCCCGACGGGTCCGACTTTCGTATGTACACGTAGATCAGCCTTGTCTTCTCCAATTTCGGCACGAGGGCAGCCAACGCTGACTCTTCGCTGATATCAAGTTCAATTCTGAAATCGCCAATTTTTCTTACCATGTCTTATTTCCTTTCAGGTTTGCATCGAGATTAGTTTGATGGGACTGGAGTCAATTGATATTCCCGTAATGCGGCAGTACTCGCCTTACGTAACATCAACTCAAATGACCCGCGCGGGCGCGTTGATGGTGATTGCTATTGTGAAGTGATGATTTACATAGTTGTCTCCTCTTCCTTAAGTTCCCATGTGTTCAAGTCGGGCGACATGCCCGCGAGCGTCCTTGCCGCAATAACAATCCACTTGATTGACTGCTGCTGGACGTCTTTATTTTGGTTCAGCCATTCCGCCAAGTGTACTGGCGCGAAGTCCTGTGTGTCTGGTTTGGGAGGCCGGACGTCCTCGTTGATTGTTTTCACACGACGGATAGGGGGCTCTGTTTTTCACCAATGGCGAAAAAACCGACGGGTGGCGAACCCAGAATGATAGTATGTCGCTGTAGACAAACGTGTGCTCAACAGTCATACTGTCAATGACAGTATGCAGAGACCTCTGTCGATCTACACAGAATCCTCTCTTTCTTCGAGTTGCCATGTGTTAGCGTCCGGCGACATGCCCGCGAGTGTCCTTGCCGCAATAACGATCCATTTGATTGACCGCCGTTGGACGTCTTGATCTTGGTTTAGCCAATCCGCCAGGTGTGTAGGCGCAAAGGCGCTTGTGTCCGGTTTGGGAGGCCGAACGTCCTCCTTAATTGTTCGCATGTCTGCGATAGCCACAGTGAAATCCCAGGTTTGACGAAAATCCCTGGACAAAATGGCTACTTCGACATACTGTGGATTACTAACAGACAATAGGAATCACTCATGTCATACTGTTACTAATAGTATACTCGCGGAGAAAAGGTCTCACATGGTAATATATTTCAATTGTTCCATTGAGGACAAGGTCAGGTTGGATTACTTGGTTAAGGTCGGTCGTTTCAGCAACCGTTCAGAGGCGATACGACTCGGGATTTTGTATCTTGCAACTCTGCAACAGGTATTGGGTACTGACGGGTCCGTTGCACGGGCTGATTTGACAGGGGCGCGAAAAAAAATCACGAGCCGGTCACGAGCATTCTTGAGGGCGGAAGTAGATCAAAACGAGATTAAGCGCAAGGCAAAATACACCATTGATAATGTTCCGTACTCCTTGCGATTACGACAATCCCAAAATGCCATATCGCACCGGATGGAGGACTCGACCCCTGCGTCGGACGAGCCAAATGCCTCTCTTGACAAGTGGATATTCGGCCAATTCAACCGCCTCCTGCCCGCGAAAGTTAACTGCCGGTCCATTGCTCACATTCTTCAAGCGTGGACTGGGGGCATCAGTATCGCCATGGCGCGCGACGTTGTTCCACAAGATGCACTGATAGCAGGCAGGTACCTTCGAGCGGTGGACCAACTACGCAGTACGCACCATGACGAGGCGCTCGCTACGGCGTTTCCGACGGAAGACGACGAGAGAGTAGAGCATTCAT
>ORMF011465666.1_pt1 | contig 12850 bp, 10 predicted proteins | sample 1779871 | NCBI WGS metagenome assembly ORMF01 (sample SAMEA104232316, study PRJEB22302) | groundwater metagenome | biome: forest; feature: aquifer; material: groundwater | place: USA | collected 2011-08-07 | depth 5.4 m | reverse complement strand
TGTGGGGTGCGCCCGACGCGATGCGGCGCGACGCGACCCGCGCACGCACGAGGTCCATGCCCGGCACGGACGGCGACCGCGCGCGGCACGAGGACCTCGCGAGCCGCCTCATGCTGAACGCCCTCCTCGAGGTGGCGAGCCTGGCGACGGTCGCCTGCCCGCTCGCGCCCGGCGAGCACGTGGACGCCGTGGTCGAGCCGCTCGACGGCATGGTCCTCGCCGTCCTCGGCGGGCCCCTCGAGTGGCTGGTCGCGCCGCCACAGGGTCCGCCCGTGGCGCGCGGAGCGGCTCCTCGCGCCCTGCTCGCGGGCTCGTTCGACCCGCTCCACGACGGCCACCGCCAGCTCGCGCGCGTCGTCGGCCTGGAGCTCGGGTGCGAGGTCGGCTTCGAGCTCTCGCTCGCGAATGCCGACAAGGGCCGAATCGACCTCGCGACCGCACTTGCTCGTGTCGCGCAGTTCGCGGGCGCGGCCACCGTGGTCGTCGATCGCGCCAGCACCTTCGTCGAGAAGGCCCGGCTGTTTCCCGGCACGACCTTCGTCGTGGGCTACGACACCGCCGTCCGGGTGCTCGACCCCGCGTACTATGGCGGCGTGGAGGGCCGGAACAGCGCGCTCGCCGAGATCGCGTCGCACGGCGGCGGCTTCCAGGTCGCCGGACGCGTCTGCGATGGTGTATACCGGCCCGCGGAGTCGCTCGTGGTGCCACCTGCGTTCGCCGCGATGTTCCGCGCGCTGGGCGAGGCGCGGTTCCGCGTGGACGTGTCGTCGACCGAGCTCCGCCAACTCGGACGCGTCGCGGCCCGTACTGGTCGTGTCGAGGAGGGTTCGGCGTGATGGGGGGTACCACGGTGCGGCTCGCGGGCGCGCTCGCCCTGGGCACGGTCTTCGCCGCGTGCTCGGGGTCGTTCGGCTCCGGTGCGAGCGGCTCGGGCTCGGGCTCGGGTTCCGGCTCCGGCTCGGGCTCGGGCAAGGCCGAGGAGGTGTTCGCGATCGGGGTCACGCCCGTGCGCGTCGCGCCGATCTCGCGCAGCCTGTCGGGGTCCGGCACGCTCAAGGGCGTGCGCGAGGTCGAGGTCCTCGCTCAGGCCGACGGGCTCGTGGAGGAGCGGCTCTGCGATGTCGGCGACGTGGTCAAGGCCGGACAGGTCCTGGCGCGCCTCGACCGCCGCATGCGCGCGAGCTCCCACAAGGAGGCCGAGCTCAAGCTCGCCGCCGCGCAGACCAAGCTCGGGTTCGCGGAGATGGCCGTCGCCGAGCAGCGCCAGAGTATCGATCGCGCGGCGCTGCGCCACCAGGACGCGGAGATCGGGCTCGAGAAGGCCACGCTCGCGAGCAACGAGGCCGAGCGTTCGTTTCGGACCAAGGAGAAGCTCGACCAGCGCACGATGAGCACCGACGAGCGCGAGCGACTCAAGCTTGCGATGGAGCAGGCCAAGCAGGACGTGGAGCGCGCCAAGAACGCCATCGCCCAGGTCAAACTCGACCGCGAGTCCGCCGTGCTCAAGCTCGCCGAGCTCGAGAAGCGCGCGGTCGAATCGCTCCGCGAAATCGAGGAGGCCAAGCTGCTGCTCGAGCGCGCGGCGCTCGAGCTCGCCAAGGCCGAGGTCGCGGCGACGATCGACGGCGTCGTGACCGAGTGCCTGGTCGAGCCCGGCGCGCGCATCGCACCCGGCGCGGTGTGCTACCGCCTCGTCGACGCGTCGCGCTTCCACGTCGACCTGCGGTTGCCCGAGGCGGAGCTCGCCGTGCTCGCGGTGGGCCAGACCGCCGCGCTTCACGCGGGCGTCGTCGCGGGCGCGGTGCTGGGGCGGCTCGACCGCATCGAGCCATCGGTCGATCCCAAGACCGGTACCGTCGGGATCCGCATCGCCGTGCCGGGGCCGTTGGGTGGCATGGACGCGCCGCTCGCCTGGACCCAGCTCGCGTTCGCGGCGCACCTGCGCCGCGGTGTGTTCGTGCGCGTCCTCGTGCAGGTCGCGACTCACGACCAGGCCAAGCTCGTCCCGAGCGAAGCGATCGTGTTCGAGAACCAAGTGCCCCACGTCTACGTGGTGCGTGAGGGCAAGGCCCATCGCGTCGAGGTCGAGCTCGGGTTCTCTCGCGAGGACGTCGTCGAGGTGATCGCCGCCGAGCTTTCGGCGGGGCACCCGGTGATCACGGCCGGTCAGCGGCTCGTCCAGCCCGGCGCGGCCGTCAAGATCGTGGCACAGCGATCGTGACGTACGGCGCGTTCTGTCCGTGGTCGGAAAGCCTCGTAGCGGAGCAATCCCGATGACAACCGAGAATACTGCCCGTCGAGCCGTCGCCGCGACGGCGCGTCCTGTCGCGCTCGTGCCCTGCGTGCTCGCGCTCGTCGTGCTCACCACGGCCATTCCCGTCGTGCGCGCGTGCTGCACGGTGTCTCGCGGCGGCGAGCGCGTGCAGATCGCCGATCAGGAGATCCTGATCGTGTGGGACCCGGCGACCAAGACCGAGCACTTCGTGCGCCGCGCGAGCTTCGCTACGACGTCCGCCTCGTTCGGCTTCCTCGTCCCCACGCCGGGCGTACCCGAGCTGGGCGAGGCGCCGGACGCGCTGTTCACGCGGCTCGGTGACGCGATCAAGCCCGAGCACAAGCGCGTTCGGGCGTACGAGCTCGGGATGTTCCTGTTCCCCGCGCTCGCCGCGAAGGGCGTGATGCGCGGCGTCGACTCCTCCATTGGCGTCCGCGTCCTCGGCGAGCAGCGCGTGGCCGGATACGACGCCGCGATCCTCGAGGCCGACGATCCCGCGGCGCTGGTCCAATGGCTCAAGGACAAGGGGTACGACTCGCGCCCGGAGATGGAGGCGTGGCTCGCGCCCTACGTCGCCCTGCGTTGGAAGCTAACGGCCTTCAAGCTCGCCCCGGCCGACGACGGCAACCTCGGGAAGGCGACCGAGGCGATGAAGTACGCCGTGCGCATGTCGTTCGCGACCGACCTCCCGCTGTTTCCGTTCCGCACGCCCGCCGATCAGCAGGGTATCGATCCCACTCGCGGCGGCGGCGGGCTCCTGCGGGTGTTCTTCGCCGGACCCACGAAGGTCGCTGGGGCGCTCGGCGCAACGGCGTGGGACGCTCGCACCACCTATGCGCGCGGGCGCGACGATCTCGGCACGATCGTGGGCGACGGGCTCCCGGCCGGCAAGGCGCCGGCGACGGGGTGGCTCACCGTGTTCGAGGATCGGCGCTGGCCGCGTGCGTCCACCGAGGACCTGTGGTTCGCCCCGACCGACGCGCAGGAGATCGTGCCTGCCCCGATCCTCCATCGCGACCTGGTCGTGATCCCGATCGACCTCGTGTTCCTGTTCCTGGTGCTCGCGGGCGTCCTCGCCGTCCGCTTTGCGCGAGCCGCGCAGCGCGCGGCCGCGTCCACCGACGCGTGAGCGGCCGGCAGTGACGGACGGTGGTGGGTTGTACGGGGCGGCGATTCGCCGCCCCGTCGGAGTGACTATGACGGCCGCGTCGGTCGTGCTGTTGGGCGTCGTGTGCCTCCAGCAGCTGTCGACGAATCTCATGCCCGAGGTCGCGTACCCGACGATCACGGTGCGCACCGAGCTGCCGGGCAGCGCCCCCGAGGAGGTCGAGAAGCTCGTCACCGAGCCGATCGAGCAGCGCCTTGGCGTGCTCAACAACCTGGTCGCGATCCGCTCCGTGTCGCGCGCCGGCTCGTGCGACGTGCAGCTCGACTTCCGGTGGGGGACGCGCATCGGCGACCTCGTAGCTGAAACGCGGGAGAAGCTCGACCAGATCGGCCTTCCCGGCGAGGCCAAGCGCCCGTTGATCCTGCGCTACGATCCGACGCTCGATCCCATGATGACGCTCGGTGTCTCGCCTGCGATGCCCGCCATCGTGGTGCGAGCGAGCGGCGTGGCCGATCGCGGCACGGGCACGGTGTTCGCGACGCGCCTGGCGGCGCGCCTCGCGGCGGACGCACTCGAGCCCCAACCGGTGGGTCGGCCCGTGCGATGGCCTGGCGGCCAGGTTGCGGAGGTGCGGCTCCTGTTCCCTCGTGGGACGGACCTCGCGCGGCTCGTGGCCCCCGTGAAGCTAGCTGCAGAGGCCGTGATCGCGGCGTGGCCGCCGCCCACCGGGTTCCTCTCCAAGACGCCTGCGCTCGAGGGCATCGCCCCGGCGCCGGAGCCCCGCGCCAACCTCACCGCGCTCCGCCGCACGGCGGTCGAAGAGCTCCAGCGCAAGCTCGAGCCGTTGGTCGGCGTCGCGGCCGCCGAGATCCAGGGAGGGCTCGAGCGGGAGCTCCGCGTGTGGCTCTCCGAGCAGAAGCTGTCGAACTACAACCTCACCGTGGCGGCGGTGGCCCAGCGCATCCGCGCGGAGAACCTGAACCTCGCGGGTGGGATCGTGCGCGATGGCCAGGCGCAAAGCCAGCTGCGCGTCCTGGTCGAGTACGGGAGCCTCGAGGAGGTGCGCCGCACGGTGGTGACGGTCGTCGACGGCACGCCCGTGCGGCTCGCCGAGCTCGGGACGATCGAGATCGCGGACCGTGCGCCCGAGGTCAGCACCCGCGCCGGGGGCGCGAGCTCGGTGCAGGTGGCGCTCTTCAAGGAGGCGACCGCGAACATCGTCGACGTGGCCGACCTCGTGCGCGGGGCGGTGACTGGCGAGGCGGGCATCGCGGCTGAGCTGTGCGACCGCGTGCACGTCGAGGTTCTGGCCGACAGCTCGACGTTCATCAAGGACGCGACGGCGGAGGTCTACGAGACCGCCTATATCGGCTGCGCGCTCGCGATGCTCGTGCTGTACCTGTTCCTCGGGTCGATCGCGCACACGCTCGTGATCTCGATCGCGATTCCCGTGTCGATCGTCGCGACCTTCGCGCCGATGCACCTGGGCGGGATCACCCTCAACGTGATGTCGCTGGGCGGCCTCGCGCTTGCCACGGGCATGCTCGTGGATAACTCGATCGTCGTGCTCGAGAGCATCCACGGCGCGCTCGAGGAGGGGCTCGGCGCGTCGGCCGCCGCGCTCGTGGGTACGAGGCGGGTCGCGGGAGCGGTGGCCGCGAGCACGCTCACCACCGTGGCCGTGTTCTTTCCGATCGCGTTCGTCGACGGAATCGCGGGCCAGATCTTCCGCGACCAGGCGCTCACGGTCGTGTCCGGGCTGATGGCCAGCCTGCTCGTGAGCGTGCTCCTCGTGCCGATGCTCGTAGCGCTGCGCTTGCCAGTGGGGCGTGAGGGCTACAAGTTCGGTCGCGACTGGCGGCGGTGGCCGAGCTGGCTCGCGTTGTGCCACGGGATCAAGGGCAACGCACGCCGCTGGTGGCGCTGGCCGCTCATGCTCTACGACGTGGTTCGTTTCGCGCTCGCCTCCGTGTTGGACCTCGTGGCGAAGGTGCTCGCGGCCGTTTCCGTCCTCGTACTGGGCGTGGTGGGCGGCGCGCTGTGGCTCGCCGCAACGGTGTTCACTTTCGTCTTGTGGGTCCCCCGGCGGGCGACGGCGTTGGTGCTCGACGGAGTCGACCGGAGCTACCCCGCGTTCGTCGCGCGGATGGTCGACCACCCGTTCCTCGTCTTGCTTCCGGTCGTCGCCGGCGTGGCGTGGGCCGCGGCGGCCTCGCGCGGGCTGGGAAGCGAGCTCGTGCCCGAGGTGCGCCAGGGAGAGCTGCTGGTGCGACTCGAGCTGCCGATCGGTACGCCGCTGGCGAAGACGGACGCGGTGACCGCGACGCTGGAGGCCAAGCTGCTCGCCCGGCGGGACCTCGTGGCGTCGTCGTTCACGCGCTGCGGCGTCGAGCGCTCCGCGACGAGCGATCCCGGAGCGGGCGAGCACACGGCGCTCATGCGCTTGCGTCTCGTCAAGGAGGCGGTCGGTCCCGCGGGCGAGGCTGCGCTCGAGCGCGTGATTGAGGAGCTCGTGGGGCAGGTTCCGGAGCTCGCGTGCGAGGTGCGCCGTCCCGCGCTGCTCGCGCTCAAGACGCCTGTCGTGGTCGAGGTGCGCAGTGCGGACCTCGCCGTGCTCGACACGGCGGCGCGGCGCGTGGAGGCGGCGCTCGCCGCCGTCCCGGGCGTGGTCGAGGTTTCGACGACACTGCGGCCCGGCTCGCCGGAGCTCCAGCTCGTCTACGATCGCGACCGGCTCGCCACGTTCGGGCTGGACATCCGTCAGGTCGCCGAGGTCGTGCGCGACAAGGTCCACGGCACGACCGCCACACGGATCGGGTGGGAGGGTGAACGCATCGACCTGGTCGTTGCCCTCGCCAAGGCCGATACGACGGGGCACGCGGCCCTCGAGCGCCTACGAGTCGATCCCGGCGGCGCCGCGGTCCCGAAGCGTTTGTCCGAGGTCGCGCGCGTCGTGCGTCAGCGCGGGCCCTCGGAGATTCGTCACTCGGGTCAGCAGCGCGTGGTCGCGATCGACGTAAAGGCCACGGGCTTGGACCTGGGGTCGATCACGCGGGCGATCGAGCGCGCCATCGATCCTCTCGACGTCGAGCTCGGCGGCGATGTCCAGATCGCGGTTGCCGGGCAGAGCCAGGAGATGCAGGCGTCGCTCGACGGCCTGGCGTTCGCGCTGGGACTCGCGATGTTCTTGGTGTACGTGGTGATGGCGTGTCAGTTCGAGAGCGTGATCCAGCCGCTCGTGATCATGCTCAGCGCGCCCTTGGCGCTGGTGGGCGTGGTCGCGATGCTCGTCGTGTGTGGCCTGCCGATCTCGGTGCTCGTGCTGATCGGCGCGATCGTGCTCGCGGGGATCGTCGTCAACAACGCGATCGTCCTCGTCGATGCCAACAACCAGCTGCTCCTGGGCAAGACGATGGACCACGCGACCGTGCGCGAGGCCGTGGCGGAGGGCGCGCGGTCGCGGCTGCGTCCGGTGCTCATGACGACACTCACGACCGTGCTCGGGCTCCTTCCGCTCACGGGCGTGTTGGGCGAGCAATCGGGCCTCGAGCTGCGCCGTCCTCTTGCGCTCACGATCATCGCCGGTCTCTCGTCCTCGACGTTGCTGACCCTCGTCGTGATTCCCGTGCTCTACGCGCGGGTCGTGCTGTGGTGGGGAGGGCGGAGCGCAGTGTCGGAGGAGGCATCGGGCCAGTAGGCGGCGCCGATCGCCCAAGCCCCGCCGCCGGCTTATACTTCGGCGTGGACTCGCATGACACGAGCGTGCGCCGACGGCGACCGGGACTCGTCGGGCGGTGGGTGGACACGGTGGGCGAAGGTGCCCTCGCCGTCGTTCGCTTCACCGGCGAGGGTGCGCGCCATGCGGCGGGTGCGTGCGCCGCGATCGTGACCGGGCGCATCAAGTTCGCACGAGCCGTCGAGCAGGTGCACCAGATCGGCGCCATGTCCCTGCCGATCGTCACGATCGCGCTGTTCTTCACGGGCATGGTCATGGCGCTTCACGTCGCCACCGCCCTCAAGGCCTACGGCGCGTCCCTTCGTCTCGCCGAGATCGTGCTCGTGTCGATGGTGCGCGAGCTCTCGCCCATCTTCACCGCGCTCTTGGTGTGCGGTCGTGCGGGCAGTGGGATCACCGCGGAGCTGGGGTCGATGCAGCTCTCCGAGCAACTCTCCGCGATGCGCGCGTTGTCGTTGGACATCGTGGCGGAGCTCGTCGCGCCTCGCGTGCTCGCCACCGTGGCCGCCACGGTGTTCCTCACCGCGACCGGCGACCTCGCGGGCGTGCTCGGCGGTTACTTGGTCGCGATCCAGCGCGAGCAGATCCTGTTCGACACCTATCACGCGGAGACCGTGAAGGCCCTCGCGATGACCGACGTCTGGTGCGGCCTCTTCAAGTCGGCGCTGTTCGGGTTCGGCATCGCCACGATCGGGTGCACCTACGGGCTGCGCACCCGCGCCGGTGCGGGCGAGCTGGGGCGCAACACGAAGAGCGCGGTCGTCATCGCGAGTTTCTGCGTGCTCGTCAGCAACTACTTCCTGACGGAGCTCTACGGGCTCCTGTTCGAGCGTTGAGCCCATGATCGACGTCGTGGGGTTCACGAAGCGGTACGGAAGCCGCACCATCCTCGACCGGATCGAGCTCGCGGTGGAGCCCGGCACGACGCTCGTCGTGGTCGGGGGCTCCGGGTGCGGCAAGAGCACCCTCCTGCGCCACGTCGCGGGGATCGAGGGGCCCGACACCGGCGAGATCCAGGGGCGCATTCGAGTCGGCGATCACGCGGACATCACGCGCACGAGTGAGGCCGAGCTGTACCGCACGAAGGTTCGCGGCCCGTTCATCGGCCTCCAGTTCCAGGCGGGGGCGTTGTTCGACACGCTCAGCGTGTACGAGAACATCGCGTGGCCGCTCCGCGAGAACACGCGCCTCGATCGCGTCGAGATCCGCGTGCGCATCGAGGAGGTCGTCGAAATGGTCGAGATGCAGCACGTGCCGGGCGTGCTCGACAAGCGGCCGGCGGAGCTCTCCGGCGGGCAGCAGCGCCGCATCGCGCTCGCTCGCGCGCTGGCGCTCCAGCCGCGGGTGATGCTGTACGACGAACCCACCGCGGGCTTGGATCCGCCCGTGGCCGCCGGGATCGGGCGGCTGATTCGCCGGCTCCAGGACGAGCGCCGGCTTACCGCGATGGTCGCGACGCACGACATGATCCTCGCGCGCCTCACGGCAGATCGCCTGGCCATGATGCGGGACGGTCGGATCGTGTTCCACGGCCGGCTGGACGAGGCGATGCGCGACGCCCAGGTGCGCGACTTCATGCAAGGAGGCAGTGGCGATGACGCCCAGCAATCGAGTTAGCACGGTCGTCGGCGCGGTGGTGCTCGCGCTGCTCGGCATCGGCATCGTCGCCGGGGCCTCGCTGTTGCGCGGCGCGGGCGTGCTCCAGCCGCGCGTGAAGGTCCGCGTCGCGTTCGCCGACATCGCCGGCTTGCGCGAAGGTGCGCCGGTCAGGCTCGCTGGGCTCGACGTCGGCGTGGTCGATCGCATCTCGATCGCCGGCGACGCGCCGCGCCACGAGGTCGTCCTCGCGATCGTCGACCGCCCCGAGCTCCGGCGCTGGATCCGCGAGGACTCGCGGATCGAGATCACCGCCGACAACCTGCTCGGCAGCAAGCACGTCGCGATCGGGTTCGGCTCCACCGGGAAGCCCCTCGGACACGGGGATCTCGTGGTCGGGTCGAGCCCGATCGGATTCGAGGCGATCCTCGCCGACCTGCGCTCGACGGTGCGCAGCACGGCCGAGGTCGGAGCGCGGTTCGAGAAGGCCATCGCCCTGATCGACGGTCCGGACGGGGGCGGCCTCGCGCGTTCGCTCGTCCAGATCCAGACCGCCCTTGCCGACCTCGCGAAGGTGGGTGCCGAGCTGCGCGCCGTGTTCGACCCCGAGCGCGGGGACCCCAACAGCCTGCGCAACACGCTCGCCGATCTCCGCAAAGCCGCGCGCAGCGCGGCCGAGCTCACCGGCGAGATCAACAAGGCGCTCGCGGGCGAGGGCGGGGGCAAGAAGCTCGGCGATCTGATCGCGAGCCTCGAGCGCACCGTCGCCAACACCGAGCGCGTGACCGCCGAGCTCCGGCTCATGCTTGCGGGAGACCCGGCGGCGGGCCCTCCCGCCAACATCGCGCGGACGCTCAAGGACCTCGAGAAGACCGCGGCCAACCTGAAGGAGATCACCGAGTCGACCAAGGGCACGATCGAGGTCATGCGCAAGCTGTACCCGCCCAACTGGTTCAAGTAGCTCACCCGCGAGGGTAGAATCGACCCGGTACGACAGGCACGCCGAACGCGTAGGAGAGCCCCGTGTCCAGCCCGCTCAAGATCTTCGAGGAAGAGATCACCAAGCTGCGGAACAGCCTCGGCAACGCGGAGCGTCGGCTGAGCAAGCTGCAGGAGTACCCGTTCAAGTCGGCCAACGACCTGATCAACGACTACCTCGGCAAGCGGGTCGCGATCCGACTGCGCTCGGGCGAAGTCCTGCGTGGGCGGTACGCGCGGTTCGACAAGTATCACGTGCTGCTCGAAACGGACGGCGTGCCGCTCCTCGTGTTCAAGCACGCGATCGAGATGATCCACGAGGAGGCCGCGTGATCGACGAGATCGCCAAGCTGCGCGCCGAGGTGGCCGAGCTCGCCGCCAAGCTCGAGACGCTCGAGGCGGGCTCGACCTCGGTCGAGGGCAAGGGGGCGCGCGGTGCCGACAACCTCCTCGGGGAGCTGCTCGGTAAGCGGGTGCGCTTCCGGCTCGAGGATGGGCGTGTCCTCGAGGGTGTGCTCGATCGCTACCAGCTGCGGTGCCTGCGGATCGCGACGAGCGAAGGCATCCGCATTCTCAACACGCGATCGATCGACACGCTCGAGCTGTTGGGCGACGGGCCTGGCGGGGGCCGCGGGCCGGGCGACGGCGGCAAGCTCGGGCGCGGGCGCGGGCCCGGCAAGGGCGCCGGCGGCGGGAAGCCCAAGCGCAAGGACGGCGCGTGATCTCCGGACGGCCCGCCGTCGTCCTCGTGGCACTCGCCCTCGCCGCGGCGGGCGCACGCGGGGACGAACGGCGTGCGCCACCGAAGGACGGCGTCGTGCTCAAGGACGCGCGGCGGATCGATGCGCGGCTCGTGCGCGCGACGCGCCACGGTGACCTCGTCTTCGCGCGGGACGCGGGCGAGCTCGTGATGTCCGGTGATCTGGTGGCCGCGGTCGAGCTCAACGCTCCGCCGAGCGCGGCGGTGGAGGGGCGCCACCTGCTCGTGCTCGACTGTGGCACGCGGCTCGTGGTCCAGCTCGAGCGCGTCGCGGGCACGATGCTCCACGTGCGCTGGATGGACCGGGCCCTCACTGTGCCGCTCGACGCCGTTCAGCGCCTGGCCTTGGTATCCGGAGTGCGCCGCGCGCCGCACGCGTGGGGTGCGCACGCCGTGATCGGCGGGAAGCGGATCCCGCTGGGTCCCGAGGGACTGGCGGTCGAGGACGACGTCGTGCGCGGTCCGACCGGGGAGTGGCCGCGCGCGGCGCTCACGGCGATCCATCGGCCCGGCTCGCCGCCCACCGCGACGCGGTTTTCAGGGAACCACGTGCGGGTCGTCGTCGATACGCGCCAGCACCTGGTCGGCATGCTCGCCCACCTCGACGACGCGACGGTGGTCGTCGACACGCCCAGCCTCGGTCGGGTCGAGCTCCCGCGCGATCGCGTGTGGCGCCTCGCGTGGGGGCCGGCCAGCGGCGCCGGGGATCGCGGAACCACGCTCATTGCGGCGAGCCACGGCCGGCGCGTCGAGATGCTGGACGACGCGGGCGTGTCGCTGTGGCGCATGGAGGGCCTCGAGCATCCCCACGACGCCGAGCTGGGGAGCGACGGCTCGGTGCTCGTGGTGGAGTACCGCGGCGGCAAGGTCTCGCGCCGTCGGCCCGGAGCCGCGCCCTCCTGGGAGGTGGGGGGCCTGGTGCAGCCAATCGATGCGGACGAGCTGGCGGACGGCAACGTGCTCGTCGCCGAGTTCGGGAAGGGGCGCGTGATCGAGCTCGACCGCGCGGGCCAAGTCGTCTGGACGTATGACCGGCTCAAGCATCCGAACGAGGTCGAGGCCGTCGCGACCGGGCGGGTGCTCGTCTGCGACTCGGGGAACCGTCGCGTGATCCTCCTCGACCGCGCGACGGGGGAGATCACCTGGCAGGTCGCGGGGCTCGCATGGCCGATGGATGCCGACTGGCTTGCCGACGACCACGTGCTCGTCACCGACAACAGCGCCGGGCGGGTCGTCGAGTTCGACGCCGCGGGTCAGGTGGTGTGGTCGTACGAGTGCGACAACCCCTACGAGGCCGATCGGCTGCCCAACGGCAACACGCTGGTCGTCGAGACCGGGAAGAAGCGGGTGATCGAGGTCACGCCGGCCAAGCAGGTCGTGTGGTCGCTCGACGGGATCGAGTACCCGGCCGCGGCGACGCGGGACTGACCGAGCACCGCCGTCGTCATCGACGTCCGCGCGCGATGGGCTCCAATGCGGGTTGGGCGACGAACCGCCCGGTGTCCGGGTCGTACGCGGTGAGCGCGCCGCCCCACGCGCAGCCGCTGTCGAGGCCGATGTGGCGCAAGCCCGGCGCGAGGCCGAGCGCGGCCCAGTGGCCGAACACGATCCGCGCCGCCTCGGCCGCGCGATCGTGGAACCAGGGCACGAGCCCAGGTGGCGCGTCGCGCGGGGGGCCTTTGTAGGAGCGACACGGGTTCCCGTCCGCGTCCACCATGCGAACGGTCACGAACACGTCGAGCGCACAGGCGAGGCGATCGTCTCGGCCGAGGGCGTCCGACCACGTGCCTCGCCACGCGAGCGACCGCGCGACGAGCTCGTGCCAGCGCGCGCTCGCCAACTCGGCCTCCACCTCGCGCGCGAGCGCGTTCGCGCGCGCGAGTGACCACGCGGGGTGGAGCCCGGCGTGCACGAGCACGACCTCGCCGTCGTGGACGAGCAGAGGCCGTCGGCGGAGCCAATCGAGCAGCTCCGCCGCGTCGGCGGCCGACGCGACCTCGACGAGCTCGTCGGGGATTCGGCCCTTTCCGATTCCCGCCGCGCGCGCGACGAGGGACAGGTCGTGGTTCCCGAGCACGGCCTCGAACGCACCCGCCGCGTGGCGGGTGCGCGCCCAGCGCAGCACCTCGAGCGAGCGGGGGCCTCCCCCCACGAGGTCACCCGTCGACCACAGGCGGTCACCGGGCGCGAGGTGGAGCTGCGCGACGAGGGCCGTGAGGCTGTCCCAGCAGCCGTGGATGTCGCCGACGATGAAGCGCGCCACACGCGGAGTGTAACCCTCTCGCGGTTCGGTGCTCGTCGCCTAGAGGCCCGGCCGAAAAGTACCGGTTCGGCTCGTTCCTCGCCGAACCTCGCGGCGGTCTTCGGCCGAGGATCGCCCGGGGCTGCGTTCGGCTC
>ORMF010188962.1_pt1 | contig 12851 bp, 4 predicted proteins | sample 1779871 | NCBI WGS metagenome assembly ORMF01 (sample SAMEA104232316, study PRJEB22302) | groundwater metagenome | biome: forest; feature: aquifer; material: groundwater | place: USA | collected 2011-08-07 | depth 5.4 m | reverse complement strand
CTAAAAGCGGCGCTAAAGACGCCGCAGTCCAAACGCTTCGCGTCCCACCAGCCGCCTCGCGAAGCGTTTGGACCAAGTGCGTCTTTAGCGCCGCTTTGCTGTGCGTCAGACGGCGTTCCTTTTGTCTCGCCGGTACTTGGCCCAGCGTTTGCGGGTCGCTTCCGCGATACGCGCCCGCCCTTCCGGACTCATCTTCCGGCGTTTGCGGCGGCCGCGTTTTGGCGCGGGAGCCTCTTCGGCCGCGACGGCCGCGGGCAGGGGAGCAGGCTGGTCGCTCAAGGCGGCCGTAATCGCCGTCAGCCGCGTTTCGAGTTCGGCCTTTTCCCGCAGGAGTTCAGTCCGGACGGACAGATACTGTTCAAGTATGGAGTCTTTCATGTGCAAATGTATTTCAGTGCCAACGTTGCCTTACGTTTGGTCTAGGATGGGTTAATTCGAGCAAAAGACAAGTCAATAAGTGGCCACTTTGGCCGCTTTGCCATCCAGTCACTCAGGCCTGGCGGGTGTAACATTTCGAAAAATAGCTAAGAAATCTCCACCTTGTGTGTCAATATAGATGGGACCGGGAATGGTTCGTGAAACAGGTGCAAGGCATTCCGGGTCGAAAGAAAGAAAATGTCGAAACCAGTAGCCTAAGATTGTTGTGGCCCAGCGGGAAACAGCCGGTGTGGAGACTGCGAGATCGGAAACGATTGAGGATCTCTTTGCCGCCCTGGAATCGCCGCTGCTGCAATACGGACTCCGGTTGGCGGGAGACCTGGGCGCCGCCGAAGATTTGGTCCAGGAAGCATTCATGAAACTTCATGCACAATTTAACCAGGTTCGGACACCCCGGCAGTGGCTTTACCGGACCGTGCATAACCTGGCGCTCAATCATCGTCGGAAGAACGCCAGGATTCTTCCGCTGGAACCGCCGTCTGAGAGTGACACCTCCGTAACCGGAGATATGGTCGACCCACTCCCCCTCCCAGATGAGCAAATCGCCCGCTGGGAAGGGATTGGATTGGTGCGGCTCAGCCTGGAGACGCTCGACAAGCGGAGCCGGGAATTGGTTCACCTGAAGTTTTCCGAGGATCTTTCTTACAGGGAAATCAGCGATCGCACCGGACTCAAGGTCGGCCATGTCGGCTACCTACTGCACCATGCGATCCGTAACATTGGCGAGCAATTGGCCAAGATTGGAGTCGAGCCATGAATCCCGATCAACCGCAATCTCCACGCGAGGAAGTGGAAGCACGTGTCACCGCCCTTCTTCTTGGCGAGTTGCCGCGCGAAGAGTCTCTGGAAGTCTTGAAGCTGATTGGACAGGACAAGGAGCTCGCCCGGCTCCATGATCGATTAAAGAGGACCATCGACCTCGTCCGCCAGGCGGCCAAAGACGCTCCTTCTCATTTAGCGCCGCCGCCCCAATCACTTAAGTTGTCACCCGAAAAGAGGCAGAAGATGCTCCAGAGTTCTCGAACCGTTCAACCCAAAGAATTTGCCCATCCTCGCCCGCGCGACTGGCGTTGGATGGTCCCGATGGGGATCGCGGCGGGATTGGTCCTGATGATCAGTTCACTAGTTTTGCTTCGGTATGGCCCGCAAACGCACTTCACAATGATCGATCAACTGGGTTCAGTTACAGACTTTGGGACGACGGTCGCGACTAGCGGAGGCGAAAACCGAGCCCGTTCCGAAAGCCTAAAGTCCAGCGCTTCTCAAGCACCGGCCAGGGAAGAACTCCGGCGGTCGTTGAACCAGCCTGCTCCGAGTGCCCTTCCAAAGGTTGAGGTAGCCTTCGAATCAACGCCGCCCCCAGAGACCGCCACGATAACGGCCCAACCCTCCAAGCCCCAAGCCGTTCTGCTGCAACGAGGGGGGGGGCCAGATGGAAGTGCCGGGGCATTTGGGGGAGGTGGCGGTGGTGCGGGAGAGGTTCCTGCTTCGCGATTCAGGTTTGGATTAAATCCCCAATCTGAGTCGGCCCGCGCGGCCAAGCCCGTGGACGAAGCTCGAAAGGCAGGCGGTCCGGCCTCTCCTCCCATTCTCCGACGATACGATCCCTATTTTATTCCGACGGAGTTTGAAAAAAAGAAGCTTGCGGTCGCGGAAGCGCCGGTCAGGAAAATGCCGGCGGCACCAGCGCCCTCCGGCCCCGCGCCCGCGCAGGAACCGGCCCTGCTCTTCGCCCGGCCGGAGGTTCAGGACGTCGCAGGAGTCGCCGCCGCCAGCGATTCCTTCATGAAGAAAGATTCTGCGGCGACCGCATTAAACATTACCCCAACCTTCATCGTCCCCGATGCGTCCGGAGCCCTCGGGGGACGAACTGAAGCACTCGCTCGAAGTGAATCCGAGTCCCTGGCCCTCACCCCACAGACCATCCCCGTTCTCGGTGACCGTCCTGCGTTGGGTAGCCTTTTGGAAACACGCTCCGGTGGCGAACCAAGTCCCTCAATCTTAGGCCGAGCCCTCGATCAGAAAACCGGTGAAGCGGGATCTGATCGACTGACGGAGATGGCGCAAGCCGGAGCCAAGGTCGATGACGAGCCCAAATCCGTCGCCCTGCTTACAGCGAACTCCCCACCTGTGAATCCTCAAAACAAGCGGGAAGAAATCCTCGCCAAACAGGTCGAGGCGGACCGGTTCGCCATATCTGACCCCCTCTCCAAGGTCTCGGCCCTCGGAGAGGCCACTGCACTCTCGATTGAGCGGCCAAGGACCGACACGACGGCGGCCCGGGCTGATTCTGACAAGGACGGGCTAACTGGGGGGCGTTTACTGGAGCGCGAAACGGCAGCCGCAGACGTCGACCGGAACGGGCAGTCGGCTTACCGAATTGCTCCGAGTGCCGGCACGTCCGCGGCCACTCGACCGAGCAAAGCGCTCGATATTCAGATGCAGGGCGGTTCCCCACCTACCCCGGCTCGCCGAGGTGTCGCAGGAAGGAGCGCGAGCCCTGCCGGAAAAGCCGTCGAGGATCAGACAAAGAACAGGCCTACGCCGACCCAAGCTCCAGCAGTGTCCCCAGATCAAGCAGCCAAAGAAGCCAAAGCCCAAGTACTCGAAGAGATCGATAAGCTCGCAGCTTTCAAGCCTGCGGAGCAGGCCATCCGCCAAAAAACAAAGAGCGAAGGGATTGCCGATATAAACGATAGCCTTCCGGCGTTGCGTTCGCCTGTTCCACCACCGCCGGCCAACCCGGAAGTGGAGGCAAAAGCGAATCCATTCTCCACGTTTTCGCTCAATGTGAGCGATGTCTCGTATAAGTTGGCGGGCGCCAGCCTGGAGAAGGGCGCGATGCCCGATCCAGCCTCGATTCGGAGCGAGGAATTCATCAACGCCTTTGACTATCGCGATCCGGAGCCTCCGCCGGGAGTGCCGGTCGCACTGGCCTGGGAACGAGCCCGGTATCCGTTCGCCCACAATCGGGATCTTTTGCGGTTTTCCATCAAAACCGCCGCCCAAGGCCGCCAGTCGGGGCGACCGCTGAACCTTGTTTTGGTCCTGGATAACTCAGGATCCATGGAGCGCGCGGACCGCGTCAGGATTGTCCGTGAAGCTCTGAGAGTATTAGCCAGCCAATTGCAGGCTCCTGACAAGATCAGTGTCATCGCCTTTGCCCGCACCGCCAGACTATCGGTTGACGGTGAGACGGGCGCGAATGCGGCGCAGGTTCTCGAACGAGTCGGGCAACTCACACCGGAGGGGGGGACCAATCTCGAGGACGCTCTCAATTTGGCTTACCAGACAGCCCGCCGCCATTACCTGGCCGGCGGGGTCAATCGCGTGGTTCTGCTGACGGATGGAGCAGCCAATCTTGGCACAGTTGATCCCGCCACTCTCAAACAGAAAGTGGAGGCTCAGCGGCGCGAGGGAATCGCGCTCGATTGCTTCGGCATTGGCTGGGAAGGGTACAATGACGATCTGCTCGAAGTGCTCTCCCGCAACGGTGATGGCCGGTACGGCTTTATCAACTCGCCCGAAGCAGCGGCGGGCGAATTTGCCGGGCAACTCGCCGGGGCCCTGCGGGTCGCTGCGTCCGACGTGAAAGTGCAAGTGGAGTTCAATCCCCGGCGGGTCACGCTCTACCGCCAAATCGGTTACACGCGGCATCAATTGACCAAAGAACAATTTCGCGACAATACCGTGGACGCTGCCGAGATGGGCGCGGCCGAAGCCGGCACGGCATTGTACACAGTCGAACTCAAACCGGACGGCGAAGGTCCCATCGCCACCGTGCGGGTGCGCTTCAAAGTCCCTGGGACAAATGATTATCGGGAGCACGAGTGGCCCGTGCCTTTCTCCGGAGCTGCCATCCCGATGGAACGGGCCAGTCCGGCGCTGCGTCTCGCGGCCGTGGCCAGCGGTTTTTCCGAGTGGCTCGCTTCAAGCCCGTACGCCGCGGAGATCACTTCCGACCGGCTTCTCGGTTATCTGTCCGGCATTCCGGAAATGTCCGGCCTGGACGGCCGGCCTAAGCGGCTTGAGTGGATGATCCGCCAGGCGAAGAGCCTGACGGGACGATGAGCTAATCGCGACGGACGCGGAATACTTTTGTGCAAGCATATGAATGAAACTTTTTGCAGAAACGCGATTGTAGCGCAGGTTGCCAACCTGCTGTATCGCCGGCTGCTAGCCGGCAACGGGACTCGGACCTTTGGCGCTGCAGTCCGTCCACCCCAAAGGGGGGGCGGCATTCAGCCCAGGGTTGGCCCGCTTTTGGGGCCTACTCTTCTGATCGTAATCTTGTCAATCCTACCCCCGCTCGCTTTCGGCGCAGACTTCTCCGCGGAACTGAAAAGCCTCTCTCTCAACGGCGGCATTGACGATGGAAAAGCGCGCCTGATCATTGAAGCCGCCCTCAAAGGATTGCCTCGAGAAAACGAAAAGCTGATCTTCAGCACCGCCTTGCAGCATTCCATCCAGGTTGCTCGCGAAAAACTCGAACACACTTTCTCGGCCACGTTCGAAACACTCCAGGGTGATCCCAAGGAAATCAACTTGAGCATTCGCGGAACCGGCGAGATTCGCAACGTCACCGGCGAGAATCTCCAGGACTGGGGTGTTGTGCAACAGACCAATGGTTTGCGGACACTCGTCCTGCGACCCAGGAAAGGCTTTTCCTCCACCAACAGTTTCCGTGTCACCATCACGGCGGAGCAGGAGATCAAGGGTCTGGGAGAAGCGATTCCCATTCTGGCGCTGGCGCCACCACAACCGGCCCTCTTTAACGGCTACGTAAAAGTCACAACCGCCTCCGATTTGGAGGCGCAAGCGGAGAATCCTTCCGACCTGGTGCCAATCGAAGCAAAATATCTTCCCCAACCGATGCAGCCCGGGAATTCTCCGGAAGGACCCGAATCTCTCGCCTTCCGTTTTCTTGGCTCGGCGTATTCACTCCCCCTCCGGATTCGCAGTGCGGATCCCGAAGCCCGCCGCGTGGTTCTGCGGGACTTCAAGCTCAAGGGGGACTTGCGCGGCCTCAACGCTGCGTTTGACCTGGCCGCCACTGCCAACGTCAAGAATCCCAAAGGCGGAACGATCCGTTTGCTCTCCGGTTCCGTGGGGCTGACGGAAATAACGGCGCCGCCTGCCGCCCATTTGCGCTTCGAGCAAGGCGCGTATTACGTGGCCTTTGATCGCGATGGCGAATTCTCCATCCGGCTTCGATTCAATGCCACTGTGATTCAATCCAACAACTGGAAGAACATCGACTTCATGATCGCCCCAAGCGGCTTGCAGCCCATCACCCTGGTCGGCCTGCGGGCAGACACGCAATTCCGCTTCACGGGGGCGGCGCGTCCCGAACGCAGCGGAGACTCATTCTCGAGCTGGCTTCCAGCCAACGGCATCGTCCGGCTGGGATGGCAGGAGTCGGCGGTCGCGGCGGAGGGGAAGCTCTTCTACGCCGCGGAGATGCTTTCGCAGATCAACGTCAGCCCCGGCTTGATGCACCAAGCCTCGATCATCGATTTCCGCGTTATGCAAGGAGAACTCAGCCAGGTCATTCTGATGCTCCGGGGCGACGGCGAGGTCACACGGGTGCAAGGCGACCAAGTCCTGGCCTGGAAGGTTGCGTCCGTGGCCGGATCAACTGACCGCCAACTCGTGGTGCAATTGAACCAGCCGCAAAAGGACCGGTTTGCTCTCCAAATTCAGACCCAGTTGCCGTTGGGAGCGTTTCCCCAAGCCTTCGAGCCGATCCAATGGCGCCCCGTCGATGCCACTCGTTTCGCCGGCTATATTCGCGTGGTCAACGAAGGGGCGGTGCGATTGGAAATCACGCAAACCACGGGACTCTCCCAAATCTCTCCCGAGCAGTTCCCTGAAACCGATGCCACCAAGGCCTTCTTTCGCATTCTGGGAACGCAGCGGTTTGCCTATCGATTTGGCGGATCCGATTTCGGCATGCAGATCCAGGCGGACCAGATTTTACCGGAACTGGGAGTCTCCGAATTGGCGCTCTACCACCTGGGCGAAAACGAACTGGCCATCGACGCCGAGATCGAGTTGGAAATTCGCGAAGCCCCATTGCGGGAATTGCTTCTCTCGATCCCCAAAGGATACGGCGTGGCGAAACTCACCGTTCCGGACCTGGCCGACTATTTCCTGCGGGACTCGTCCGATCCGCAAGCAGCGGAGCTTCGCCTCGTCTACGCCAAGCCGGTCGAAGGCCGCCAGGTGTTTCAACTTCGCCTCGAAAAAAACCAAGCCCTCGGAGCCGCCTCGTGGACTCTTCCTCGAATCGACGTGGCCAAAGCGAAGTCCACTCGGGGAACCCTCGCGGTTTCCGCGGATGCCGGATATCGCCTCACTCCCGAGCGCACCCAGGCCGTGACCGAAATCGCCACCGCACTCTTCCCCCGCAAAGTGGCCCTTGTCCAGGCGGCCTTCCGGATTTCCGAACCGGCCTGGCAGGTGGCCATGCGGGTCGAACGATTGCCGCAGACGGTTCAGGCCGATGCGTTTCATCTTTTTTCGATCGGCGAAGGGATTGCCTATGGCAGCAGCGTTATCAATTATGCCATCTCGGGAGCGCCCATGAGCGCGTTTCGCGTCGATCTTTCCCCCGAATATTTCAACGTCGAATTCACCGGCCGCGATGTCCGTAATTGGCAAAAAACGACAAACGGATATGTCGTGCAATTGCACACTCCCGTCGCGGGAGCTTACACTCTCCTCGCCACTTACGAGCGGCCTTTTAAGACGCAAGGCGAGGTGCTCAGCTTTACGGGCGGGCGTCCGCTCGATGCGCAGTCCGAACAAGGCTATACTCTCGTCATCAGCGCCTATCAGTTTCAGGTCACCTCCGTGGATGTCTCTCCTGGATTGCTGCCACTGGAAACCGGGGAGGTTCCCGCGGAGTACCGCCTCCTCTTCGATGCTCCCATCCTGGCGGCTTACCGTTACACGGCGCGCCCATTCAACCTCCGCCTCTCCCTGACACCTTTGGCGCAGGGCGAGTCCCTCAGCCAAGTAGTCGACCGGGCCTCCCTTCGGACCCGGATTTCGAAGGAAGGCCAGGTGTTGACCGATGTCCGGTATTTCGTGAAAAATCAAGGCCACCCGCATTTTCGGCTGACTCTGCCGGAAGGAACCGAATTGTGGTCCGCCACCGTCAACGGCGCCGCGGTCGTCCCGGTGACCGACGCGCGGGCTAATCTCCTGCCGCTGCCGCAGCAGGCCGATCCCAATGCGTTGCTGACAATTGACCTGAAGCTCGCGGCGCGCTCCCGCGATACCGGGCGCATATCGGCCGCCACGCCCACTCTCTCCGTCCCCGTGATGCTGGCAGACTGGAAAATCGAGCCCGACACCGGCCAGAAGCTCGTGTATAGCTCGGGCTCCCTCACGCCCGTGGGCGGCCCCGCGGATGGGTCCGGATTCGCCCAGGTGTCCCGAATCCTTGGCGGAACGGATCGGGCTCGTCCGCTCGCCTGCCTGCTGGCCGCGCTGCTCCTGTCGTTGATTGCTGGCTGGTCCTGGCGCAGCGCCTCCGCGCCGGGTGTCTGGCGGTTCTCCGCCCGCCATGTTTTTGGAACCTTGGTTGGCCTGGCTGCTTTTGCGGCAGCCATGATCGCACTTTTGATCGTCGCACAGGCCGCAAGAGAGGCCTCCATCCAACCGTCCCGCGAAATCACGTTAGTGGCGCCAATCCAACAGCCCGAAACCTCTCTCTCCGTGGACGTTCTGAACCTGCCGGAGAAAGCCTCGATGGGCACCCGGGCCGCCCTTGGCTGGCCCGGGTTGCTGGCGCTGGTGATTTGGGGTTACGCGACCTTCCTGGATCGCGGCCTTCGAAGATCGTGCAGTTTAATCTTTGGGTGGACGTTGCTCGCATGGGCAGCATTGCGCTGGCCGAACGGAGTAACGGCCCTGATCCTCGTGCTCATCGCCTTTGTCTGCCTGCATCTCCTGCTCCCGTCCTTGCGGCGGCTCCTGCAACTGCCGCGGAAGCCAAAAGCGCAACCCTCGCCGCCGCCTCCACCGGGCCCGGTCCCTGCGGCGGCTCTCATTATCGGAGGATTGCTTTGGTTCGGGAATGCCAATGCTCAGGTGGCCCCGCGCCTCGCTTCCCCAGCGGCGCCGGAACGTGCGAATACGAACGCCTTGCCCGAATCCATCGTCCAACAAATTCGTGTCGAGGATGCATTTGCGTTTGTCACCACCAAACTTCGATGGCAGGCCGGCAAAGGTCAATTGCTGCCGATCCTTTTCGAACCGGCTGTTCTCACCCGCGTGACACTTCCCCCGAATGGCATCAAACTCGTTCAGGTTCCCTCCGGAAACCGGCGCGCCCACCAGTTGTTGGCGGAAGAAGCCGGGCTGTTCGATATCGATTTCCAATACCAAACGCACGTGATCAAGAAAGACGGCGAATTCGGTTTTCAACTTCCCACTCCTCATGGCCTGATCAACCAGGCGGGAATTACTATCGTGAACCAGGATGTCGATGTGCTTTCGGCCAGCGCGGTCTCAATCGAACGAAGCCGTCCCGGAACCAACACCGTTGCCCAAATTGTTCTGGCCCCGGTCAGCGAGCCCTGGATCGGTTGGAAGCCGCGCAGCCGCGATGTCACTCAGGAAAAAGTGGTTTTCTACGCAGAATGGGCCCAACTTTGGGCGCCCTCCGCCGGCGTGATGGAAGGCGTGCATCACGTGGCGATCCGGCCCGCTCAAGGCGAACTGGGTGAGCTTATCTTCAATATTCCTCCCGGAGCCACCATCTCAGATGTAACCGATGTCCCGCAGGCTCAACCGTTGTCGGCGACCCAGAGCCCGGCGGTGTTGCGCCGGCCTCTGATTTCGGTTTGGCGATTTGATCCGGATACCCGCAAGTTGCGGGTGACGTTGGGAGTGCCGCAGTCGAAACTTTTTGCGCTGCTGATCCGCTCCCAAATCAGTGCCGGTCCGCTGCCGTTTGAGCGCGCCGCTGGATTGCTCTCGGTCGAAAATGCCGCGGGCCAGACTGGCCTGGCTGGCGTGGCCACGGCCAACGACGTCCAACTCGATGCCGTCACCGCCGACGGCTTTGCCCCGATCAATCTCGAGGATTTTCCGGGTCTCCCGATCCAGGTATTACAAAATCGGATGGCGGGACTGAGTTTGCGCCGCGCTTTTCGACATGGGGCTGCCCCTGGCGCCCTCTCCATCAAAGCCTCTCCGGTGGAACCGGACGTGCGCGTCGAGACCCAGCAAACGCTTTCGTTGGGTGAAGATCGGATTGTTCTCGCCACCACGGCCACGGTCGACATCACCCGGGCCGGAGTTTTTCGCCTGAGTTTTGCCCTGCCGGGCAGCTTGGAGATCGAATCTGTCTCAGGTCAGGCCTTGAGCCACTGGACGGAAGCGCGCTCGGAAACCAACCGAGTGGTCACTCTGCATCTCCGGGGCAAAACCGAGGGTCAACAGCAGTTTGCCATCTCACTCGCCGGGCCGGGCATCAAGGCCACGAACGGCTGGTCCGTCCCTCAATTCGTCGTGCGCGAGGCTGGCAAGCAGCGCGGGACCCTCGTTATTGTGCCCGAACAAGGAATGCGTCTCCAGGCCGGCGTGCGCGAAGGACTCACGCAGCTCGATCCCCAAAAGTCCGGGATTCGCCAAAAAGGCGTGCTCGCATTCCGTCTGCTGCAAACGCCTTGGAGCCTCAAACTGGACGTCGAACAGGTCGATGCCTGGGTGCAGGTGACGAGCCTCCAGCATGTCACCATCAACGAGGCCCAGGCCAAATACGTGGCCAACCTCCAATATCAGATTGAAAATACCGGCCTGAAGTCCTTTCGTCTGCTGATTGCCACCAACGTGGAAAATGTCCGCTTTCGCGGCGACCAGGTGGCCGATTTCCTGCCTGTCCCAAACACCATCACCAATGGCCTGCAAACATGGGAGGTCAAGTTGCACCGCCGGGTCATCGGCGCCTATTCGCTCCAGGTTTCCTACCAGGCCAAGATTCCCGAGCAGGCGCAGGAGACCGTCGTGCGCGGCCTCCAGGCCGTGGATGTCAACATGCAGCGCGGGTTCGTGACCGCCCAATCCGGCGGCCGTTTGCAGCTTCGCGTCAGCACGGTTCCCCCCGCGCTCCAGATCGCCGAATGGCAGAGCATTCCCCGGTTTCTGCAACGGGATCTGGAAACCGCCTCGGCCCATCTGGCTTATCGCCTTGTGGATCCTGTATTTCAGTTGGCCCTGCAACTTGAGCGACATCCGCCAGCAAAGCTCCTGCCGGCTCGGGTCAGCGGCGTCGAATTCACCTCTGTCATTTCTGATGACGGCGTGGTGCTCACACGCGCCCGCCTCGAGATGATTCCCGGCGACAAGCGCCTCCTCCAGGTCATGCTGCCCAAGGGCGCTCGCTTCTGGTTTTCTTTTGTCAACAAAAGTGGCGTCTGGCCCTGGCAGGACGGTGATCGGACCCTGATTCCCCTGGAACAGCATTCCCGCACTTCCCAGGCCCTTTCCGTAGAGCTGTACTTCAGCAGTTCAGCAGGCGGACCGGGACGAAAGGCGATGGATTTGGAACTCCTGGCTCCAACGTTCGATCTGCCGTTGGAGAATATTACCTGGCGTGCCTACCTCAATGAAAAATGGCGGCTCAAAGACTGGTCGGGCACCCTCCAGCTCCAGCAGGACCAGGTTTTGCCGCAACCCGTCGTTTTGGACGTGCAGTCCTACCTCAACACCCAGGCTGGCGGCCAAAAGGAGAAGATCCGCGAAGCCGAGCAGATGCTCGCCCTTGGCAACACCGCCCTCGAACAGGGCGACCCGCAGCAGGCGCGCCGGGCTTTTCAGGCCGCCTTCGGCCTCAGCCAGCATGACAACGCCTTCAACGAAGATGCCCGTGTGCAATTGCACAACTTGAAGTTGCAGGAAGCCCTGGTCGGTTTGAACGTCCGCCAATCCGCGGCTGCGGGACCCGCCAGCCCCTTGCGCGACAGCCGTCCCGGCAGGGATTTCAACTATAGCCAGCAAAGCGCCAAACAGTTGATCGACCGCAACACCGCCGAAGAAAACGCCGCCTTCACGCGGCTGGCCGAGCGCCTGATCCAACAACAGGACGCCGCTGTGCGCAACGCGGCGGTCATCCACGCCGCCATCCCCGAGCAGGGCCGTCTCCTCACCTTCAAACGCGCCGTCGCCGTCGATGTCCCCGCGGACTTGCGCATTCATCTCCGCGCCGAAGCCATCAAGGCCGCATCCTTCGGTCTGCGCCTCGGAATCCTGGTGGCAGTTTTTGGATCCCTGGCCGCACTGCGCTGGGCCTCGAACCGTTCAACATAAGGATAGTTGAGTTGGTGTTGATTAATCTCCATTTTTGAGCCAAAGTTCTTCGCTGTAACGGCAGTAGCAAAATGTTTGCTTAAAATGACAGAGATGTTAGGCTAAATTGTTAATATTCCTTCTGGATCAATGCGGGGAAGGAATTGAGATCACCGAAATGTCCGACGAAAATAAACAAAACGGCAATGACAAGAAGAGCGGCGAGGCGAAAGTGCCTCCCCGCAATCTCCTCATTTGGGTTCTCATTTTGGGCGCCATTCCAGTGGTCATCTTCCTCCGGAACAAAACCGACCCGAGATTTCCGGAAATCAAGCGCTCCGAGTTGATCAGCAGGCTCGACTCGAACCGAATCGTCTCGGGCACCATTCACTATAGTCCGCAGTCGTCAATGCTGACCGAAATCACGGGAAAAACCCTGGATGCGGCCGGCAAGGAAGAGCCCTTCCGGGTCAAAACCCGCCTCAATGACCCGCTTGAGAACAAATTGCTCGATTCCGGCAAATTCGAAACCCAAGAGCAAAACGCGCTTTTCCTGAACCTCCTTTTCACGTTTCTGCCCATCCTCTTCGTCGCGTTCTTGATTTATTTCTTTTTCATCCGGCAGATCAAAATGGCGGGCAAAGGCGCGCTCAGTTTTGGCAAAAGCAAGGCCCGGATGCTCAGCAAGGAGAAAAATCGGACGACATTCAAAGATGTGGCCGGCGTGGAAGAAGCCAAGGAGGAGGTATCCGAGTTGGTGGAGTTTCTCAAAGATCCAAAGAAATTCCAGAAACTGGGTGGACGCATTCCCAAGGGAATCCTGATGATCGGGGCGCCGGGCACCGGAAAAACGCTGCTCGCCAAAGCCATCGCCGGCGAAGCGGATGCAGCCTTTTTCAGCATCAGCGGTTCGGATTTCGTCGAAATGTTCGTCGGCGTTGGCGCCAGCCGTGTTCGCGATATGTTCGAGCAAGCCCGCAAGAACACGCCGTGCCTGATCTTTATCGATGAAATTGACGCGGTGGGTCGGAGCCGCGGGCATGGTTTGGGTGGTGGAAATGACGAGCGCGAGCAGACGCTCAATGCCTTATTGGTGGAAATGGACGGATTTG
>ORMF012352847.1_pt1 | contig 12856 bp, 13 predicted proteins | sample 1779871 | NCBI WGS metagenome assembly ORMF01 (sample SAMEA104232316, study PRJEB22302) | groundwater metagenome | biome: forest; feature: aquifer; material: groundwater | place: USA | collected 2011-08-07 | depth 5.4 m | reverse complement strand
TCGCGCGCGTGAGCGCGCGGTGGATCGACGCCCGTAAGGGCGTCCGAGCCGCTCCTGACGCCCTTACGGGCGTCATCCACCGCGCCCTGACGGGCGCGACTCCAGCAAGGCGTTTCCCCAATCGGATACCTTGTTTCGTTGCAGAGCCTAACGTACGCGTGGATCGCTTGATCCGCGCACTCACGCGAGAACTTCCGCGCTGGCACCCGCGTCGCCCGTACATGGCGACCCGCCGCGGCCGGCCGGAGTGACCCGGACCGATTGACCTGCCGTCGGGCACTGGCGTAGGATCCCGTCGATGCGCACCACTCTGTCCCGGGTCGTTTGCGTCGCAGCATTCGGGGCCCTGTCCCAGGGCGTACGCGCCGAGACGTGGTCCGAGTGGTTTCGCGTCGAGAGCGACGTGCGTCTCCCCAAGCAGGGGGCCGGTTGGCTCCGCCCCCCCGAAGGGCTGGAGTCGGGGTCTGCGCTCCCCGTCCCGATTTTGCTGGATAGGGAGCGCGCCGTGCGCGACGGTACGATGCTGGTCGGCCGCGGCGCAGCGATTGAGGCGTGGGACGTCGACGCACGAAGTCTCCTGTGGAAGCTCCCGTCCAGGTCCGGCGCCTTCGGCTGGGTGCTCCACGGTAGGAACGTCGCGGCCGTTTTCCCGGACGGACCGGCCGCGCGCGCCGGGGTCGTGTTCGGCGACGAGATCGTGGAGGAGGACGGAAAGCCGACCCCCCGTGGTCCCAGCCTGCCGCGGGCCGGCGAGTCCCACGAGTTCCTCCTCCGCTCTACCGGGGGGACGCGGCGGGGCACCATCGTCGCCGAGAGCGCGCCGGAGCCCTTCGGCGAGGCGCCGAAGATCGCCGCGATCGCCGGTGGCCGAGTGCTGATGACGCGGGACCAGGGGCTGGACTGTGTCGCCCTCGAAGACGGACGCGTCGCCTGGTCGCTCCGCGGGAAGCTCCTCTGCGAGTCGGATGGCCGAGTTGCCCTGCAGGGGGAGGATGGAGCCCTCCTGGCCGCCGACCTCGAAGCGGGGGCGGTGCGATGGGAGTCGCCCGGCGGGCGTTTCTCGCACGTGACCGCGGCGAGGTGGACACCCCAGACGCTCATCGCGATCCGCGCGGACTGGGGCAGGACCCGGCTCGAAGCGCTCGACGCGGAGGATGGGCACCTGCATTGGCGTTGCTCGTGGTCGCGATCCAGCGACCTGGTATCGTTCAGACTGGTCGGCGGGAATCGGATCTTCGTGACCGTCGCGGACCCGGAGTGCTGTAGACGCTCCACCGGGGGCGGCCTCCCGGTGCACGATGGGCCCACCTGCCTGACCTACTCGCTTCTCGACCTCGCTACGGGGAGACAGATCTGGTCGAGGCAGACCGGCGGCAGAACCCATGGCGGCGCCCATCGGAATACGATACCGACGTACATTCCGTTCGATCCCCTTGCGGGGGGGCCAGCGCAAATCGTGGGGGACCGACTGCTCTGGTTCGACGTCGATGCCGAGGCACTCTCCGTTCTGGACGTCGAGGCGGCCGTCGTCCAGCTCACGGTCCCGCTCCCCGACGCGAAGCTCTTCACGGGGCCTGCCCCCGACGGATTCGTCGCGGTCCAGATGGAGGAGAGTACGAACTGGGTCGATCTGGCCACAGGACAGGTCTCCGCCATTCCGGTGAGTCTCGACAACCCGCGGTGGGCGCGCCTCGCGGGGGAACGCCTCCTGCTTCCGACCAACTCGAACCTGGGAGCGGGGGAGCTGCAGGCCTACGACCTGCGTCGCGGGACCCTGGCGTGGCGCGGGCCGCTCCCCGACGGGTTCATTTCCGGCTCGGAGGTGGATGGAACTCGCCTCCTCCTCTCGCTGAGGCTCAAGCAGCGTGAAGCCCTCTGGACGGGCCTGTTCGACGTCTCGAGCGGGGCGCGGCTCTGGTCCCTGCAAGTGGAGGCGCCCACCTTTTGGAATGCCCGGAATTCGGGGGGCGGATACTCGCGAGCGACCCTCTGCGACCCTTACCTGGTGGTCTCCCTCAGCGACGGGCTCCATGTCTACAGGAGGGACGATGCGGATCGCCCTCGTTAGCCTGATCGGCTTGTGCGTCCTGGCGGAGGACGGCGATTGGGCGTGGCGCCTTGCCAGCGACGACACGGAGGCGCGCGAGCGGGCCGTCCTCGAACTCGAAGCGCTGGGAGACGACGCGATCCCGATCGCGCGGGCCCTCCTTGGCTCGCCGGACCCCGAGGTCGCCGCGCGCGCCAGGGAAGTTCTCGAGTACCTGGACCGCACGGCCTCGGCGAGACGCCTCATGGCCATCGCGGGACGATACTCAATCGACGCGCCGGTGGACCATCCGCGGCCCCTGGGCGAAGTCCTTCGGGAGGCGGCCGCCCGGTTCGAGGTGGACGTGGATGTTCCACCGTCCCTGTCCGATCGTCTCTGGTCGGGCGCGTTCCAGGACCTCAAGCTCCTCCAAGTCCTCGATCGCGTCTGCGGCGACGCGGAAGTCGCATACGCGGTCGCGCCCGGTCGCGTCGACGTGTTCGAGGGCAAGCCTCTGCAGGGTCCGCGCGACTACCCGGGACCGTTCAGGGTGCTCGTACGCGAGATCTGGGTCACGGCCGGGAATGACTTCGAGCGCGTGACTTCAACCCTTGCCTTCAAGCTGGAGGCCGTCCACGAGTCGTGTCTTCTGGATCGCCCGTCAGCCGCCGTTCATGTCGACCGGGTCGAGTACGACACGGGGGATTCGGCGGACCTGGCGGCCCTGCGCAAGGCGAAGCAGGACGCCCATTCCAGCCCGTGGGAGGTCGGGAGGTTCTCGGTTATGGACCCTCCCGCGAGCGCGACCGCACTTCGATCGATCCGCGGGCGGATCGTGATCCAGGCCCCCACCGGGTACGACGTCTGGACCTTTGACGAGGTCGCGGAGGGGGCCGTGGTGAAGTCGGTCGACAGCACCGCGACGCTCCTCTCGCTCGAACGCTACGAGCGGGACGAGACCACATGTCTGGCCCTCTTTGTGAGGATCACCGGCGAGCGACTCGGGGATGGTCGCCTGCCGGTTCTGGAGGAGGCCGGCAGCGTCTCCCTCCTCTCGGCCGAAGGTACCCGGGCAATCGCAGTGCGGGGCTGGCCGGTCCACCACTCCTGGAATGCGTACTGGCAGACGGTGGAGTGCGAGGCGCGCTTCGCGTATCCGGCTGTCACGCCTCCGTCGAAGCTCGTCGTGAAGCTCCCCATCGGCTACGAGACGATCGAGCTGCCGTTCGAGATCCGCGACGTCCGGTTCCGTCCCTGACCTACGACGCGGGGGGCTTCACCTCGGGGATGCGCAGGCTCGCGTGGCAGCGGGGGCAGGGGATCGACTTCCCAGCGAGGCGGTGGGGCACAGAGAAGACCCCGCCGCACGACGCGCAGACCGACTTCACGCGCATCGCCGTGATGTGGCCCGCGCAGCGGCGGCAGCGCGACTTGTCGGCGACGTAGTCCTTCAGGCAGACCTTCTTGCCGCAGACGCCGCACTCCACCTCGCAGTCGGGACAGGCCGCCTTGCCGCATACGAAGCAGGCGACGCGGTGCTTCTCGCAGGAGGGGCGGTCGCAGTTCGCGCACTTCGAGAGGCACGTCCCGCACCCCTGTCCCCCGCAGACCCCGCACGCCCCGAACCCGCACTTCGCGCAGGCCTGCTTGTGGCAGAGCGGGCACTCCATCAGGCAGCTCGGGCACGCCGCGTGCCCCGCGTGACACGAGGCAATCCCCTGGCGGCTCCCGCAGTTCTCGCAGATCGCCCCGTCGACCCCCTTTCCGTCCGCCGACAGCGTCGCCTCGATCCTCTCCGCGTGCAGGTGCGTCGCGTCCACCGGAAGCTGCGTCGAGTTCAGGTCCGCCCAGCGCGCCGCGTCGCCGTTCAGGGGGCTCTTCGTGTTGTAGCTCTGGAAGGAGATCATCTCGCCGATCCGCACGATCAGGTCGGCGAGCGACTCCCCCGCCGCCCAGTGGTCACCGATGCAGATCGCGTGCGGAGCGATGTTCGGGTGGAACACCGGCGTCAGCATCCTGCACTGCGGCGCCATCCGCGGGTAGGACTGGGTGAGGTAGACCTCGACGAGGTGCTCCAGCCGCTCCACCGGCGTCCCGGCCTGGAGCACGAGCCCCTTCACGCGGTAGCGGATGTGGTACTTCTCGGGCGGCTCGCCGAAGACCTTCACGACCTCGATGGGGGAGCCGATCGGGAACGCGTTCTGGATCCGGTCGTGGTCCGCGCGGAGCCGTTTCTCCCGAACGTTCATCGCCTACTTCCCCTCGTCCACGAGGGCCCGGTACGTCTTGATCGAGATCGCGAAGTTGAGCCCCTCCATGCCGTGCATCGCCCCCCCGAGCGTGTTCACGCCGACGAGGTTTCCCGCCGCGTCGTAGAGCCCTCCGCCGCTGTTTCCGGGGTTGAGCGGCGTCTGCGTCTGGATCAGGTCGACCGTGAAGCCTCCAGTCGGCGTCGTGCGGAAGGCCGAGACGTAGCCGCGCGTGTAGGTCCAGTCGAGCCCCGAGGGGTTGCCCACCGCGAAGACCTCGTCGCCGATGCGGGGCCCCTTCTCCAGGTCGACCGGCGCGGGCGCGATCGTCACCCCCTCCTTGCGGCAGGAGAGGCGCACGAGGTCGACGCCGTGCGGCGCCACCCACTCCACGATGGCGGAGGTCGTCACGCCGTTGTGGTACTGCACCTGGATCCCGCCCGGGTCGCGGAAGTCCTTGTTGGAGGACTCCTCGAACCCCGCGTCCACGACGTGGCGGTTCGTCAGCACGAGGTAGCGCGAGGAGTCCTCGCCGACCACGATCCCCGACCCCAGCCGCCCCGTGAGCGTCACGAGCACGTTTCGCTCGAGCGCCGCGCGGACCTCGGGCGTCGCCCCCTCGATCGACGCGTGCCCCTCCAGTCGCCTCGGGAGCATCCCCGGGCCCTTGTTCCAGAGGTAGATGGCGAGGAAGACGATCCACCCGGCGGTCGCGAGGACCCCCAGGCCCAGTCCGAGCCCGGCCCAGAGCGCGCCCTTCTTTCCGCGGTTCCCGACAATTCCTGCGAGGGCGATCGCCCCGACGACCACCGCCGGGATCGCGGTGACGCCGAAGCCCGGCACGGCGAGGACGCCGAGGACGAAGCTGACGACCGCCGCGCGGCTCCTCGTCCGAGGGACGTACCGCGCAAGGAGGACCTTCCCGTGCCCCACGCCCGCGGGCGTCTCGAGCGTCTCGACGTGGACGTCCTTGATCTCCTTCGCCTCGATCTTGATCGCGGGGACCGCCGAGGCGTCCGCGCCGGCGGCAGGGCGGCACTCGTAGGCCTGGCAGGCGCCCACGCGCGACCAGCAGGCGTCGTGCTGCGGCGCGCCGCAGCGGGTGCACTCGCGCACGAGGTCGACCGTGCGGAGGGGCACCTGGCAGGCCGCGCAGGTCCATCCCGTGTGGCGGTCGGAGAGCTGTCTTGCGGGCGTGCAGGGGTTCATGCGGCTCAGTCTACCACGAGCAGGATGGCCATGAGCAGGCAGTAGAAGGTCGAGATGGCGCACGCCGCCCAGCCGAGGACCAGGTGAGGGCCCGGGATCCGCCGGAGCGTCCGGCGGTTCGAGAGGACCCAGATCCAGTCGATGAAGACCATCACGGGCGCGATGCAGCCGACGAGGGAGAGGAAGAACAGGACCAGCGCCTTCGACCGTGCGTTGGCCATCTCTGTGCGGGAGGCGCGGGCGGCCTGGAACTCGTTGCTCGACAGCGGGTCCGCGGACTCGAACGACGCCCCGCACCAGCGGCACTTGAGCGCCATGGACTTGATCTCGCGACGGCACTGGGGGCAGGTCTTGACGTCGCCCCACCCGGCGGAGGCGGGCTGGCCGGCGCTCGGGGCCTTCACCGTCTTGGGCATCCGAGTGCAGCCGTAGGTCCCGCAGCCGCCGTTCTCCTGCCAGCACTCGGGGTGGAAGGGGAGGGCGCAGGCGTCGCAGGGGACCACCTGGACGCCCGGGACGAACGGACCCTGGCAGATCGCGCAGAGCTTCCCGACCTCTTCCGCGGCGGCTACGCGGGGTGCGAGCCGGGGGACCTCGTCGCGCGCCGCGTCCGCACGGACGGGGAGGAGCATGCCGCATTTCGGGCAGGCGACCTTCGTCCCGATGCGGTCCTCCGGGACCGCGATCGTATGCCCGCAGGCGCAGCGGACCTGGACGGTCTTCACCGGCGTGGTCACGTGGTCCCTCCGCTCGCTGCTACCGGAACCTGGTCCCGCTCACGCCGACCAGGATGAGGATGATGAAGATGACGATCTCGATCCAGCCGAGGACCACGCCCGCGGTCGCGCGGCCGTCGGTCGGGAGCCCGAGATCCTGGAGCATGCGGTTCGACCGGTTTCCCTTCACGATCGCGAAGATCCCCAGGATGATCCCGATCCATCCCATGATGCAGATCAGGCCGATGACCCCTGCGGCGAGCGCCTCGCCGGCGAGTTTCTTGGCCGCCGCGGCCTTCGGACCGCCTCCCCTCATCCGGTCGTCGAGCCACTCGTTGCAGAAGCGGCACTTCATCGCCGCGGCGTCGACGACCTCTCCGCAGAACGGGCAGGGCTTCGTGGGGCGTGAGGGGTCGTAGGAGGGCTGCTGGGGGCCGGCCCCCGCCGGCGCGAGCGTCGTCGCACGCGAGGGGCAGGCTGCGTCGGCGCACGCGCCTGTCCAGCACCCCTGGTGGTAGCTCGTCATGCAGGAGAGGCAGTTCTGCACGGGCTGCCCGAGTTGGATTGGCGTGTTGCATCTCGGGCAAGTCCGCCCCGCGACCTGGCGGTTCGCCATCATCGTCGCGGGGAGCTGCATCGGGACGCCGCCCGGCGGCGTCGGCCGCGATGGCGGCGGCGCAGCGAACGGGGGCGACTGCGGATAGGGGGGCGGCGCCGGGTAGGCCGGCGGCGCGGGGGAGGGGACCTCCGGCACGCCGCCGCCGCCGGGCGCCTGGAACGTGTTCTGACAGCGCGGGCAGCGGACCGTGCGGCCCGCGAAGTTGTCGTCGAGGACGAGCTTCGCTCCGCACCCGGGACACGACATGTTCAGCGGCATGGGAGAACTCCCCGCAGAGACGTCAGACAGACCACCCGTGGGTGGCATTCCAGAACCAATTCACGGCCAGGGCGACCACGAGGACCCTTGGGATAACTCTCAGCAGCCGCTCCTCGCGCGGCCCGAGACTCGGTTTCGCGCACAGCAGCCACAAGCGCCAGGGCACCTGAAGCGCCAGCGCGAGGAACATCGCGAAGGCGAGGCGGTTCATCCTCCGGGCCCCCTCCCAGTCGCCGTGGGCGATGCGCACGAAGCCGCGCGTGAGGCCGCAGCCGGGGCACGGGGTCCGGAGGACGTCGTGGGCGAGGCAGAACCCGGGGACCTGAACGCCTCCCGCAGCCACTCGGCCTCCGGCGTCGATCGCGAGGAAGAACGGGACCGCGGTTGCGAGGAGGCCCAGGCCCAGCAGCATGAAGTGGTAGGTTCGGTCGATCGATCTCAAGGTCTAGAACCTCCCACCCTTTGCCGCCGCCTGGACAACGGCCCAGAAGATGGCGAAGCCGACCGAATAGAGGAACATCTTCTTCCCCTTTGGGTTCCCCTGGCAGAGGTAGACGATCCCGACGATGCAGCCGATGCCGGAGCAGAGGACGACGAGGAGCCACTCGACGATGCTCAGGCCTTCCTCCCCCACCGCCGAGTCCGCGGGCGCGATGCCGTGCTTCGCGCGGACCGCATCGTCGAACCACTCGTTGCAGTGCGGACATTTGGACGCGCGGGCCTCATACAGCTCGCCGCATGCGGGGCAGCGGTGCTGATTCGGTCGCTGCGGCGCCGCCCCGGCGGGCTTGGGACCTGCGGTCACCGGCATGGCCGCCGCGGGGCCCGGAGCGGGGGCCATCGAGGTGGTTCCGCACTTGGGGCAGCGCACCTCTCCGCCGGCAAACTGCTCGGACAGGGCGAGCTTCGCCCCGCACGACGGGCAGGCGAACCTGATGTCCACGACGACCTCCTATCGGATCCAGCCGCGCCCGTGTGCCAGCGAAGCGCACCGGCGCGACTCCAGATCAGTTTCGGAGCTGGTTGCCATCACCGTCCGTGTTGATTCCTCCGACCAGGATGAGGATACCCTCGATCAACCCCCAGATGCCGCTGATCCCGCTCGTCAGGCCGAACGTCGCGCAGCCGCCGAGGCCGAGGAGCAGTTGGATCACGCCGATCCCCGTGCTGCCGAGGTAGAACCGGTGGATCCCCAGGCCTCCGAGGAAGATCCCCAGCACTCCGGCGGCCACGCGGGAGCGACGGCTGAGGCCGACCTGGGCCCCCTGCATCTGGCCCATCTGCGGGTTGAGCCACTCGTTGCAGAAGCGGCACTTCTGCGCGCGGCCCTCGATCAGCTCGCCGCAGAACGGGCACGGGCGCTGGTCGCGGAAGGCCTCCGCGGGGGCCGCCGTGGCCACCGGGATCGGTGCCGGCGCCCCGCCCGGGGCGTAGGAAGTCGCCCCGCACTTCGGACAGCGGACCTCCCGCCCCGCCAGCTCCTGTCCCAGGACGAGCCTCGATCCGCAGCTCGAACACGCGAATTGGATCTCCACCTCGCTCTCCCTTCCGGGGACGCTACGCCCCCGCTTTCTCCTTGGCCCGTTCGGAATACTGGAAGGCCGTCTGCCCGAGGACGATTCGGTCGCCGTCCTGGAGCCTCTGGCGCTTGACCGGGATGTTGTTCACGTAGACGCCCGCGGCCGACCCGCAGTCCTCGATCTCGTAGGAGACCCCGACCTTGTGGATCTGCGCGTGGCGAGGCTCGATCTCGGGGTCCTTGAAGAGGTAGACGTCGCACTTCGGCGACGACCCGAGCGTCGTGGGGTTCTTGTACAGCACGAACTGCTTTCCCGCCAGCGGTCCTGCAACCATCAGGAGCCACGCCTCCTTGGCGAAGTGCTCCACGAGCCCCACGAAGACGCCGGCCATCAGGCCGACGCACGCCACGCCGATGGCGCGGCTGGGCTCGGCGTACCGGTCGAGCATCGGGCCGGCGAGGATGCGGTTCACGGGGTCGAAGAACAGGCCGCCGATCGCGCCGCCGAGCATCCCTCCGAGGACCCCCGTCCAGACCATCTTGCCGCTCCGCATGGCGATCCCCTGGCCGAGGGCGACGGTCACGCCGGCGATCGCCCAACCGATCGAGCGGGCAAAGACGAGGAGGAGGAGCGTCATTCCACGGAAGCCCACGCGCTGGATCTCGCGCGCGTCCATCAGTCCAGTCGCGAAGCCCAGCACCTGGATGAGGCCATAGGCGATGTTCGCGACCTGCTCCGAAAGGAATCCTCCCACGAAGCCGACGCCCAGGCCGATGACCCCTCCAAGGAGGCCCTTCACGAGGTTCCTGGAGACGATCCCCTCCGCCGCGCCGATGAACAGTCCGAGCGTCCCCGCAACCGTCGCAAAGAAGAGATAGTCGGCGATGGCCTCTCCGGTGGTCTCCGCATCTCCGTCCACCGTGAAAGGCTCGATGAGCGCCCAGCCCGTGAAGGCCCCGACCATGCCCGCGATGCCGAGGTAGAAGACGGGCGAGAGCCAGAACGGCGTCGGCGGCGGGAGGGCGCCCACGCCAATCCCCTGCCGCCCCGCCTGCTGCTGGGCGACGAACTCCTCGACCTTCGGGCTCGTCAGGTCCCCCGTCGTGATCTTGATCGGATCGGATCCGTCCGGCACCTTGCGTCTCCTCGTTCCCCTTCCCCTTCCCGTTCCCCTTCCCTTTCCCAGCGTGGTCTCACGCGCTGGGAAAGGGAAGGGGAACGGGAAGGGGAAGGGGGACTACTTCTCCCCCTCCATCTCGGGAATCGCCTTCTTCAGCTCGTCCTTCCCCTCGGGGTAATTCTCGATCGCCCGGTCGAGCCACCGCTTCGCCTCGTCCTTGTGCCCGGCGGCGTGCTCGGCCTTGGCCTTGTCCGCCAGGGTCTCCGCGACCGCCTTCCGCACCGAGCGCAGCTCGGACTTCACGCGGTCGAGGTCCTCCTCGTACGTGATCAGGTCCTTCCCCTCTGCGCGAATCCTCGCGACCGCCCGCGCCTCGAGCTCCGCGAAGTCCATCACCGTCTTCCCGAGCATGGTCTGCACCTTGACGAGGAGCTCCGCGGCCGCCCGCGCCTTGTCAGGAGACGGCCCCATCCCCTCGGGCGTCGGCGCGATGGCGATCCGGATCTCCTCCAGCGCCTTGGCCACGACCGTGAGGTCCTGTGCCAGCCCAATCCTCATCACGCTGAGCTGCACGAGGCGGTGGATCTCCCCCGCCTCCAGCTTCTCGACGTAGGCGCGGCCCCTCATGTCCCCGAGCCACAGCCCGAGCGCCCCTCCGCAGAACATGACCAGCAGGAGCGTCAGGAAGTCCGCCCACCCCGACTTCGCCGGCGGCCGCTCGTCGGCCTCCCGCGGGGCCGCCTCCTTCTGCGACGGCGCGTCCTGCGCCACGCCCTCCTCGCCCCCCTCGGGGCGGGGGTCGGAGACCACCACGCGGTTCCCGATCCAGAACACCCGCGCGGGCACCGTCTTCCCCTGCTTCCAGACGAAGAAGCCCTCCTCGCCGTGGACGGGGTCGACGACGAACGCGACCTGCGTCGGGCCCGTGAAGAAGCTCTGGTGGATGAACGTGTCGAAGTTCGAGAGGAACACGCCGAAGCCGGGGTGCGTGTGGTACCAGCCGACGTTCTTGAACTCCTTGAACTTCGTGTCCATCTGCTGGTTGATGTGGTCCCACGTCTCGTGGGTGAACGTGACCTGCGCCCCCTGGCTCGCGGCGTGCTCGCCGCGGATCACGTCGACGATCTCCAGCCACGCCCCCTGCCGGTCGCGTCGTGGCTTCCCGACGAGGATCCCGCACACCTCGACGCGCGTCGACTCCCTCGCGTGGGCGAGGATCTTCTCGTGCGTCGAGGGCGACATGTGGATCCGGAAGTCCGGCGAGTCGACGACGGGGAACTCCCCGGCCTCGAGCGACTTCGGGTCGATCCGGGCGACGTCGAGCGCCTCGGTCTCCTTGGCCTTCATCGTCAGTTCCCCCCTGCCGCGCCGAGGGCCGACTCGCGGTCGCCTGCGAACACGTACGCGCGCCGCTGCTCCCCCGCGCGCCCCAGGACCAGGTCGTAGGGCGGCACGCCGATCTCCGCCGGGCACAGGTCGAGGAACGGCTCCTCGCCCCGCACGACGTGCGTCAGCTCCGGCGCGCGGAGGCCGCCGCACCCCGGGCAGGTCGCCTTCTCCTCGGGCACGCCGTCGAGCGGGCCGAAGAAGGCGTCCTTCTTCCCGCACGCGCCGCAGTCGAGCGCGACGACGAACTCCTGCGCCAGCTCGATGTGGGCGCCCGGGCCGAGGTCCCCTCGGACACGCGCGAGCAGCTCGCCGAGCGTCGGGTCGGCCGTGCCCCAGGGCAGCTCGACGATCGGCGCCCACGTCTCGTGCGCCGGGCAGTCGGGCTTCCTCGTGTACTCGATCACGTAGGTGTCGTGCGTGTGGCCGTTGAACTGGACGCCTTTCCCCGCGAGGACGGGGAGGCCGTGGAGGTACTTCACGGCCTCCTGCACCTGGAGGCCCGCGACGATGGAGGCGGTCGTCGGCGTGGTCGGGACGCGCCCGCCGAGCATCTCGTCGCGCGTGAGGAGGGAGCAGGCGCGGCGGCGGTGGACCATCTGCCAGTCCGCCTCGTTCATCGTGCACTCGTAGCAGGCCCCCTCGCCGGGGGCGAAGAAGCGCATCACGCCGTTCAGCTCCTCGATCGCCCCGTCGACCCACGGGACGCCCGCGCGGAAGGCGGAGGCGTTCACGGCCAGGCGCGTCTCGCGGTTGTCGAGGCCGGCGATCACGACGTCGGCCCAGCGGTAGACGCCGAGGCCGAGCGCGGTGGCCGCGTTGCCGTGGAACCACTGGACGTGCATCCCCGGAAAGAGCTCCTGGGCCTCGCGCGCGGCGACCTCGGCCTTCCGCTTGCCGTTGTCGCCCTCGCGGAAGAGGACGGATCGGGAGAGGTTGGAGTTCTCGATGGTGTCTCGGTCGGCGATGACGAGGTTGCCGACGCCAAGGAGGGAGAGGTTCTTGACGATCTCGTTTCCCAGGGCGCCGGCGCCGACGACGAGGACGCGGGCCTCGCGGAGGCGGTCCTGCCGCCACCAGCGGATCCGCCGGAGGCGGTCGAAGCGGTCCTCGGCGCCCGGGAGGTCTCCCGGGGCGACCTTCAGCAGATCGTCCATCCGTTGCTTCCGGCGGTGATCTCGGGCTGGATGCGGAGGACGTCGCCGCTGGCGACGCCCGCGTCGCGGAAACTCATCTCGTCCTGGAGCTGGCGGCCGGAGTTCTTGTGGTGGAACTTGTAGCTGATGAGCTGGCCGTCAGGGGAGTTGCGTGGGAGCTGGATGCGGTCGACGAGGACCGCCATGATCCGGAGGATGGGGGCGTCGTCGGGGACCTCCACGACGTGCTTCTTGTTCCCCGTGGCGTCCCACACCTCCACCGTGATGTTGCCCATCAATCCCTCAATCGTGGCGCGGGGGGGAGTCGACGCGCGCAAGCGTACGCCCGGGGATCGGGCGGTGTCAAGCCGGCGTTCGTGCGTGAACGGCGGTGTGCGGATGCGTACCATCCCCTTCCCGTTCCCCTTCCCCTTCCCTTTCCCAGCGTGGCCACAGGCGCTGGGAATGGGAAGGGGAATGGGAAGGGGACCGGCATTGACATTGCAACGCCGGTGAGGCTAAGTAGGACGCACCAAGTTCCACGGGATACCGGAATGCACGATCGCTGGAGTCGCGCCCGTGAGGGCGCGGTGGATCATGCCCGTAAGGGCGTGATC
>ORMF011666442.1_pt1 | contig 12858 bp, 6 predicted proteins | sample 1779871 | NCBI WGS metagenome assembly ORMF01 (sample SAMEA104232316, study PRJEB22302) | groundwater metagenome | biome: forest; feature: aquifer; material: groundwater | place: USA | collected 2011-08-07 | depth 5.4 m | reverse complement strand
CCAGGTTGAACAGGTGGCGCACGTTCTGTTCGCTCTCGCCGGTCCACTGCGAGAACAGTTCCGGCCCATGCACGCCGATGAAGTTGAGGCCGAACTCGCGGCCCACCGCCTGGGCCAGCATGGTCTTGCCGGTGCCCGGCGGCCCGTACAGCAGAATGCCCAGGTTGGTGGGCAGGCCCAGCCGCGCCAGGGCCTGGGGACGGCGCAGCGGCCGCTCCACCAGCTCGCGCAGCCGGCGCTTGGTCTCCTGCAGCCCGCCAATGTCGTCCCACACCACGGTGGGGTAGGAGAGCAGCGACTCACGCATGGAGGATGGACGCACCGTGGCCACGGCGGCGTTGAAGTCTGCGTCGGTGACAGTGAGGGTGCTGCGGTCGACCGCCGTCGCGGGGGCCTTGGGGTCGTCGAGGAACTCGCTGGCGGCGCGGCGCAGCGCGGTGAGGCCGGCCTCGCGGCTCAGCTCCATCAGGTCGGCGCCCACGTAGCCGTAGCAACGGGCGGCGACGGCCGGCAATGCGCGCAACGCTGCGTCGGACAGCGGCATCTCGCGGGGGTGGATGCGCAGGATCTCTTCGCGGGCCGCGGCCGGTGGGGTGGGGAAGTAGATCTCCTTGTCGAACCGGCCGGGCCGCCGCAGCGCCGGGTCGATGGTCTCGATGCGGTTGGTGGTGCCGATGACCATGATGCCCTCGGCCTGTTGCAGGCCGTCCATCAGCGTCAGCAACTGGGTGACGGCGCGGGTGTCGGCCAGGGTGCCGCTGTCGCCACGGACGGGCGCGATCACGTCCAACTCGTCCACGAAGATGATGGCGGGTGGGCTGGAGTAGGCGCTGCGGAAGATGCGCCGCAGGTTCTCTTCGGTCTGGCCGCTGTAGCTGCCGACCACCTCCGGGCCGTTGATGTAGTAGAAGTGGGCCTTCACCTCGTTGGCCACGGCGCGCGCCAGCAGCGTTTTGCCGGTGCCCGGCGCACCGTAGAAGATGATGCCCCGCGGCGGCATGATGCCGAGCTGGCGGTAGGTTTCGGGGAACACCAGCGGCAGCTCCACGAACTCGCGCAGCGCCCGCAACTGGTCGTCCAGCCCGCCGATGTCCTCGTAGGTGATGCTGCCCGAGCTGGCGGTCTCGCCCGACGCCGGGTGCTGGTGGTTGCTGCCGGCGCCGTGCTCGTGCAGCGGGTCAACCTCAATGAACACTTCTGTTTCTTCGGTGAGCAGGCCCTCCTGACCGGTCAGGGCGTGCACCTCCAGCATCATCTCGGCCGCCGAGGTGGGGTGGGGGATGGCCACCAGCGTGCCATCGGCCACCGGTGTGGGCGGGGCGCAGAGCAACTGCTTCACGTAGTTGACAAACGATGGGTTGAATCCGAGCACGCTGTAGCCGGGCATCAGCACCACCCGGCCCACCGGCGCCGGGTCGGCAGCGTCGACGGTGACCAGCTCCTCGGGCTGGACGCGCAGGCCGCGCAGGCTCAGGCGGTCCAGCCGCATGCTGCCGGGAGCCTCCGTGGTGCCGGCAACGCGCACCAGGGCGTGGCGCCCGCGGTGGCTGGTGATGCGCACCACGGCGCCGGGTGTCACGCCCAGTTCGTGCAGTACGTCTGGGGCCAGCAAGGCCGAGGCCCCGCGGGAGCCTTCGATGCTGGCTACTATGCCAATGTGAACCGAGACCGCCATTCAGCACCTCAGGGTGTAGGCTGCCTCTTCACCGCCGGAACTCATAGCAATAGGCAATGAGTCTCCCCAAGACCCATCAACGGCTGGTTGACGGTCATGGGGATTTGAGCGTATGAATAGGTGCGTCGTAGAGGATTCTATACCGAAACTACGCCGTACGGTGACGTGCGCGTGAGGTTGTTTGGTGTAAAGGCGCTCCCTAAGCCATGGCACCGGGGCGCCTGGAGACTTCGGGTCCCCATCGGATTCTTGTCTAGCACGTGCCCCTGGGCACGAGGAGGTAGACCACAGTGCGCTCAACCCCCTGGCTGCCGCTCGGTATTCTGCTGCTAGCCGCCGGCTGCGGTTCCCCACAATCGCCCATTGCGCCCACCGGCGGTGGCGGCGCGTCGAACGGACCGCAGTCGGGCGGCGTGCTGAACGCGCGCGTGCCCACCGACTACTACGACTTCGACGTGACCCTCACCGGCAAGGGTACCAATGCCCGCGTGCAGGGGCTGTCGTACAGCAGCCTGCTGGGCTTCAAGACCGGCCCCGACATCCCCTACTCGCAGTACATCCTGCAGCCCAAGCTGGCGGAGACCTGGTCGGTGAATGCCGACGGCACCAGCTTCACCTTCAACCTGCGCAAGGGCGTGAAGTTCGCCAACCTGCCGCCGGTCAACGGCCGCGAACTCACCAGCGCCGACGTGAAGTGGACCTACGAGTACGGCTCGCGCAGCGGCCCGCTGAAGTACAAGAAGCTCCCCACAGGCCAATTCGACTGGATGTTCGAAGGCCTGAAGGACATTCAGACGCCCGACCCCTACACGGTGGTGGTGTCGTTCAAGGAGTCGTTCAGCCCATTCCTGAACTATTCTGGCCATCATCTGAACCCCATCCTGGCCCACGAGATCTACGACCAAGACGGTGACTTCAAGACCCGCATCGTCGGCTCCGGCCCCTTCCAGCTCGACGCCGCGGCCAGCCAAAAGGGCGCGGCCTGGGTGTGGAAGAAGAATCCCGACTATTTCGAGCCCGGCAAGCCCTATCTGGACGCCATCAAATGGGTGGTCATTCCCGATGACTCGACGGCGGCTGCCGCCTTCAAGGTCGGGCAGATCGACCTGGTGGGCGATTACACCTACGCGCCGGCGCAGGACATCATGAAGGCCGACCCGAAGGCGCTGGCGTTCGACCTGAGCGGGGCCACGCCGGTGCACATGTACATGAACCTCAAGTTCCCGCCGTTCCAGGACATTCGCATCCGCAAGGCGATCACCCTGGGCATCAACCGCGACGAACTGTCGCTGGTGCAGGGTGGCGGCAAGGGCGGCTGGGCCCTGGCCGGCACCTACCCCACTATGTTCACGCAGGCAGAGATCAAGACGCTCATCCCGTATGATCCGGCCCAGGCGAAGCAACTGGTCATCGACGCCGGTTACCCCAACGGGCTGGACGTGCAGTTCGAGTACCCCACCGACAACGGCCAGGTCTACATCACCGACTTCCAGTTGCTGCAGTCCCAGCTCAAGAAGGTCGGCATCAACTTCGTGGCCAAGCCCATCAGCTACGCCGAATACTCGGCCACCAAGAAGAACCACACCGCCACCGTCACCACCACGTCCAAGGACTGGCAGGCCGATATTGACGGGTACCTCTTCGGCACCTTCTACTCGAAATCCAAAGACAATTACGACGGGGTGAACGACCCCAAACTCGACACCATGCTGAATGCGCAACGCCGGGAGGCCGACCCGGCCAAGCGGGCGGAACTCATCAAGGCCGCGGTGCGCTACATCAATGCCGAGAGCTACCTGGGCCGGGCGCTGTACAGCAAGAGCACCTTCATGTTCGCTCACCCGAACCTGAAGAGCTTCGCGCCCAACTTCCAGTCGGCCTACGACCTCTCCTCCGCCTGGCTGGAGAAGTAAACGGGGCCGGAGCACCCCGCGATCCCATACTCACCTCGACGCCCGCTTCGGCGGGCGTCACCACGAAAGGACATAACCATGCCGACGTTCTATGACCAGTGGCTCAACATGTGGGACGAATCGCGGGAGGCGTTCCGCACGTCGCGCAAGTGGATCCACGAAGAGGAGATCGAGTGGGTTGAGACCCAGCAGGACGCCAAGGTGGGCCTGCTGGTGGCCCCCGAGACGGGCTTCCGCACCTACGGCACGGTGAGCATGGTGGCCGAGATCCCGGTGGGGGCCCACACCGGCATGCACAAACATGGCGAGGAGTGCATCCACTTTACGGCGGGCAGCGGCTTCTCCATTGTGAACGGCGTGCGATACGACTGGCACGAGTTCAGCACCATGGTCATCCCCTTCGGGGCCACCCACCAGCACTGGAATACCGGCGACGTGACGGCCCGCTACGTCACGTTCTTTTCGCCGCACCTGGAACACTATCTGGGTCTGGCCCGCTTCACCCAGTACGAGAACTGGGGCAAGAACACCAGCCTGCCCACGGTGCCCACCTCGGCCAACGGTTTCAACGACAAGGGCCGCCGCGTCGTGCTGCACATCGAGGACGCACCGGTCACCGGCGGCGCCGAGGGCGGCCCTGGCCTGGAGCCGCAGGACATCCCGGACATTGACCCCGACAAGCCGATGGTGCTGGGCACCATCGACGGCGCCCAGGCGCCCGGCCTGCGCCCCGGCCTGCACAACGCGGGCGGCATCAACTTCATGAGCACCCGCCGCGAGCTCAACGGCTTCCACCCCTACGAGCAGGAGATGAGCGGCTACCTGCTGAACTTCCCGCACGACGAGGGCGGCACCCACGCCCACATGGAGGCGCACCTCTACATTGTGCAGGGCGAGGGCTACAGCATGGTCGACGGCGAGAAGATCCCCTGGAAGGCTGGCACCTGCTTCCAGGTACAGGGGCCGCAGACCAGGCACCAGCACATCAACTCCGGCGACGTGCAATCGCGCCAGCTCCGCATGGCCCCCGGCGTCCGCTACTTCTTCGAGAGCATGACCCGCGACGAGTTCCCCTACCTGTACATCAAGGTGCGGCCGGCGCTGCTGCGACAGAAGCAAGAGGCCGAGCGGGAACGGGAGCGCGAACGCTCGCGTTAGCCAGACCGGTCCATCTTCGTAGGGCGGGGGCTCAGCCAGGTCGAGGCGAGTGGGGGCCCAGTCCGGAACTCATCTCCTCGCTTTAGTCCTCCAGGTTGGTTCGGGGCTCGCCCTTGGCCATATCAGCGGATCGCAATGGGTGGGTGGGTTGACATACCCTCACCGTACTCGGATGATGCAGCGGCCGGAGGCATGGGGAGGGAAATGGAATGTCAAGCACACTCCGAGTCCTACGCCTCCTGGGGGTGGTCGCCATAGTGGCTGCCTTCCTCCCGCTGCTTCCCCCGGGTCCCGTCCAGACGCCGCGTACGGTGCATGCCTTTGGCGCAGCACCGATTGCCTGCTGGGCAGCCGAGGGCAACGGCAACGACGCAATCGGTGCGACCAATGTCGCTCTGTCCGGGGGCGCCGCCTTCGCCTCCGGCCGCATCGGGCAAGCCTTCAGCTTCAATGGCGCCACGGCCTACGCGTCTGCGAACCTCCCCGCCGCGCTTCGCAAGTCACCCATCACCCTCGCCGCCTGGGTCAACCTAAACTCCACCAGCACATCCACCCATGCCCTCTTCCTGGAGCCTAGTGGCGCTAACCAGTTGGGCAAGGGCGCAGGCCTGCAGCTCTACGCCGGGGGCGGCGTCGGTTTCACCAAAGGGAGCGGCGACGGCAGCTACGCGCAAATTGTGGCTGCGACTCCGATTACCGCAGGCGGCTGGCACCACATCGCCGGTAGCTACGACGGGGCCGCCATGGCGGTCTACGTGGACGGCGTCCTAGGGGCCTCCGTTGCGAATACGCAGGGGATCGACTGGACGGACCAGGCCGGCGGCTTCCCAACCCCGGCTCAGCTCTACTTGGGCGCCTACAAGACGAACCAGCTCGGCCCAGGGGCCACGGCGCCGGACCAGGGCTTCCTGAACGGACGTCTCGATGAAGTCCAGATCTTCGACCGTGCGTTGACCGTCGAGGAGATTGCGGCGCTGGCGGCGCTGGCCGGCAATGCGACCTGCGGGACCGCCGCTCCAACCGCGACCCCGCCGGGGTCCGTTCCGCCGGCGCCGGCGGCCACCCCCACCAGCACGGCGGGGCCGTTGCTGACGCCAACGCCGACCCGGACGGACACTCCATCGCCGGCGTCCACTGCCACCAGCACGCCGGGGCCGTTGCTGACGCCAACCCAGACGGCTACGGCAACGCCCGCCCCCAAGGACACGCCGTCGCCGGCAGAGACGCCTACCGTCTCCCCCACCGTGACGCCTACGGAAACTCCTAAGGGCAAAAGCAGGGCCGAGGAGATCGTGGGGGACTACCTGGTGAAGTACAACTTCGGGGGGGATACAGGCCGGTGCAACCATGCGCCTGGCTACAACTTTAGTCCGGGCGGGCACAGGACGATCACGACGCGGGGCGATAACGTCTTCATGCCACTTATTACTGGTGACCTTGGGGCCACCGGCCCTCTGTTGGAAGACGGCAGCTTCACCGCAACCACCAGCTACGCCTACTCCCAGGGCACGGTGACCGCTACCTATCGGGCCACAGTGGCAACCACCGGTGAGATCACCGGAACCTATGTGGTTGACAATGGGTTCTGCATCACGACCTACAACATTCTGTTCAAGCCCGCGACCGAGGTCGTGAAGGTCAATGTGCTCAAAGAAGTGGAGTTGGACTGCGAGACCGAGGTCCGGATCATCGCCGAGTGGCGGCAGCCGCTGGGCTATGGACGCAACACGCCGCGCATCGTGTCGCCCAGCGGCCAGGTGACGGACCTGCCGGTGGTGGACCTGCATCCCTACACAAGTCCCTACAACAGCTACCGCTGGGACGAGGGGGCGGTCTGGACCCCCAAGGAACCCGGCATCTATCACGCTACGGTGAAGTACCTGCCGGTCAAGACCCTGACCGATGACGTGCGCCCCGAGTTCAGGGTGCGGCAGGGGCTGCCCAAGCGGGAGAGCATGGAGACGCTGCGCGCCGCCGAGGCCGCCAAGTGGGGCGAGATCACCCGGCTATTTGAGGCGATAAAGACCAGGATCGAAACCAGCCCGACCTCTGCCCGGGAGATCGACGATCAGTTGAGCGACGCGTTCGAGGGGGCTTACAGGGCTGGACGCGGCTTGATACTGGACGCGTTGCTCGGGCTCGAGGGAGCCTACGCAGCCCAAGACACCGGCGCCATGCGGGAGCGGCTACGCGTCATGACGTCCGACGTGAACACGCACATGGACCTGCCGCTGTGGGAGCCGTGGAAGCCGCTGACCCCAACCTCGGCCGGCTACTACTTCACCGGCATGAGGGAACCAGAAACGAACTTCTACTTCACTCCCGGCCAGGGCGATCCCCTGGCAGGCCCCCCCGATCCCGATCTTAGCGGGCCCGACAACCCAGGGATCCGGAACCCGCTGTTCCTGCTCTGGTGGGACATCGAGCCGCTGCACGAGGCGCTTTTTGACATGGAGCAGCTTCGCCACCGCGAAATGGACGTCATGGACCACCCGGGTTCTTCCGCGCCGCCAGGACCTGCGTGGGCGTCGCCTGAGCAGCTGCTCAACCGCCCCATCAGCCATTTGTGCCTGCCGCGGCTTCAGGAGTTGAAGGACGACCTCTGGGCCGAGGTCGCCCGCCGTATGAAAAAGCTGGGACTGACGTTCTTTGGCAGCGAGGGCCAGGGCGTTGGGGTTCACTTCGTCAGCGACTACTTCGATCGGGCGCTCGCGGGCCTCGCCCACAGGAATCCCAGGGAGACCCGCCTCGGCCTGACCGATGTCTGGGCCATCGGCGGCGTCATCGATACCGGCGTGCTGAGGTTTATCGGAGGCACGATCCAAGCAGATTTCCTGCCATACCTGTACCGCATCGACGAGATCGAGCAACGCATACGGCAGGAGCAGTTCCGTCTCTCGGACGTCGCCTATATCGCGACCCCACTCAGGATAGAGGGGGATTTCACCCGGCTGGCCCGCCTCCGGCGTGACCTCTTCGACCAGCGGGACGAGATCTGGACGAGGATCGCCGAACACTCCCATGCCATGGCCAAGAGACTGATTCGCGGCGATCTGCTTGACGGAGAGTACGGCCCCGGAGTGCCTCTTCCTGATGGGCAGGTGGGATACCTGGATGCCCTGGAGCGGCAGGCGGCCGTAGCTATGGACGATGCCCTGACACAAATGGAGCGCGAGACGCTACCTACGGAGGTAGAGTCGGTGGTCGATGGCCAAGTCCGCCACTTCCCCCTGGGCGTGATCTTCAGTGAGTCCCGAGAGTATCTGTTCGAGGAGGGGCCAGAACTGCACCGGCTGCTCCGGGAAAAATTGCCAGAGATTGAAGAGCAGATAAGGTTCCATGCCCAATTCTAGCTGCGCTGCTGCCCTCTGAAACGGCCGCCCCAGCTCTTTAGCGTTTTCGTGGGCCTAGCAAACGCTACTTGGTTGCCTCTGCGGGGTCTCCGCTCTGCATTTGACACTTCACCCGTCCAGCGCCTAGCCTCGCGCGGGCACCTTACAGCACGGCTCAGTTAGCGGACACCAGGGAGGTGGAGCGATGGCAGCAGGCACGATTCTGGTAGGTACGGTGGGCCAGGGAGTAATGCGGAGCCCCGACGACGGCGAGCACTGGCAGCGGGCCAGCCTTGCCGCCGGCCTGCATTCGGATGCGATCGTGCGGTGCCTGACGGTGCACCCGGGACGGCCCGCCACGGTGTTCGCCGGCACCGACCTCGGCCTGTACCGGTCGGACGATGGCGGGGCGGCCTGGCAGCACCTCCGGACGCCCATGGACAAGCAGGCGGTGTGGGCCATCGCCGCCGACCCGGCGGACCCCGATACGCTGCTGGCGGGCACCGGCACCCCCAGCCTGCCGCGGCTGTTCCGGTCGGCCGACGGCGGCGCCACCTGGCAGCCGAGCGCGGTGGAGATTGCCGACGAGTGCGACGCGGTGGGCGTGCCGCGTCCCACCGCCATCGCCTTCGACCCCGCCACGCCGGGCAGCGTGTGGATGGGGATTGAGGTGGAGGGCCTGCGCCACAGCAGCGACGGTGGCGCGACCTGGAGCAAGACCGGCGCGGCCATTCGTAATCTGGACGTGCACAACGTGGTGGTGACGGCCGGGCCGCCGCGCACGATCATCGTGCTGGTGAACAACGACATCTGGACCAGCACCGACGACGGCGCCACCTGGGCCAACGCCGGCGCGGCGCTGCCGCTGCGCTACCCGCGCGGCGCGGCCGTGCGGCCCGATGACCCCCGCATGGTGTTTGCCACGCTGGGCGATAGCACCCCCGGCAGCACCGGGGCCGTGCTGCGCAGCCGCGACGCCGGCCAAAGCTGGGAGAGTCTGCCGCTGCCCACACAGCCCAACTCAGCACTGTGGGTGGTGCACATGGCGCGCCAGCAACCCGACACCGTGCTCACCGGCTCGCGCTACGGCTACCTGTACCGCAGCGACGACGGCGGCGATAGCTGGCGCAAGCTGTGGCGCGAGCTCAGCGAGATCTCGTCGATTGCCTACCTGCCGGCCGCGGGGTAGGCGGCGCAGTTCCTGCCAATCTGGTGAGGAGAGACCGGCATGATCAAGGTCTTCTCGTTCTTGAAGGGGCGCACCGACTGGACGCAAGAGCAGTTCCAGCGCTGGTGGCTGGAGGAGCACGTGCCCAACGCCCGCAAGCTGCCGGGCCTGCGCAAGTACACCGTCTGCCTCACCACCGGGTCCACCACCCACCCCAACGACGCGCCGCCCTTCGACGGCGTGGCCGAGCTCTGGTTCGACGACCGCGCCGCGCTGGAACATGCATGGTTCGAGTCGGCGGAGGGCAAGCTGGCGGTGGGTGAGAGCATCGCCAACATGAGCCAGCGCTGGACGATCATCACGGAGGAGCACCCGATCATCGGGTGAGGGTGGAGAATAGGGCTGTCACCTCAGGCGGATGGTCGATCTGAAACCACGCTCTCCCTTGAGGGAGAGCGCTGGAGAGGGTGCGGCCCACCACATGGGGCCGCAGGTCGCGGACGGTCGTCCCGACTTCGGGGAGTTCAGGCATGGGTGGGGCTTTGCACGATAGCTAGGCGTGGCCTTGGGCGACCGGCCAGCCCCCTCACCCTAACCCTCTGCCGCGGTGGGGCGAGGGGATCGGGGGGCGTCATGGGCTATCCGGCTCCCTCTCCCCCTGGGAGAGGGCTGGGGTGAGGGTAACCTACGTTCGAAAGGGCCGAGCACGTGGTTCGGCGCCGGGACGCCGGGGATTACACTGGTCACATGACCTCGAGTTACGAGCCGTTTCGGGCCACCGTCCTGAGCGTGGAAATCCGGCAGGAGATTCAGGTGGTCCGCCTGCGTATGGGCGAACGGTTCTTGAAAGCACAGCGCAGTTCCTCCTCTTGCCCGCCAGCGCCCGCCAGCATCTGGCCGGTGGATCCGAGCTGGGGCGAGCGCTTCGAACTGCACAGAGCGTTTGGTCAAGAGAGCGAAGACCTTATCACCTTCGAGACCTACGATTGGGCCGGATCACCCGCCCCGCAACCGCGTACAGAAGTCTTCTACCAGGGGTGGTGGACTCCAGACCAGTTCGCGGTGGCCACCGATCTGAGGTTGGTGTGGGAGCTGGCGATGTTCGACCGCACCGGCGATCATGAGCACTGCGTGTTGAGCTGGGCGACGATAGAACCGGGGATGAGGGGTTACCGAGGACTCTGGGCTAATCTTCAGGAAGTTTGGCTCACTGTCCCGGCATACGAGGAGTACATCCTGCGCGATAGACTGCGCATTCGACGAAGCCGGGCCGAAGGCCATTAAGCCTCCACCGCCAGCAACTGCTTAGCCTCCTCTTCGTCCACCACCTCTTGCAGCTCGCCCCAGGTGTGGCCTACTTTCGACTCCACCTTGAGCGGGACGGCGAGCTCGATGGAGTGCGACATCTCGTGCACCACCAGGCGCTGCACCTCGTCGAGTTCGTCGTCGGGCACCTCGAACAGCAGCTCGTCGTGCACCTGCAGGATCATCTTGGTGCGCAGGCCGCGGCGGGGCAGCTCGGCGTGCAGGCGGATCATGGCCACCTTGATCACGTCGGCGGCGCTGCCCTGCACCGGGTGGTTGACGGTGTAGCGCTCGGCGGGAGCGCGCACCTGCTGGTTGCTGGCCAGCAGCTCCGGCACGTAGCGGCGGCGGCCCAGCAGCGTCTCCACATAGCCGCGCTCGCGGCCGGTCTGTAGCGTTTGGTCCAGGTACTGCTTGATGCCGGGGTACTTGCCGAAGTAGGTCGCGATGAACCCCGACGCGTCCTCGCGCGACATGCCGGGGATGGCCCGTTGCAGGCCGAAGGCGCTGAGGCCGTACACGATGCCGAAGTTCACCACCTTGGCGATGCGGCGGTGGTCGCGGGTCAGCGCCTCCACCGGCAGGCCGAACACGGTGGACGCGGTGGCGTTGTGGATGTCCTCGTCGGCGCGGAATGCGGCGATGAGGCTGGGGTCCTGCGACAGGTGCGCCAGCACCCGCAACTCCACCTGGCTGTAGTCGGCCGATAGCAGGCTGGTGCCCGGCGGCGCCACGAAGGCGGTGCGCACCCGGCGGCCCAGCTCGGTGCGCACGGGGATGTTCTGCAGGTTGGGGTCGTTGCTGGAGACGCGGCCGGTGGCGGCGCCGGTCTGGTTGAAGCTGGTGTGCACCCGGCCGGTGCGGGGGTTCACCAGGGCGGGCAGCGCGTCGATGTAGGTGGACTTCAGCTTGGTGAGCTGGCGGTACTCCAGCAGGCTCTCGATAATGGGGTGGGCGCCCTTCAGGTTCTCCAGCACCCGCTGGTCGGTGGAGTAGCCGCTCTGGGTCTTGCGCCCCTTGGGCAGGCCGATCTCCTCGAACAGCACCTGGCCAAGCTGCTGGGTGGAGTTGATGTTGAAGCGGTGCCCCACGTTGGTGTAGATGTCCATCTCGAGGTCGCCCATGCGGCCCTGCATGTCGCGCGCCATCTGCGCCAGCACGCTGGGGTCCAGCGCCACGCCCCAGCGCTCCATCTGCACCAGCACCGGCACCAGCGGCATCTCCAGCTCGGCGTACAGCGGCCACAGCCCGTCGCTCTTCAGCTGGGGCTCCATGGCGGCGCTCAGGCGGGCGGTCATGTCGGCGTCGGCGCAGGCGTAGGGTGCGGCCTGGGCCACCGGCACGCGGTCCATGGTGATCTGCTTGGCGCCGCTACCGATGAGCTGGCTGATCTCGGTCATCTCCACGCCCAGGCGGCCGAAGGCCAGGCCCTTCAGGCCCAACCCCTTCTCGCCCAGCAGCCATGCCTGCAGGATGGTGTCGGACGTGATGCCCGCCAGCGGCAGGCCGTGCTCCGCCAGCACGATCATGTCGTAGTTGGCGTTGTGGGCGCCCTTCGGCTTCGACGGGTCGGCCAGCAGTGGCCCCAGCTTCTGCTGCACCAGCTCCAGCGGCAGGTTGGGGCCGGTCTGGTGGCCGATGGGCAGGTAGTACGCCTCGTGGGGGGCCGGTGCGAACGCGATGCCCACCAGGTGCGCCTCCATAGGCAGCAGGCCGGTGGTCTCGGTGTCCACGATGATGACGGGGGCGGCAGCCAGCCGGCGCACCAGGGCGTCCAGCGCTTCCGGGGTGTCGACCGTCTCGTACTTGGCGTCGGGGAGGTTGCGCAGCGGCTGGGCGCCCTCCTCGGCGCCCATCAGGCTTAGCTGGCCCTGTTGCGCGTTGCCGGTGGTGCGGCTGCGGGCCTCCTGGGGCAGGCGGGCCAGCAGGCTGCGGAACTCCAGGTCCTGGAACAGGCGGACCACCCGGGCCCGGTCGAAGCTGCGGACGTGGCAGTTCTCCTCGTCCAGCGTCACCGGCACGGCCCGGTCGATGGTCGCCAGTTGCTTGCTCTCGAACGCGGCGTCGCGGCCGTCGCGCAGCAGTTGCTGGGTGCGGGGTGGCGTCACCTCGTCCAGGTGCTCGTAAATGCCCTCGACGGTGTCGTACTTCTGCAGCAGCGTGGTGGCGGTCTTGTCGCCGATGCCGGCCACGCCCTTGATGTTGTCGGAAGGATCGCCCTTCAGGCCCTTCCAGTCCGGGATGCGGTTGGGCGGTACGCCGTAGCGTTCGATAACCTTGGCGTCGTCGTAGAGCACCGCGTCGGTG
>ORMF011794077.1_pt1 | contig 12861 bp, 11 predicted proteins | sample 1779871 | NCBI WGS metagenome assembly ORMF01 (sample SAMEA104232316, study PRJEB22302) | groundwater metagenome | biome: forest; feature: aquifer; material: groundwater | place: USA | collected 2011-08-07 | depth 5.4 m | reverse complement strand
CTACCGATTCGAAAATCTTCATATAGCCGGTGCAGCGGCAAAGGTTCCCAGCCAGGCCGGTACGAATGTCAGCCTCGCTGGGACTTGGTTTGTGCTCCAGCAGGTTCACTGCAGCCAGAACCATTCCCGGCGTGCAGATCCCGCACTGCGCGCCGCCGCATTCAATGAAAGCCTGCTGTACGGCGTGCAATTGATCGTCTGAAGCGATTCCTTCGATAGTTTGAATCGATGCGCCGGCAACCTGCGCGATCGGCACCAGGCAACTGTTGACGATCTGGCCATCGATCATCACCGAGCACGCGCCACACTCGCCTTCACCACAACCTTCTTTGGTTCCAGTGAGACGTAATTGTTCGCGCAGGACGTCGAGCAGACGCTCCATGGGATAAGCGTGAAGCGTCCGCTCTTGTTCATTCACCGTACATGAAATCTCAATCTTATCCGACACGAAGCTTTCCTCTGCGTTCTCTGCGAAATCCTTTGCGCCCTCTGCGTTGAAGTCTTCCTTTATTTCCTGCTCCCTCTCCCTCTGGGAGAGTGTTGGGGTGAGGGCCTGATGCGTCGTCCAGCTATCCCCTCATCCCCGTCCCAGAAGGGAGAAGGGTGACAGAAACTTTAGCGACTTCCTTCCATCATTGCCTCAGGCATCAACGGCACCCGTTTGAAACTCTCGCCCGTTGCATTCTCAATCGCATTTAAGATCGCCGGCGCGGGTCCGTCCATCGGCAACTCGCCGATGCCTTTCGCTCCGGCTGGGCCATAAGCGTATGGGTTCTCTTCAAAGTAAACGCGGATCGGCGGAATGTCGGCGGCCGTGGGCATAATGTAGTTAGTCATCTGGCCATTCTTCATGCGCCCATTTTCCCAGACGACTTGTTCGTAGAGTGTCATTCCAATCGCTTGCGCCACGCCCCCTTCGATTTGGCCAGCGGCGAGGACCGGATTGATTACGCGACCGACTTCCTGCACGGCGACAAAGTCATCGACGTGCGCTTCATAGGTCAAAGTGTCCACGGAAACTTCCGCCACATACACCGCCCACGCAAACGCGCCGTAAGCGTCACCCTGATATTTCTCGTCGTCCCAAAAAATATTTGGCGGTGCTTGGTACCTGCTGAAGCTTTTTAAGTCACCAAACTTTTCGATGTAGGCGCCACAGGCGTTTTGAAATTCCGTTTGAGTGAATTGATCGTTTAATAAGCCGCTGCCCACCAGCGTCTGTTTCAAACCGAGCACTGCGGACTCGACCAACTTGCCGACGATCATGCAGGTGCGCGATGCGACCGTAGGCCCGCTGTTGGGAACCTGAGAGGTGTCCGGCTGCGCGACTTCGAACAGATCATAATCTAGACCGAGCGCCTCCGCGGCGATCTGCGCAAAGATGGTATTGGTGCCCTGGCCAATCTCTGTGCTGGCGGCCAGAATCCTAATCCGCCCTTCCGGCATCGCCTCCGCGCCGACGATTGATTGCAGATAGACCTCGCCGGATCCGGTGAACCCGGCGCCGTGCATGAATGAAGCGAAACCGATGCCCTTCTTGATGCGGGAAGGTGGGAGCCCGGACGTCCCCGTCCGCACAGCGCGCGCAAGCGCGCTTACGCCCTCCCCTACGGTCGGGCCACTGCCCCGATTCTCCCTCGCGAAGCGCTCGCGTTTTGCATGATAGTCGCTCAACTCAAGCGCGCGATTCAGCAGACCCTCCATGTCGACTTTCTCGCGGATCACTTGATTGGTCGCGGTGGTCTCGCCTTCTTTAATGAAGTTGCGGCGACGAAACTCTTCAGGAGTCAGACCTACGGCTTCAGCCACTTTATCCAGATGTCGTTCCAGCGCAAAGATGCTCTGCGGCGCGCCAAACCCTCTGAAAGCGCCGTGCGGTGGCATGTTGGTCGCCACCGCTTTGCTCTTGATGCGAACGTGCGGACAGAAGTAAGGGCCGGCGGCGTGAATAGTTCCGCGTGATAGCACAACCGGCGACAAGGTGCAGTACGCGCCCCCGTCGATGACGAATTCAATCTCCATCGCCAACAGCTTTCCGTCCTTCGAGATAGCTGTCTTATGTCTGGTGCGCGATGGATGACGCTTGGTCGTCGCGACCATGTCTTCGGCGCGGTCATAGATCATCTTGACCGGCTTCCCGGATTTCCAGGCCAGCAGCGCCGCGTGCCCGGCAATCATGGAAGGGTATTCCTCCTTGCCGCCAAAGCCGCCGCCGGTCTCAGTCTGAATCACACGAATCTTTTCTTCCGGCAGATCAAACAACTTGATCAGGGCCTTGTGCACATAGTAAGGACACTGCATCGAACCCCAGACCGTGACGCCCTCGTCGGCATTCGCCACAGCAATCGCGCCGTTGTTTTCGATATAGAGTTGTTCCTGCGCACCGGTTTCATATTCACCTTCGACGATGAAATCTGCTTTCGACCAGACCTCATCAACATTGCCTTTATCGACCAGAAACTCTTTGAAGACGTTGTCATCGCCCCAGATGATCTCTTTTTGCGCGAGGGAATCCTGTAAAGAGAAAATCGCTGGTAACTCTTCGTATTCGATACGCACATGCCGTCGCGCTTCTTCCAGCAGGTATTTTTCACGATGAGCTAGCAGCACCACCGCCTCTTCAGGATGATTCGTGACTTCGTCGGCAAGATAGGGCTGGTCGTTGAGGATTAGCGCGACGTAGTTTTCGCCCAGCTTCAAATCGCGAATGTCTTTGGCCGTAACGATCGTGAATTCATGCCAGGGGATGTCGCCTTCGAAAGAAATGTTCTTGATGCGGCCGCGCGGAACGGAACTTCGCACGGTGACGCCGTGCAGCATGTTAGGAAAACTCAAGTCGTCAACGTACAGCGCCTGGCCGGTGACTTTCTTCCGGCCCTCTTTGCGCGGGATTGGTTTGCCAACAAGGGTCATTAGGATTCTTGTCTATTCATCAACTGCCGTTTCGCTCGGCGCAAGTATGTTGTAATCTTTCAGCACGAGACCCTGGCGTGGGTGTCCGCGAAGATGATCTGACCACCAAAGATACCCTTGTACTTACCAAAGAAACCTTCAGTCCTGTAATCCTTAAAGTGGCCGCGGCAGATGTGAAGAGCCTTCTCTAACCCTTCGGTTTCAATCTTGCCTTCCTTTCGGAGAATCGTCCGCATGGGGCGGATGTTAAGGACGTGGTAACGAATCAGCGGGCGTCCGTATCGTTTCGTATGCTTCGGTGAGAGTGGAGTGGGCGGGACATCGACTGTAATTTCGACATTCTTGCAGTGAAGAAATGATATGGCTAGGAGGGCCGGAGCTACATAAAGAAATAGTTCATCCACCCGCCGGCGTTGATTGCTAGCGCCTAGTCGACTTCCTCCGACGAGGTTGTTCATGAACACCGACTGATCATCGCATGGACCAGCCTTATGTTCCGGCAAATGCGCCCAGAAGAAATCGTTTACATTATCGAAAACAATAACTTCGCTTTGTGCGAGGAGTTCGCGGTCAGACTGTAACCAGCGAGGATCGACTGTGGCTCCGGTGGGCGGTCGAACTGACTGAAGGATTCTATCGGCTAGTCGTGACATTAAAGGATCAGTTCAGGGCGCTCGTTGTGACAGAACCGCGAGCGGTAGCGACCGGATGCTAAGGTCAACTCCGCTTCTAATCGAAAATCCAAAATGATTGAGTCAACACGCCAGTTGAGTATAGCATCCGGTCGCTACCGCTCGCGGTTCTGTACCGACGCTTACTCAATCTAAAGGTTCTCCCTGATCGTCCTGAACATAGACAATCGCATTGACCAGTTGCTCTTCAGTCCAGAGATACCGTTTACTTCCGCCCTCAGCCCAGGGGCTTCTTTCACTTTCCAACAACTCGCTTCTCTCATTTGGTGCGTTGAATTCGCCTTGAGTGCATTCAACACCCGTTCCGGTTTGCAGTCAGCGGTGACCACCGCGTGAACGTGGTTGGTGCGAACATTGACAGCCCACAGAGACCATTTGCGAATCTCACAGGTTTCTCGGATCGCCTCTTCTACAAGAGCTCTCTGCTGGGGCTTTAGCGTTACCGGCGATTGGGAGAGTGCGCGCTGATTGTAGCGCAGGCGTGCTGCGTTCGTCCTTAACCTGGACGTACCATAAGTATTATGAAACCGATCGACTGATCCGCTTCTGCCATGCAACCATGTTCCGTAGCTGCGAAATGTTATTAAATAGCCAAAGGGAGTGTGTTCGTCTCGGAACTCTTGGGGAGGCATTTGTCGTGTCGATAAAGAAACTCTGCTTGCTGGACATCGTGATGATAGTTGACGCCAGCGTCCAGGCAAATCACGATGGGTTGGCGTATCTCAACTGACCGGTGATATCCATTATTTCGATTCCGACAAGTTCTTCTCCTTCATAATCGAAGACGACCCCATCGTCGATATCGCTCTCGCTGTGCGTCGGGCGCGTTTTCTCTTTCAGGCTGATGTAGAGCGTGTCCACGTCATCCTGGTAGTCGAGCCATAATTCACCAGGCGGAAGGCTGACTCGCCGGCGCGCAGCGCTAAGCAGTTCTTCTTTGCTGGGAATGACTATTCCTCTCGGTTCTATTTGCGCCATACGATCTTTGCCTTGTCCATCTCTTCTTCCAATTGGCCGCAATAAAGCACGAGGCGCAGTTCGTTTATCGAGACATATCTCGGAAAGTGCTAAATCTCGACCGCCACCCGCGATGGTGCACTCCCCTGCTCGCGCGAATGCATCGTCTCAGCGTTGCTGTTGATTTGCGTCGGATACTTTTCATTCCAGCAGGCAACACACGCGGAGTTTGGATTGATTCCGGTCGCTTCCAGCATTCCTTCGAGCGAGAGGTACCCAAGCGAATCGGCTTCGATAAAGTCGCGAATGCCTTCAATCGAATAGTTGGCGGCGATTAGTTCTGACTTGTTCGGTGTGTCGACGCCGTAATAGCAGGGACTGATCGTCGGCGGACAGGAAATGCGTACGTGAATTTCTTTCGCACCGGCTTCGCGCACCATGCGCACGCTTTTTTTTGAGGTTGTTCCGCGGACGATTGAATCGTCGATCAGAATGATTCGTTTGCCTTCAATCAGGTCGCGCACCGGATTTAGTTTGATGCGCACGCCAAAACTGCGAATCGATTGCCGGGGCTCGATGAACGTCCGGCCGACGTAGTGATTGCGCACCAGCCCGAAACGAAACGGCAGCCCACTCTCTGCCGAATAACCGATCGCCGCCGGCACGCCAGAGTCAGGAACGGGGACGACGATGTCCGCGTCCGCGGGCTGCTCGATCGCCAGTCGCTTACCCATCTTGTGTCGCGAGCGGTTAACCGAGTGGCCAAAGATGAGCGAGTCGGGACGCGCAAAATAAACGTGCTCAAAAATGCACATCGAATGCTGCTGGGCATTCAAGGGACGCGACGAGCGCAGACCATCTTCGCTGATGACCACCATCTCGCCCGGCTCGATGTCGCGCACGTACTTGGCATCAATCAGATCGAACGCGCAGGTTTCCGACGCAATTACCCAGGCGTCTCCCAGACGGCCCAGCGCCAGAGGGCGAAAGCCGCGCGGATCGCGAATCGCGATTAACTCTTTCGGCGTCAGAAAGAGCATTGAGAACGCGCCTTCGGTGTGGCGCAGGACTTCGGGAATTGCTTCCGCCACGCTCGCCGCGTGCGACCGCGCAACTCCGTGCAGCACAACTTCGGTGTCTGAGGTCGAGGAAAAGATCGCGCCTTCGCGCTCGAGCTGTTTTCGCTCTTCGCGCGCAAAGGGCAGATTGCCGTTGTGACACACCGCGATCTGGCCGTGCTGGCAGGTGACCAGAAACGGCTGGCATTCACGCAGTGAAACTTCACCGGCGGTCGAATAGCGAACGTGACCGATCGCGCTGGTTCCGGGCATGCGATCCAAACGCGTCTGATCAAAAGCTTCCGAGACGTAACCCATGTCACGTTCTGAGACGATTTGCTCACCGTTTGAAACGGCAATGCCACACGACTCCTGCCCGCGATGCTGCAACGCGTACAGACCGAGATAGGTCATGCGCGCAGCTTCGGTATGTCCGTAGATACCAAACACGCCGCACTCTTCGTGCAGCTTATCGTCCCAAAGATTATTCACGCCTTGAGATTATCGCGCATTCGCGTTGGGTTCAACTTTACAAATGTCCCCAGGTGCTAATGAGAAAGGCAGCGGGATTCAAACGGCACCGGTACCCCTTGGGGCCAAGTCTTTCATAATGGCGATTCGGTGCTATAAATATGTCGCTCCTTCGGAGTTTTGGATTCAGGCCATCTGACGATCCTGGGCGCCGGATGGAGACGTGGCGATCAATGACGATTATCAAAATCATTCTGAGTGCGGCGCTGGTCGGCGCGCTATTTCTAGCCGGCTGGAATGTGTACCGGCAATTGCCTGTGGATGGGACGCGCACTGGAATCTCGGACGCGAGCGCCCACTCAGAGATGACCATCATCCTGCGCAGCGACTCGGCGGCCACGCCGGCCAACACCAGGGTAGAGCTTTACCCAATCGATTTCGCGGCCGCGCAACGAGATTATTCGGCAGCCGTGCGGCCCGGAAAAACGTTCGATGACTTTCTCGCCCAACGAATGAAGGGGCTGGTGCCCGTGCAGGCGCAACTCGATCACAATGGCAGGGCACTAGCGAAACTGTCCGAAGGCAACTGGTGGATCCGGGCCATTGCAACTTTGTCCGGCGGCGAGAAGATCGAGTGGCGTCTGCCCGTTAAGGTTTTCGGTCGCGCTCAAACCATCGAACTGACCACCGAAAATGCCTATGAACGCACGAAGACCTTTTGAAGTCTTTTTGGAGTGCGACGACTTGTCGTCGCTTTGGTATTCTTAGGTCCAGGGCGAGAACAAAAGCGGCGACAAGTCGCCGCACTGCAAAACAGATGAAAGCCCTGCGCTACGAAAACCAAAAGCTCTCAGTGAACGAGATCGCCAAACCCGAGGCGGATGACGAAGCCCTGGTGCGCGTGACGTTATCGGGAATTTGCAACACCGACCTGGAGATCACGCGAGGTTATGCCGGATTTCAGGGGACGATCGGCCACGAGTTCGTGGGCGTCATTGAAAGCTTGCCTGAGTCCGGTGCAGTAGCCCGACTGTCAGGGAGGGCTCCGTTACCCAGCGAGCCCTCCCTTACGGTCGGGCTGCTGACACCGGGCCAGCGTGTCGTGGGCGAGATCAATGCCGGTTGCGGCACTTGCGATCTTTGTCGTGCCGGCGATCCGCGCCATTGTGAAAAGCGCACAGTGCTCGGCATCGTCGGCCGTGATGGCGCGCACGCAGAGTTTTTGACACTACCGATCGTAAACCTCGTGCCGGTGCCCACCGAAATTTCAGACGAGCGGGCGGTGTTCATCGAGCCGCTGTCGGCGGCTTGTGGAATCCTCGAACGCGCGCAGGTTAGGGAAGATACAAGCGTTGCCGTGATCGGTGACGGCAAACTTGGTTTGCTTTGCGCACAAGTGTTGGCAACCACCGGGGCTGCCGTGACTCTGGTAGGAAAGCATCCGAACAAGCTTCAAATCGCCGCCCGCCGCGGCATCGAAACAATTACGAGCGACCAGGCAAAGCGGCGCCAGCGCGAGTTCGATGTTGTGGTCGAGGCTTCCGGCTCGGCGACCGGATTCGAGCTCGCGCTGGATCTACTGCATCCACGCGGCACCCTAGTCCTGAAATCCACCTTTCACGGCGCCACAGATTTGCACGGGGCCCGCATTGTGGTTGATGAAATCACAGTTGTGGGGTCACGCTGCGGCCGGTTTGTGCCGGCGCTCGAGCTGCTCAAAACAGACGCGATCGACGTCGAAAGTCTGATCAGCGAAGAGCATCCGCTGGGCGACGGGGTACAGGCGATTGGGCGAGCTGGTCAATCGGGTGTGCTGAAAGTCTTGTTGAGGCCCTGAGAATTGTTTTGGTAGTGCTTCGTTCTCGTCGTGAAGCGCATATTGAAAACTGCGCAAGCTGGCAGCTGGCGCTACTCCAGACTTCTAGTTTTTCCCGCGACCTTTCGCTATACTGCCAAAACCTGCTTCCCCTGAGATTGGAAAAGCATGAGTCTCCTGAGTGAAACCCGGATAAAGATTTTCTAAGGCGGTGAATCATGTTCGACTCTTTCAAACAAACTACCGACGCCGAAGTGACAATTCTGCGGAAACTGCGCGTGTGGATCGCGGTGATGGCCGTCGTCTGTGTGCTGGCGGGCATTGGTATTGGCGCAATTTTGGCGGGCCACCCGGCGGTAGCTCAGGACGGACCACAATCCGCGGCGCGGGCGCCGGAAGCGCTCTCGGCTTCGTTTGTCGAAATCGCCAGCCGCGTCGAACCGGCCGTAGTGAACATCGACACGATGCAGGTTTCAACCGATATTGCGGAAAGCGATAACGAAGACAAACCTGAACGCAATCAAAGCAATCCGTTTTACGACATGCTGCGCCGTCCACAACCGCGGCCGACACGCGGAGTAGGCAGCGGATTCATCATCGATCCAAAGGGCTATATCCTGACCAACAACCACGTGATCGATGGCGCCACGCGGATTACGATAGGCCTGCTGACGGGTGAACGATTTCGCGGCAAGGTAATCGGCATAGATAAGGAAACGGACCTGGCGGTAATTAAGGTTGAAGCTCCGCACGATTTGCCGGTCATGAAGTTCGGAGATTCAAACGCCGCCCAAGTGGGTGATTGGGTCCTGGCCATTGGTTCGCCGTTCGGTCTGGATCAGACGGTGACTGCCGGAATCATTTCCAAGAAAGAGCGTGACTCGCAGACCTTCACCAGCTTTCAACGCTTCCTGCAAACAGACGCAGCGATCAATCGCGGCAACAGTGGTGGTCCGCTGGTCAACATGCACGGCGAAGCGATCGGAGTGAACTCGCAGATTGCGACCCTGACCGGAGATTACAACGGCATCGGCTTTGCGCTGCCTTCCAACGAAGCGAAGTTCGTCTGTGAACAGATTCTGGCAGGCGGAAGAGTCAAGAGGGGCTTCCTCGGCGTTTCGGTAGAATCCGTGCGCGGAGAATTTGCCCGCGTATACAAGCTTCCGGAAGTCCGTGGCGCAATAGTCGCGGACGTGCCGCAAGAGACCCAACCTACACCCGCGATGAAGGCCGGCCTGCAAACGAACGACGTGATCATCGAGTTTAATGGCCAGCCGGTTCAGGATTCCAATGATCTCATCGCCAAAGTGGCCGCCACCGCCGTCGGCCAGACAGCGACGGTCAATGATCTGCGTGATGTCGACGGCAAACTTGACCGCCACACGGTAAGTGTAACCCTCGCCGAACGTCAGGATCCTATTCCGGGCGACGTCGAAATCACCGGCTCGAAGGAGAAGTCTGACAGCGCCAAGACCGGTTCTGGCCGAATCGGGTTGACGCTGGGGGAACTCACGCCGCAACTGATTACAGAGAAGCATCTGAACGGCGTGAAAGGCCTCTACGTTAAGGAAGTCGATCCGAACGGACTGGCTGCCGACGTCCGGCCGAATGAGATTTTTGCCGGCGAAGTCGTCACGCGAATTAATCGCGTGCCGGTGACGACGCTGGCTGACTTCCAGCGCGTCGTCGAATCAGTAAAGCCGGGCGATGCAATTGTTCTTAACCTTTCGCGTTTTGATCGAAAGTTCAACCGCGTGGCTCAGCGGATCGTTCAGTTCACTTATCAGTAGATGGGAGAAGAGATCAGAGAACAGAGGTCGGAGGTCAGAAGGTAGCTCTGATCTCTGACCTCGGACTTCTGACCTCTGGTCTCGATAATGGCTCAAGCGAAAAAAGCTCTGGCAAAAAAATCGCGGACTGCGGCCCGCGCCACGAAACGGGCCCGCAGCAAGACCTACCATAACTTTATCGGCGGCCGCTGGGTGCCCAGCAAAAGTGGCCAGTGGCTCGAGAACCGGAACCCTGCGGACACCCGTGACCTGATTGGTCGATTTCCACTTTCAATCAGCGACGACGTCAGCGCTGCCGTCTCGGCGGCGGCAGGTGCGTTCGATGACTGGCGGCGCACACCCGCGCCCCGGCGCGCCGAGATTCTGTTTCGGGTAGGAGAGATCCTGATCCGCGATAAAGAAAAGTACACCGCCGACATGACCCGCGAGATGGGCAAAGTTTTGAAAGAAGCGGGTGGCGACGTTCAGGAAGCGATCGATTGCACCTACTACGCGGCCGGCGAAGGGCGGCGTCTGCACGGATTCACCACTCCGGCTGAGATGCCAAACAAGTTCGCCATGTGCGTGCGCCAGCCGGTTGGGCCCTGCGGCCTGATCACGCCATGGAATTTTCCAATGGCGATTCCATCGTGGAAATTGATCCCGGCTTTAGTTTGCGGCAACACGGTGGTGATTAAGCCCGCGGAAGACACACCACTCTCAACTTACAATCTGGTCCGGGCCTGTGAAGAAGCCGGAGTTCCACCAGGAGTTGTGAATCTGATTACCGGCTATGGCGAAACTGTGGGCGCGGGGATTACTGGCCATCCTTCCCTGCGGTTGATTTCGTTCACCGGTTCCACCGATACCGGCCGGTCGGTCGCCTCGGCGTGCGCTGAACGCAACGCGATATGTTCGCTTGAGATGGGCGGCAAGAACGCGATCATCGTTTTGGATGACGCAGATGTCGACAACGCGATCGAGGGCTCGGTCTGGGGCGCCTTTGGCACTTCGGGCCAACGCTGCACCGCGTCGTCACGGCTGATCGTGCACAAGAAGGTTTACCGGCAGTTTACGAAGAAGCTGACTGAGCGGGCCAGGGCCTTGCGCGTCGGCAACGGGGCCGATCCAAAAGTTGAAGTGGGTCCGGTAATCAACTCTGAGGCCGTGCACAAAATCATGGGCTACATCGACATCGGCCAGCATGAAGACGGGGCCACCCTCGCTTGCGGTGGACATCACTTGACCAAAGGTGAATACGGGCACGGCTATTACATTGAGCCGACGGTCTTCACTGACGTGGCTCCCGACATGCGCATTGCTCAGGAAGAGATCTTTGGGCCCGTGACTTCCGTGATTCCGGCAGATTCTCTGGATGAGGCGATCGAGATTGCGAACGGCGTGCGCTATGGCTTGTCCGCGGCCATCTATACACAGGATGTGAACCGCGCGTTTCATGCGATGAACGAAACCTATACCGGAATCTTCTATGTCAACTCTTCCACCATCGGCGCGGAAGTTCATCTGCCGTTTGGCGGCACCAAAGCCACGGGGAACGGCCATCGCGAAGCCGGCACGCAGGTGCTGGACATCTTCTCGGAATGGAAGTCGATTTACGTCGACTATAGTGGGAGGTTGCAGCGGGCGCAGATTGATATGGCAGAACTCTGAGGTTGATGAGAGCACGTTCTTTTTAGTTTGACTATTACTTGAACACCCTCTCCTTTTGGGAGAGGGTTGGGGAGAGGGCTTTCGATGACTACACAGCTACGCCCCCTTCCCCAGCTCTTCTCGCATCGGGAGAGGGGAGTAAGAGCCAACGTCTGTTTACTAATTCAGATCCTTCAATCTTCCTTTCAAACTACTAAGAGCTAAAAACAATGACCAGAAATCAAATGATTGGCGCCGGATGTGGTGGCGCAGGATGTCTCGGCCTGATCGTGGTAGTAATCGCTGCCGGGTTAGTGTATTGGAAATATCAAAAAGCTCCCGCGCCCGATAACGTCAACTACAATTCCAACCGCAGCGCGGATCGCAACGCAAACACGAGCAGCTCTGCGCCCAGCAGTTCGTCGTCGCTGTCCGATGACAATCGCCACAAGTTGTTTCAGGCGGCCAGCGTTACTAACGACAACGAACTAATGAAGAAGGTAAATAAAAAGCTCGGATTGGTTGATGCCGACGGCACTCTTAATAATAAATATGCCGAGTTCGCCAAAGACCACATCGTCTGGATTTTCAAGAATACGGACTGGATCGGCGAGCACGATACGCCCGAAAAAGGGCGCGCTTACGTCAACCAACATATCAACGATTGAATATATCGCCAGCTTGGTAGAATGGGCGGGTGCGGTTTCGCGCCCGTTTTTGTTATCTTGATTTGTTAGTTGTTTGACGATCGTACTCAAGGAGCCGCGAAGCGGCGGCAGAAAGTAGCCCCGGGCGTAAGCCCGGGGCTCGATCGAGAGTGAAGATTGCAAGCCCGCGAAGCGGGCGCCAGAGAATTGCAGATTAACATTGGATATCTTTTTTGTCGTAATGTGAGGTCTGTCGCCCCTGCGGGGCTTTTCAGTATGAATAAGGGGCCTAACCCCGGGCTTACGCCCGGGGCTACTTTCTGCCACCGCTTCGCGGCTCGTTAACTTCTACGCTCAGCCTGACTGCGGACGCTGACTACAAATGGATCCATCTCTTATTCGCAACTTCTCGATCATCGCGCACATCGATCATGGCAAGTCCACTCTGGCCGATCGTTTGCTCGAGTTGACCGGCGCCGTGACCGGGCGCGACATGTCTGCCCAGATCCTGGACGACATGGACCTCGAGCGCGAGCGCGGTATTACGATCAAAGCCCATGCGGTTCGTCTGGACTACAAAGCTCAGGATGGTCAGCAATACATTCTGAATTTGATCGACACGCCCGGACACGTTGATTTCTCTTACGAAGTTTCGCGTTCGCTTTCGGCATGCGAAGGCGCCCTCCTCATCGTCGATGCCTCGCAAGGCGTCGAAGCGCAAACCCTGGCCAACACCTATCTCGCGCTCGAGAATAATCTCGAACTCATCCCTGTCATCAACAAGATCGATCTGCCCGGCGCCGAGCCCGAAAAAGCAATCGAGCAGATCGAGCATTTCATCGGCCTCGAGACCCACAATGCGATTCTTACCAGCGCCAAGACCGGCGT
>ORMF011214169.1_pt1 | contig 12861 bp, 12 predicted proteins | sample 1779871 | NCBI WGS metagenome assembly ORMF01 (sample SAMEA104232316, study PRJEB22302) | groundwater metagenome | biome: forest; feature: aquifer; material: groundwater | place: USA | collected 2011-08-07 | depth 5.4 m | reverse complement strand
CGACACTATCAAGCTCGGATTCATCGGTCCCGTGACAGGTGACACGGCGGCACTCGGAAAGGACTCGCTCCATGGCGTGCAAATGGCCATACAGGAAGCGAATGCGAAGGGAGGCGTGAACGGAAAGAAAGTCGAACTCGTCGCGGAGGACGGACGGTGCAACGGAACGGACGGAGCGAGCGCTGCGCAGAAGCTGGTCAACATCGACAAGGTCGTCGCAATTATCGGCGGCCTCTGCAGCAGCGAAACACTTGCCGCCGACCCCATTGCGGGCGCGGGAAAAGTGGTTCTGCTCTCTGCCGGCAGCAGCAGCCCGGCGATTACAACGAAAGGCGGCGACTTCACCTTCCGCAACTACCCGAGCGACGCACTCAAGGCAGTCGCGATGGCGAAGTACATCAAGCAAAAGGGATGGAAGAAAATCGCGATCATCTCGGAGAACACGGATTACTGCACGGGACTGCGTGACGCAGTCGTCAAACAAGTGGGTGCGGCAAGTTTCGTCTTTAATGAAGCCGTGGAACCGGGCACGAAGGATTTCCGCAGTCTCCTGACCCGCCTGAAGAGCACCGACTTCGATGTCTTCATCACGAACACGAACGGCGACGCCACTATTGCGCTCATGGTCCAGCAATTCAGGGAGCAGGGTTTCACGCAGCCGCTTCTCGGCGCGGATACGGCTGATTCGCAGGTTGTGGTCGATACGGGTGCGGCCGCGGAAGGCATGCAGATCATCAACGTTCCGACGGCCGGTGAGGGAAAGCCCTTCGAGAAAACATTCACGGATGCTTTCGGAAAGGCAGAGTCTTCCATTTCCTGGGCAGCCTATTCGTACGACGCGACGAACATTCTGCTGAAGGCAATCGCAGACAACGGAACCGACGGAACCGCGATGAAAGATGCTCTCTACACAATGACGTACACCGGCATCGTCGGCACGATCCACTTTGACAAGTACGGCGACCCGGTCGGCATCCCCTACGTCGTGAAGGAGATCAAAGACGGCAAGATCGTCACGGTGCAGGATCTCCCCATCGATTAGGGACGTATGCAACTCCTCGTGAACGGACTCATCGCAGGCTCTCTCGCTGCACTCATCGCGGGGGGGCTTGCTCTCGTGTACGGCGTTCTCGGGGTCTTCAATCTCGCACTCGGTCAGATGGTCCTCATCGGCGGTTACATTACGTGGTGGCTGTATGAGAGCGTCGGCCTGTCGCTCCCCGTCAGCATCCTCGGAGGACTGATCGCGGGCGGAGTGCTTTCGTTGGTCATCTTTCAGCTCTTCGTGGAGCCGTTTTATAGGCGCCACCGTTTCCTGCCGCTCGTGACAACCATCGCCCTCGGCATGATCCTCGACGCACTGATCCTGCTCCTGTTTGAGGAACGTCCGAGGACCATCCTCCCGGGAATCAAAGTGCAGATCCCCTTCCTCTCGGCACAGATCAGCAACGTACAGATCGTCCTCATTGTTGTAACATTCATTCTTCTGTGTCTCCTCGCGTGGATGTTCCATACAACGCGACTCGGCAGGAGACTGCGCGCCGTCACGCAGCACCCGCAGGCCGCTCTCAGCCTCGGCATTCCGGCCCCTCTGCTCCACTGCGGCCTCTTCATCGCGAGCGGAATACTGGCCGCCGCGGGCGGCATTTTCCTCGGCATCGATCAGAATCTCACGCCTGTTCTCGCCTTTCCGATGACGATCAAAGCGTACGCGGCCATCATCGCCGGAGGGAAAGGCAACATCTGGGGGGCCATTCTCTTCGCGTACATCATTGCGATTCTGGAGCAGCTCGTCGTCGGCCTGCACTGGTTCGGACTCTTCTACATCCCCGCCGGATATCAGGCATCGGTCGCACTCCTCTTCATCATTTTCTTCCTGCTGTTTCGTCCCGACGGCCTCTTCGCAAAGAGTGTCCGCACCGCCTGACCCTTATGGCTTTCCTCATACACATCGTGAGCGTCATCACTCTCATTCTTCCCGTCTCTCTCGGATACGGGATGCTCTTCGGGCGCGGGAAAATCCTGCACTTCGGGCCGATGGCTGTTGCACTCATCGCCGCGTACGGGATTTTTCTGACATCCGCAGCAACAGACAGTTACGTGCTGGGCATCCTGATGGGGATCGTTGCTGCGCTTTCACTCTCGCTCCTGTTTGCGTGGCTCTCCCTGCGGCTGAAACCCGAGGGACTCGGTGTCCTCTCCATTGCCATGCATCTCATTCTTCTGAACGTTGTTCTCAACTGGACGAGTCTCACACACGGATCTCTCGGTATTTCGGGGATGGAGCGGGTGCCGTTCCTCAGTAATCCGCTTCATTTTGCCTTCGTGTCCCTCTCCGTCTGCGCACTGTGGGTTTGTTTTTTTGTCTGGCTCAACCGGACGGCATTCGCACGTTCCTTAAGTGCGCTTGCGGAACAGGAATGGTATGCGCAGTCCCTCGGCATCAGCCGGGCCCGCGTCCACATCCTCATGTTTCTCATTCTTGGACTCGCGACGGTGAGTGATAACTTCTTCCACGCGCAGTACTATCACCTGCTCCATCCGAATGATTACCAGTTCCCCGCCTTCCTCACGATCATCATGATCGTCGTCGCCGGCAAACCGGGCAGCGTGTGGGGCACCGTCCTTTCGGCCATTCTTCTCACAGTGCTCAGGGAAGGAATGCGCTTCGCACCGATCCCTCTGGAACTTCTGGGCCCGTTCCGCCTGATGCTCTTCGGCCTCATTCTCATCGCCGCGGTGTACTGGAGACGGGACAGTCTGTTCCCCGTTCAGCGCAGCGTGTAGAGAAAAAGATGGTTCTGGTGCAAAAAGAAAAACCCTGTAGAGTGAAAGTTCCCCGATGTCAGAACACATTGATCATCACTGTGGCGTTGTCGCTGTCGTTGACCTGCAGGGCAAGCGGGATGTTGTTGCGGATGCCATCCTGATGGCAAAAGAATTACAGCACCGCGGCCAGCTTGCATGGGGACGCGCGGGAACATCGCTGCACGATGGTGAACTCTGGAGCAGAACCAACCGGGGACGCGTCATCACGACGATGGAGGAAGCACTTCGCTCGGACATCCCTTCAGCCAGTGTCATCGCTCACACCCGCTATGCGACAAACCTCTGCATGGGAATGGAGCATCCGGTTGTCGTGCGTGACCCACAGGACAGGCGACACAGCATCGCATTTGCTTTCAACGGCAATATTCCCGATACGTCTGCACAGGAGGAAAAACTGAAGCAGGCGAGTGTCACCGTTGCAGATCATTCCGATACCGAAGTCATCGCTCAGCTCATCGCTCAGCGTCTGCGGATCATGGGACATGAACAATTACCGGCTGTCATCCGGTCACTGGGCGAGTGCGACGGAGCAATGAATGGCGTGGTACTCACGGGTGACGGACGCATTGCCTCCTACCGTGACCGTCATGGCTTCCACCCGTTGGTACAGGCAGAACATGACGGCAAATTTGCCATTGCATCCGAAGACCATGCGATCCGCAAAGTCTGGCCGGACTGTAAGAAGATCGAGCCCGTTGCCCCCGGAGAAATGTTTCTCGCGGCACCGCACAGTGCGGTGCATCACGAGCAACTATGGGAGCCGGACCGGAAGCACTGCTTCTTCGAATGGACCTACTTCGCCAAACGCTTCTCGACGCTCGACGGAACCCCTGTCCAGCGGGCCCGCTATATGTGGGGAGAAATGCTCGCGGATCTCGACAAAGACTGGACCGAGGAACGGCTCATTGTGCCCGTACCCGACTCCGCAAAACTCGCAGCACTCGGATACGCCGACCAGAGCGGCCAGCGCTACATCGATCTGATGATGCGTAAAAGCCACGACCGCACTTTCATTGAGCCGATTGGTCGTGACGAGAAGGTCAGAACGAAATACCAGATCGATCCGGAACTCGTAAAAGGGAAAACCATCGTTGTGGTAGAGGACAGTATCGTACGGGGCACGACGATGCGCGGCGTCATTGAACGTTTAAAAAGAGAGGCACAACCGGCCGCCATTCATCTGCGGATCGCCTGCCCTCCCATCACGCATGAGTGCTACTACGGCATCGATTTCAAAACGCCGGAGGAATTACTCGTGCCGAAGCACACACACTTACCTCTGCAGGAGGACGGAACGCTGCCACTGGCAGTTCTGGAATCCATCGCGCGCGATCTCGGGGTCAACTCGATCCGGTTCCTGCCGCAGGCTGCAGTTGCCCACGGCCTGCAGAAATCGACACATGAGCTTTGTATGGGATGTGTGACCGGTCATTATCCGACAGCGAACGGGCGGGCGCTCAATGGGCGAAAAACATTGAAGGTTCTCTGAGGCAGATTTTAGCCCTAGTCCTGCGATGCTCCCATCCTCTATGATCCGCTACGGATGAACCTCTCCCAAACGATCCTCGGAGTCACCTTTGAAAACCCGACGGTGCTTGCGTCGGGCATCATGGGGATCACGTCTGCGAGCTGGATTTTATGCGCTAAAAATGGAGCGGGGGCGATTACGACGAAGTCGCTGTGGCCCGTGGAACATCAGGGGAACCGCAACCCGACGATCATCGGTACCGAACACTGGACACTCAATGCGGTCGGGGTGCCGGACGCGGGACCGGAGAAAGCGCAGGAGGAGATCGGCGCTTACATGAAAAAGAAGCCGGTGCCGCTGATTGCCAATGTCATCGGACTGAAACCGGAGGAGTTTGCGGAGATCACGGCGAAGATTGCCCCGCTGAAGCCGGACTTCATCGAAATTAATTTATCGACGCCGACGTTCTGGAAGCTGCGCGGAAAATTGTTTGCGGAGGACCCCGACGAAGCGACGGCGATTGTGAAGGCTGTAAAGAAGGAAGCGGGGAAGATCCCCGTTTTTGCCAAGCTGACGCCGAATGTCAGCAAGATCGGCGATATTGCGAAGGCCTGTGTAGAGGGAGGTGCGGACGGCCTCACGGCGATCAACACCGTCGGCCCCGGCATGGCGATTGACCTGAAAAGTCGCACACCGATCCTCGCGGCGAAGAGAGGAGGCGTCTCCGGCCCCGGCATCAAGCCGATTGCGGTCCGCTGTGTCGCAGAAATTTTTGAGGCAACCGGCGGCAAAGTCCCGATCATCGGCACCGGCGGCGTGTACACGGGTGAAGATGCGCTGGAGATGATGCTCGCGGGAGCCTCTCTCGTCGGCATCGGCACGGCGGTCGGAAGCCGCGGACTCGATGTTTTCAGCAAAGTCTGCGACGAAATGCAGCTCTGGTGCACGAACGAAGGTGTGTGGGACATTAAAGATATGGTGGGGGGGATGCACAAAGCGCTCTTCCAGAGCGCAGTGAAGAGTGGAGAGTTAAAAGTGAAAAGTGACCCGAAGAAAAAGCAAAAAAAAATTCCATAACTCTTCACTCTTCACTTTTCACTCTTCACTCGTATGTCATCCATCTCACTTCAATCACAGCTTCCAAGAACATACCGGATCAAAGCTATAAAACAGGAGACGGAAATGGTCCGCACCTACACGTTTGATGGATCGCTGGGCGCAAAGCCGGGGCAGTTTGTGATGGTGTGGCTGCCGGGGGTCGACGAAAATCCGATGAGTGTCGCCTACGATGATGGCGCTGAAACAAAGATCACGTTCTTCGCAGTCGGGGACATGTCCGAGGAGCTCGCGCGGCGCGGCGTGGGGGACCTTGTGGGCCTCAGGGGGCCCTTTGGGACGCATTACCAATGGAAATCCGGACAGCACATCATCCTCGTCGCCGGCGGCTACGGCGCAGCCCCGATGTACTTCCTCGCCAAGGAAAGTGTCGGCCACGGCTGCACCATTGAAGTCATCGTCGGTGCACGCGGCAAAGAACACCTGCTCTACCTTGAAGAACTGGAGGCCCTCCCACATGTATCGCTTCACATAGCGACGAACGACGGGTCCGCCGGATACAAAGGATTCAACACCGAGATCCTCGAAAAACTCCTCGCGCAGTGTCCGCTCGACAGTCACGATGCCAAGAAAGGAAAGTGCGCACCGGTGGATCAGGTCTTTTCCTGTGGACCGGAGATGATGCTGAAGCGTGTCATGGAAATTTCTGCGGCAGCAGGAGTCCCCTGTCAGCTTTCAATGGAACGCTACATGAAATGTGGCTACGGACTGTGCGGAAATTGTGTGATGGATCCTTCAGGAATCAGAATGTGTGTGGAGGGACCGGTGATTACCGGAGAAGTGGCGGCGACGCTTGGGGAGTTTGGGAAATATCACAGGGATGAGTTGGGGAAGAAGAAGGATTTTGAAAAGAAATAACAAATTTGCCAGCGAAGAGATTAGGTCTCTCCTCGCTGGCGCAAACGAAGCAGTTTTTCGCCCCAATCACATCATAAAGTCAGGTCCTTTGCGATGTGTGGGGCTTCCTTGATGCGTCACGCCTTCACCTGCACGATGTAATCGAGGCATACCAAGTTTGCGAGCAACTTCTTCACGGAAATCTCCTGTCGCTATTGCGACGGCTTGAGAAAAATACACACTGACAAAAACTGTTCAAAACGCAAAGCAGTCGGCCTTAGGCTTCATGATGCTCATACTCCTTCCGGGCAGCATCAGGGTTGTTAAAGGGCAACTACTTCGGCGGTATTGTCCGTCGGGGGAGAAAAATGTAAAGAGAAAAATAAAGCCACATTCAAACGTAGCCATCAGGGGAATTCCCTAATGGCTACATCAACTGGTGTTCACGAGTCTACGTTAGGTTGCCGTTTTATGGACGGCAGAGGGACGACTTCACTTCGCGTCTTCAGCTCGGGTTGAGGGTCGCACTGCGGCCGACGACAATGAGGTGGCAATGGCCGCCTCCTTTGTTCCCCTGATTGAGGTTGTACACGCCGGCCTTGCTCTTGTTGGCCTGCTGCATTTCCGCGTCGTTCGTCAACATCGCAACTGCGTTTGGCCCATTGTTGTGGGTCATGGTTGTACTCCGGTTAGAAGTTCAAAAACCGAGTTGGTCGGCTAACACACGACCTAAAGGGGTTAACGGTTGATAGGAAAGAACACCAGTTGCGGGTATTGTCTGCCGGAAATGAGGAGTGTCAAGAGTCGATTTCTTCCATGCGCCAAGACATCCATACGAAATCATCGAAGCATCAAACATCAAAGAAATTATCAAAAATCAATTTTCAATGATAAAAATGTCAACGGGATTTGGGTGGAAATTTACGGAGAATGGAACTGAAAATTCTTACCAATTGATGTGCTTCATCCTCAAGAGCAATTCGTTCCTGCTCCCATGCCACCTGGTGAACTGGAATATTGAGAAGAGATAACCATAGTTTGCTTTCTTTGGCTTCCTTCAAACAAATCCTCAAGCGCATAAGGAAATCTCCCTTACCAAGTGATTCATTTGCTTCAATATAATTTGCTGCAACTGAACCGGAGGATCGCATTAATTGAGGTACATCATCCTTGTGTGAATCTACCCGCGGAAGTTTCTGTACAAATGTACGGACCTTTTTTGCAAAGAGTGCTGTCCGGTCTTCCAAATCGTACTTTTTCGAAGGAATGCCTGCAGTCAGATCGGAAGACATATCCTCACAATGCCTGATCATTGTTCATTGAACATTGGTTCTTTTTTTGATGTTTGATGCTTCGGTTATTTTTCAGCATACCAAAGCCAGAAATTCCGTTCTTAATGGCAGTAGAACCTACCCTTCCACAGCCGCCTTCAAAAACCCTGCAAAAAGCGGATGCGGTCGGTGCGGGCGGCTCAGGAATTCCGGATGGAACTGACTGCCCATCATGAACGGATGATCTTTCAATTCAACTATCTCAGCGAGTCCCGATTTCTCCCAGATACCGGAGAACAACAGTCCGTTTTTCTCGAGCAGTGTCTTGAATGCATTATTGAATTCGTAGCGGTGTCTGTGGCGCTCGCTGATCTCGTCTTTGCCATACAGCGCCCGCGCTTTCGTACCTTTTCCCAGTTTACAAATGTAGGCACCGAGACGGAGTGTGCCTCCTTTACTCCCCTCTTTGTGCTGTCCGGGGAGGAAATGCACGACGTATTGTTCGCGCTTCAGCTTGCCCGCTTCGTCGAATTCTTCACTCGTCAGTTTCTGATCGCCCGAAACACATCTCGCGAATTCGATTGTCATTAACTGTGCGCCAAGACAAAGCCCGAGGTACGGTACTTTGTGCTCCCGCGCGTAGCGTGCCGCGGCAATTTTCCCTTCGATGCCGCGTGTGCCGAAGCCACCGGGAACGAGAATGCCATGCACTGAGCGCAGTAAATCCCACGTCTTCTCATCTTTCTTCTCCAGTTTTTCACTGTCGACCCACACGAGTTCTGCCTTCGCACCGTTAAACACAGCAGCGGACTTTATGGCTTCGATAACGCTCAGATACGCATCCTCAAGATGCGTGTACTTGCCGACGAGCGCGATCTTCACATGCTTCTTCGCAGCCTCATGACGCTTCGCTCCGTCCGTCCATGCTTTCATGTCCGGCTTCAGATTCAGTCCCATGCGCTTCCCGATAAGGACTGCGATGTTGTATTCATGGAGCGTGAGCGGCACGTCGTAGATCGACGACGCCGTCTCATTCGGAATCACCGCCTCGCGGGCAACACCGCAGAAGTGACTGATTTTATCCAGAAGCTCTTCAGGAATATGCGCATCCGCGCGAGCGAGGATCATATCCGGCTGCAGACCGATGCGACGCAGTTCGCGCACGCTCAGCTGTGTCGGCTTCGTCTTCAGTTCTTTGCTCGCTCCGAGGTACGGCAGAAGCGTGAGGTGCACATGAAACACGCGCGCCTCACCCAGCTCCGCACGCATCTGACGGACGGCTTCTAAGTACGGCTCCCCCCCGGTGTCCCACACCGTCCCGCCGATCTCAATCATCATGATGTCCGCCCCCGACTTTTCCGCAGCCTCATGCATTCTTTCCTTGATGGCATTCGTAATGTGCGGCACCACCTGAATGGTTTTGCCGAGATAATCTCCGTGACGCTCTTTGCCGATCACGGACTGATAAATCTGTCCCGTCGTGACGGTCGACAGTCTGCTCATCGGCGTATCAATGAAGCGCTCGTAGTGACCGAGATCGAGATCCGTCTCCGCTCCGTCATCCGTGACGAAGACTTCTCCATGCTGAAAGGGACTCATCGTTCCGGGGTCGACGTTGAGATAGGGATCCAGTTTCTGTACGAACACCTTCAGTCCGCACGCCTTCATAATCGCCCCGATGGAAGCCGTAGCGATTCCTTTCCCGAGTGAACTACAGACCCCGCCTGTGACTATGATAAATCGTGCGCCGCTGTTCTTTCCCGTACCTTTCCCTGCCGGTATTTTCTTGGTTGAAACCATTACGGAAACTGGGCAATCGGGAGGAGAGGCCCACCACGTATTTTACTCATCGAAGAGCGATTTGCAACTGATATTTTAGACGCCTGCGGCCTGCAATATTGCAGCCTTGTACAGGCTCGCGCGCATCCATAAGCGTGAAACATCAACCGGATTGCCGTTCACACGGATTTCGACCTGTCGTGAACCATTCACCGATCTGCCGCCGTCCAGACAGGGCGATTTTGTCTGTATGCCGTCACCTTTGACCGTATCGTCATGAAACGTCTCAGACTTCAGGAGGACATGGTCAGTGGAGCTGTGCACATCGATGCGACCGACGAAAAATCCATGCGAAGGCACGAGGGAGGGCAGCGGATGTTCGGTGCGGTATTTGCTAAGCAAAGCGCGGCCTCCGGTCTGCTTTGTAAGAATCTGCATCAGTGCGTCATCATCGAAAAGAGCGTCGTCGAATTTATATTCCACGGGCAAAAGGGGCATGCTGATTTCTCCGTCAGGCCGCACACGAACGTTCTTCGCACGCAGAGTCCTGGCCTTCAATTGATCCTGCACTGCATCGTGTCCACGTCTCGCTGCAGCTGGCAACATCAGTGCCCGTCCAAAAATCGCCCATTCATGCAGACGCGACAAGCGGCCCATTTCGTGAATCACCCGCTCTCCATTCTCACCGGACAACGACGTACACAGAGTATCAACAACAACAGAATCGTGGTTATCAAAATGCACCATCGTTGTAGCAGGATCAAATGCTTCTACACCCAGCTGCGCAACGGAGCTCCGTACGTGCCACTGGACCTCATCCCGTTCTCTCAATATCCGCATCATTCTCTTTTCATCAGGAGTAACGGGAATCTCCAGTCTGATGCCACGGGCCGGAGTTTTAAACACCGGGTGCTCTTCCTTCCGCCTGCTTACAGCCGTGACAATTCCTTCCTGCGTGACGTGCGCCTCTGTGAGATTCGGGATGTTCATGAGGGTGAATAAAAGCGCATACAGCAGCCACCGACAAGCAAATGGCCGATTTATAATATAAAATGACTTGCAATATAAGTCAATGAGGACTATACCGTGCCGGAAGCACCTCTATGGCATCCAAACAGCTGTCAGTACAGGGGCCTGTAACGAATACCTACGTCCTGCCGGATGGAACCACTGAAGCGTTCGAGACAACGCTTTTTTCTGGAGATAACGGAAGTGCTCACCTCGTTCTCAATAAACAGGGAGCTAGCAAAGATGACGTGCACGTGCGCATGGCTTCCGAATGCACGCTTGCGCAGGGGGTAGGGTCTGTCGTCTGTGATTGTGGAGCACAGCTCCGCAAAGCCATGCATCACATGGGAAAAGGTGAGCGCAATACGATGGTTCTCTATTCCTTCGGACGGGAGTTTGAAGGCAGAGGTGCGGGTCCCGCGAATCATTTCCGTGCCTATGTGAATCACGTTAATAAGCGACTCAGTTCGTCCGAAGCATATAGATCTCTCGGCCTGGAAGTGGATCCACGGAACTACAAAGAGCCGATCGCCATTCTCAAACAATTAGGACTCGATAAAAAAATATTCGTTGTGCTCAGTAATAATAAGAGAAAAGTTCTTCCTCTCCTTGAAGGAGGATTGATGGCTGTACGAAGAGGATTCGAAGCATGGCTCACTGACGTCAATGCCGCTCAGCTTCAATCCCGCATGGAAGGAATGGCACACGATTTTTCGCCGGAAATGAAAACGGCTCTTATGGAAAAAGGCATACGTCTGAAGACAGTTGATGACTGTCTGAGGGACGGCACCGATATGAGCGTGAATGCGGAGCAAATTGCGGATAAGGTCGAACGTTACGGCCCGGTGAAACTTCCGATCGCTCTTCATCGTCTCGATGACGGTCATAACCATGAAAGCCAGATGTATTTCTATGTATGCGATGGACGAATGTACGAAGTAGTCATCGGAGCTGAAGCAGCCCATCCGGAAGCGAGTGTAGCAGCTCTGCATGCATGCATTCCGGGAGACAACTTCGGATCACTGCGGTGCGGATGCCGGTCACAGATCATGAACGTGATGCAGAATCTGGAAGCAGCGCCTGATCGGACGGTCTTTATTTATGCACTCGAACATCACAGCAATGATCCGCACGCGAAAATCCCGCTCGATTCGCTACGCAACCACGCATTTAATGGCAGTGCGAAGCGCACTCCCATGGACCTTGATCATCCTGACGTCCGCGTGATTCTGCGGAGTCTCGGCGTGCGGTCCGAAAGACAAATGATTATCTGATGATTATTGCTTCTTTGCCTGCATCTGAATCTGCCCCATTGCTGCAAGGATCGCCTGTTTCAGAGTTTCAGTTCGGTGTACCAAGCTATTCGTCAAATAGCCGTGGGGGTTTGTTCCGTCGACACCGGGCTGGCGTGCGATGACAGAACCGGCAGTGACCGTTGCGAATCCTTCCGCGCGTGCAATTTCCACATCTGCCGTCGGGAACGGAACGCCTGCAGTCTGCGCAATTGCCTGTCTGCCATCGGCGTCCTGCGCAATTACCCAACCGCTGTCGATCCACATGTCAGTTCCGTTCATGTTCACGACAAAGAGTCCGTTCTCCATCGCCACAAGAAGATCGTAACGGGTGCCTCCGATAACCGTCTTCAGATTTGTGAGTCGGTTGAAAGCTCCCTGCAAAGTTTCCTCATTCCCGATGGGCTGCTCATTGATGCCGGACGCTGCTTTATGTCCCTTAATATTCAGTGTCTTTCCGTGAAACGCTATTTTTGCAGCGTCGCGGGTGGCGCCGATTTTGTGCTCACTGGTCGAAGCGACGAAGATATCCATCGCCCGTATTATTGACTAAATTCAAATATATGTCAATAAGTACAATTGGCTTACATAAGCCATATTCACATTATTTCTTCCTCTTCTTTTTCCCCTTCCCGTTCTTATACGCCTTAATCTCCTGCAGATTGCTCTTCGTCTTGTACCCCTGCGGCAGGAGCGTGCTGAGCGGGGTCACGGTGTAGTGTCCTTTGCTATCGGCATTCACCACGAAGATTTCATCGTCGGACATTTGTGAGAAAAGGAGCGCGTACTGGAGACAGGCGCCGCACATGGGCGTGAGGCCGTCGTCGACCGTGCAGATGGCACGGACGTTGTACTGGCCATGCGTAATAGCATGATCGATGGCAGTGCGCTCCGCGCAGCTGCCCAGCCCACTGATGACACTCTCGATGTTGCATCCGCCGTAAATTTCTCCGGATTCCGTGAGCACGCTGGCGCCGATTTTGTGTCCGGAGCGGTGCGCGAAAGCCTTGCTGCGCGTTTCGCGTGCGCTTTTGATCATCTGCCGGATTTCTTTTTCTTTCAGGGGCATGGGTGTGTTTCGGTCTTATTGTAGCAGAAAAGACGCCCTTTTTCAATTTTCTATTACACCAATTTTAAGAAACCAGGAGCAGCCCCCGCAGGGGTCCCGCAGGACCGTCCCCGGCTGCGGCGTCAGAAAGATAGACGGTTTATTCTCACCCTCCCGCAGCCACGGAGGGCTGCTGCTGGGTATTCAAAAAGG
>ORMF010326549.1_pt1 | contig 12861 bp, 9 predicted proteins | sample 1779871 | NCBI WGS metagenome assembly ORMF01 (sample SAMEA104232316, study PRJEB22302) | groundwater metagenome | biome: forest; feature: aquifer; material: groundwater | place: USA | collected 2011-08-07 | depth 5.4 m | reverse complement strand
CAGACAAACCAAAATCAATGGGAGAGAATGTGTACTATCCCTTCATGCAGATGTTGGTTATAGACATTCAAAAGAATGTAGAAAATACGTATCTGCCAACAAGTCAAGCTTCACATTTGTTGCCCACTCTGCGAAAGAACTACGAGAGTGTGACACTTCACATGGCGCCGGTGACCGCGATCGGAGTGTCGCAGGACGGTCAGTTCGCAGCGAGTTCGTCGCGCGACGACCGACTCGTCGTCTGGAACGTTCGAAGCAGGTCGAAACGCGCGTCCGTCAGAGGCGTCGGCGCGAACGTCTCCGCGATACACTTCGCAGTGAACGACGGCGTCCTCGTCACGTCTGAGAAAAACTGCGTGCGACTGTGGAGTCTTTCATCGTCTCAACAGTCAACCAACACTCAGAGCATCAGCTGCATCCGGGTCATCAGCGACAGCGACGACTCGTGTACTGTCTGCATCGCACAGGACCAGCCGTTCCTGGCGCTCTTCTACGACGGTATCAGCAGAATGCACGTCTGGAGTCTCTCGAACCCTCTCGAACCGAAACAGACCCTCAAACTCCCCTGTCCAGCACCTCCTGATAAAACATTTCCAAAACTTCATCAAGACAAATCTGTTCTCGCCTCCATCAGCAGCTACAATTTCATGGTTGTCTGGGGCTTTCGAGGTGCAGAAACTGCTTATGGTATTGAAAATTTTTATTTACTCTTAACAAGGAAATTAAACAATTCAAAAATATTTTCAGTTTTGACTCGGCTTCAATTTTTCAGTTTTCGAGACTTTTCCTTATATCCCCGAGGAAATTATGATTTGTAAAAAAATAGATTAAAAACTTAATGATCTCTTTGAGGGATTAAGCCGAAAATTGTGACATAATTTTATTAATAAAATTAAATAATCAATAAAAATATTATATTGAAATTTTAACAAATGTAAGAAAAGAAAACGTTTAAATAAAGTTTTATAGTCCTAATTAATTCTTTTTAATTCAAAATGCCGAACTATAGTTTTACAATTATTTTATCTATGAAAACAATTGCTGCGTATTAAATTAATTAATGCAGTTTAATTGAATGAGAGTGGATCCTACCTGTGTTATTCTAAAAACCGCAGTAATAATCTGAAATTTATTACTTAATTAATTTCATTAATTTTAAATAACTAAAACTTGAAACTAAACATTGAATACAAAACTTTGAGGGTATAAACGAAATTGTCGAATGTATGTAAATATAAACAAAAAGCAAATAGATGATATTTTTAGAATACATTTCAAAAGTGTCACTTGTATAATTTGAGTGCAGTGTGGGACATGCGGAACGGGAGCGAGCGGTTCGTGCTGCGACCCCACAAACCCTCCTCTACCCTGCAGGCCGTGGCCCAGTCCCCAGAGCTGTTTGTGCTCGAGTTCAAGTGCGCGGGAATGGGGGAGGGTGGCGGGGAGGGGAGGGGAAAGACCCCCTGCATATCTAGACTGGACATATACGAGGCCACAAACGGGCGACTCGTCAAGTACATAGCCGGCTGTCCGTACGACGTCGGGCTGTCAGGGTGTCCGCCCGGTTCGCTTCTGCTGTCGCACTCGGGATCGTACGCCTTCTCCTTCTGCACCATCGACCTCTACGACTACTGCGAGTTCTCCGTATTCAACATCGACTCGAGCGAGCACAGACACATCGCTCTGCACGCGGGCCGGGCCGGCCCCTTTGTGGGCAGCGAGTTCAACACGGTCTTCTCGAACGTTCGAGGAGAGAAGACAATAAAGATATGGAACCTGCAGGCGGCCCTGCAGGCAGGGAAACCGAACATCCTCCCGAAGGCGCTCTCCTTCGCGCCGGGAGCCGCAGAGAACGTGCCCGTTCAGCGACGCGCGAAAGTCGTATCACTCACTCAGCGGTACCCGACGCAGGTCGCCGTCGTCGCTGCGGACGCGAGTCTCATCGAGATCGTCGACTTCAATCCTGCGAACCGCTTCAGAGGAGAACTCGTCGGCAGCCTCGAGTTCCCGCTCAACATGCCGGGCGAACCGATCATCTTCGGGGAGAACATCGTCGTCACTCTCAACCAGAAGGGGGTCAAAGAGGGGATGCTCGTCTACCAGCAGTTCGGGGTCTATCAGATCCAGACCAAGGCGCTCATCAGACGCATCAAAGAGGTCTTTATTTTCGTGTCTGCAGAGGAGGAGTACTCGATTGTCGACGACGATAAACTGGTCGGGCCCGTTGAGTCTAAAACCCATTTTATTGTCTGGAGTCTGACGACCGGGCAGCTGATGAAGAGAATAAAACCGTCACAGACGTCGGTTACGATGACCAGAGTGACCACCGCTCAGGCACTTCCAACACTCGCACAGAACATGATAATAAATCCGGCAGGGGGACAGACGGGGCCGAAGGGGCAGACGGCCGGGGCTGCAGGGCAGAGTGTCCCTGAAACAGAGGGGCAGAAGAGCCAGAATCGCGAACCCACGAGAATTCAGGCAAGTAGAAGATCGGACACACCGTCGAGAGAGAAGGAGAGAGAGAAGGAGAAGGAGAGCAGCAGAGAGAAGCGAAAGAGAGCAGCCGCAGAAGACTCGGCGGACACGGAGAAGGAGTCGGAGCAGCTGGAGACGCTGCAGATCGTGAAGGAGACGGCGATGGAGAGTTTCCTCGTGAGCGAGAGCAGGAAGGTGCTCGTCGCCGCGTACAGCGCTCGATATCTGCACGTATTCGACCTCTCGCACCTGGAACACGTGCAGACGCTGCTCAGTTCCTCTGCGCTCTCGCTCGCCGTTTCCGCGCTCACTGCGAACGGTACGGCTCTTCTCTATTCTCTATTCTGTCTTTGTAATGCTTTAATATGGTTCTACACGCTTTCAAAGTGAAACATTCATTACTGCTGTATTTACAATGTTTATTTATGCGCTCAACTTTTAAAGGTCAGTATCTGCTGCACTCGGTGAACCAGGCAGACGAGGGCAGCGGCAGCGGCTCTCCAGGCCTTCTCGTCTGGAACTGTTCGGAGGGCCGCGAATTCAAGCGGCTGAAGAGACTGGTGTCGCTGCCGATCGCCTGCGCGCTCACAGAAGACGCGCGCCTCGTGGCCTTCGCTCTGGCGAATTCGAGCCTCTACCTCTGGACTCTCCACCACCGCGACCACTTTCGAGTGGCGCAGCAGACCATTCACACTCGCACTGCGAACAGAGCCACAGGAGAGGGGACAGACCTGGCTGAGGGGGCAGACAGTGTGGAACGGGCAGGAACGTTCGTCCAGCGGTTCCTCCCCTACGAGGGCTTCAGGACCGGACTGGTGAGTGAGAATTACAGGGTCTCGATGCGGTTCATCCTGAACGCAGAACTCCTGCTGGTGGTCTGTCGCGACGGAGTGACCGTCTGGAACACGGGCAGCCTCGAAATGACGAGTGCCTTCTCGCCGGACTTCCAGGTGCACGACGTGCTGCCCCTGATGGACGGGACTCTGCTGCTCTACGCGAACAAGGACCAGAGCACGGTGTCCTCGATGCGGTTCCAGCAGAGCCAGAGAGCACCAGAGCCAGACCCGAAAGCCGCAGACCGCTGGGGGCCGAAGGCGAGTCGGCTGTTCCCCTCGAAGTCCCTGCAGGCCATGACTTCTGGAAGAGACCGAGAGAGCGAAGAGAACGTTCGCGAGCAGAACCTGCGCGCGAAACTCGAGAAGCTCAGAGAGAAGTTCTGACTGTTCTTTCTTATTCTCACTTCTTTCCTCTCACGATTTCCTTCTCGCACGAGCTTCTCGACATTCACTCCTCAACTCCTTCACCGTCTGATATTTATCTATCTATCGAAATTTCATAAATGCTCAAATCTCGTGGTTATGTTTCACTATTTCCCAGTTCTTTTTCATTTTCTTATTTATCACTCCCAATTCAGATGAGATTCGCTCCTTTCACTTTTCCCTCTTTTTCCCTCTATTAAGAGCTTATTTTCTTTTTCACTTTTGCCTTCTTTGCACTCTATTGTCCTTGTCTTGCTTGACTTGCTTATTCTGATGGTACACATAAATTAACTCTAAAAAGCTCATTATAAAGAAATTTCAATTGAAATCTCAATAAAAGCATTTTACATCCAAATTTAGCGTTTCTATCATCTCTAAATGAGCTATTAAAAAATTACTACTATTAATAATCTTTTATATAGACTGCAATATAAACAGTGTGTAAATTATCATTCAACTTAAATTCCATAATAAAACAGTATTTCTATTATTTATTTCTAAAAATGGAATGCTTGAAATCAAGAGTAAATTGCAGATAAATCAAAAACTACAACTAATGATTAAGGTTGCACTTGTATTTTAAAGAATCGTTCTACATCTAGTGTAACAAGATGAGAGTACATATTTTTCACAAGTAACCATGGAAACAAGCAGAGCCCGCGTGTAGTATATGACGTGAGGGTTCTATGCCCTCCTCCAAAAAGCGTGAGGTTTCTAGGCCACTCCTCAAATTGTGCTTAAATTGGGCATAAATAATAGAAAAAGGAATTAAAACATGACGCTAAGAATATATTAATCAATGAAATTATTAGAAGCATACTCAAAACATGCATAATTAAATGCGCTTGGAGCGACGAAGCTTGACTGATAAACTTTTTCTTTTTTTTCAGCAGAGCAAATTTTAGCATATTAATATTAAAGATAGTTTGGAAAGCTTAATTTTTATGATAATTTTACTGGGTACTTATCGTCTTTCAGCTTCTCTTAATCAATTCTCTTTCCGTCTATCAACGGAGCATTGGTCTCCCCTACACTCAGGCAAGTATAGGAGTACTCCTATACTTGCCTGCCCTACACTTGCCTGTTGGTCTCCAGGATAGTGAATATTCACTATCCTGATTTGTCTCAACAGGTCAGTATACTTACCTGTTGTCTCTCTCAAGAGTGTCAATATGGACTGTTTTACTTTTGATTTTTTACTTTCTTGCATTGCATTTATCTCCTATATACAAGTCACCACCTCCAGTATACTTTAGATTTGACCCCCTTCGTGCATTATAACTACTTATTGATTCTACCTGCATTTGCCAAAACAAACCCTCCAAGTCCGAGGTAGAATAAAATATAGGAGGAAGAATGTATGTTCCTACTATCTTTCCATTTATTTGGCTAGACCTCTTTACTTTTCTAAAGGAGGTAGAGATGGGTATTTCTGGTGAGGAATTCTCTAACCATCCTTTTTTGTAAATTATATTGACATTGAAAAACATGATTTCTGCTTAGCAGATGGGCTTTTAATTAGCTCCAGGTCGTGGTTGTTTCGGGATGGCAAATTCCCTTGTCATTTAGAAAAAAACTAACAAGTTTTATCTTTTGTTAGACAAAGTGAAATAACTGTTATAATTGATTTTTGGTAAAAATCGTAAACTATTAGGATTAGAACTCTGACAAAATAAGACGGGAAACATGTCTCTGAACCGTTTTCAGTGTTTGTCAGTATTCTTTTCTACCACCTCAAGACCTGATAGCATTGTCTATATCCTCTTTTAAACATGCAAAGACGGATCGATAAAATCTACAATGAAAGTTGTGAAAATTTTCCTTTTTTTCAAGAATTGCACCACTTTTCTGTCATTATATCACTTCCGATAATTTTACTATTTATTTTCCTTATGAAAAAAATAAGTTCTTTGTAGTTTTATTGTTTTGAATTTTAGATTTTCATTGTCCCAAATTTGCGCGACTTGTTTATATAAAAACCCACTATAATTCCTATGACTCTGCTGGATGGAACTATAAGGTCCTTACTGGGTAATTTCTCTATTTGTTTCTTGGTAAAGATTCACTGATCCTCCTCTTCTCTTACATTTTTTCCCAAAGTAAACATCTTTGAACACAATTTACAAAAAGTAATCAGTGGAAATAAGTTGCTCTTTATGTTGAAAAGCTGCAAACAAGTTTTGCAATCAGCCGATCTGGGAAACAGTAAAGATTAAGGAAATAGATTCCGTGAAATTAGAGTACCCCCCCCCCTGTTTGGATCAGGGTACATTTATATATTGAAAAACAATTTAAGGTCGTCTCTGATTTTACTAACTCGCAGAGTTTACAGCCATTTTTGAGTTAAATCTTAAATAACCAGGTGAAGGCTGCACGGGCAGACACGATATTTTTTAATTATTTAAAGAAATTTTCATTTAAAAATTTATACTTTTCCGATTTTTCCCCTTTGCTATATTTTTGAATTCTAGCATTTTCTCCTAGTTAGTAAGGACTTGAATGAGTGTAGATCATTTATCCATTTGATAAAGAAAAATCCTCAGAACCATTGCGAATTCAATAAGAATGTACCCTTTCAATTGAACGATGCTTATTTTGGTGATATAAAGCACTAAATCAAATAGGAAAGTTAGTACTACTTACAAAGGTTCAAATGTTCTAAATTGGTTTTAAACATTCTGAATATAAAAAGCAACATTGCCTCGAGGTTAAATATAGTTTTGAAATAAAAATTTCCCTAGAATCTTATCAATGAGGTTCGTGTCACCTAAAACTTTTCTCTCTTATTCTTTAACAGCTTTTGCAGACGAATTAAGGAAGGTTTGAAGGGTTGGAAATTTTGGAGGATTCAACAGAAATTCCAGTTCTTTCTGGATTTGCAACACTTTTCAGTAATTATATAACTGTGATAATTTTTCCATTTTTTATGAAAAATGCCATGTGTAATTTTTAGAATTCTTGGAGCAATTTGTTTCTAAATTTCATGAATAATATTTTAAAGAAATTCCTATGGCATTCTTAGTGATGAAACTTTCAGCTCTGCACTAGTAAAATTAATATCTTGATTTCTTAGATAGGAATATAACTCTGGGCCCTAATTCATGGTCAACAACCTTATCTTTTCGAAACCCACAAACGCTTCAAACCCTCCAACCGCTTCAAGCCCTCCAAACCATCCATTTGAGTAAAACCAGACACTCCGTTTTTTGTTCCTACGGTCTATCATTCGCGCTACGGTCCCAGTTACAGAAATTTCCATGATTTTTGTTTAAAAATGTCAAAAATTTAAAATATTCGGACAAAACTTCATAATTTACATTTAAAATCCTTCGAAAAACAAGAATTTCTTTAAAATATTTTCCCCAAATAAGAAAAAATGAAAATTATATTGCCACGATTTCGACCCTGGAACCCAGGTTAGGTCCCCATCTCGGTGATGCGAAGTACCCATCTATGATTTCTATTAGTGTTTTACTCTTTTGAAACTGAAAAAACATCCCTAATTTACTGATTATTCCCTGATGATGCCACCTCAAAAAATTTTTCGTCGGTCCAAAAATCAAAAGATTTCTAAAGGTTTTCTAAATTTCCGATATTATCATTGATTGGACCCATTTTGGAGTTTTAATCCGGTTGGTTTTTTAGCCCCTCTTTACAACTAATATGTAATTGTCTGATCTACGTAGATTTTTTGAGCAATTTTTAGTGTTAAATTGAACCTTTATTTCCATTTCGAGAATTTCACCCTTTGGACAGTAAACCATTAAAACGGAATTCACACCGTTTCTTCATTTTACCGTTTTTCCTAAATTTCGGTCATTTGAAATTATTAGCGGTTTGTTCCCTGGAAAATCATCCATCGTAAAAGTTTCGAAATTTTCTTTAGGGGAATCACATTTGTGCATACGATTTCTACTTTCTTTCAAAATTTATCCACATCAAAATTATCGTTAGTTTCCAAATAAAATTTCACATCAATGTTGAACACTGTAATTTAAATTTTATAAGAGCATTTTGAAGACCAAGGCAAAAAAACATCTCCTTCTTTATTTTACTCAATCGACTCCCATCTTTAATATTTCAATCTCTGTCTGAAATTTTTCTCAGAATTTGCTAATATTAGAACGATTCGAAAATTTCCCCTAACCTATTGAGTGAATATAATGCTGATTTTTTCTAAATTTAATGCCTGATCCTGAAGTCATCCTTTCCTTTCCTTGTAGTACATTGTATATTCTTGTGGATTTCAAAGATTTGAATTCACTTTCCTCCAACAACAAAAAGTACGGTCCCATAAAATTTTTGAGCAAATCTCTAATAAGAAAGGGAATAAATGTAACTAAGATTTAAAAGGATCAGGGTTTTATGGTTCGACTGATATCTCAATAAGTGATATCAAATTAGGAAATTACTTTAGAGCCGGATTCCCTTTCTTGGCTAGAGATACTCATTTAAAAAGTAACATAATATTCAAAATCATCGGTGTTTGTTTTTCAAATGTTCCTTCTCAAATCACATGTTATGATAGATGTATAAATCTAACAAATGATCAAAATTGAAGCAAAAGTAGGAGCCCCAAGTGGTCTTCCAGAGTATTTCTGGAGTATAGCGATGTCCAAGGGAGAAAGTTGAGAATATCTTGTAGAAAGATGGTAACTCCCGATGGGAAATACGTTATTTTAATTAAAAATCTCTTTTTGTGAAATTTTTCGATTGGTTTTTAAGCAAAATTATGCTTTGTGGCGATATTTTTCCCATGTTACTCATAAAACTAGCGTTAATAGGTGCCCACTGGAATGGCGGTGCCGGGATTTTTCCGGTTGAAGGATTATTTAGAAAGAATCTCCAGATCAATGAGGCACTTTTATGCAACGTCTTTTTCCCAGACTGAATAAAAGGAAATCCTTGAAATTTGCAAAAAAGAGATTCCTCATATAACAAAAGATGCAGATAGTAGACCCCCCCCCAACCAATCGAAGTGTCCATCTTCTATTGGATATAATATTTTTGTCATCTGCAGAACTGTACAAAAAACTTTATTATTAAGTAATTGTAAACAAGGTTCAGGCCAGTCAGTGGAATCAACGAAAAAAAAGTCGGAAAATTTTATATCCTTAAGAAAAAAAAAATCGACAGTAAAGCTCGCCATATCCCCAAAATTCATAGAATGTTTTAAACATAATTACTAAAATTTCAAAAGTTATGGGTACACCAACCCTCCTCGAACACTCCGAACCGGGTAGAGTGGGGAAGCTGGATCCCACATACCGGCAAATGATGAATAGATGGAAAGATCGAGAAAGAGAAAATGAAAAAATGCAGTTTGCCTGTTTTTTTAAATAGAACCATAACAGGACTTTTATAGGATTTTTTTTGGCGCTTTTAGGGGAAATCTGGAATAAATTTTTTTTGGTTCCCAAAATGCCTTAAAAGCGTAATCTTTCTTCATAAATATTGATTCTGACACTGTTCTAATTAGTTCTAATTAGGGCCAGGCGAACCAATTCCCATCCCCCACTAGGAATCAGTCCCGTGTCGAACTATGCCTTGCAGGGCATAGCTGTAGGGATTTTGCTAATTTCGAGGGTTTGGTCTATTTTGAGGGTTTGGCCTATTTGGAGGGTTTGGTCTATTTGGAGGGTTTGGCCTATTTGGAGGGTTTGGCCTATTTGGAGGGTTTGATTTTTCATTAAAAAAAATTTTAACAATTGAAAATTTTCGCTTACCCTCGGCATTTTCCTATAAAAAACCGCAAACAATGCTCATAAATAGGTTATTTAGAACATTGCCCTTTTCCCACCAAAGAAAAACTTACATTTACAGTTGCCATTTTATTTTACTTTCTATTTGTAGATAATTTTTCTGTGCTTCTTTATTAAAACAAAAAAAATCGACATTAGAATTATTTGTAATAATTTCGCCAATGTTTTGGACTTTACTCACTTTCTCTCATTGAAATATGATTCTCCTGAAAGAAAAACTGCTTGATTTCTGAACGTTTAATTGGCTTGGTCAACTAATTTTTTTTATTCCATTTGCCACAATCCCTCTTAAAATACGAGTTCCCTCTCGCAGGCAGAGCTTATCTCCGTGTAGGAGAACATGCATTTTGATGGGAAGCTAACAGAAAATAAGCTTAAACCAATCCTGTTTTTACCATCTGCCCCACGTCCGTCGCTCCTTTCTGGACCAGCCGGTTACGACCCACATTCTTGATTTGAATAAATGTAAAAGAACCTTTGAAAATTAGCAATCTAAACGCATACTTTATTTGAGCACTCGAATGTAAAACCTCAAAAATAATGATTTATACCTTAAAAGGACCTTTAAAGAATTCTTATATATTTCAAATTTACAGAACCTCTTTTGGACCTCAGTAGACCCTTCTCCCGTTAGGCCATCTCAATCGTTTGGTCGAAAGGTGCCATGTAACCATTCTAGCCGATCGTTATGTGTTCGTGTTTGATTACTATAGGGGTTCAAATTTTAAAACTATAATCCGCTATAACTTTTTTCTTTTATTTGCAGCTTTTGAAGAGGTTTAATTTTTTCCACAAAATCGGAAAATTAGCTCCTTTCTCTCAATTATTTGCTCCTTGAATATGTAAATGTAACAGTTTTACATTCTTCTACTTCTTTATGGATTTATTTATTTATCTTCTTTTATCTTTCCATTTTGGATAGAAAATTTAAGCAAATTTTTAATCGCAAACTTCGTGAGCAAAATTAGTTTATAATAATTTTAACCACGTTTAATAAAATATGCCCTCTTTTCTAAACGAGGTGCTTTGGGCATTTCAAACGCATTTCCTTTACTAATCCTTTTACTCAAAAAAATTGCTCTCAAAAACTTTTACAATGCTATACATTGAACAGTGCTTTAGAATAAACCATCATCTTCGTTCAAAATTTTGCTTATAAAGTTTTTTCGTCAAAAAAAAGAGAAAGCCATTTTTCGTAGTTATTGCAGGGTTTGAAAATTTTAATTTCGATTTTTTTTTTCATATGTTGCGATTTTTTTCGATTTTTTCGTTTTTTCATTAATTTCATACTAAACAGTAAAGTTTTTAAATACTTTATCAAAATTTAACCCGTTTTTCTTGCTTACTTATCCCCTGTATCTTTTAAAATTTGTATTACACTTCGATAATAGCTCCTTTTGGGATACTCTTTGTTAAATCTTATTCTTTGCTATTAAGTGTGTGAACTCGAATCAGATCTATCGAATAGTTATAATAGTTTCGATTCGTAAATAATTAATAATTTTTGTAATACAGATACAATGAGAGCATAACTATATTTCCCATTAACTAAACATTTTCTTATTCTCTACTGAAAAACTTGCTCAGTTCTATTTTTTTTACTAATCCCAACATATATTGTGATTGTTCCGTGTAATTTCATTGCAAACGGTTTTTAAATTTGAAGATGCGGTAGAGATTAACTTTGAAATAATTTTCTTATCCCTCGTCCATAAGTTGTTTTCTATTTTTTCCATAATCCGTTGTGCAAAATTGCTAACTGAAGTCCTTCGGCCTCGTTGAATTTTTATTTTCACTTTTTAAATTCTATTAATTTTGTAAACAGAATCGGGAACCTCTTCTTGTATCTAGAGATAAACGCATATTGATCACTATGACATCCGATTAATACATGTAGATTCATATGTGGATTCTTTACCGATTTGAGCAGTTCTTGATATTAATTCTTTTCATTATGGCAAATCTGACTTGTTTTTCGAAAAGTAATTTTCTATTGTTTGAGTCAAGACATTCATTTAGGTTCACATAAAATCTAAAACTAATCTAACCATGTGATACCGGTCAAAAAAAAATTCATGTCTCTTAATTAGCTAAATTATTTGTCCAAACTTAGACACTATCGATTAGAATGATAAGAAAAGCTTGAAACTTTGCTTGTCATTATTATTTTCTTGCAATTTCTGAGTATTTTGCCAGAATCAAGTAGCCTTCTTCATAGGAAATGCGTTGCGTACACGAAATACTTATTATCATGTCTTTTTTGATACATTCTGAAAAACTGATCTCCTTCATCCTTCAGGGTGATGTTTCTGAATGTATCTCTGTAGTACACTTTTTATTTGTTTATCGATTTAGTATTTTTTCCTTTTATTAAGAAACTACCGTATTCTTGCAAAATTTTAAAAAATAAATACAATTCAGAAATACAATTTGAGAAAATACACCTTAGAAATCCAGATCTTCGGAAAAAAGAAACTGGCTGGTGACCTTGAAAAGCGTCAATCGTTCGTGTATATTATTTAGGAAGCATGCCAATAGACATTCTTAGGCTAACAAAAATGTGTATGCCTATTCTTTTGTATTTTGATCAAAATATTTATATCAAAGTTTACTTTTTTGTGATAAATTCGACATCATTTGGATTTTGGAAGTACTATGGTTGACTTAACATTTAGTAATAAGATGATCAAAACTGCCAATCCAATCATTTTAGCCTTCCTGACTAAATATTTGAATAATCCACCCCACCCCAATAAAACCTTCTCGTTTTAGTTTTTGCTTAAATGAAATTAATTCATAGGTTAAGCCTCTTTAGGGCTTTTTCGTTCCTTTTGTTTTCCTTCACAAAACTTGTCACATTTGTCATGTGGACAACGAAACCAAGATTATTTTTTACGCATCCTCGTCGACAACCCTGAAATTGGCCCTTTTGGCCTTGAAACCTCATCAAATAACCCACATGGCATTGAACCCTCACGAAAAAATCCTGCCTGGCATAGAACCCTCATGGTTTTTCCGACATGGCATAGAACCCTCATGCTTTTTCCGACATGGCATAGAACCCTCACCTCCTATACTACACTCGTGTTTGTTTATCTCCACTGCGGTTTTGGATTTGAAATTATTGAGGGATGTTCTCACGGACTCGAGCAACACGATTCTCAAAAGCCCAAAACATTTGGCCTCACAAATTGTGGGTCGTTCATTCGATATTCTCCAATCAGACAAACCAAAATCAATGGGAGAGAATGTGTACTATCCCTTCATGCAGATGTTGGTTATAGACATTCAAAAGAATGTAGAAAATACGTATCTGCCAACAAGTCAAGCTTCACATTTGTTGCCCACTCTGCGAAAGAACT
>ORMF011875244.1_pt1 | contig 12864 bp, 12 predicted proteins | sample 1779871 | NCBI WGS metagenome assembly ORMF01 (sample SAMEA104232316, study PRJEB22302) | groundwater metagenome | biome: forest; feature: aquifer; material: groundwater | place: USA | collected 2011-08-07 | depth 5.4 m | reverse complement strand
GCCACCACGCCCGGTTTCGGCCGCAGCCTGGCCCCGCCAGGCCCGATCTTCCTTCGCCATCGCCACTCGTCGCCGCGCGGTCCACAAAAATGTCGCCCCCACCCGCACTCACATTTGCTGGCTAAGGATTCGGGGGTTAACGCATGCTGCGAATATCGCAGCATGCAAATTGTTTACTCTGCGTCACTGCCAGGTCTGAAATCAGTTACCTTTGCGGAACCAATGGGTCAGGATGTCGTCCTAACTTCCAAAAAACCAGTCGCGGTTCTCCTGACAAAAGTTCTCTCTGAAGGCATAGAGCGGCATGACGGTTCAGGGATGTGTCCCGTTGACGAAGGCGGTGACGGATTTCATGTTCAAGACGTTGACGGGTCAAAACATGAATTTGATAATGTGAGCGATGCGAAGAAATTTGCGAGAGCGCAGCACAATCCTGACAAAAATCCAGTAGAGACACAAATTCTGGAATTCCGAAATCGGAAATGGGAAGTGATTGAGCATCTTTCAACTTCCGCCTAATCGCCCTCGGTGGCGGTACGGCGGCAATAATGCCGTGTAGGCAGTTGTTCTGGAAGGGGTCGGAAAGAGGCCTGGTATTGTTCACTCATGTGCTTTCAAGTTTTATCCGCCGCTGCCAGAGGTCAAAGTGATACAGCGCCACCACGACGAGGGAGTGGCCAATTTTCCCTTCCGCCACGAGGCGGGGAATCTCCGCCACCGGCACGAGGCGCGTGATGAGGTCTTCGCCGTGATCAAACTCGACGGGGTGAACGCAGCGGCAATTCTCCACCAGCACCGTGTAGCAGGTGTTGCTCATGATGGCCGGGTTCGGAAGGGTTTGACCGAGCAACCGCGCGTTTTCGCCCGCGTAGCCGGTCTCCTCGCGCAACTCGCGCGCGCCCGCCGCCACCGGCGACGCATCCTTGTGGTCAATCATCCCGCCGGGAATTTCCAGCTCCACCGTGTTCGAGCCGTGCCGATACTGTTCCACCATCACCAACTGCTGCTCCGGCGTCACGGCGACGACGTTCACCCAGTTGGCGCAATCAATCACAAAAAAATCGTGCTCCGCCTGCGTGCGCGGCAACACTTTCCGGTCCGAACGAACCGTGAAGATTTTGAAATCGCCGAGCAGTTTCGTGCCGGTTTTTTCCCAGGGCCGGATCGGTTTCTCTGCGCTTTGGCTCATCGTGTTGATCGTAAATCGGCTTGGGCAAATTCAGAAGCCCTTTTCCTTCGCCGCCCAGCCCTGCTGCATCAGGCCGAGCAAGTGCGCCAAGGCTGCCTCGTAACTCCGCCCCTTCTCCGCCGCCAACTGGCGGGCTCGCTTGTCCAGTTGCGCCGCCATGGCCACCGCTTTTTCCGGCGGACAACCCAGCGTCACAAGGCTGGCAGCGAGTTCGACTTGGTTCATTGCCAAAAAATACCGAATTCAACGCAAAGACGCAAAGTTGCAGAGACGCAAAGCTATTTTTCAAAACCATGCTGACACTGGCATGGCTTACGGTCGCGGTGATCCAGTCCTACCTTGCGCCTTTGCTCCTTCGCGTCTTTGCGTTAACTGCCTTCTGTGGACTGAATTCATGGTGCAAACAAAAACCGCGAATGAAGCCGGCGCCTCATTCGCGGTTCGCAAATCGAGCGCGGTTACTTCACCGAATCGCGCGGCACAATCTTCACGCTCTCCACGTTCATGCGCTTGAGCGGACGGTCGCCCGGCGCGGTGGCGGTGGTGGCAATCTTTTCTAGCACGTCGTCGCCTTTGATCAGCTTGCCGAACGCGGTGTATTGCTTGTCCAGAAAACGGGGCTCGCCATGGCAGATGAAAAATTGCGAGCCGGCGGAATTCGGGTCCTGCGAGCGCGCCATCGAAAGGACGCCGCGCACATGGGCTTTGTCGCTGAACTCGGCCTTGATCTTGTAGCCGGGATCGCCCGTGCCCCAGCGGCTCTGGTTGGCCGCGTCCTTTGTCAGCGGATCGCCACCCTGGATCATAAAGCCCTTGATGACGCGGTGAAAACAGGTGCCGTCGTAGAAGCCCTGCCGCGCGAGTTTCTTGAAATTTTCGACGTGGCCCGGCGCGACGTCCGGCCAGAATTCGAGGACCATTTCGCCTTCGGAGGTTTTGAGGACAGCGACTTCGTTCATACAAAAGCTTGGTCAGCCCGGCGCAGGTTGTCACGCGAAGAATTCAGGTCAGGTACGACCGGAGGTCGCCGGGTGCAAGAAATTACTTTTCATCCGTAGTGAAATGGCTTTCCATTCGGGCACTATGAAAAACCATTTCTTCAAAGGAATTATTGTTGCGCTGGCGATGGTCAGCTTGATGGGCATGACCGCTCCGGCGGCGGAAGCAGAACGAAAACTGGCCGATGGCCTCTATGCCGAGATGGATACCTCCAAGGGAAAAATCCTGCTGCAACTCGAATTTGAGAAGACCCCACTGACCGTGGCAAATTTCGTCGGCCTGGCCGAGGGCACCAAGCAATACGTGAAGTGGGAAAGCCCCGAGCAATACATGGAGGACAACTACGTCCTGAATGACAATAAGCAGCCTATTGGGAAAAAACCACTCGATCAGCACAAACAAAAACCCAAGGCGCAGGGCAAACCGTTCTACGACGGCCTGACATTTCATCGGGTCATCCCAGACTTCATGATTCAGGGCGGCGACCCGCTGGGTTCGGGAATGGGCGGACCGGGTTATGCGTTCAAGGATGAGATTGATCTGACCCTGAAGCACAGCGGCCCCGGTATTTTCTCGATGGCAAACTCCGGTCCCGGCAGCAATGGCAGCCAGTTCTTCATCACGCACAAGGCGACTCCGCATCTGGATGGTAAACACACGGTCTTCGGGCGCGTGGTCGAAGGGCAGGAGGTGGTGAACAAGATTGTCGGAGGCGACAAAATCATCTCTGTGAAAATTTTGCGCATCGGCGAAAAGGCCAAGGCCTTCAAGGGCGATCAGGCTGATTTTGAAAAATTCGCGAAGTAACGCCCGCGGGTCTCTATTCCGAAACGGCTGAGTTCTCTGTCGCAAGGGGTGTAACCAATTCCCCCCGCCGGCGTCTCACGTGGGAGCCGCCGCGCCATGACGGTGCGGCAAAACAAAAGAAAGAGTCAGCTTATGAAAATACAAAAAGTCAGTTTGATGGCCGCCCTGGCGGCGGGCGCGTTGATCGCGTTGAGTCCCATCGTCAAGGCCGAAGACAAACCCACCCCGCCGGCAGGCCATCCGCCCGCAGGTCAACGCGCTGAAATGGCCAAGGAACGGCTGGCCAAGTTGGCGGAAGAACTCAAGCTCACCGACGAACAGAAGACCAAGGTCGCCGCCGCGATGAAAGCACAGGCCGAAACGATGCGCGGATTGAAGGATGCCACGCCGGAAGAACGCAAAGAGAAAATGAAAGCCGGGCGGGCGGAGATGGAAAAGAAGATGAAAGAGATCCTTACCCCCGAACAATATGCGAAGTGGGAGAAGCTCCGGAAAGAGCGTAGACCGGGCGGACCCGGTCATCCCGGTGGGCCTGGCGGTCCCGGCGCGGATAAGCCGGATAAGAATTGAGGTTGGTTTGGTGGTTGTTAACCCGGAGGGACGGCATCTGCCGTCCCTCCGTTTTGCCGGGAGCCGGCTCAGAACAAATGGTTCGCCATGATGCCCAGGACGCTCAACGGTCCCTGGTCTTCCAATCCTTCGGTGGCTTTGTCCACCTTTTGCAAGGTGAGCTTGGCGTTCTTGTAGAATTCCTGGTCGTTGATGAGTTTGCCGACGGTGCCCTGACCGCTGTTCATCTTCTGTAGAATTTCCTTGAGGCTCGTCATCGAGGCGGTGGTTTCAGTGTATAGCTTTTCGTCCTTCACAAGTTTGCCCAGCGAGCCTTCGCCCGCATTCACGCCGTCAATGATCTTACGGGCGTCGCCCAGGGTGAGTTTGATCTGATCCGTGGTGGATTGCAGGCCGGTAACCGTGGTGAGGGCGGAGTTGTAGAGTGCGTCGTCGTAGATGAGTTTGCCGAACGTGCCCTTGCCCTCGGCGATCTGGCCGGACATGGCCCGGAGATTGGCGATGGTGGCGGTGAGCGGCGCGTTGTTCTGCTTGATGAAATCGGTGAGCGGACCGAAGAGGTTTTCAATCTTGTCACCCGTGAAACTCTTCGTGAGATTTTCCACGCCGGTGGCGACATTGTCGAGCTTCTGCATGATGACGCTCAGGTCGGGTTGCTCGACGGTTTGGAGGTTGCTGTCGGGGGTGGCGGGCCGGCCGGCGGGCGTGCCGAAATCCAGCGCGACGAAACTCTGGCCCAACAAGCCGGCGAACTTGATCGTGGCGATCGTGTCGGTCTTCACCGGCGTGTTGGCGTGAAGGCTCATGGTGACACGGACTTTGCCGTCGGCGAGTTCAATCTTCTCCACCTTGCCGACCTCGACGCCGGCCATTTTCACGCGGTCGCCCAGCTTCAACTCCTGCGCGGTTTTGAACAGGGCATGAACTTGCAGGCCGCGCTGGAATTTTTCAAAGCCGCCCAGAATGTACATGATGATGAAGGCGGCAAGGATGATAAAGGCCACGAACAGGCCGAGTCGGGTTTCAAGAGTGTTTTTCATAGGCTGGGTTTTTCGCGTTGGAAGTCGGCGTGGAGAAATTCACGGATGATCGGATGATGGCTGCGCCGGATTTCGTCCGGCGAGCCGACGGCGAGGATTTCGCCCTCGTGGATCACGGCGATCCGATGGGCAATGCCGAAAGCGAGGTCGCGGTCATGCGAAACGACGAGGGAGGTGACGCCAATGCGCTGGTTGAGCCTGAGAATTTCCTCGCCGATGACGACCGCGGAAATCGGGTCCAGTTCGCTGGTCGGTTCATCGTAGAGAATCAACTGCGGTTCGATGACGAGGGCGCGGGCCATGGCAACGCGTTTTTTCATGCCGCCGGAAAGTTCACTGGGAAACTTTCCCTCCGTGTCCTTCAAACCGACGACCGCCAGTTTTTCCGAGACGATGCGCGCGATTTCCGCCGGCGGCTTCAGCCGATGTTCGCTCAGGTACAGACCGACGTTTTCCCCGACGGTAAGCGAATTGAACAGGGCGCCGGACTGAAAAACCATGGCCATGCGGAATTTGTCCATCACGCCGGAAGCCTGAATGGACTCGCCGCCGACGAGAATTTCGCCGGCCTCGGGCACTTCGAGGCCAATGATGTGGCGGAGCAAAACGCTTTTCCCACTGCCGCTCGGCCCCATGAGCACGAAAATTTCGCCAGCCCGCACGTCGAGGTCAATGCCCTTGAGGACTTCCTGCTGGCCGAAGCGGCGGCGGAGCCCGCGCACTTGCACGCTGACGCCATGATGATTGTTTTGCGGAGCGTTCACCAGTCGAGCAAGATGCGCGTGAGGACGTAATCGAACATCACAATCAACACGATGGAGTTCACCACGGCCTTGGTGACGGAGCGTCCGATACCGCGGGGGCCGCCGCGGGTGACGAGGCCCTGATGGCAGGAAACGACGCCGATGATCCAGGCGAAGCAAAAGCTCTTGACCACGCCGTTGGCGACATGTTTGACCTCCACCACGTCTTTCATGGTGGTGAAGAACGACTGGATGGGGATATCAATCTGACCCGTGACCGTGCATACGACCGCGCCGCCGAGCCAGCCGACCAAAATGGCAAACGTCACGAGCATCGGTAGCGCGACCGCCAGGGCGACGAGGCGGGGCAATACGAGATAGTTGACCGGATCAATATTCATCGTGCGCAACGCATCAATTTCCTGATAAACGCGCATGGAGCCGATTTCCGCGGCCATCGCCGACCCGACGCGGCCCGCAATGAGAATGGCCATCATGGTCGGCGCCAGTTCCTTGGCCATGGCGATGCCGACAAGGCCGCCGACGGCATTGTGCCATCCACGCTCGACGAGGAGCGGGCCGCTTAGCAGCGCGATCACCCCGCCGAGGAAAAATGACAGCACGCAGATCATCAGCAGACTGGCGTTGCCAATCTCGTAGAACTGCTCAAAGACCTTGGCGCGCTGTCGCCAGACGAGGGGCAACGCGCATAACGTCCTCCAAAAAAGGAGCACCATTTCACCGATGTTCTGGAACATGATCGGAACGACTCTGTGATTTTGTCAGCGGGAGGTAAAACAACCGCCAGCGTTTGGTTTCAGCACGGGATTCATACTGGATAAGCCCGAACAGGAGCGAGCCTTTTTTGAGCGTGGGCGAAGTTTCGCGCCGGTAAAGATTCCAGAGCAGCGACTGGCTGGCTGCGCCGGTCCGGGGATTGTTCTCCGCGCGCCACACGGACCAGAGCGGTGAGTAATTGCGCTCGATACTCTTGCTCGCGGGCAGGATAGGCTCGAGCGGTGCGAAAATTTGCAAGCGGGCGTTGCCGTTGTAGTCGCGCTGGTGCGTGAACAACGGCCACAAATCCGTGCGGGTTCTGAAGTTGCCCGTCTCCGAGCTTTTCGTGAATGTGTGCGAGGCGAGGAACAGCAGGATGCGCGTGCGGCCATAGTCGAGCGGCGGGGAATGAGCCCCGTTAAATTTGTAGAGGGGCCAAAGATAGAATTTGCTCTCCAGCCGGCTCTCCGGCGTGTCGCTGTGGACCTGACTGAAAAAGGGCCAGACGCGGTTGGCCGTCTTGCCCTCGCCGCGCGCAAAGACGATGAACGGCCAGGGGGCGCCCACTTCACGGTATTTGCGGGCGCGATCATCGGTGATCGTCAGGCCGAACGGAACTAAATAGCTCGTGGAGTCACGCAGCGGCGAGCGCAGGCGGCTGTAAAAGGGCAGCACCACGAGTTGGTCTTCCGGGTTGGCCGTGCCGATTTCACGGTGTTGGTTGAAGTAAAACGGCCAGAGGGCGAAGCGTTTATCATAACCGGATGTCGTTTCCAGATCGCCCCAACTGTTCGTCTTCGTGGTGATTTCCTTATGTTCATGGCCCAGCAGCGGCCAGAGCTGCCAGCCATTCATCCCATCGCCGTAGCGCAGGTGAAAGAAGGGGTAAACGTAATTATAGGTCGTAACCTCACCCCGGCGGGCATTGAGAAACTGCCGTTTCAGATTCGCCTCGGGATCCATCGGCAAAGGGCTGGCGGATGCTCGCCGGACGGTCTTTACGTAAAGCGGCCAAAGGGCAAAATCAATCTCGCTGCGAAAAATGCGGTTTTTCAGATGCCCGTAGATCGGAAACAGCGCCGTGTAGTTCAGGTTCGTGTCGGGAGAGCGCTGCTGCATGTAAACCGGAAAAAGGTTGAACTGATGCCGCTCGACCTCGGCCTGGTTTTGACCACCGGTAAAGTTGAACAACTGGATGAGGTGCCAGCGATACTCGCGTCCGAAGCGGTCAAAGCTCAACAGGGGATAGAGCACATCATATTCTTCGGCGTCGGTGTCCGGGCGGACCGAGTGCGAAAAAAATGGGGGAAACGCCAGAATGTTCTCCGCCTCGGTTTTCTGCCGGTGGAACAGGGGGCCAAGCGCCTCGCTCCGTTCTCCCGCTTCCAGCGTCAGCCGGTGGCGGGAGAAGAGGAAGCCCGCATCCAGATCTGCTCCGCGGCAGACATTGAACACGGATACGAGCGTCAGCCCGAAAAGCAGGAACACCCGGCGGCCTTTTCCATCGCCAAGGAATAACGATAGCGCCCGGGCCGATTCGACGGCCAGACGCCGAACGTATGGTGATTGACTTTGAGTTCGAGTCATCTAAAATTGTTGATGCGCTTGAGATTCATGTCTCGGCGTGAGGTTTTCACCTCGGTTCCTCCCGACCCAGTGCCGATCATGCATTGTCGGCACTGGGTTGGTTTTTTTTCTGGTTTCGCTTTTGCATCAACAAATTCAGCAACGCCGGCAGAAACGTCAAACCCGCCAACATGCAAGTAGCCACGCCCGTCGCCATCACGTAGCCAAGACTCTCGATGCCGCGATGCTTGGCCAGGGCCAGACTACCAAAGCCCGCAATGGTTGTCAGACCGGAAACCAGCACGGCTTTGCCGGTACTTTTGGCGAGGATGCTCGGCGTCTGTTCCTCGGCGAAACGATTCAGGATGTGGATGCCGTTCGTCACGCCGATGCCAATGATGAGCGGAAGCATCATGATGTTCGCCGGGTTCAACGGAATGTTGAACCAACCCATAATCCCGCCCAGCCAAAGCGAACCAATCACCACCGGCAACAACGCCAAAACTACCGAACCGACGGTGCGGAAGTGAATGAACACCAGAATGGCAATCGCGATCAGCGAATACACCGCCGCCTCCTCATAACTCCGCTTGAGCAGCGTCGTGTATTCCAGCAATTGCACCGGCGTGCCGGTTACGTTCGGATCAATCGTCCGCAGTTGGCGGACAAATTCTTCCTGGGGGGCGCGCTGCCAGACATTTTCCTTGGGATAAACCTGGAGCAAATGTTTTCCGTGGAGGCCGACAAAGCGATCGCGCAGCGCCGACGGCAGGTCCTCCACGCGCAGTTTTTCCCGGTTGTCCTGCTGCTGCAACGCCTCGAACGTGGAGCGCAGATCATCGAAGAGCGCGCGTTGATAAGTTCCCAGATGCGCGGCCACATACGCCTGATCCGTAGGGTTTCCCTGCAACATTTCTTTGCGGAAAGACTCAACCGCCCGGTAAAGGGAAGCCAACCGGGCCGTCACCGCCGCATCTTCTTTCTGCGCCTCTTCGCGGGCCAGACCGATGTAGCCATTCAAGGAGTAAAGACTGCGGCTTAACTCCAGAACGTTCACGGGTTGACGGTCCGCATCGTCGAACCGGAGGGGTGCCAAATCCTGTTTGATTTCACCGATCAACCGGAGTTTTTCAGCCTGATTCTCCGTGAGAAACATGGCAATGGAATCCACGCCCGCCACCGACGGCAGTTGCTTGATTCGCTTCTCCATTTCCACCGCCTGCGTCAGGGAATCGGTGACAACCGCCGCGAACAAAACCGAGCGGGCGGCGGCGTTGGTGTCGCCGTCCTTCCCGGCTTCCGCCGTCGAATCAATGAGTTTGTTTGCAAACTCAACGGCCGGCAAACCCTTGCTCTGCATGTTGAGCAGGTTGTAATCGAAATGCACTTTTCGCAACTGCCATGCGGACGAGGCGCACAATGCCGCCGTCACGATCATCACCAGCATCGGACGGCGCAGCCAGAGGTTTTCGATGCGCGCGCGATGGTCCACCTTGCCCGCCAATTCGTGATCCAGCACGTTTTGTCGTCCGCGCAACAGCAGCACCGGCAGCAATGTCATCATCGGCACCAGACAGACCAGCAAGCCGCCGCCGCAAATGATGCCCATCTCCTGAATGCCCTTGAAATCCGTGAAGCCCATGGCCAGAAACGCGCCCGCCGTCGTGAACGCTCCCGTAAAGATCCCCTGCCCCGTAAACACCAGCGCCTTCGTCATCGCCTCGGCCTCGCTCTTGCCGTAATGCAATTCCTCCTCGTAGCGCGTGACCAGATGCACGCCGAAATCAATTGCCAGTCCGATCAGGATGGGCACAAAGGTGACCGTCAGGATGTTCAAATGTCCCACTGCCGCCGTGGCAAAGGCCATCGTGTAGGCCAGCCCCACCACCAGACAAAGGGTGGCCTTGAGCGGCCGCCCGGTCTCGTTGTAGCCGTAAATGAAAATCAGCGCGCAGACGATGAGCGATACGATGCTCGCCACCGTTGTGTCCTTCTGCGACTGCTTCATTTCGTCGTGTTCCAACACCGGTTCGCCGGTCATTCCCACGTTGATTCCGGGCACCTCCGCCCGCGTTTCCTCGACCAACTGTCGGAGCCGCACCACGGCGGCGCTGTTTTTTCCCTCCGTCACCGCCTGCGCCGTGGCGAGATAAATCTGTCCCTGGGCAAACGTGATATAAACGCTCCGCTCCGCCTCCGGTCCCGCGGCGAACAACGCAAACACACCCGGCGAGGGCGGGCTGCCACCGCGCCGCAAACTAGCTGTGGCCTGCGTCACGATGCGTTCCAGCGCGGGAATCGCCCGAATGAGCGACTCCGTTTCCGTATTGTTTTCACGCTTGGCCGTGCGGAACTGCGTGTTGATCATGTCGAACAACGACACCAGATTCGTCGTGTGCGTAAAGGGATCGATGAAAGGCAGGTAGTCGTTCAGTTTTTTCCGCAACTCAAGGAGGTTTGGTTCCGGCACGAACAAGAGCGCTTTCGACCCGAGCATCTTCAGGTCGCCCTTGTAAAAGACGTGCATGAAAAGGTTCGTTTCCGCTTCCAGCTTCGTGCCAATCCGCTCGACAAATTGCCGGTTCTTCTCGGCGTTTTCACTCTCCACCACCACCACCAGATCGTCCTGGGTGGGAAACTCTTTTTTGAACGACAGAAAATTCTGGTGATATTTCTTGCCGCTGCCGACCAGGTCATTCCGGTTGGTCCGGAACTCCAGAAACTTGACCGTGTAGAGAATGCTGAGCCCGAACAGAATGATCTGCGGCCAGAAAAACCACTGCCGCCGGTGAATGACGGCCCACGCCAGCTTGCCCAGCAGGCGGGCAGTGAGACTCTCGGTGCTCAGGGGTTTCATTTCAAAAACTGGCGCGCGGCTGGCTCAGGCGTCTTGCTTGCGAATGGGCCAGCCTCCCCGAAGTCGTCGCGCCACGCTCCCGGTCGGAAACTCCTGCGGCTGGAACAACCGTGCTCCAATGGAAGCGGGTGAATCATTCGGCGAATTCCTCGTTGGCAGAAACAGCCTTCACGTCATCGGCTCCACCGACACCGCCGTGCCGTAACAAATTACCTCCGTGATGCCATTCCCGATTTCGGTTGCGTCGTAGCGCACGCCGATGACGGCGTTTGCGCCCAGCTTGCCCGCATGGGCGAGCATCTGGTTAAACGCATCCTCGCGCGCCCGCTCGCAGAGTTCCGTGTAGAGCGTAATGTTTCCGCCGAAGATGCTTTGAATGCCCGCGCCGATGTTTCCAATGATGGAACGCGAGCGCACCACGATCCCGCGTACGACGCCATACGACTTCGTCGCCCGATAACCGGGCAATTCAAAAGCTGTCGTCGTCAGTGGATGCGTCTGATTCACGGTCTGATTCAACACCAGATGGCGGCGGCGAGAAAGCTCTTTTCCACGGGGCCATTGGCGGGCGGGCGGCGGATCGAACGGCGGTCGCTCGTTCAATCCAGAAGTCTCGTCGCGCCTCAAGGTTCGACGGCGGCGGAACCCGGCTTCCCATTTCGGAACACCAACGCCCCCGTCGGGCAATGCTTCACACATTCCTCGGCGACCTTCTGGAGACCTGCCTCGACCTCACGACCGAACGGCGCGCTGACTTTTACATCAAAACCGCGGCCAACAAACGCCAACCCCAACGGCTCCGCAGCCATTTCGGTAAGCTTCACGCAGATACCGCACAGGATGCACTTGCCCGGCTCGAAGATGATTCCGCCCGGTTGAAGCTGCTGATCAAACTGACGCCGTTCCGCCCGAAAGCGGTTTGCGTTCGCGCCATACGTCTGCGCGTAGTGCTGAAGCACGCAATTGCCCGATGAGCGGCAGTCGCAATGCAGACAGCGCGACGACTCCAGCGCCGCCTCCTGCCGCGTGTGCCCCGCACAACGGTCGCAAGGCGACACGCTCCCGCCACTGTGGGTCGAGCGGAGAAACGCCTTCAACTCGCCCGGGTCGAGCCGGCCCATGATGCTGGAAAACGGCTTCTCCGGTCGCCGCGCCGGCTGGCCGCTCAAAAACCGATGCACGCACTCCGCCGCCGCCCGGCCCTCCGCCATCGCCTTCACGAGTTGTTTCTGCGGACGCACCGCGCTGCCGGCGGCGAAGACCTTTTCCAACGGCGTCTGGCACGTGTTCGGATCCGCTTTGATTGAATTATCAGCCAGCGGCAAACCCAGCTTCGCGGCGTCCTCCTTCGCGAGTTCACCCACCGTGATCAGAACCGCACCAAATCCGCGCGCCAGGCCGGCCAGCGTGACGTGCTGGCCGAGTTCCACGCCAAACTTGAAATCAACGCCCTGCCGCGCGAGCAAAGTGATTTCCGCGTCCAGCACCGAGCCGGGCAACTGGTTCTCCGCCACGTCGCACAATGTTCCGCCCGCCCGCGCTTGTCGGTCAACGACGGTGACGTGGTGACCCTCGCGCGATAGATAATACGCCGCCGCCAATCCCGCCGGCCCCGCGCCAATGATCGCGACGCTTTTGCCCGTGGCGGATTTGCGCGATGGTGCGTGTGGCTCGGCCTTCTTGAAATCTTGATCGGTGACAAACCGCTCCATGTCACGGATGGCCGCAGGGGAATCCCAGTTGCCGCGCCGGCAGCCTTGCTCACACGGATGGTGACACAAGCGACCCAGCACCCCCGCCAACGGCAATGCCTGCCGCACCGTTGCAATCGCATCGTCCAATCGCTCCGCTTCGATGTGCCGCAGCATTAAGGGAATGTTCAGCATCAACGGACACAGCCGGTGACACGGCGAGAGGCAATCGCCCACGTGATCGCTGAACAACAATTCCAGCGCCGTGCGCCGCGCCTCGTGAACCTCTTCCGTCTCGCTTTCAATCGCCATGCCCGGCGCGACTTTCGTTCCGCACGACGGCACGAGCTTGCCGTTGAGCTTAACGAGACAAACCTGGCAGGTGTTCAGCGGCCCGCACTTCTCCAGGTAACACAGCGTCGGAATATCAATCGCCAGCTTGCCCGCAGCGGCCAACACGCTTTCACCCGCCTCAACTTCAATGGGCCGCCCGTCAATCGTGATCGTGAATGGTTCGCTCATGGAGGGGCGACAAGGTTTAACGCAAAGGCGCAAAGATGCGAAGACGCAAGGTGAAGCGGTGTTGCTTGCTCTTTGCGTCTTTGCGTCTTTGCGTCTTTGCGTC
>ORMF011700345.1_pt1 | contig 12867 bp, 7 predicted proteins | sample 1779871 | NCBI WGS metagenome assembly ORMF01 (sample SAMEA104232316, study PRJEB22302) | groundwater metagenome | biome: forest; feature: aquifer; material: groundwater | place: USA | collected 2011-08-07 | depth 5.4 m | reverse complement strand
CCCGAGTTGTGGTTGAGCTTGCTGCGGAAGCATCGCAATGAACTCCAAAAGGTTGCCGTCCGGGTCGTGAAAGTACACAGCTACGGACGGCATCCACGCCAGTACAACGGGTTCCGTGACAGGCTTCCCGACCAGATCTAATGGCGTGACACCGGCGGACCGCAGTACTTCCGGCGCCTCCAGTACCGCTTCCACGCTGACTCGAAATGCCGTATGCAAACTCAATTTCTGCGGACCGGAGCCAGTCGCCCAAAGGCCCAGCATTGAATTTCCCGGCGCGCCGATCCAGAAGAATGCCCCCTGCCGGTCTGGAAATACCTGCGCGAGCGGCAAGCCCAGCACGTCGCGGTAGAAGGCAATCGACCTGTCCAGATCACTCACCGTGAGGTGAGCTTCAAACAGATCCTGAATCGGTATCATGGCGGCGCAACGCCGCTAGGCGATGATGTCCTTCACCACGTTGCCGTGCACGTCGGTGAGGCGGAAATCGCGGCCCGCGTAGCGGTAGGTGAGACGCAGATGATCCAGCCCCAAAAGATGGAGGATCGTCGCGTGCAGATCGTGGAAGTGAACCTTGTTCTCCACCGCGTAGTAACCATAGTCGTCCGTCGCGCCATAGGTAAGGCCCGGCTTCACGCCGCCTCCGGCCATCCATATCGTAAACGCTTCCGGATTGTGATCGCGCCCATCCGACCCCTGGGCCGTCGGCGTCCGGCCGAACTCACCTCCCCACAACACCAGCGTGTCCTTGAGCAGCCCGCGTCCCTTCAAATCCGCCAGCAGCGCCGCGATGGGTTGATCCACCTCATGGGCATTGCCTTCATGATCGCGGCGAAGGTCCGCATGCTGATCCCACTTGTAAGTATGGCTGGCCTGCACGAATCGTACACCGCGCTCAGACAGCCGCCGCGCCATTAAACACTGGCGTCCGAAGTCTTCCGTAACCGGGTTATCCAATCCGTACATCTTGCGCGTGATCTCGGATTCGGTCGACAGATCCTGCAGTTCAGGCGCCTCGGACTGCATCCGGAATGCCAGCTCAAAGGATTCGATCCGCCCCTCCAACGCGCGGTCCGGCCCCGTGGTTTCCAATTGTTGCCGGTTCAGCATCTGCGTGAAATCGATCTCCATCCGCTGAATATCGCGCGGCGTTTCGCGATTCGAGATGAACGGGATCCGCGCCTCCCGCGCGGGCACACCCACAGACCCGATCGGTGTTCCCGCATAGGGCGCAGGCAGAAACGCGGAACTATAATTGTTTGCGCCGCCGTGGCTTTGCGTCGGGCAGATGGTCACGTATCCGGGCATGCTCTGGTTCTCGGTCCCCAGTCCGTATGTAATCCACGAACCCATGCTCGGACGGACAAATGTGTCGCTGCCCGAGTGCAGTTCCAGCAGCGCGCCGCCATGGCGGGAATTCGAACCCCACATCGATTTAATGAAGCAGAGATCATCCACATGCTTGGCGATCTGCGGAAATAGATCGCTCACCCACGCTCCGCTCTGGCCATACTGCTTGAACTCCCAGGGCGACTGCAGCAGGTTGAACGTCTCGGCGGAAACCACCTTGCGCTTGGCAAACGGAAGAGGCTTGCCGTGATCGCGCCGCAGCAGCGGCTTGTAGTCGAACGTGTCCACTTGAGACGGCCCGCCGTGCATGAAGAGAAAGATGACCCGCTTGGCGCGCGGCGTGAAGTGCGGCACGCGCGGCGCAAGGGGATTATCGCTGGTGGCGCCGAGCAGCCCCGCCAGCGCGAGTTGCCCGAAGCCGGCGCTGGAGACGCGAAGCAGGTCACGCCTTGAGAGCTTCTGGTTGATGTATCCATTCCAATGGCGGTTCATGGCTTCCTCAGTTCAGGTAAATAAATTCGTTCGACGCCAGCAGTGACTTGCAAAAACTCTGCCAGGCGCGGGCTCGCCGGTCTTTGACATCCTCCGGAAGCGCTTTTTCGATGCTCGCAATCATCGTCATGGCCTGATCGATCTCGCGCGGCGTTGGCGGACGCGACAAGGCGCGTTCATAAGCGTCCCGAACGCGGGCCGCATCATCCGGCAACGCCAGCAGCGCATCGGCCATCGCGCGCGTACCGGAAAGAACGATGGTCCCGTTCATCATGAAGAGCGCTTGCGGCGCAACGATGGTTGAATCGCGGTCGCCCTGCGGCGTGGACGGATCCGGAAGATCGAATGCCGTGAAGACGTCGTACATGGAACTGCGAACCACCGGCAGATACACGGCCCGTATGTCACGGTCATAATCGACACCGCCCCGCCGCGAAGTGTTGGCGACGTACTGGCGATCCTTGTATGTGAGAATCGATCCACCGTCCACAAACTGCAACTTGCCGCAGACCGACATCACCGCATCGCGGATGGCCTCGGCCTCCAGACGCCGCCGGTTGGAGTGCCAGAGCAGCGTGTTCTCCGGATCCGCCTCCATGGCGCGTGCGTCGTAGTCGCTGGACATCTGGTAGGTGCTGGTCAGCATGATCCGCTTGTGCAGCGCCTTGATGGACCACCCGTCTTCCACAAATCGATGCGCCAGCCAATCCAGCAGCGGCTGGTTCACCGGCTTCTCACCCAATCTTCCGAAGTTGTCGGTCGTCGGCACGATCCCGCGGCCAAAGTGCCAGCGCCACACGCGATTCGCCATCACTCGCGCCGTGAGCGGATGGTCCTTGCCGGCGAGCCACTGGGCCAGTTCCAACCGGCCGCTGGTGTCTGGGCCGATCGGCTGCTGGTTTTCCCCGGCGATGGCCCGGAGAAAGCGGCGCGGTACGGCTTCGCCCAGCGTCCAATGGCTGCCGCGAAGGTGTATAGGCAGGTCCGCGATCTGCTTGCCATCGCGCACACCCATCGCCTGCGGGAACTCCGGAGTCTCCTTCTCGAGCTGCTTCTGCTCCTCCTCGAGGCGCGCCAGTTCCCGGCGCGCTTCCGCCGGATAGTAGTCGCGGGCATCGGAGGGCGCCCGGAATGGACCGAACTTTTCGTTGAGAAACTGCAGCAGGGCGTTCAGGCCAGGATTGCCGGACGCCTCTTTTTCTTCCTGCGCCTGGTGAAAGAGTTGCTGGTAGCGCGCCGCAACCTCTTCCCTGCTCCCCGCTGTAAATCCGTCGAACAACTTCGCCGCCGGCGATGACCACTCACCGGCAGGCCGGTTCAGGCCGAAGTTTTCAAACGCGTAGAGCGCCGATGCCGGCGCGCCTTTGGACCGTTCCAAATGATTCACCATCTGGCGCAGAAAACTGGGATTCACGCCATGACGACGTGCGATCTGCACCAGCGTCCGGGGAATGATCGCGCCCGCCGGCAATGGATTCGCCGCAATACGGAGACGCGCAAAATAGGGGAAGCGGCTGTTGTGCTCCAGGCGAAGCACGTTCTCGCCGGCCTCCAGGGTGAAGATACCTAGAGGTGACCAGCCCCCTGCATCCGGAGAAGCCTCTCGATTCTGAACCGGTGCTTCGCCGAGTTTCACTAACACACCGCCGATCCAAAGGTCCGCGGTGCCGGAACCGCGCTCCATGTCCAGCAACTCGATTTGATACTCGCCGGCGGCCGGGATCGCCACCTTGTACTCGGCATGGAATGGACCCTTGGCATCCTTGGGTACATTCGATTTCTTCTTCTCAATGGACTTCGAAATATTGCCTTGCTCAAACCGGCCGGCCTCCCGCTCCAGAATCGCAGGCGCGTCCGTGGGAAGCGGCTGGACCGGCGGCATCTGCCTGGCTTCATGAGCCGCCAGTAGCGATGCACCGGCCACCTGCTTGGCGGCCGAGGTGAGCTTCTTATCTTCCGCCTTCGTGATCTTGCCGGCCTCCTTGGTTTTCTCCTCGATGCGCGCCAGGTGCGCATCCAGCCGGTCTCGATCCGCTTTCGGAGCCAGCACGTACTCATGCCATTTGGCCACCACTTTGAAGTTCTCCATGGTCTTCGTATTCTTGAAGATCCCGGCCATCGAGTAATAGTCGGCCTGTGGAATCGGATCGAACTTGTGATCGTGGCACCGCGCGCATCCAACCGTCAGGCCCATGAATGTGCGGCTGACCGTGTCGAGCTGTTCGTCGATGATGTCCATCTCCATCTTGACGGGATCATCCTCGGCCAGCATCTTCGCCCCGAGCGTGAGAAACCCGGTGGCTGTCCATCGCTCGAACGTCGTGTTCAGATCCTCTGATGGAGGCAGCAAGTCGCCGGCCAGTTGCTCCTTGAGGAACTCATCGTATGGCTTGTCCTTGTTGAAGGCCTGTATGACGTAGTCGCGATAGCGGAACGCGTTCTTGTAAACAAGATTCTCATCCAGCCCGTTGGAATCGGCATAGCGCGCCACGTCCAGCCAGTGCCGGCCCCAACGCTCGCCATAGCGCGGCGAGGCCAGCAGCCGGTCGATCACTTTTTCGAACGCGCGCGGAGAGGCGTCGCTCAGGAAAGCCTGCACCTCCCGCGGCGTGGGAGGCAGTCCGGTGAGATCATAAGTGGCCCGGCGAAGCAGAGTTCTTTTGTCGGCCGCGCGGGCCGGCGAGAGATTCTTCTCTTCCAGTTTCCCCAGCACAAAAGCATCGACGGGGTTTTTCACCCAGGTTGCATTCTTGACTGTAGGCGGAACTGGATCAACAGGCGGGACCAAAGACCAGAACTTTTCCGGAGCGGCGGGAAGGGCCGGAGCCGCGCTCCACGGAGCTCCCATCTCAACCCAACGAGCCAGCAGAGCCGCATCCGCATCGCCGAGCTTCGGCCCCGGCGGCATCTTAAGGTTGCCCTCCAGGTGGCGCACCGCGCGGACCAGCAAGCTTTCCGCCGGCTTGCCCGGCACAATCGCCGCACCGCGAGCTCCCCCCTTCAACAGCGACTCCCGGCTATCCATTTTTAGACCTGCCGCCGCGTTCGCTCCCAAATGGCAGGCGCTGCACTTGGAAACCAGCAGAGGCCGGATGCTCTTTTCAAAAAAATCGTCGGGGGTCTGCGCGCAAGCCAGCGTAGCCCAAAGGAGCGCACCCAGCAGCCCCGAGGCGAATTGCTTCATATACTCCGTATCCTATCGTAGAATTGCCCGTCATGCCGTCAGGCAGCCCCTCACCGCAACACGACGTCGCGTACCTTGGTCCATTCCGCCTTGCCTGCCGGTCCCTCCACCTGCAGCCGAACCACGTACTCGCCCCCCTTTTCATACGCATGGATGGGATGCTGCTCGCTGGAGAACTTCCCGTCACCGAATTCCCAGCGCCATTCCGTTATCTTCCCGTGCGATTCGTCCTGAAAAGCCACCAATCGCCGGTTCATGTCGAGCACTTGAAACGACCACTGCGCCTCGGGCGTCTTGCGGAACTGGTCCTCCAATGGCATCAGCCGGAAAGCCACCAGGTCATTCGCATTTCCGTACATGGTCGTCTTGTGCGAAAGGTTCCAAAAGCCGCGAAAGTCTTCCTCATTGGGGCCGTCGTAGTCCAGCACCGCCCAGGAAAGCCCAATCTGCTTTCCTTCGGTCAGCTTCGATTCCACCGCTCGCGCAGGCCCCTCATACGGCGCATAGTCGAACGGCGTGATCCAGAACTCCAGCGTCAACTTTCCTGATTCACCGTGCTTGAAGTTGTAGGAATACGCCGCGTTGGCGTACGGCAGGTTCTTGATCCAGGGCTGGCATCCCCACACAAACGCCCAATCGCGATTGGGCGCGGGCGTGAAGATGTGATAATTCTGCGCGTGCACGCCATGGAAGGAGAAGAACGCATCCTCCTTGCTCATCGCCGCATTGGGGTGCAGGGTGTTGATCAGCGGGCCGCCGGACAAGTCCCCATCCACAACCACTTCGAAAAGGTCATTCCACCGCCGCGCCGGTTCAAACTCCCAGTAATTATCCGTTGCCTCGTAGAGAAAATAGAGCCGGTTCATCCCGCGAACCCACCCCACGCGCACGCTCACGTCCAGGTCCTTCTTGTCGTAGTTGAACCCACGGCCCTTGACCGTCTCCTTCAGTTGGTCCATGCCGATCACGTAGGACTTCGGCACCAGGTCCCAGTCCTGCGTCTTGCCATCGATAACCGGAATGCGGTCCGCGGGAAACTGGAAGATCTTGTACTCCACCCCGGGGCGTTCCAGCGCCAAAAGCGGGAGGGCAATCGACAGGGCGGCGATGAGGCGAATCATGTTTCAAGAATACAGCGTCCGGTAACGCGCTACATTGGTCAATTCATGAATCGTCGCGCCTTCCTTGTTTCCGCCTCCTGCCTCGCCGCCCGAGCCGAGGATTGGCCGCAATTCCGTGGACCCGGCGGGCAAGGCTATTCCACGGAAACCGACCTCCCCATCGAGTGGGGTGAGTCTCGAAACATCACCTGGAAAGTTCCCGTTCCTGGACGCGGCTGGTCATCGCCTTCCATAGCCGGCAATCGCATCTGGCTTACCTCCGCCACCGATGGCGGCAAGTCTCTCCGCGCCATGGCGCTCGACCTCAAATCGGGCCTAACGGTGACCAACGTCGAGGTGTTCCGTCCCACCGGCGACCTCAAGATCCATGAGAAGAACAGCCAGGCCTCGCCTACCCCGGTAATCGATGGCGATCATGTTTACCTTCACTTCGGCTCCCATGGAACGGCGTGCATCCGGACAACAGGTGAACTGGTTTGGAAGAGGAGGTTTGTCTACTATCATCGCCATGGTCCCGGTGGATCGCCCGCCGTCTACAAGGATCTGCTCATCCTCAGTTGCGACGGCTACGACACCCAATTTGTGGCGGCACTCGATAAGAAGACGGGTGGGATCCGGTGGAAGAAACCGCGCAATGGATATCAGGCCTACACAACTCCGCTAATCATCAACGTGGGCGGCAAGGATCAGGTCGTGAGCCCCGGCGCCCACCGCGCTATCGCCTACGAGCCTCTCACCGGAGAGGAAATCTGGAGCGTCAGTTACGGCACCGGCTATTCGAACGTTCCGCGCCCCGTGTTCGGCCACGGCCTGGTTTTCATCTGCACAGGTTTCGATCAGCCATCCGTTCTCGCCGTCCGGCCCGGCGGCAAGGGCGACGTGACCAAGTCTCACATTGTCTGGACCATCTCGCGCGGCGCACCATTGACGCCATCTCCGATCCTGGTGGGGAACGAACTCTACTTTGTAAGCGACAATGGCGTTGCCAGTTGCGTCGATGCCCAAACCGGTAGGGAACACTGGCGGCGGCGCCTCGGCGGCAACTACTCCGCGTCTCCGGTTTACGCCGGAGGCCGCATATACTTCACCAGCGAAGAGTGTGAGACTTCGGTGATAGCCGCGGGCCGCCAGTTCAGCCTACTCGCGAAAAACAGCCTGGACGCGCCGTGTCTGGCTTCCATCGCGGTCTCGGATCATGCCATCTTCCTACGGACGGACAGCCATCTATTCCGGATTGAACAGACCTCGCGGTAATTCAGACCGCCTCCATTGCCTGAGGCGCCGGCACCGATCCGAAGGCCCGTTCAAACCGGAACCAGCAGGCGCGCCACCAGCCGGCCGCAGTCATACCGCTACGGCGAAACACTCGATAGTGGAACGCCACACCACCACAACGGTGCCGGAAAACAGAAAGCGCTGGGCTGCCATCGTGCAGAGCATCCCGATCCGGTTGCGGCCCGCCCGGAGCTTGCTGAGCTGTTGCGCCTGGAAATCCACGTGCTGCAGCTCATCGCGAAGAATCTGGTCGCACAACCGCCGCAATATCGCCGATCCTGTCGCCTCCCGCAGCGCGGCGTAATACACCTCGGCGATCAACTCGGCTGTGATCAGGACGGCAAGTGACATCTCAAGCCCGCCAAACAGGTTTCGTAACCCGCGGAACACCCGGTCATTGAAGGTTGTCCGCACAAGCGGAATCCCGTTCAGCGTCAGAAAGCGCCCCAACTCCCGAGCATGCCGTTGTTCCTCGGCGATGAACAACCGGATGGCGGCGGCATACTCATGATCTCCGGAGTCCAATGCGTATCTCCGCGCATGATGTATCAGGTGGCGTCCTTCTGAGTTTTCGCCGGCCTGGAATTCGCATAAAGATCGTTGGATCGCCAAGACCTCATCCAAATTAAGCTCAGGCCCCAAATCCCAGGGGATTTTCAGCAGTGATTTCGCGTTGCTCTCGAAGTACTGGCGCCATTCCAGTGACGATGACATCCAATCCGCCCCGCTCCAGAGGCATAAGGACATCGTAATGGTTTCTGAATGAGCCTGGGGGGAGAAAGGGAGAACTCCTTGCCGGTTCCCGCACTACTTGATAGAACAGCCCGTGGCAAATCTCACTCATTGTCGAATCCCGCAGGCCAGTGGCCTGTTCCACACCCCAAATCAGTGGTTTGCGAACCATCAGCGGGCAAGCTTCTCGCTGGAAGAGGTTTTCAACCTTTTCATCACTGTTGCCAGGACCCGCTAACCTCGTGCAGCGGCAGTGGATAAAAGTATCGGCGTATGCGCTCGTCTTAACAGCCGCGGCGCTCTTGGCCGCCCATTTGCGCGCCTCCTGGAACCTGCGAAGAATGCTGGATGCCTATCTCACCGGCATCGCCGAGCGGCATTGGGAGGCCCGTCAGGTGGAGGTGTCTTCCATCGTCACGCCTGCTCAACTCCGCGCCCGGCAGGACTACATTCGTTCCAGGATCCTGGAGGCTATCGGCGGATTACCGGAGCGCACGCCGCTACAGGCGCGGATCACCGGAACACTGATCCGGCGCGGCTATCGTGTGGAAAAACTGATTTACGAGAGCCTGCCCGGATTCCGTGTCACCGCCAACCTCTATATACCTTCCACCGGCAAGCCGCCTTTTCCGGCCGTGCTGGGAACAAGCGGCCATTCCCTGCTGAGTAAAGCGGATGCGGACTATCAGCGAGCCTGGATTGGGTTGGTCCGAAGCGGCTTTGTCGTTCTCGTCTATGATCCACCGGGTCAAGGAGAGCGGTCTGAGTATTGGGACCAGGCCAAGGGCAAGTCAGTGGTGGGTATCGGTGCCAAGGAACACGCCATGGCGGGCCTGCAGTGCATCTTGACAGGTACCAATATCGCCCGCTACCTGGTATGGGACGGGATCCGGGGACTGGACTATCTTCTTAGCCGTCCAGAAGTGGATCCGGCCCGAGTCGGGGTGGCCGGCAACTCTGGCGGAGGGGCAATCGCGGCCTACCTTGCCGCCGTGGAACCGAGATTTGCCGCAGCGGCACTGTCCTGCTTCATTACGCGGTGGCCGGAGTTATGGATGGATCCCGGTCCCCAGGATCCTGAGCAAGTCTTGCACGGCTTCATGGCAAACCATCTGGATTTCGCCGGTCTGCTGGTGGCCGCGGCGCCGCATCCGCTGCAAGTGCTGGCCGCGCGCGGGGACTATTTCCCTGTGGAAGGGACAAGGCGAACGCTCGACGAGGCCGGGCGGATGTATGCGATGCTCGGCGCCGCTGACCGGCTCAACCTGACCGAAGCCGATGGCGAGCATAGGTGGTCCCTCCCGCTACGCCAGGCCTCGCGCCGGTTCTTTCACCAATGGCTTTCCTCTACACATGTGGATGAACAGGAGGACCCCATCAATGACGCGAAGGACCTGCACGCAACCACCACCGGACAGTTGGCCACTTCGCTGGGATCCGAGACCGTGGCATCCCTCAACAAGACTCTGGCCGAACGCATTTATGCGGATCGCGCGGCTGTGCACGGCGCTGACCTCAGGGAGTTGGTCATACGCCGCCTTCGCGTCAGCGAACACGGCGAGGCGAAGGTACGCCATCCCTCGACCCTTGGCCTGAATGTGTTTGGGGCCGAGCGGCTGGAACTGGAAACCGAACCAGGCATTGTTGTCCCGGTCCGTCTTTACCTGCCCAAACAAACTCTGCGCGCCCCCGGAATCGTCTACGTGGATCCGGCCGGGAGCGACGAAGTCGGAGAATTGGTGCGCGGCGGCAACATCGTGCTGGCCGTGGACCCAAGGGGTTGGGGCCAGACCTACCCATCCTTCATTCGGAGAACCTACGGCGCTTTCTACCAGAGCTTCCTGCGTGCCTATCTCCTGGACCGGCCCCTGGTCGGCATGCAGGTGGAGGACGTAATTGGCGCCTTCCGTTACTTGCGCCGCAGAAAGGAAGTCATTCCCGGCCTGATCTCAATTTACGGCAAAGGAAACGGCGGCGTCGTGGCCCTCTACGCGGCCGTCCTGGAAAAGGACATCGCCAAGGCGACCAGCGTCGGCGCCGTGCCTTCCTACATGTCCATTGTTCGCTCCGCCCGCCATCAGGACATCCTCGACATCCTGGTACCCGGAGTGCTGGCCGATTTTGACCTGCCCGATCTGGTCCGCGCCATCGCCCCAAGGCCAGTGGTCCTGCGGGGCGTGTGTGATTCTCCCGGACTCCGTTGCGATTGACCGCGACGGAAGCAGTGCTCACCAGAAAATCAAGCCGCCATCCTGAGGCGCCATCTGCTGTACAAGGGCACGAGCTTTGGTAACCCTGCCGTCTCACGCAACGGCGCTGAACTTCCCAGAACGCCGTTCGGGCCAATCAACGGCAGAGTCCGCCAAAAAAACTTCCGGGTGGCCGACCACTCTGGAGTCGGCGACTTTGCTCTACGCTGCGGCCGTTTCGGCGGGCTATGTCCGGAAGCAGCCTCCAACTGACCTGGAATAAGTCGATTAGATGGCATTGCCTTTAAGCAACGAAATAGTGAATCATTGTCTCGTGCGAACCGAACACTTGCCCGGCGCGTATGTCGTTGGCATGACCGTAAATCCTCCGATGACGTTGCGATCCACTTCCGCCCTCGTGCTCCTTTGTAGCGCCGCACTCGCCTTATGTAGCGCGCAGGAAGCACCGTCCGGGCGATCAGAAGCCGCAGAATTCCAGAAACTGGAACCTGCGCTGAAGTTCCTGCGCAACCGCAACGCGAGGGATTATGCAGTCACCAATCCCAACGGAATCGACGAGGCGACCTATGTCAACGCCGGCGGAATCGAACAATGGATCACCATTCGCGGCGAGGATCGCACGAACCCGGTGCTGCTGTTCTTACACGGAGGGCCTGGTGATGCCGTCACTCCCTGGGGGTACGCAGGCTTTCGAAACTGGCTGAAGTACTTCACCGTTGTCCAATGGGATCAACGGGGTGCCGGAAGAACCTTCGGACGAAACCGCAAAGACGCCGCGTCCACGATCACCATCGAGCGGATGGTTCAGGATGGCGTCGAGGTTTCAGAACTCCTGTTGAAGAGGCTGAACAAAAATAAGCTCGTCCTCGTCGGGCATTCCTGGGGTTCCACCCTGGGAGTGTTCATGGTGAAAGCGCGGCCGGAACTCTTCCATGCATTCGTGGGTACGGGCCAAGTTGCCGATCAGACGCGAAACTACTTTGTCGCTCACGCGGCCCTTGTCGCGAAGGCCTCCCGAGAAGGCAATGCGCGTGCCCTTCAAGAGCTGAACGAAGTTGGTCCGCCGCCGTATAAGGACGGAAAGGGCTTCGCGGTTCAACGCAAATGGTCGAATCTGTTTGAAGGAGCGGACGCATTTCTCATGTCCACCCTGGGGTTCGCGCTTGCCGCGCCTGCGAACTCGGTGGGCGACATCAACGACTGGTTTGAAGGACAGAGCGTGACCGCCGCGCAACTCGTCCCGAAGACCTCGGTTCTCGACCCGAAGCTCCTCAGAGGCGAATTTGCCGTACCTGTATTCGTCATTCAGGGCGCCGAGGATTTCACCACGCCGACTAGCCTGGCCAAAGCCTACCTGGATTCAATACGTGCCCCCCGCAAGGCCTTCGCCACGATTGATGGGGCCGGCCATTTTGCCGTATTTACAAAGCAGGACGCGTTTCTGAGGGAACTAAAGGCACTTGTCCTCCCGCTGATTCGCTAATTGAAAGGATCGGAACTTCGAGGACACCGGTCACCTCTCGCCCCGAAAGATAACGATCAGTCGCCATGGGTAGGGCTAGCCACGCGGTTTGCGGGCCGGATGACGGCTTACCCTTCCACTACTTTTTCAAAGCACTGTTGCGCTGACCTCGCCGCAATGCGCGGTGCAAACGGAAATAGAATCGCCCGGGCCGACGGGATACAAAGGGAGTGGGGATCCGGTGAGCACTAACTCGCCTCGCCGCAAGAAACGGCCCGACAATGCGAGGTGTGTTGCGATGCTGAGCAGGGATGCGAACAGGCCGCCGGGAATCGCGCCAGCCGTCTGCATACCGATTTGTTCTCCGTTCCGAAAGACAGTGATCCGGTCATCCAGTTGCCTGGATCCCTGCCCCGCCGGCAGCACGACGCCGGCATGGAGAGCGTTGTTGGCAATCAGTTCCGCCGCTGTTGGCGTGGCTCCGCGGAACACATTGTTGTGCAGTTCTATCACGGCAAGTACTTCAGCAATTGCTCGCTCGGGGTGACGGACGAGCCAGTCCGGGTCAGGGACGTCCTCGGCGATCCTGATCCCGAACTCGCCTTCAATCGCGAGGTTTTCGAAGGCAGCCGAATCGAGCGAGACGCCAGAACGGTGGAGTTCGGAAGTGAATAGGTGGCCGAAGACAGGCTGGTCAATACCCAACTGCCGTTGCACCGCCCGGCTGAGGCAGCCGATCTTGTAGCCGGCAATCGCCTCACCGCGGGCCACTCGCAGGTCCGCATTCCGCCTCTGCACTTCGTAAGCTTGCGCGACAGTCAGAGGGGAGGATGCGTCAGGAAAGAAACGCCCGGGCCTGTGGGCATCGTAGTCCGCCGATTGGTGTCGAGAAGAGTCTCGACACGGCACGCACGAGTGCGTGCGCCACGTCACTTGCTTAACCCCAGTTGCCAGTTGAGCACCACCGTCATCGGCGCCGAGGCCGATTGCTCCATAGGCATCGGGATCAAAAAACGGCCATCGGCGCTCACATCGTAGCTG